>OLPV01001090.1_pt1 | contig 20988 bp, 14 predicted proteins | sample 1671961 | NCBI WGS metagenome assembly OLPV01 (sample SAMEA3136630, study PRJEB25190) | human gut metagenome | biome: human gut; feature: human-associated habitat; material: faeces | place: Austria | collected 2013
GAAAGCTGAACTGCCATAAAACCAACATTAGCATTAAGAATTTCCGCTGGCTGCCCATCAACCGTAGCACTCCAACCTGCAGCATAAGGAATACGGAAATATAGGTACTCTCCATTGCTTTCTGCTGTTGCGGTACACGAATACCCATTATCAAATTCCTGAATATCAGTTGCACCACGATTTTCTAATTGTTCAATATCCTGTTCGACTTCAGAAGTATCCTGCGCATACACTCCATATGAGTCGAACGAATAAACCCCAGGAGAGCTGAATTGCAAAGCTATAGTGTTGCGCTCTTCATCTGAATAGCCAATATTAACGGCCCAGTCATCTTTTCCGCCATATAAGTGATGCTTATTGTTCATGAACCAGATTTCTTGGACCATATCATCGCCTGAAACAAGAATTTTGCATTCTTTAGGATCGTCAGACAGAAGCTGATCCAAAGCAGCGAAAACTTTTTCACGTTTACTCAAAGATTCATCTATGGTTTCAGCTAGTGGTTCATAGTCCATACCCGAACACATTAAATATGCTTCTGTACCCGCTGGAATATCAGCATTCAAATACAGCGTGGTATTAGGCTGCGTAATCGTGATTGTATTTCCATCAATTGTCACACCGGATTCCTTTTGGGCCAAAGATACAGAATCTGAAACTTCTATGACGTCATTCCCTTCTTTTTCGAAGGATAAGGTTGAAGGAATTTCGTCAGTATGCCATTGCAACTGTGAAGTATCTTGCGCACCGTCATCCAAAACAACACTTTGCGTTAGCGTGTCCTGACGTTGAGCCAACGTCATAGAATCATACGTACTGCGTGAAATACTAGAATCATATACAAACGCAAGTGGCAGATCCGAATCCGTCTGGTATACGGAATAATCAACATCTTTAACCGTACCTTGAGCAACAAGCGTTCTATACAAAGGCGGCAACATACTAATGTCATCTGACGGAACAATAAAATTTTTAACACCAGCAAGCGCTTCCATAGTAGTACGAGAATTAAACCCAGCATAAGAAAAATTCATTGAAGAGGTAGCTAGACCCAAGCTGGTATGGTAACTGTCGATATAACTGTTGTAGAGACTATTATAAAACGTACTTCCAAGCATGCCATTAGCAATATTTCCATTACGCCATAAATGCGTTTCGGCCGAATCATAGCGTTGCGAATCGCTACCTTCTACTTGCATAACGACCGAAGAGGCATCATCTCTTACTGCATAATTATATGATTCCCCTAATTGAACCTGGGAATTCCTACCACCATAGCCCCATTGACAGGAAACAAACACGCATCCTACCGCCAGTATGCCAACGAGAGCTACGTTCACTAGTGCAGCCTTTTTTCTGAATGCATAAAAAACCGCAATAGTAACAAAAGCTAATGCCAACAACCCATAAAACGTTGCGCTGGTATACCACATAAGGAGCAACATGCATACAACACCGTAGCAACATGTCGCTACCAGCACCCGGCAGTCGCTTTTTTTAATTGAATTACGTAAAGCGGGAACAAGCACAACTACAACCAAAGAAACCAGAAGCGCATACACCCACACCCAACGATTATTAGCATACGCAAACCCATTAAAAATTCTGCCAACAATAGGCAGGCAAAGGAATAGGCTGAATATCACAAACAAAATTCGTAAAATTCGTTTTGTCTTAGCATCTATCCCGGTATTCTTGGCAAAAAATAATCCAAAAACAGCAATGAGCGCCAAAGGTGCGAAACCATAAATACAATCCGCTCCTACTGATGTAGGTGAAATAAATCCTTCTAAAAGTTGCAAGTAATATCCAAATGAATACGTCAAGCTTTCGAAACGATCTAGTCCTAATCTATCTTGAGAAAGAAGTGAGACCGCATTAGGAAAAAACAGAATGCAGGCAAGAAGCGCCGCTAAACAAATAAAGCCGAGAATCTTTACAAACCATAATAAGAACGACTTTACAGTTAGCTTTTCGTCTAGGTTGAACACCCTAACCAAGCAATACACCAATAAAGCTAAACAAGTTACATATGCCTGACTAACAGAACAGAAAAAGCTCAAGAACATCGCCACAACAAACAAAGCAGGCGATTCCTGATTAAAAATTTTATCAACACCCCATAATACTAAAGGTCCCAGTAAAAGAGGATATAGCATGTAGATTTGAGAAAAAGCAATAAGACTATAACCGCCGAACAAATAGACCATGCAGCCTATCAAAGAAGAAAATCTATCGAATTGCTTATAGGAGCAATAACCCAGGAAGGCAAAACCCGCCAAAAATAAAGTAATAGGAACCGTAGCATTTAAAAGCAAGTCAGCATTTTCCGACGTTGCAAAAACAGAAAGCCACAAAATTGGATTCCCAAGCGTGTTTCCAACTGACACCACATAATCAGCACCATAACCAACCATATCGGTCCACATTGGAATAGTAAAAGTATGCTCAATAAAAATATTGCTTAGCAGCTCACGCAACCATTCACCCTGCAAAATAAAAAACATGTATTGTTGCTCGAGCCCATCGGTAGCCCATATAAAGCCACAACCAAACATTACATATCCAAATACAAAGCAAAGAAAGAATGCAGCAAACATGCCTATATAGGTTATGTAGTACCCTTTATTAGAGATATTGATAGCGTTCTGCCATTTTTCAGCAATTCGCATTACCCGTCCGTTGTCAGAACGATCCATTTGTCCTCATTTCCATAAAGCTACATATCGCTTCATGCTTCAAATAGCAAACAATGCCATTTCCATTAAATCAAATCATGCACTTCATATGCATACATGCTACAAAATATATTCTTAATATTTGTATACGATAGAATAGTATAGTTATATGAATGTTCTTATGATTGCATGATATGTAATCATATTTGTATATAGCTGGAGGTTTCCACGTGGCAACAAGCCAAAAATCAGCATTACAACGCAATTGGTTTATTTTGTCTTCGCTGGTTTCTAAAGATTTCAAATTAAAATATCGCCGCAGCATGCTAGGTGTTTTATGGTCAGTGCTCAATCCGCTGCTAATGATGATTGTTTTATCTGCCGTGTTCAGCACATTCTTTCGATTCGATATCGAAAATTTCCCTCTATACCTCATTTTAGGTAGCACCCTGTTTACTTTAATGTCAGATTCCACCACTACCGCAATGAATTCAATCATTGATTCATCTGCACTTATCAAGAAAATCCGCATTGAAAAAATTCTTTTTCCTTTAGAAAAGGTACTTTTTCAATTGGTAAATTACGTGCTTTCCCTTATAGCGGTAGTAGCTGTAATGATTTTCTTCCAGGTAATGCCTACTCCGAATTTATTATTTTTACCTTTATTGCTTTTTTATTTACTTATGTTTAGTGCTGGCTTAGGCTTTTTACTTTCAGCGCTTGTAGTATTTTTCCGCGATATTGGGCATTTATGGGGCGTAGTTATTACTGCTTGGACTTACGCTACGCCTTTATTTTATCCGGTTAGTATTTTGCCTGACTGGATGATGACTATCATGAATTTCAATCCTATGTATCATTACGTAACATACATGCGCGATATTGCCCTATGGAATGTTACCCCTAGCTTGGAACTAAATTTGCTTTGCTTTGCTATGGGCTTCATTGTTCTTGTTATAGGCTTTTTAGTTTTCCGTAAACTCGAAAAGAAATTTATCCTCTACGTTTAGGTGGTAGTTATGCCTGAAGTAGTAAACACTTCATTTTTAGGAGAAACTTCCCTTCCAGAAGAGGAGTCTCATAATTCAGCCGAAACCATGATTAAAGTTGATGACGTATCCATGGTGTTCAATATGGCAAGCGAAACCATGAACAACCTAAAGGAATACGCTATTGCCCTCGCGCGGCATGAACTTCACTTTAAAGAATTTCGCGCACTGGACCATGTTTCCCTTGAAGTAAAAAAAGGCGACGTATTTGGCATCTTGGGCACTAATGGGTCTGGCAAATCCACCCTATTGAAAATAATTGCTGGTGTTCTTGAGCCAAGCGAGGGCAATTGCACCGTAAACGGAAGCATTGCGCCACTCATTGAGCTTGGTGCTGGTTTTGATATGGAACTTACCGCTCGCGAAAATATTTTTCTCAATGGTGCACTTTTAGGCTATTCAAAAAAATTCATAGAGGAACATTTTGACGAAATAGTTGAATTTGCTGAAATTGAACAATTCCTAGATATGCCCTTAAAGAATTATTCTTCGGGCATGGTGGCTAGAATTGCATTTGCTATTGCAACGGTAATTATTCCGGAAATACTAATAGTCGATGAAGTTCTATCTGTTGGCGATTTCATGTTTCAACAAAAGTGTGAACGTCGTATTAACACCCTAATCAAGGAACACAACGTAACCGTTCTTATTGTTTCACACAGCAATGAACAAATTGAACGATTGTGCAATAAAGCAATTTGGATTGAAAAAGGGCATGAACGTATTTCTGGCAATGTTCATGACGTTTGCCAGGTTTATAGAATGCTGGGCGGACACATCGGAAGTCCTGAATCTGAAAAGAAAATATTTGAACTAATCAAACAGCCCACTCCAAAGAACACCGACTCAGTTAAAACCATTACAGGCGAAAACCGCTTTAGTACCGCTGTAAAACTAGCCCAATACGTTCACATAAACGGACAAAAAAGCACCGACAAAGTGATTCTCCTTACTGAAGATGATCTCTGTGTGGCAATGTTGGGCAATTCGCTTGCAAGTTCCGTAGAAGCAGTACTGTTAACTTCTCGTCCGGATTCCATTCCTGATATAACTGCCAACCTACTTAAGGAATATTCACCAAAAGAAATCATTACACTCAGTATTTCTGAAATTAGAGCCGAATTGGTCCAATCACTTAGAGATATACTTCCTGATACAAAAATACACGAATTAAAAGCTGACACTTATTCGGATCTTTCCACTCTTGTTTTTGAATATGCGCAGTCTGCGAATTGGAATAAAACCGCAATCATAACCCATCCCGGTGGAAGCTATGATCTATTTTCGCTAATTGCTTACATTTACGAAAACAAAATTCCTATTTTTTACTGCAATGATAACTTAGAACTCTCAGAAAAACTAAGAGGACTAATCTCTCATGCTGGCTTCACTAAAGCTATTGTTCTGGGTGATGACACTGTTTTATCTGCAAAAGATACTCAAGCGCTAGCAAACAACAGCATAAGCATCGATCGTTTGTATGGGCAGAATTACTATAATGCCAACATCTTAATAAATTCATGGATAGAAGAAAATAAAAACAAACACTTTAGAAATGCAATTTTTATTTCGGTATGGCAACCAACTGATGCATTAACCATTGCAGCATACGCCTCAAAAACAGATGCATGCATTCTGCTTTTAGATCCCCAAGATCTTGACTGCATGACTTCCGCATTTGACTACCTTAAAAGAAAAAACTGTCTAAAACAATTAACCTTCATTGGAGGCAGCAATTGCTTTAGCGAAAGTGACAAAGAAATATTATTGAAGGCTGCCACATTTTAATTGCGATAGCCTTCAATTTGAATCATTAATATTGTTCCCTGATCGCTTGAAGTTTTTTGTAGAAAGAAGAATCTCCAACACGCTCGGCTAGACGAACAACAGCATTTTTCCTGTAATTAATTAGGTCGAAAAATGGCTTTATTAAATACGTACTCCACCCGTTATCACGCGCATCATGAATTAAAGAAATATCAAGACTACCCTGAATCCTTGAAAGAAGACTAAAGACTTCTTCGTCATATATATATTCCATAATTGCTGAATAATAATCTCTATTAAGCCGGAGAACTAAGGTCGTATATAAAGTACTTAATGTATTTTCTTTAGCAAAAGTTAAATTGTGCGCAATTCCACGAACCATATCACGAACTTTAACAACATTCCATGAAGACTCTTTATAATCCGCTTTATAGCAATAAACTGGCTTTTCAATTCCATAGAATTCGTCGCAATACTCCATTACTTCTGTAAAGAAAACTGGATCTTCATACCAACGATATTCCGGAAAACGTACTTTTCCCTCTTCAAAAATCGACCGATGGTACAAAAAACGAATCCATCCATAATCTGTTTGAAGTGATCTTAAGGACTGCATTCCCTCTGCTCTGATAGAATAAAAATGTTGCTCCCCACCAAAATGCACCTTTTTACTGCCATCAGGAAATTCCATCACAAACGAACCTGCACTAAGTTTCGCTTTATGATCTTTGATTGGCTCTAACAAACTGGCTAATACATCATTTCCAGGATAAGTATCATCAGGATCAATGAAGGCTAGATATTCGCCCGCTGTTGCTTCTATACCTCTATTCCGTGCAGCCCCAGCACCTCCATTAAATTGAGAAATTACCTTTATTCTAGAATCCTTTTTTGCATAATCGCACACAATATCTAGCGAACCATCAGTAGACCCATCATCAATACAAACTATTTCCAGTTCTTGAATACTTTGCTGCAGTACAGAATCTAGACACTGAGAGATATATTTTTCAGAATTATATATAGGAATAACTACTGAAATAATTGGGGAATTATCTCCGCTCTGTTCATTAGCAATAAACCAAGGTGCCAATCCAAGCGGAGAGGGTTTGGCTCCATACTTAGTCCGATCGTCATAGGCCATCTGATCAAAAGCAGCCGTAACACGACTCCATAAAGCAGACATCAGATCACGTAAACTGCTTCGTGCAGAAATTTTTATATCTAGAGCATGCTGATATAAAAATTTATATTCTTCTACAATTTCGCTAAGCTGATTACAATTTGGAACATTTTCCTCATTGAGCTCTATTTGCCAACTTGGAAGACAGCAAGTATCAGAATCATTGACAGATACATAAAAGCCCGCAAAAAGCAGCGGGATCCACACCGGCAGATTGGAGCCTTTCAACGAATTTTTTTTCCATTTGCCCACAGTCCACAATTCATTGTTTGATACCTGGTTATTGGCTATCGCCTTTTTTGTATCGCTTATTAATTTTGCTGTTTTATTGGGAGTCCAATCAGGGCCACCAATTTCAACAACAACCAGTTCATTTCCACGAATGGAATCAAGGTTCATACGAGCAATCGTATGTAAGTCTATTTCGCTTTCCACAATATGTAATCGCGATTCATTCGCTAATAAACTACAGAACCACGGTTTAGTTGATAAATCTTGGTTTGAGAAAGCAACGTACATTTCGTCTTTTTCTTCTAATAGCTCTAAAAGAGCTCGTATAGGACGGTCGCTTTTTCCTTCACATGCTTTACGGGACAACAAAACCAAGAAAGTCTTCTCGATTTCTATTGGACCATAGTTCTTTCTAAAGTACCCTTCGGGGTCAGCCAGCATTCCATTAAGCTTTTCCCATGCTATTTGGTCAAAATAGTCCTCATTTAATAATCCTTTATCTCTAAATGCTTGAAATTCTTCAACGAACTTCTTATAAAACTGATATTGAAGAGCAGGCGTTAGTCTTTCAAGATTCCACAGATATCCACCAAACTGAATTTGTGGGATGCGATACTTTAAAGCGTCAAAAATTTCTGGGTTACTTGAAGCATATTCCCATATCTCCTGATATTCATCGCAGATACAAAAGACTTTTTTCAGTGATTTAACTGATGAATTGGCATTATCTATTCTGTAATGGAGAAAGGCATCATCGGTAAGCACGACATGTTTAGCTGCTGCGAAAACCTTAAAATTAAAAGAAGTATCTTGAAATGAAGCACCAGGAGTTTCAAGAAAAGATATTTTTTCTTTTTCTAAAAAGCTGCGCTTATATAGTGCACTCCAAATAGCTGGCTGTGTAAGGAAAATATTTTGATCCTGCAGAGGATCAAACACTTCATCAAATCTGCATGCTGCAAGATTGTTAACTATCGGATCATTATCAGGAATAGTATTAGTTATATATTGAAAAAAATTACTCTTAGCTACATCCGCATCATTAGATTTTGCTAGGTTGTACATTTTTTCAAACATATCAACCTCAGCGAAATCGTCCGATTCAACAATGCCTACATATTCACCCTTAGCTGCCGCGAAACCCATATTCATGGTGTGACCATACCCAGCATTAGGCTTTGAAATAATTTCTATTCTTGAATCACGGCTGCCATATTCTTGGAGAATAGAAAGAGAATCGTCAGTAGAGCCATCGTCAATACAAATTATTTGAATATCTTGAAGCGTTTGATCTGTTAGGCTATCTAAGCACTGCCTAAGATATTTCTGAACATTACAAACAGGAACCACAATGCTAACCAAGCAGTTACTATTCATAAAAATCCTCCACGATCATTATTTAATTCCCACATACGAAACAAATACCTCAAATCTCTGTTAACCGGTAAAGTCTCATATCTCCTTCAGATAATACAACCTCAAATCCAGGAGTATCATCAGTTATACTCACAATACCTTGCCAGAAGCTTAAATCTTTTGCGCAGGGATACATTCGATCTCCTGCTATATCTTCATTGTCTAAAAGAAGAACGTATCTTGCATCTGTATTTTTCACGGCATTATATGTATCTTGATCCATTGTATAGTTACACAGATTAGCTCTAATTAACTTTCCTGAAATATCCGTAGATTCGTCCCAATACCCAGATGTTTCTAAAGCACGATATTCTATATTTAATCCATTGACACCATAGGCCAAAAAACTTCCATCGAAAGGAATATTGATTACGGCATCATCCCCAATGATGTCTTTTACTTCGTCTACAAACCCGATTTCAGAACCACTATAAACCGCCTTTTCAGAAAGAGAATTGTAGCTTGTCAGCATTTTGCTAGTTATTCCAAACGCAGTATCACGCTCACCTAATTGGGCTATAGTTGTACTTGGAAAGTAAATTATTACTGCAGTTAATGCACATAAACAATAAATTAATCTTATTTTTTCTTTTAAACCAGCACCGGGAGAGCTATTGGCTAATTTACAAGCCATTTCGCAAACAGCAGCTAATCCCAATGAAGCTAAAGGAATACCTGCAAGTGCAACCATTGCCGCAATTCGAAAAGTATCTGTATACCAAAATCCTGCAATAAAATGCTTAAACCATCCATCAGTCGAAGCAGAAACAATCAAAATAATTAATGAGATACCATACGAAACAACAATCCATCTATTTGTTTTCTTTACAATGCAATACACAGCACCTATCCATACTAATAAGGCAAGACAATATTGCGGAAAGCTGTATTCGGTCAAAGCAAGTAATAACGAATTAGCAAGAGCATTCCAAAACGTTAAATAAGCTGGCCAATTAAATTGAACTACACTCTGAAACGCTTGCGATTTGAACAATAAAATCCAAATTGTTAATACTGTCAATAAAAATAAAACAATAATACCTAACGAAAGTGTTTTTTTGCCGTTCAGACAACGAGTAGAAGTGGTCATTTTATAAATCTCTGCAACAGTAAAAGGCACCAAAAGAATGATTCCAGTAAATATTGCATTCGGATGCATAAAAATTAATGCAATAGTGGATATCAGAAATAAAGCTCCATGCTTTATTCTATTAAATGCATTTTCAGATTTGAAAATTAAGACAAACAATGCCATCGCTGCAGGCAATACGGCATAAGAAAGCAAATTCGGATACAACGGGCCAAATAACACTAAACCCCACGGAAATTCCGTAAAAGCTAAGCTGCAAACAGATCCGCATATTAATACTGTTTGACTTTTACCAAACAAAAAAAAGATTAGTGAAAAGACCGATATCGGAAATACGATAGAAGTAATAACAAAGTTAACCGCATTCACCGCAACGCAAACTTCTTGAAAACCCGCCCCTGCAACAAGAGCAGCTATACAATGCCATGCTGAAGGGTACGACAGTATATTTCCTTGAGTATAAAAACCCTCATCTAAAAATTGCCGAACAGTACTCAAATGAGAATAGTTATCGTATTGTTGATTAAATGAACTAGCGCCATCCAGGGTCTTCACAACGATATACGTACTAACAATAGCCCCTATCAGAATATACAAAAGAAGAAATTTATAGTTTTGTTTAATCTCAGGTATACCAGTTTTACTATTATCTGTCTTTTTTTTATGACCATCAAAAACTACAGAACCAACTAGCCAAACTATCAAGCTAAATAGCAGCACGGAAAATATTATTCCCCACCACTCTAAAGATATATTTAACTTTAAGTAAAAGAATGAAATCAAATATATTGTCAGTAATGATATTGCCGAAGAAAAGAAGAGGCTGCAGGCTCTCGATAATCTAAATCCCCTATTAATCAAGTACCCAGGAAGAAGAAACAAAAGGCTAGCAATTACGACATCAAAAGCAAAAATATGCCACATATCTTTCTTCCTCCAAATTTTCCGCTTTAGCAAAGATCAGCCCACCATTAAAGCACCGATAGAGCAGCCTTGCATTGTCTCTGCTTCTGCTTAACATAAGGTAAATACACAATCTTTAATTTAGAAGAGCAACCATTGAAAACAGGTATCTTAGGTGATCGGTCATAACCAAAATCAATAACCAACCAAAGCTAATTACAGGGGCAGTATTTACCAACTACTGCCCCTGCTTAGCATACTTAGCTTCAGTAGCTTCTTTAGCGGGACGCCACCAAGATTCATTATCTTTATACCATTGAATAGTTTGGGCTAACCCTTCTTCAAAATTAGTATGTTGCGGTTGCCAACCAAATTCAGTACGCAATTTGGTTGAATCAATAGCATAACGCCTATCATGACCTGGGCGATCTTTTACCCAATCAAAATCATTTTCATCTTTACCCATGCCTTTTAAAATTGCACGGAGTACATCAATGTTGTTCTTTTCGCCATCTGCACCAATGAGATACGTTTCTCCCAGTTTGCCTTTGGTAAGAATTGTCCATACTGCAGATGAATGGTCTTCGGTATGGATCCAATCGCGAACATTTTGGCCATCACCATAAAGCTTAGGCTTAATGCCGCAAATAATATTAGTAATTTGCCTTGGAATGAACTTTTCTACATGTTGGTAAGGACCATAGTTATTAGAGCAGTTAGAAATAGTAGTTTTCAGCCCATAGGTTCGAGTCCAAGCACGAACCAGCAGATCTGATGCTGCTTTAGTAGAACTATAAGGGCTTGATGGATTGTAAGGTGTTTCCTCAGTAAAACGAGCGGGATCATCCAGAGCTAAATCCCCATATACTTCGTCAGTGGAAACATGATGGTAGCGAACATCGTATTTCCTGCATGCTTCCAGTAAGCAATAAGTGCCCTCTACATTAGTACGTAAAAAAGGCTCAGGATTAGCAATGGAGTTATCATTGTGGGATTCTGCCGCATAATGGACTATTGCATCATGCCCTGGGACTAACTTATCCAGCAATTCCTTATCGCAAATATCTCCAACTACAAGCTCTACCCTATCCCCAGGTAAACCTGCAATGTTTTCTTTATTGCCAGCATAGGTAAGTTTGTCTAGTACTGTTACATGCACTTCTGGATGATTATTAACTACATAGTGAACAAAGTTTGACCCAATAAAGCCGCAACCACCAGTGACAATAATGTTTTTATATTCCATTAAATACCTACCGTTTTTGTATATGTGTTCAATACACGATGTTCTAAAACATTTAATAAGTGTTTACCATACAAAGATTTGCCATAACGCTGTGCAGCATCGCGCAAAACAGATTCCGTAATCCAGCCACTATTGAAAGCAATTTCTTCCAAAGAAGCAATTTGCAAACCCTGATTTTGTTCAATTACACGAACATATTCCGTTGCCTTAAAAAGGCTTTCCATAGTACCAGTATCAAGCCATGCGCTTCCACGAGGTAAAAGATTTACCTTTAAAGAACCATCTTCAAGATACATTCTATTAAGATCGGTTATCTCAAGTTCACCACGAGCAGAAGGTTTTACCTGCTTCGCAAATTCAACAGCCCTATGATCGTAAAAATACAAACCCGTTACCGCATAATTACTTTTTGGATGTTCTGGCTTTTCTTCTAAAGAAATAGCGTTACCGTCATCATCAAATTCAACTACGCCAAAACGTTCTGGATCAGTTACATAGTAGCCAAAAACGGTAGCTCCATCACTTCTAGCAGCAGCTTCTTTAACTTTAGAGGTGAAGCCACCTCCGTAAAAAATATTGTCTCCAAGAATAAGCGCACAAGAATCTCCATCAATGAATTCTTCCCCGAGCAATAAGGCTTGAGCTAGACCATCTGGACTTGGCTGCTCTTTGTAAGAGAGATTAATTCCAAATTGAAAACCATTACCTAATAGCTTTTCAAAGTTCGGCAAGTCCTCTGGGGTAGATATAAGCAAAATATCCCTAATGCCTGCCAACATTAGAACCGACAAAGGATAATAGATCATAGGTTTATCATATACAGGCAGAAGCTGTTTGGAGGTAACAGTGGTTAAAGGATAAAGACGAGTTCCCGAACCTCCTGCTAAAATTATCCCCTTCATACCTCTCCAATCCGAACATTATCCGATTAATTATCTGCTATTTTAGTTCATCAGACTTTCTTTTATCGTTCTGATAACGCTCAAACTTTTCAATAGCCAACTGCTGAGTTAGTTCCTTGATTTTTGTATCAGCCTGAGAGACTCTCATACTGAGTTGGAAGCTCTGAATAAGCAAGACGAAGATAAAGAACAAGAAAACAAAGTTTGAAGGAGAATAGGTTCCTACTAAATCCGATAACATATAAAATATTTGCGGAAACAAACTAAATATAAAGATCAAAGCAGCAAAGCAAATCCAAAACATAGAGTCTTCTAGTTTTACTTTTGAACTTCTGATTTTACGCGCTATAAAAATAAGTGTTATGAGTGAAACGAGTATAAGAGCGATACGCAAAGCAATAGCCATTTACTTGCCTCCGTCAATTCGCTTGCGAATAAATTGAATAAAGAAGATTGAAATAGTCATATGAAGCATATACATCATGGCATTCCAAGGCTTCAGATAGCTTTCTCCAGCAACACGTTCGGCCATTTTTACAGGAACTTCAACAACTTTTGCATTAGCTCGTTTAATAAGAAAAGAAACAGTATCAGGCTCTGGGCCATAGTTAAGCCCTAAAGCAAGATATTTAATCATTCTTTTATTAAAGGCTCGCATCCCTGACGTGGGATCTTTGATTGTTTTACCAGTGGTAATTTTAATAGCAAATGAAATTAAATTATTTCCAAACATCCTTAAAGAATGCGGCTTCTTTTGATCGACAAACCTTGACCCGATAACAATGTCATTTGCCTTAATAGCTTCAACCAAAGACATAACGTATTCAGGTAAATGTTGGCCATCGGCATCAAACTGAACAGCACAGTCGTAGTTATGACGATACGCATACTTCATACCAGCCTGTAAGGCACCCGCCAAACCAAGGTTTGTTGGAAGATCAAGAAATGGATAATGGTTGTCTCGACAAACTTGGGCAGTACCGTCTTTTGAGCCGTCATTAACAATAAGAAAGTCAATTTCAGGCAGCTCAGATTTCACTTTGTCTGTAGTAGATTTCAGTGATTCTTCTTCGTTATATGCTGGTATGATAAGTAATGTTTTCAACATGTTCCTAAAATATATTTATATTGCCTAATAAAGTATACTAGATACATTCATTAACAATACCATTTACGGAGCACACTTTTAAATGAACACTATAGCTGCAAGTATTATTGTCCCTTGCTATAAGGTTGAGAAATATCTTCCACGTTGCCTTGATTCTTTAGTCAATCAAACTCTTGAAAATATTGAAATTATTTGCATAAACGACGGTTCCCCAGATCATTGCTTAAAAATACTAAACGACTATAAAAGCAAACACCCAAACAAGATAATTGTAATAGACAAAGAAAACGAAGGTGTTTGGCGCGGACGTTTTGATGCCATTGCTATTGCTCAAGGCGAATATATAGGTTTCGTTGATAGTGATGATTATGTTGAGCCTGACTTCGCCGAAAAACTATATCATACAGCAATTAATAATAATGCTGATATTTCCGTATGTGGCTTCAATCGCATTGATGTTGAAACTGGAAAAATCTTAAATACAGAAATGACAGAAAAGCGCCCTTCTATTGATACCGCAAAAGAACCTGAACGTCTTCTTGAATTAAATGGAGCCCCTTGGAACAAATTCTTTCGCACTGAAATAATGAAATATTTGCATGATTTCAAAGAACCGCCAAAAATATTTGATGACATGATGATGCATTTGCTTGCATACCCCAAGGTGAAAAAGATTGCTTTTACACCTCATGCTCTTGTTAATTATATTATCCGCAATGACTCAATAATGACCACTATCGATCAAACAAAAATTGATTCTACCTATAAAGCCATGCTGGAGGTTAAACAGTTCTATGAAAAGTATGCTGACCAGCGTTTGAACGAATTTTTAGATGCTGCCGCCTTTTTACATTTAGGTATATCTCTCATGTTTAGGATTTCTTATGATCAAAGTGTCGATCTAAAAGAAAAGCTAGAACAGAACAAGAAATATTTAAACATGAATTTTCCAACTTGGAACACTGAAAAAATCATATCTTCCATAAATTCGAAAATAAACGGTGGTGTACTCAAGAAAGCCTATTTTGCACGAAAAATTTACCGTTCACGCTTTATGGCAACTGCTCTTAAAATGTACCGTCTCATGATACATACACTCCACATCGACATTAAATGGTAGCAAGTTGGAACGAAGTAAATCATGAACAAAATCTCAATTATTATCCCTGTATTCAATGCTGAATCTAGCATTGATAGAACCTTGGAATCGCTCATAAAACAAACCTATCAGAATCTTGAGATTATCTGTGTTGATGATGGCTCAGCTGATCACTCTCTCGAAATATTAGAGCATTGGTCAAAAAAACACCCATCAATCAATGTAATTCACCAAAGCAATCAAGGCGTATCGGTAGCTCGGAACACTGGAATTGAAAACGCCACTGGCAATATTGTTATGTTTGTCGATGCAGATGATGAGCTTGAATCTTATGCTTGTGAATACATCAATAAAAAATTTACTGAAACCAACGCTGAAGTATTTACTTTCGGCTTTCAATGCAACCCCAAATCCGCTACTCCGTTAGGCATGAGAAACGAACAAAAACCACCAGATAAAATATATGAGCATTTTTCTCCCGACTTACTCTTTAAAGAGAAAGCTCGTCCATATACATGCAGGACAGCAATCACCCACGATCTAATAGATCGCGAGCATATTCGTTTTGAGCCAGGAATAACTCTCGGAGAAGATCAAATAATATATTTTTTACTTTACCCTTATTCGCGCAAAACCGTTCTTTCCTCTGACCAGCTTTATATTTACAACATGCGTAACGACTCCGCCACACATGAAAATGCCACCAGTGAGGCGGGCTTGCTAAATCGACTAAACCAACATCTTCTGGTCATCAAAACAATTCTTCGCGAATGGAACGATAGAAATCTTAATTCTTTTTGCAGTTCAGAATTACTGGAATGGATGCTTGATTTTGTAATGTTTGATATCAACAATTTACAACCCCCCATGAAACTGGAGCTATTTTCAGAATTAGTTAATGAATTTGAAAAATACTTTGGTACAAAACCTAGCGTAATAGCTCAGAATATACCGACAAAAAGATGTTTAGTAGATATCGAAACTGCGTTAAACAAAGATCGAAACAATTCAAAAATCATCAGCTCTTTTCATTTAGGTAGTTTTTATCTTATGCGCTATGGTTTTGTAAGATGCTTTCAGCAAGTTTTAATTAGTATAGGTTTGATTAAGAAATGGAAATGATCAGCAAATAGGAAGCAAGCATGAAATCTAATCCACAATCATATCTTTTTACCGTAGGTATTCCAGCATACAATGCTGAGTTATATTTAAAAGATTGCTTGGAATCTTTAAATCGTCAAACATTCTCTGATTTTGAAATTATTATTGTTAATGATGGATCAACCGATAAAACTGCATCTATTTGTGATCGTTTTGCGCAAAGTAAACCTAATATTAGTGTAATACACAAAAAAAACCAGGGTGTCCTTACAGCGCGCAATAATATAGTAGAATCGGCGCATGGGCAATATATTGTATTTCTTGATGCGGATGACTACCTGCATCAAGACGCTCTATATGAGTGCTTTCAAATAATTCAAGCTGCAAAGAATCCAGACATAATTGTTTTTAACTATTCAATAACAGATGATTTTTCTAGCCCAAACAGCATTTCTTCTTTGACTCCTGGACTATATGACAATAATAAATTTAAAATCGCCAAAAAGGCACTGTGCTTAGGAGAGCTTAACAGCGTTTGTGCTAAAGCAATTAAAACAAACCTGCTAAAAGCTAATATTAAAAACTTGCCAAAACTAATATACAGTGAAGACCTTTACTTAATGACGCTTCTCTTCAGAAACGCAGAGAGTCTATATTATCTTCAAAGCCCTTTATATTTCTATCGGCAAAACGATGCGAGCAATACCAAAAAATATAATCCTCAATATTTAATGGATCTGGAAATTACTCTTGAAGCTCTTTTAAAATATGGAACAAGTTGGAACCTAAGTCAATATTCGCAAAAAGGCGCCCAGCTTCAACTATGCTACCTTGCAAGTATATTGATTTCTGATAAGAACATCGATTCAACGGAAAAAAAGCTTCAGCTTTTAAATATTGGGGAAGCTGCAAAGAGGCTCAACATTTCCGATAACCTTAGTTCATTACGGATTGATTTACGTACTATTATTAATTCAATAACAAAAGGAACGGGCACAATTGCGACTTTAATCCTCGCCATTCACCTAAAGCTGCGAAAATTACTCCATAGGCTTTAAATACTATATAAGGAAATACTATGAATAATCCTTTAATTTCCATTATCATTCCAATTTATAATATCGAAAAATATATCTCTTACTGTTTAGATTCAGTTATATCGCAGACTTATAAAAACCTTGAAATAATCTGCATAAATGATGGATCACGTGACAATTCAGGTGACATAGTAAATCAATTTGCAAAAAGAGATAAGAGAATTATTCTTATACAAAAAAGCAATGGGGGACTTTCCGAAGCAAGAAATACCGGAATAGAAAGAGCATCTGGTGACTTTATATTTTTCCTAGATGGCGATGATTGTATATCAGAAAAATGCATCGAAACACTTGTCGATATCGCATTGAAAAATAATTCGCAAATTGCGATTTCCCAATTTGCGCCCTTTAGCGAAACTAAATATTTTGAAAATACAAACTATTCCTCAGAAGTTATAACAATGACAGGCTGTCAACTATACAAATTAAGTTACATAGAAAAGGATTTGAAAGTTACACTCAATACAGCCTGGGGAAAACTTTATGCAAAAGAACTATTTAATTCTATTAGATATCCAAGAGGAAAAATTAACGAAGACGAATACATAACTTATAAGCTTTTTCTGATTTCGACTACCGCCTCTTTAACATATCAACCTTTATATGGATATAGGCAACGACCTGGAAGCATTATGAGCACAATAAAAAACGATCCAAAACGACTTTCGGATTTAATTGATGTATTTGAAAAACGTATTATAGATTTTCAAGAAGAGCCAACATGCAACTATATCGATTTAGTAATCGATGATTGCTTATGTCAAATTTCTTCCTTTTACTGCTTATCTAGCAATGCCGACTTCAAAAAAAACCTTATAAAAAAGTACCGTTTTAGCTACCTTAAATATAAAAACTTTCTTCCACTGACAACCCGCATTAAAAGACTCCTGTTTTATCTAACTCCTTTTACGTATATGAAGTTAGCAAAAGCTAAACCGCTAGCTAGCTTATGAATATTTTATTTTTAATAAGAATTATACTTCTAGATTTTAAACACTCTTATACTTTATTATTTGCGACATCTCTAATCGCCTGACGCAACTGGGTACTACTAGTAGTTGTTGTATAAGGGAAATAAATGATTTTTACGCCTTTTTTACCTAACACTTTTTCATATCTTTCGAACCGCTCTGTTCCTTGGTAATCACTACCAACAAATAAATAGTTATATTTCACTAAATTCCAGGCATCAGAATCTTCATCGGGTGCATCTATAACTTCATCAACAAACCTAAGTGCTTTTAAAATCTCTTTTCGCTCGTTTAAAGGAATAAAAGTCTCTTTACCTTTCCATGCACCGCTAGAATGGACCCCTACAACTAGATAATCGCAAGACCTTTTAGCTCTTTTTAATAAATTAAGATGGCCAATATGGAATAAATCAAAAGTGCCCGACAAATAGCCTACTCTAGCCGTGTGATGTTCGACTGCTCTACCAGAATCTTGTTTATATTCCATACTTTGTAGTCCAAATTTATGTGGATTCATTTTGTATCTATTTAAAACACTTTTATATGTTTTATCGTAATCAGGAATCAGTAATGTATCTTTATTTTTAAGAGATGCCAAAATATCCTCAGCGATAGGCAGAATCGAATCCTCGTCTATGCCATCAGCTCCATAAAACCTAGTCCCTTTTATATTACCTGGACTTATATCAAGAATGCGATTAGTTAGCCCCTTATACTCTAACTCAATATTAACACTCTCAATAAACCTACTAAGTGCAGCTTTTGTAGCTGCATAAGTAGCAAACAACGGAGAACTAACATGTCCTGCTATCGAAGAAATGATTCCGCAATAAAAATCATTGTCAGAATTAATACGACTATAGAACTGATTAATAATTTTTAGCGTAGCTGTCGTGTTAACGGTTACAGTGTTTTCAATTTCTGAAATATGTAGATATTCAAAACTACAAACTTTCCCAATTCCTGCAGTAATCAATAGACATTTGACATCATCTTCGTTAGAAAAAGCACCAAATAAATTTTTATCATATTCTAGAAGATCGCAATATTTATATTCAATGTCATCACTTTGTTCTAAAGATTCATTCAAAGGAGGGGTTTTATCAACAATAATTACCTTCCAGCCTTGATCGACCATAAGAGATGCTGCAACCAATCCAACACCGCTACTACCCCCGACAACCACTGCTTTGTTTTTCATTTTTACCCCTGCTTACAACAAGTTCAACCATATAATTAAGGCTAGATCATGCTATTAGTCCAATTACGAATGACATTTGCTACCTTCACCGAACCTAGACCATCTTCAATAATACCAAATTCTTTTTTAAAATTTTCAATAGCCTTATTCAGACTATCTTGCGAAAACAGCTTTATTTCACTCCATAACTCCATCTCCGTACGACAAATAGGATACGGCCTTTTATTTAATGGATAGTAAAAATTCCGGTCTTTAATATAACTATCGTAATCAGGGACATACATGAAAGCGGGTTTATAAGTAAATATAAAGTCCTCTATAATGGAAGAGTAATCAGATATGAGAACATCCGTAATCGCTAACAATTCCTGTATGTCCGGATAACTAGAAAAATCTATAACATCTGAAGTAAAGCAATATTTTGATTTGTCAGTATTCGGATGTAAACGTACACAAACTACAACATCCTCTTTATTAAACTTATCTTGCAAAGTCTTTTTACATTTATCGAAATTGAGAATTGGAACATCAAACCCTTTGCTTCGCCATGTAGGAGCATAAAGGCAAACCAAAGAATCCAGTGACAAGCCTAATTTGTTTTTTATATTTCCTTTTATTGAATCATCGCTATTTGCAAGAAGAGTATTTCTTGGTAAGCCACATGAAAGAATATCACCCGAATACCAAAAAGACGAAGCATATATGTTCGACATGAAATCATTATTCGAGATCATCAAGTCGGTATCTTTCCCGTTTCGCTTTGCTTGTTCGATATATGCAAGCGATAAAGATTTCTGAGCATCCTTTTCTATCATTTTTGGACCCAAATATGCATGCCAGGTCTGTATGTATTTTTGATTATTCCTTTTTATTACTCCTTTAGAATTACGCACGTTGGTTACAACCACTCGTGCTGTTTCTAAATAATACCACGCAAAAAATGAATCATACTTTACAGCCTTAATATAGCTAGGAAATGGATTTGTCTGGGGATTAACTGCCAACCAAACAAGTTTTAAATCATCATCTTTTAGAACCTCCGCAATATATTTCGGGTTACAACCATAGCCTCCACCGTTAAAATTATCGAAAACTACAGTTTTAAAGTTAATAGGAAACAAACAAGCAAACAAACAAAATACTTTTTTGAATATTAGCTTAAAGAAATAAAGCAATCGTTTCATTGTTTGAACCAACTTTAATCAGCATCCCAAAATGAATTCATATTTTCTTTTGTTTTCTCAACTCGACGCATATAAACATCATAGTCCTTCGCAAGATGTCCCACGTCCCAAGCAAAATATCCACGTTCAGCCAAATCAGCAACTAAAACAGTTGCTGTTTGACCCAATATAACGCAAATAAATGACTTGTCTTTATCCGCAGTCTCTAAAACCCTCTCTAATATGTTGCGATACTCATCGAAAGCATCAATATTTGGTCCATGAATTATTGTTTTGCTAGCAGCTAGATCAAATATGTCATAGGAAAGCTTTTCAAAAACACCTGCTCCTGAAACAAGGATTATATTTTTTCCTTTAAAACAATTACGAATATCTGAATAATATGACTCAAAATCATAATCATCACCGTAACGAAAATATGCCCCAAAGCAACAAGCATCAAGATAGGAGATATCTGGATTGCATTCTCTCAAAAAACAGCTTCGAAGCTTTGTTCCACGCTCTCTATAAAACCGATGTTGCCTGTCTGGATATCGGAAAGGTGAATGAAAGTAAGACTGATTAATCCCAACATAATAATTACTATGCTTATTATTTAATATATCCTTTAATTTTTGAGACAATTCTGAATTGAAGCTTTGAAATACGGTATTGCGCCCCTCCATAATATCAATTTCTCCATCACCAAACCGAACAAAACTTTTTGGCTCACATTGCAAAATTCTAAGCGTTTCTTCTCTTCCAATAAGTTTTAAATTCTTG
>OLPV01001091.1_pt1 | contig 20984 bp, 16 predicted proteins | sample 1671961 | NCBI WGS metagenome assembly OLPV01 (sample SAMEA3136630, study PRJEB25190) | human gut metagenome | biome: human gut; feature: human-associated habitat; material: faeces | place: Austria | collected 2013
ATCCCCAGGGTAGCTTTTATCCGTTGAGCGATGTCAAGCCCACTATCCCTGCGCCCGGCCCGGGTGCCGGTGAAGCTAAGAAAAAAGCCAAGCCCGGGGACTTGGCTTTTTTTCGTGGATTTTCTTAATCCGGCCACTGTAAATGCTCCGAAGATGGGGTAAACCAAAACTGGGTCATTTCCCTTGCAAAGGGGTCCATATAGTTGGAGGCGCGAGAGCTCATCTGCGCCTTTAGGGCTGTGGTGGCGGGATACTGGAACCAGGTGTGCTGGTGGGTGTAGTTGAAGTAGCTGATGATGGAATAACCGCTCTCTGTATTGAACATGGTGTAGGTCAGATACCCGCGGCGGTTTTCACCCTCCCGGGGCAGGGAGAACCCGGCGTAAATGTCCGTCCGCGCTGTGCCCAGGGACAGGAAGCCCGTGTCCGCAGCGCGGGCCTCTCCCAGAAAGTAATAGGGCGCAGTATAGGTCTGACCGTCCCGGTCATAGAGCAGCCGCCCGGTGATGTCGCCGCCCTTGGCCCAGCCTCCGGATCTGAGCTGGTACATAGGCCAGACTTGCAGGGCATCCGTGCCGAAGAATAGGGGGCCCTTCTCCCAGAGGAAATGGTGGAGGATGATCCAAGTATCCTTCTCACCGGGTATCTGCACGGCGATGTCGGTGATACGCAGGCGCTTGCCGGTAGAGACTTTCTCGTTTTCCAGGGTGGGGCTGTAAACCTTGCTCTCCACATCCACCCGCAGGGCTCCGGCGCAGGCGGCCAGATCCTCCTCTGCCAGGTCGTTTAGGATAACCTCCGGGAAGCCCAGGTCTAAAAGGTGGGCCTTGATCTCCGCCGTTTCCGCCGACCGGGTCTCCTCCAGGGGCTGCCAGTCCATGGGGTGCTGGGCGCCGAAGATGTACCCGGCGGCGCAGCCCAGCACCAGCACGGCAGCCAAAATCAGCACCAGCCACAGGTCCGGCACCTTCACCGGCGCCGGGTGCATGGTGTACCCGGCCTCGCTCAGGGCCTTAGTAGTTTTGCAGATACTGCGCAGGATGAAAATGAAAGCGACCAGCAGGAGCAGCGGCAGGATCATCCCGGGATACTGTATCAGGGCCAGAAAATACACCACGCCATACCACACCATCAGCGCCAGAACGCCTCCCGCCCGGGGCGGCAGGCCCGCCTTCTGCTGCACCGCCCGCAGCCCCAGCCACAGGCAGAACAGGCCCAACAGCTGCAGCGCAACGGAGACCGGAGTCAGAGAGGTGGTGACACGCTCGGGAATGAAATCGTCCCGGCAGGCGAATGTGTTCAGGATCAGTGTTGGGAAGAAGTACGCGCACCGCAGGAGGATCAGCACAAAGCAAGCGGTGAAATACCCGTTTTCCCGCCGCAGGGCCCGCAGGCCCAGCAGCCACAGCACCATGCCCACGGCAGGCAGAATGTAATTCAGATACCAAAAGTTCAGAATAATAGTACACAGCACCATGCCAATGAGCACCCGGTTCATGGCCCGCTTCCAGGGGGTTACGTCTCTCACCACCTCCTCCGGCGGCAGGGCGGAAAAGCTCTCGGAGAAAACGGTTCTGAGGTCAATATCGTCTGCGTGGCGCCAACCCTCATTGCGCATGGCCTTCACCTCCCAGCATTTTGCGCAGCTGCTTTTTCAGCCGGTAAAGCTTCCCCTCCACGGCCCGCTCTGTCATGCCCAGCTCGGCGGCGATCTGCGCCGTGGGCTGCATGTAATAGTATTTTCGGTAAAACAGGATCCGATCCCGGTAGGGAAGGCGCTCCAGGGCATCCCGCACGGCCTCCTGCCGCTCCCTTTGCAGCACCGCCTCCTCGGGGGTATGTCCCGCCGCCGGGGTGTCCTCCGGCAGCTCCTCTGCGCTGCTGCCCAGGGCTTTCCGGGCGTGGTTCAGAGCCGTGTTGCGGGTGATGGCCGTCAGCCAGGCGTTCCAGCTGCCGCGCTTTCGGTCATACTGCTCAATTTTCTCCCACACCCGCAGCGTCACCTCGGAGAGGCAGTCCTCCCGGTCCTGGGGGTTCGGCAGAATAGGCGCGATGATGTAGCGCATCAGCGGCCCATAGTGCAGCAGCAGATCGGACATTCCTGCTTCCTCCCGCGCCAGCAGCCGCCGGATCATCTCCTGCTCCAAGCCCTCTCCCCCTCTCATTTTTTCTTTCTACCCCATTATACACGAACCGGCAGAAAAACCCACGACTTTTCCCTCTGTAATTTGGAAAAAATCTACACCGGCATCCGATCTCCGGGCGTGCAGGCAAAAAGGCATCCGGGCAGTGTTCCTGCCCGGATGCCTTGACTTGTAAAAAAATCCAAAGGAATTATCGACCGTGTGTTTATCTGACCCCGAACAGCAGATCGCCGTAGGTGGGGAAGGGCCAGTAGCTGGCTGCGGTCTGGGTCTCGGCCTCGTCAGCGGCAGCACGCAATGCACCCATTCCGGGGAGAAGCTCATCCCGGATGAAGGCCGCTTCCTCCATAGAGCCGGACAGGGTATCCAGCCGGATCAGCTTTTCCCCCAGGGCGTCCACCCGGTCATCTATGGCGTCCACCAGGGAGGCCAGCCTGCGCAGCTGCTTTTTCTCATAGCCCCAGGGCAGCTCCGCATCGATGGCCTTCTTGGCGCCAACGGCAGAGGCCAGGCCCGAGACATAGCTCTCCACGGCCGGCAAGATCTCCTTCCTGGATATATCCACCATGGCCAACGCCTCAATGCGGACGGTCTTGCAGTAGTTTTCCAGTTGGATCTCATAGCGGGAGCGCAGCTCGGACTCCGTGTAGACCTTGTGGCGCACCAGCATGTCCAGGTTGTCCTTCTGGATCAGCATGGGGATGGCGTCCGGGGTGGTCCGCAGGTTCAGCAGGCCGCGGCTCTTCGTAGCCTCCTCAATCCAGGCATCGTCGTAGCCGTTGCCGTTGAAGATGATACGCTTGTGCTCCCTGATGGTGCGCTGGATCAGATCGTGCAGGGCCGCACTCAGGTCGGCGGCGCCCTCCAGCTCGTCTGCAAACAGCCGCAGGGACTCGGCCACGGCGGTATTCAGCATGATGTTGGCGCAGGCGATGGAATTGCTGGAGCCCAGCATACGGAACTCGAATTTATTGCCGGTGAAGGCAAAGGGCGAGGTGCGGTTGCGGTCCGTAGTATCCCGGAAGAAGCGCGGCAGCACGTCGGCACCCAGCTTCAGCTTCTTCTTCTCCACACCGGAGTAGGAGGTATCCGTTTCAATGGCCTCCAGAATGGCCGTCAGCTCATCCCCCAGAAAGACGGAGACCACGGCAGGGGGCGCTTCGTTGGCACCAAGGCGGTGGTCGTTGCCGGCGGTGGCCACAGCAGCCCGCAAAAGGCCCTGGTAATTATCCACCGCCTGGATGACAGCTGCCAAGAACAGCAGGAACTGGGCATTTTCATAGGGCGTCTCGCCGGGAGAGAGCAGGTTGACGCCGGTATCGGTGGAGAGGGACCAGTTGTTGTGCTTGCCGCTGCCGTTGACCCCGGCAAAGGGCTTTTCGTGGAGCAGACACACCAGGCCATGCTTAGCAGCAACCTTCTGCATGATCTCCATGGTCAGCTGGTTCTGATCGGTGGCGATGTTGGTTGTGGTATAGATGGGTGCCAGCTCGTGCTGTGCGGGGGCTACCTCATTATGCTCCGTTTTGGCCAGGATCCCCAGCTTCCACAGCTCCCGGTTCAGCTCCTCCATATAGGCCGCCACTCGGGGCTTGATGGCGCCGAAGTAGTGGTCGTCCAGCTCTTGGCCCTTGGGGGGCTTGGCACCGAACAGGGTCCTGCCGGTGTAGATCAGGTCGTGGCGCTTGTCATACATACCCTTATCGATGAGGAAATACTCCTGTTCTGCGCCTGCGGACGGAAGCACGCGCTTGACGCTGTCGTTGCCGAACAGCTTCAGGATGCGCAAGGCCTGGATGTTCAGCGCCTCCATGCTGCGCAGCAGGGGCGTTTTCTTGTCCAAGGCCTCTCCTCCATAAGAGCAGAAGGCGGTGGGGATGCATAGGGTCTTGCCCTTAATAAAGGCGTAGCTGGTGGGATCCCAGGCGGTGTAGCCCCGGGCCTCAAAGGTGGCGCGCAGGCCGCCGGAGGGGAAGGAGGAGGCATCCGGCTCGCCCTTGATGAGCTCCTTGCCGGAGAATTCCATAATCACGCCGCCGTCCGGGGCGGGGGAGATGAAGCTGTCGTGCTTCTCCGCCGTGATCCCGGTCATGGGCTGGAACCAGTGGGTGAAATGGGTGGCGCCGTTCTCGACTGCCCAGTCCTTCATGGCTGCGGCTACGGCGTTGGCCACGGACGGGTCGAGCTTTGCGCCCTTTTGGATGGTGTGCTTCAGAGAGCGGTATACATCCGCGGATAGACGGGCCTTCATCACCCGGGTATCAAAAACCAAGCTTCCAAAGTATTCCGGTACAGTCGACATAGCAGTTTATTCCTTTCTGTGAAAATAAAAAAGGAGACACTGCGTCCGGGCGGGAATATCCCCTTCCGAGACGCCAGTGTCTCATCACATGGCCGAATATACACCCGGCGATTTCAAATGTCAATCACAAAAAACGTATTTTTTCTATTTTTGCGCAAATCGCCGGATTGTCAAACAAATCACAAATCAATTTCTTGCAATATGCCGGATTGAAAAATGCAAAAATTAGGTATATACTACGTTTGAACGACGGTGTTCTGCAGGATGTATATTATTATCCTGCAAAACGCGGTCGGTTTTTCTATATTTAGGAGTTGGTAATATGAGCAAACTGGAAGGTCAGATTCGGATTCCATCGGGCTGTGCCATTTCTGCAGTCATCTCAAGAGATGGTCAGCGAATGTCGGGAGAAAAAATAATAGAGAGCATGAAGCCCATGCACGACCGCTCCAACGGCCTGGGGGGCGGCTTCGCAGCTTACGGGATCTACCCGGAGTATAAGGATTTCTTCGCTCTGCACATGTTTCTGGAGGACCGGGCCGCCCGTAAAAGCTGCGAAGCATTTTTACGGGAGACCATGGAGATCGTTCACTTAGAGCGCATCCCCATCCGTACCACTCCGGCCATCACCAATGAGCCGCTGATCTGGCGATTCTTTGTTTCGCCCCTGCGCAGCACCCTGGCGTCCATGCAGATCGACGAGGAGGAGTGCGTGACCCGGGCCGTAATGGCCATCAACACGCGGATAAAAGGTGCGTATGTGTTTTCCTGCGGAAAAAACATGGGCGTATTCAAGGCCGTGGGATATCCGGAGGACGTGGGATATTTTTACCGCCTGGAGGAATACGAGGCCTACAGCTGGACGGCCCACGGCCGCTATCCCACCAATACCCCCGGCTGGTGGGGCGGCGCCCACCCCTTTGCCCTGCTGAATTACTCCATTGTTCACAATGGGGAGATATCCTCCTACGACACCAACCGCCGTTTCATGGAGATGTTCGGTTATAAATGTACTCTGCAGACGGATACAGAGGTCATTACCTATATAGCGGACTATCTGCTGCGAAAGCAGAAGCTGACCCTGGAGGAGTTAGCCTCGGTGATCGCCGCCCCCTTCTGGAGCACCATTGACAGGAAGCCGCCTCAGGAGCAGGAGAAGCTGCGGTATCTCCGCAAGGTATTCTCCAGCCTGCTTATAACAGGGCCGTTCTCCATTGTACTGGGCTTTGAGGGCGGACTCATGGCCCTCAATGACCGGCTGAAGCTCCGCAGCATGGTGGTGGGTGAAAAGGATGACAAGGTGTTCATCGCCAGCGAGGAGGCTGCCATGCGAGCTATGGAGCCCAATGTGGAAAACATCTATGCGCCTGCCGGGGGAGAACCCGTGATCGTCCGCGTAAAGGAGGGGAGATTCTAATGGGTATCAACTATATTTATCCGCCATTTGAGGTTGTCCGCGACCCGGCCCGGTGCATAAGCTGCCGCCTGTGCGAAAAGCAGTGCGCCAACGGGGTACATCGCTTCGACAAGGAAAAGAAATGTATGCTTGCTGACGAGAGCCGGTGTGTGGACTGCCAGCGCTGTGTTTGCTTTTGCCCCACCCATGCATTGAAGATCCGGAAAAGTGATTGCGCCTTCCGGGAAAATGCCAACTGGTCGCCGGACACCATCCAGGAGATCTATAAGCAGGCCAGCAGCGGCGGCGTGCTGCTGTCCTCCATGGGAAATCCTCAGCGCTACCCGGTTTATTGGGACAGGATCCTGGTCAATGCCTCCCAGGTGACCAACCCACCGGTAGACCCCCTGCGGGAGCCCATGGAGACCCGGGTATTTTTAGGCAGAAAGCCCGATGGCATCCGCCGGGATGAAAACGGGGAGCTGGTCTGCCACCTGCCCCCGCAGATCGAGCTGTCTATGCCGGTGATGTTCTCCGCCATGAGCTATGGATCCATCAGCTATAATGCCCACGCCTGTCTGGCCCGTGCGGCCCGGGAGCTGGGTATCTGCTATAACACCGGCGAGGGCGGTTTGCATGAGGATTTTTATGCATACGGTGAAAACACCATCGTCCAGGTGGCTTCCGGACGCTTCGGCGTACACAAGCAATACCTGGAAGCCGGCGCCGCCATCGAGATCAAGATGGGCCAGGGGGCCAAGCCCGGCATCGGCGGTCATCTGCCCGGGGCGAAAATCGTTGGAGATGTCTCCCGCACCCGCATGGTGCCGGAGGGGACGGACGCCATATCCCCTGCCCCGCACCATGATATTTACTCCATTGAGGATCTGCGCCAGCTGGTGTACTCCCTGAAGGAGGCCACTGATTATAAAAAGCCCGTTATCGTAAAGGTGGCAGCGGTACACAATATTGCCGCCATTGCCAGCGGCATTGCCCGCAGCGGCGCGGACATTATCGCCATAGACGGTTTCCGGGGCGGCACCGGCGCGGCGCCCACCCGTATCCGGGACACGGTGGGCATTCCCATTGAGTTGGCCCTGGCCGCTGTGGACCAGCGCCTGCGGGATGAGGGCATCCGGAATCATGTTTCGCTGATCGTCAGCGGAAGCATCCGCTCCTCCGCCGATGTGGTCAAGGCCGTTGCCCTGGGGGCGGATGCCTGCTATATCGGCACCGCCGCCCTGCTGGCCCTGGGCTGCCACCTGTGCAGAACCTGCCAAACAGGGCGGTGCAGCTGGGGCATTGCCACCCAGAATCCGGAGCTGGTGAAGCGGCTGGATATTGAGGCCGGCAAGACCCGCCTCGTGAACCTGCTGACCGCCTGGAAGCATGAAATCAAGGAGATGATGGGCGGCATGGGCATCAACTCCATCGAGGCTCTGAAGGGAAATCGCCTGATGCTTCGGGGCGTCGGCATGACGGACCGTGAGCTGGAGATTCTCGGTATTGCCCACGCCGGAGAATAAATTCTACATACCATATACAAAATACGCGGAGGTGTGTTATAATGACTAATATAGATGCGTCTATGCTGGATTTCCGACAACTGAACGCGGCCATCCGGGATTGCGCCGGAGATGCCGCCGTCACCGGCTGCTCCGGGCAGAGATTCATCGGCGCAGGATTGGAGCGCGGCAAGCTTATCCTGTCGGGAACCCCGGGAAACGCCCTGGGCGCCTATTTAAACGGAGCCAGCATTGAGGTGTGCGGAAACGCCCAGGATGCTGTGGGTGACACCATGAACGCCGGGCGGATCGTTGTCCGCGGCAGCATCGGTGATGCGGCGGGCTATGCCATGCGGGGCGGCGAGCTCTATGTCCAGGGGAACGCCGGTTATCGGGCCGGCATCCATATGAAGGCCTATGGTGATAAGCTCCCCGTTATGGTCATCGGCGGCAAGGCCGGGAGCTTTCTCGGCGAATACCAGGCCGGCGGCGTCATTGTGGTTTTGGGCCTGACTGAGAGCGCCCGCCCCATCGTCAGCAATTTCCCCTGCACAGGCATGCACGGCGGAAAGCTGTTCCTGCGCTCCGATTGCAAGAACATTCTGCTGCCTAAGCAGGTCATCGCCCGCCCGGCGTCCCATAAGGATCTGGACGGAATATGGACCTATCTGCACACGTTTTGCGAGCTGTTCGGCGGCGATTGTGATAAGCTCGTGCAGCAGCCCTTTACCCTCATCACGCCCAACAGCAGCAACCCATATAAGCAGCTTTATGTCACAAATTGAAGGAAAGCAGGTGAACTTGTGAAGTATACGTCCAGGGAGGTCATTGAGTTCGTGCAGCAGGAGGAGGTCCAGTTTATCCGGCTGGCCTTCTGCAATGTCTATGGAAAACAACATAACGTTGTTATTATGCCCAGCGAGCTTCCGCGGGCCTTTGCCTACGGCATTGCCATTGATGCCTCCGCCATTGATGGCTTCGGCGGCGAGATCCGCTCTGACCTGCTGCTGCGGCCGGACCCCTCCACGCTGATCCAGCTTCCCTGGCGGCAGGAACAGGGCAAGGTGGTGCGGATGTTCTGCGATGTGTTCTACCCCGATGGGCGCGCCTTCGAGCGGGACACCAGGAGTATTTTGAAAACCGCCGTGGCCCAGGCCGCTGCCAAGGGGTATGAGTTTGCCTTTGGCGCGGAGATGGAGTTCTACCTGTTCAAGATCGACGAGCTCGGCCAGGCCACCACCCTCCCCCACGACCGGGCCGGGTATATGGACATTGTCCCCGACGATAAGGGGGAGCACATCCGCCGGGAGATATGCCTGATGCTGGAGCAGATGGGGATACAGCCTGAGAGCTCCCACCACGAGAGCGGGCCGGGACAGAACGAGATCGATTTTCGGTACTCCGACCCGCTGACGGCGGCAGACAACGCCATCACCTTTCAGGCGGTGGTCCGCATGGTGGCCGCACAGAATGGCCTGTGCGCCAGCTTTATGCCCAAGCCCCTTCCCGATTGGGACGGCAGCGGCATGCACATCAACATCTCTGCCAAAGGGGACGGGGGAAAGGATCTGCTGCCTGCCGTTATGGCGGGAATTCTGGAAAAATGTGCGGAGATCACACTGTTTTTAAATCCCTGTGAGGAATCCTATCGCCGCCTGGGTCACGATAAGGCCCCCCGGTATGTGACCTGGTCGGACGAGAATCGCTCCCAGCTGATTCGCGTGCCTGCCGCCGTTGGGGAGCAGCGCCGGGCGGAGCTTCGCTCGGCAGATGTGACGGCGAACCCCTACCTGGCCTATGCCCTGTTAATTTACGCCGGGCTCTACGGCATTGAAAAGGGCCTGGTCCTTCCACCCGCGTCAGACATCAACCTCTATACCGCCCCGGCGGAGATATTGCAAACCCTGCAGGCACTCCCGGGCTCTCTGGAGGAGGCCGCTGCCCTGGCCGCCACCAGTGCGTTCGTCCGGGAGCATCTGCCGGACTCCGTACTCAGCGCTTTTAGCGGCAGATGAACCGCTTATGATCTGTATGGCGAAGGGAGGGGGAGCGTGTGGTATTCCAGGAGAAAACATACAGTGTGCTGATCGTATCCGCATCGGATAGCTTCACAAACAGCGTCATGCCGCTGCTCCCCATGACCGATTATTGGCCGGTGTCCACGGTTGGCAGCGTCGGTCAGGCCCGCAGGCGGCTGGCCGACACGGAGTTTGACATTGTGCTCATTAACACGCCGCTGCCGGATGATTTCGGCATGCAGCTGGCCATCGACATCTGCAGCACCAGCGGCGCCGGCGTCCTGCTGCTGGTGAAAAACGACCATTATAACGACGTATACGCTAAGGTGGTGGGCTACGGAGTCATCGCCCTGTCCAAGCCCACCAGCCGGCAGATGGTGGCCCAGAATCTGCGGATTTTATGCGCCACCAGGGAGCGGATGCGCCGGATGCAGGAAAAGCAGGCCACCGTGGAGGAAAAGATTAAGGAGATCCGCCTGGTGAACCGGGCAAAATGGCTGCTCATCGAGTGCCTGCGCATGACGGAGGCGGAGGCGCACCGGTATATAGAAAAGCAGGCCATGGACCTGCGTATCTCCAAGCGGGAGGCAGCTGAAAACATTATCAAAACCTACAAGTAGCCGGGGAGTGCCGAATCTGAAAAAAATCCTTTTTCGGAATTGACAAGGCATAGTCCGTGCTGTATAATATCCGCTGTTGAACAAAGGCGTTCGCCAAGGGGTTTCTGCCCCCTGGCGGGCGTCTCTTTTTATTTTGCGGGAGGATGGCATATGACAAAGTTCATTTTTGTGACCGGCGGCGTGGTGTCCGGTCTGGGCAAGGGGATCACGGCAGCTTCCCTGGGCCGGCTGCTGAAAGCGCGGGGCTTGAAGGTGGCGGCGCAGAAGCTGGATCCCTATATCAACGTGGATCCCGGGACCATGAGCCCCTATCAGCACGGCGAGGTCTATGTCACGGAGGACGGTGCGGAGACGGATCTGGATCTGGGACATTATGAGCGGTTCATTGACGAGGACCTGAACAAATACTCCAACCTGACCACCGGCAAGGTCTACTCCAATGTCATCGCCAAGGAGCGGCGAGGAGAGTACCTGGGCAGCACCGTGCAGACCATTCCCCATATCACCGATGAGATCAAACGCTTCATTTATCGGGTTGGAGAGCGGACAAGTGCGGATGTGGTCATCACCGAGATCGGCGGCACCATCGGTGATATCGAGAGCCAGCCCTTTATCGAGGCCATCCGGCAGGTGGGCCTGGAGGTAGGGCAGAACAATTCCCTGTACATCCATGTCACACTGGTGCCCTATCTTAGGGCCTCCGGCGAGCACAAGTCCAAGCCAACCCAGCACTCAGTCAAGGAGCTGCAGGGCATGGGCATCACACCGAATATTATCGTCCTACGCTGCGACGAGCCCATTAAGGACAGCGGTATCTTCCACAAGGTGGCAGGCTTCTGCAATGTGAAGCTGGATTGTGTCATCGAAAATCTAACCCTCCCAATTCTCTATGAGGCGCCGCTGTATCTGGAGGAGCGGGGCCTGTCCTCCGTGGTCTGTCGGGAGCTGCACCTGCCTGCGCCGGAGCCGGACCTGCGGGAGTGGCGGGCCATGGTCTCCGCCATCAAAAACCGCAGCAAGTCCGTGACCATTGGCCTTGTGGGGAAATATGTGCAGCTTCACGATGCCTATCTGTCAGTGGCGGAGGCGCTGCGCCACGCGGGCTTTTTCCTGGATGCCAAGGTCAGCATCCGCTGGATCGATTCCGAGCCGGTCACGGCAGAAACGGTGGAATCCACTCTCGCCGGTCTGGATGGCATCCTGGTGCCCGGCGGCTTCGGCAGCCGCGGCATTGAGGGGATGATCCTGGCAGCCCAGTATGCCCGGGAAAAGAACATCCCCTATTTCGGCATCTGCCTGGGCATGCAGGTGGCAGTGATCGAATATGCCCGCCATGTGCTGGGCATCGCAGATGCCAACTCCGGCGAGTTTGCTCCGGAGGGGCTGCACAAGGTTATCGATTATATGCCCGGCCAAAGTGATGCGGTGGATAAGGGCGGCACACTGCGCCTGGGCAGCTATCCGTGCTTCATCCGCCCGGGCACGACCATGGAGCGCTGCTACGGCGTGGGGGAGATTTCCGAGCGTCACCGCCACCGCTACGAGTTCAACAACGAGTACCGGGAGGCGCTGGCAGCCGCCGGCCTGACCCTGTCGGGGCTGTCCCCCGATGGACGGCTGGTGGAAACGGTGGAGCTGTCCGACAGGCCCTTCTATGTGGGTGTGCAGTATCACCCGGAATTCAAGAGCCGTCCCAATAAGCCCCACCCGCTGTTCAAGGGATTCGTGGCTGCTGCCCTGGCGGCGCAGCAGACCCTGGGGCACTCAGGGGTGGCGCCGAAGGAGCCTGATATCCTTTAAGGCAGGGCTGCCTGGAGAAAAGGGCTTCCGGTTTCGCAGGAAACCGGAAGCCCTTTTTAATCGTGTCTGCCCTTATTAATCGATGGTAAGAAAACTAAAAACAATGCGGTTGCAAATACCTGATTTGCTGGTATAATAATCGCAGCAGCCGCATATAGCGGGCTTGCCAAAGGCCGCCCGGGTGTGTGCCTCAACCGGGATCAACCGCAGGAAAGAGGATGGGATATGGGAACCAGGAACAGGAAAAATGCCGCCGCCGCGGCGCTTTGTACCGGCGTGATCGGCAACGTCATTTGGGGCTCCAGCTATCTGTTTACACGCATTGCCCAGAATGAGTCCTCCCCTATGGTGCAGCTTGCCTGGCGGTTTGCGCTGGCTTTTCTCCTGCTGAATCTCATGATTCTGTTCGGCTGGGAAAAGCTCCATCTGCGCGGAAAGAAGCTCAAGCCGCTGATTCTCCTTTCCGTTGTGGAGCCGTTGTATTTTTTTTTGCGAAAGCTATGGCATTTATTATTCAAACAGCACCTTTTCCGGCGTTATGCTGGCCATTGTCCCCATTATTGCCATTGGTCTGGGAACGCTGATCCTGAAGGAATACCCCACTGCAAAGCAGGTTTTGCTGTGTCTGCTTCCCATTGCCGGTGTTGTCTTGGTGACCATTGCGGGCTCCAGGATGGGGGCCGTGCAGCCTCTCGGAGTGCTGTTGGTGCTGGGTGCGTGCCTGTTCGCTGCGTTCTATCGGGTCTATAACAAGGGGGCGGCCGCGGAGTTCACAGCCTTTGAGCGGTCCTATTTTGTGATCGGATTGTGCGCAGTGGTGTTTGCAGTGGTGGCGCTGGTGGGTGTCCAGGGAGATCTCGCGCCGTTTGCGGCGGCGCTGCACAGCAGAAAATTTGTCATGGCCACCATTTTTCTCAGCGTGTTCTGCTCTGTGGCTGCCAATATTCTGGTAAATTACAGCGCATCCGTGTTGCCCATGGCAATTTTTTCCAACCTGGGTAGTCTGATCACGGTGTGCGCGATGTTCTTGGGGGTCATTTTTCTGAAGGAACCCGTCAATGTCATGAGTCTCATAGGCTCCGGCATGGTTTTACTGGGCCTATTTCTCATTGCGCGTACCAATAATGCCCTGCTGCAGGGCAGCCGGGCCCTCCCTGACCAAGAAAAATCCAAAAAGCAATAACGTGTCCAGGCTGCTAACATGCAACAAACAAATTTGGGTCTACAAAAATAAAGAAAGCCCAGGAACCATTGAGATTCCCGAGCACGAACCAGCAGCCTCCCACGTGTGAAGATATAATGAGTGCCGGAAAACGTTGCAGTGCATCATTTTCCGGCGCTTTCGCATGTGCTTTCGGCTCGGTGGGCAATCCACTGTGTCTGCCTGCTTTTCTCCGCATTTGGGCTATGGCTTGAATCAGGCTCCGTGACGGTGCAAGGCGGGATAAAGCTATTTCATAAGCGCAGAGCCCGACCATGCACGGGCAGGAAATGGCAGAAACGAGGCAGTATGAGACATCCTGTTGCCGCCATAATTGCGCTATGAATGAACTGCCTGAAAAAGCCCGCAGGCAGAGTTGATGGAAGCGCATTTCTATGGTAGAATCAAAATAACACACTTTTGGAGGTGCGATCTTGAAAACGGATCCTCTGGCGCAGCTGCGCACAGGTGCACCGCTGACTACCCGTCAGCAGATGTCCCTGACGCTACAGCTCAGTTGGCCGGCCATTATGGCTCAGCTCGCCACTATCATCATGCAATACATCGACGCAGCTATGGTGGGCCGTCTGGGTGCGACTCAATCGGCGGCGGTGGGGCTGGTGGCCTCCACCACCTGGCTTTTCGGGGGATTGTCTTATGCGGCGGCTATGGGCTTCAATGTGCTGACGGCGCAGCGGGTGGGCGGCGGCCGTTTGGCCGAGGCACGCAACATTCTCAAGCAGGCGCTGGTGCTGTGCTTGGCGTTCAGCGTAGTCATGGCAGCGCTGGCAGCGGCACTGTCCGCGCCACTGCCCGGAATGCTTCGGGCAGATCGGGGTATTTGGCAGGATGCCTCTGCCTATTTTTTGGTGTATAGTCTGTTCCTGCCTGCCCTCCAGCTCGACAATGTGGCGGCCGGCCAACTGCAGGCCACAGGCAATATGCGCACGCCCGGTATCTGCATGGTGGTCATGTGCGCATTGGATGTCGTGTTCAACACCCTGTTTATTTTCCCTTCCGGCACTGTCCGGCTCGGCTCGTTATCCCTCCCCGGTGCAGGGCTGGGCACGGCAGGTGCCGCACTGGGTACAGGCCTTGCCGAGCTGGTGGCGGGGCTGTATCTGTTGTATTTTGTTCTGCGCCGCAGTCCGGTGCTTCGTTTGCAGAAGGGTGAACATCTGCGCTTTAATCGGCCGCAGCTGTGTACAATGCTCTGCATTGCCGCACCTGTGGCATCGGAGAAGGTCATACTGACCACGGCGCAGATCGTTTCTACCGCTATTGTGGCACCCCTGGGCACTGTGGCTATTGCCGCCAATTCCTTTGCCATCACGGCAGAGAGCCTGTGCTATATGCCCGCCTACGGAATTCAGAGCGCTGCAGCTATGTTGGTGGGACAGAGCGTGGGTGCGGGGCGGCGGAACATGGCCCGCCGGCTGGGCTGGGTCACGGTGTTGATAGGCGTAGCCGTCATGATCATCACCGGCGGGCTGCTATATATCTTAGCCCCGCAGATGATGGCAATATTGACGCCGAACCCGGACATCATCGCCCTGGGCGCTCGTGTTCTGCGCATTGAGGCTTTTGCCGAGCCTCTGTTCGGCGCGTCCATCGTGGCCGGCGGCGTGTTTCAGGGCGTTGGCAGCACACTGATACCCACAGTTTTCAACTTGGGAACTATGTGGGGGATCCGTATACCGCTGGCATGGCTGGCCGCACCCCGCTGGGGGCTGCCCGGCGTATGGGCAGCCATGTGCCTGGAGCTATGTGTCCGGGGTGTACTCTATCTGACGCGGCTGGTCGGCAAGCGCTGGCTGCCGCCCGGGGATCAGAATGAGCAGGCATAGCTGCACCAAATATCGGCAGCTATTTTTATACTCCTTATCAGGCTTACCGGCAGTCACGAGCCTGATCCAGTCATCCGCCTTTTATAAATCAAGCATTTCGCTTCAGCCTCAGCAAGGGGTCAAAGCAGTGATTCCGGCTTTCTTGCTTTGTAGTAGAGCAATCCGGCTAAATCCGCCAGACCCCAGCCGATCGGGACAGACCACCAGATGCCGGTGACACCGATGGCGAGGATAGCGGACAGCAGATAGGCCAGTGCAACACGGGTGCCTAACGAGATGACCGTAAGCACCACGCTCATGCCCGGCTTTCCCAAGGCGCGATACAGGCCGTAGAGCAGGAACAGGCACCCGATGCCGCAGTAAAACGCGCCTTCTATACGCAGATACCGCACACCCTCCAGTATGACTTCGGATTCTCCGGCATCCACAAAAATCGCCATAAGGGGTCTTGCAAATGCGAAGACGAGGGCGGATATGACCACGCAGAAGGCCATGGAAATACACACGGCACTTTTTAGCCCCGCGCGTATTCGCGCGCTCTCCTTTGCGCCGTAATTCTGTGCGATGAAGGTGGAAAATGCGTTGCCGAAGTCCTGCACCGGCATATAGGCAAAGGCGTCGATTTTTACAGCGGCGGCAAAGGCGGCCATCACAACGGGGCCGAAGCTGTTGACAAGCCCCTGCACCATAAGGATGCCGAGGTTCATGATCGACTGCTGCACGCAGGTCAGCGTGGAGAAGGAGACGATCTCCCGGATGCGCCTGCGCCGCAGGCAACGGACCTTCCATACCGAACGCACCTGTGGGAAGCGCATAAACGCATAAGCGGCGATGCCGATCCCCGAAACATATTGGGCGATCACCGTTGCCTCCGCCGCCCCGGCAACGCCCCCATTTAGCCCGATGACAAGCCAGAGATCAAGGGCGATGTTCAGCACAGCGGAAACAGCTAAAAAGACAAGCGGAATGACGGAATTGCCGATCGCCCGCAAAAAAGAGGCGAAATAGTTATACAGGAAAACCGCGGGAATGCCTATGAAGATCACAAACAGGTATTCGCGCATATCGCCCCAGACCTCGGCGGGTACCCGGAGGAATGTGCGAAGTCCATCCAGGCAGGCAAATGATAAGATGTTCAGGAGCGCAGTGACGAGTGCTATAAAGAAAAAAGATGCACAGAGGTTCTCGCAAAGAGCCTTCTCATCCCGCTGTCCAAAGCGCATGGAAAACAGCGCGCCGCTCCCCATGCACAGGCCGAGGATGATGGAGGTCAGAAAGGTCATCAGCGTAAAGGACGAGCCCACCGCCGCAAGGGCGTCCCGCCCAAGGAACTGTCCTACGATCAGCGTGTCGGCGATGTTATAGCACTGCTGCAATAGATCCCCTAAAATCATGGGGATGGCAAACAGCAGCATGGACCTGGTGACAGGGCCTTGCGTTAAATCCCGGTTCATGGTACGCCTCCGTATCGTAAGCTAAAATCTGCGTTTTTCAAGCATTGTAGTGCTTTAAATCTGATCTGTCAATATGGCATTTATGCTCCAAAGAAACGGTGGTATCATCAGCGATAAAGCTTATGGGAAAAACCTGATTTGCGGAGGAAACAGTATGTATATAAATGGGCCGGACGGATTGGATCAACAGGTCGTGCGGATGCACGGTCTCGGCGGAGTTCATCCGCCTGACCCGCTCCATTTGGTTGCTGGCGTTCAGCGTTTCCGTAATGCCCTCAGCATCTGCCTTTTCTTTTGCCAACCAAAAGAAAATCTCCTCCGCCTGTCGGTCAATATCCGCGAGACAGGCATTCAATTCGCCGCCGGTCAGGTAGCTGTCTCCAACCAATTCATACTTCAGTCCGGCACGTTCATCCGTGACAAATTTTTCCATTCGTATAACCTCCTGTTCCTTTCTGCAATCATTGCAGCAGGAGGAATAGCGGAAATCGAATGTGCTAATAGTAAAAAGCGCCGTCTCGGAATCACTTCCAAGACGGCGCTTTTCTGTTGTGGATCAGAGCAAACATTTCACGGCAAAGCCGCCGCTGAAGAAATAAGTGTTCGTCCAATACCTGTTTGGTGGACCTGAAGGGATTCGAACCCTCGACCTCTCGGATGCGAACCGAACGCTCTCCCAGCTGAGCTACAAGCCCGGATATGGATAAATGGGGTGGAACAAACTCGTTCCACCCCATTATTATACACACTTTTGCAGGAAATGCAAGTGTTTTATTCTACCTTCGGCAGCTTGGCCATCACAGCGGCGCAGCGGGGGCACAGAGCCTCGTGCTCGCCCACGGCCTTTACGCTGTGCAGTACCTTCCAGCAGCGTCCGCATTTGGCGCCCTGAGCGGCCTCCACAGCCACCTTCATCTCATCGCCCACGGTCAGCTTTACCTGGGACACGATGAATAGATCCGCCACCTCGTCCGCATCCATTTCCGCCAGGAAGGCGTCCTCCTCCGGCACGGTCAAATCCACGGCAGCCTCCAGGCTCTTACCGATGACCTTGTCCGCCCGGGCCTGCTCCAGCGCGCCGTTCACGGCACTGCGCAGGGTGACAATGCGGCTCCACTTGACCATTTCCTCCTCGGAAAGGGCATACTCGGTGTAGGGCTGCACCATCTCGTTAAAGAGGACATTGCGCCCATCGTCCTCGGCCCGGTGGGGCATTGCCAGCCACACCTCGTCGCAGGTGAAGGCCAGAATAGGCGCAAACATCCGGGTCATGGCGTCCAGAATGAGATATAGCGCGGTCTGTGCGCTGCGGCGCTGCAGGCCATCCGCCTCATCGCAGTACAGCCGGTCCTTGAGGATGTCAAAGTAGAAGCTGCTCAGATCCACCACGCAGAAGTCATTGATGGCATGGGACACGGAGTGGAACTCGTAGTTGTCGTACCAGCCAAAGACCTTGCCGATAAGATCGTTAAGCCTTGTCACGGCCCACTTGTCCAGGGGCAGCATATCCCCGGGCTTTACCAGGTCGTTGGGATCGAAATTCACCAGGTTATCCAGGCAGAACTTGCAGGTGTTGCGGAACTTCAGGTAGTTCTGGGAGAGCTGCTTGAAAATCTCGTCCGAGCAGCGCACATCCACATGGTAGTCACTGGAGCCGGCCCACAGACGCAGCAGATCCGCACCGTACTTGTCGAAAATCTCTGCCGGATCCATGCCGTTGCCCAGAGACTTGTGCATGGCCTTGCCCTCGCCGTCCACGGTCCAGCCGTGGGTCACGCACTCCTTAAACGGTGCGCCCCGACCCAGGGCGCCCACAGCCACCAGCAGGGAGGATTGGAACCAACCGCGATACTGATCCAAGCCCTCAATATACATGGTAGCAGGCCAGAAGCCCTGGTCCCGCTCCATAGCGGCAAAGTGGGTGGAGCCGGAGTCAAACCAGCCGTCCAAGGTGTCGGTCTCCTTTTCAAAGCCGGCCTGCTTACCGCAGTGGGGGCAGGTAAAGCCGCTGGGCAGGATGTCCTCTGCCTCCATGTCAAACCAGGCGTTGGAGCCTTTCTTTTCAAATAGGGACGCCACAGCCTCAATGCTCTCCTCGGTGCAGATGGGCTTGCCGCAATCCTTGCAGTAGAACACGGGGATGGGCAGGCCCCAGCGGCGCTGGCGGCTGATGCACCAGTCGGTGCGCTCCAGGATCATGGAGCGCATACGGTCCTTACCCCAGGCAGGGACCCAGCGCACATCGTCACAGGCAGCAATGGCCTCGTCCTTAAAGGAATCCACGGAGCAGAACCACTGAGGCGTGGCCCGGAAGATAATGGGATTCTTGCAGCGCCAGCAGTGGGGATAGCTGTGTACGATCTCCTCGCTGGCAAAGAGGGAGCCGGCCTTCTTCATATCCTCCAGGATGACGGGATTCGATTCGTCGGTCCCCATTCCGGCGTACTTGCCGGCATAGTCGGTGTGGCGGCCCTGGTCGTCCACGGGCACCACCATCTCCATGCCGTAGCGCTTGCAGGTCTCGTAGTCATCGGCGCCGAAGCCCGGGGCGGTATGGACGCAGCCGGTACCGCTGTCCATGGTTACATAGTCCGCCAAAACCAGCCGGCTGGTCTTGGGCAGGAAGGGATGGCTGGCCAGCATATTTTCATAAAAGGAGCCGGGATGGGTCTCCACGATCTCATAGCTGTCAAAGCCGCCGATCTTCATGACCTTCTCCACCAGGGCCTCGGCCATGATGTACATTTCCCCGTTGGGGGCCTTCACCACGGCGTAGCTCTCATCGGGATGCAGGGCGATGGCCAGGTTCCCGGGCAGGGTCCAGATGGTGGTGGTCCAGATGACGAAGAAAAGCTTGCTCTTGTCCAAATGCCCCAGCTTGCCCAGGTCGTCGTTCATGGGGAACTTCACATACACCGTTGTGCAGGGATCGTCCTTGTATTCGATCTCAGCCTCAGCCAAAGCTGTCTCGTCGTGGGCGCACCAATATACGGGCTTGAGGCCCTTGTAGATGTGGCCGTTGCGGTACATCCTGCCGAACACCCGGACCTCCTGAGCCTCAAAGCCCGGGTCCATGGTCTTGTAGGGATGCTCCCAATCGCCCACCACGCCCATGCGCTTGAAGCCCTCCCGCTGCACATCAATGTAGTGGTCGGCAAACTCGTGGCAGGCCGTGCGGAAATCCGCCACGCTCATGGCCTTTTGGTTGAGCTTGTTCTGCTTGATGATGGCGCTTTCAATGGGCATACCGTGGTTATCCCAGCCGGGGATATAGGGGGTGTAGTAGCCCCGCATGGCGTACATACGGGTAATAAAGTCCTTCAGGGACTTGTTCAGGGCGTGGCCCATGTGCAGGGCGCCGTTGGAGAAGGGAGGGCCGTCGTGCAGGGAAAACAGGGGCTTGCCCTCATTCTTTTTCAGCAGCTCGTTATACAGGTCCAGCTCCTCCCAGTGCTTGAGCATCTCAGGCTCCCGCTTGGGCAGCCCCGCCCGCATGGGAAAGCCGCTCTTGCTCATGTTCAGTGTGCTTTTGTACTCCATGATGTACCTCCATATATTATGCGTATTTTGAAAACAAAATTGAAAACGAAATCAATGCCTCGCAGAGTTCGCGTCCGCAGACGCGAAAAAATCAAATCATTTTCTCTCGCGACATGTGCGTGAGAGAAAATACCTCTCAGGCTGCCAGTGTGGAATTTTGCCGCCTGCGGCAAAATTATGCGCGCAGCAGACTGCAAGCCTTTTGGCAGAAAAATCAAAGATTTTTCGCCAGTAAAAAAACGCCTTTGCCTCACTAAGAGACAAAGGCGAAAAACAAACCTCTGCGGTACCACTCTTGTTGCCGCCCCCAGGCGGCCACTCCGCCCCACCATCCGTGGGTGAGGGTTGATAACGGCCCTCCGCCGTCCGTGCTTACTGAGAGTTTCCTCCTGTTCAGCCGGAAGCTCCGGGGTGATATTCACCGCAGACCCGGTCTCCGCCTCGCACCAAACCGGCGGATCTCTTGGCACCGATAGCCTGGGGTTACTGATCCCCATCCATGCATTTATGCTGTATTGCTTGTCATTTTACCACAAAAGGCGTGTTTGTCAACAGGGAAATTACAAAATTCCGAAATAGCTCAAAAGTCCCGCCAGACCCATTATGCCGTAGATGAGCGCCATGATGGCCAGAACTACAGACACGACATTATACAGCTTCCCGTCCTTCTGGGTGTTGCGGAACCGCCGGGTGTAAAACAGCACCGCGCAGGCCAGGCCCAGCAGGAGCGAGGTCAGATAGTTCATAAACAGGCTGTCCTTATACACCGTCATCCGCAGGATCAGCGCTGCCGCCAGTACGCCGAACATCACGCCCAGGGTGATCTTCAGCCACAGGGGCAGCTTGACTCTTTCGGGCTTTTTGGCCGCCTGAGCAGTCTTTTCTCTCTGATAGTCGCCGCCGCCGTAGTTAGAGTTATTTTTCTTGTGGTGTATGTTCTTATTGGGGTTTCCCTTGGCCTTGCGGATGGCCTCCTGCTGCCGGGTGTAGGAATCCATGGGTACATTATTCTTTGCCATATTCATCTTCTCCTTTGGCTTTCTGAACTGAATTATATAGGTGCCGGTTCAGCAGGACCAGTGCATAGTCCGCCGCCTGCTGCCGGATGCTCTCGCGTCCGCCCTTGAGCACAAGATGCGTCACCTCCGTGCCGCCCG
>OLPV01001092.1_pt1 | contig 20979 bp, 18 predicted proteins | sample 1671961 | NCBI WGS metagenome assembly OLPV01 (sample SAMEA3136630, study PRJEB25190) | human gut metagenome | biome: human gut; feature: human-associated habitat; material: faeces | place: Austria | collected 2013
CCCTCGTTCATAGTAGCAACGTTATCAAATGGAATAGCGAACCCGAGAAGTGCTATCCTACAAACAGAATTATCGGTAGTCTGATATCATATTAAAAATATCAAACATATTCGTTAAACCGAAAACAAAAACTTTGTCGCATAAAGCAACGAACCCGAGAAGTGCTATCCCGCAAAAGGCACTATCGGTAGCCAGCTATCAATGTTAATTGCTAAAACGTTATAACAGAAGTACACTATAAACAGATTTTCTCCACATATCAAAAAAAGTGAGCCGAGCGCACTATCTTTGCGCTTCGACTCACTTTTCTTTTCCGGGTTGTGTCACAACCCCATCTTTATTACTCTCTACCCTTAAACTGTGTAATATCCTTTATTACCTCACCTGCGATAATAAGCCCTACCACAGACGGCACAAACGCCGTGCTTCCCGGCACCTGCCTTTTTCCTGCCACCTTATCCGCCTTAGAAAGATAACCGTTTTCACCGTTCGGATCTTCGTCAGCAATTGGCGGTATCGGCTTTTCCTTTGAATACACGACCTTAAGCTTCCTTATGCCCCTGCGCTTAAGCTCATATCGCATTACCTTTGCCAGAGGACACACAGAGGTCTTATATATATCCGTAACCTCAAACGCTGTCGGGTCGACCTTGTTTCCCGCTCCCATAGAGCTTATAATAGGCGTTCCCGCCTTTTTTGCGTTTTCAATAAGCGCGATCTTGCCTGTGACCGTATCTATAGCGTCAACCACATAGTCATACTGAGTGAAGTCAAACTGATCCGCCGTTTCGGGCATATAGAAGGTTTTGAAAGCCGTCACCTTGCAGTCGGGATTTATATCTTCAATGCGCTCCTTGGCTACATCTACCTTGTACTTTCCGACCGTTTTTCTTGTGGCTATTATCTGTCGATTTATGTTTGTAAGACACACCTTATCATCATCGATTATATCGATCGCTCCCACGCCCGAGCGCGCAAGCGCCTCAACTGTATATCCGCCCACGCCGCCTATACCGAATACCGCAACGCGCGCGCCTTTCAGCTTGTCCATTGCCTCTTTGCCGAATATGAGCTGCGTTCTTGAAAATTGGTCAAGCATTGTTACCTCCCACGGAGAACTGCGTTCCCCTTGCTATAAATGTAACGGTCATTCCCTTTTTATCGAAGTAGCTCTCAATAAACCGCTTTATCTCATCGTTTCTCTCGTCCAGCGTGAAATACTGTCCTCCGCAGCCATCGTGAAAATGCAACGTTACGCCGAAGCTCTCAAGTATCGCTTTTTTAAGCTCAGATGCTTCCGTTATGCTTATTGCCATAAGTCGCTCCTTTAAATCTACCGTTTCTATCTGTTTTGTGTACAATACTGCTATTATACATCGTAATCAGCGCGCTGCCAATGTCACCTCTGCTGTTTTTTAGTTATTTTACGCGATGCATTTTTCTTTTTCAACAGATCCGCCGCCGACTGCAAAAATAATATGTCCTCTTCCGGCAGTCCCGTTATGTCCAGTGCCTGCCTTTTTTCCTCCAGCCCGAAAAGATAGTCGGTCGTGACCCCGAAAACCTTGGCGATCTTTATAATAGTTTCGGGTGAGGGGTTACGTTCGGACAGCTCATAGTTGCTGACAGCCGCCTTTGATACCCATATTCTGCCCGCTAGCTGTTCCTGCGTCATTCCCGCGTCAAGCCTTAGCTGCTTCACTCTTTCACCGAACTTCACCATTGTACCCCTCCGTTACACAAATACACATTCCGAATACCCAAAATACACGATAGCTTTATTAAAAGTGTAGCATATATCCGTTTTCGGGCTGTTGATTTTTGTAACACATACCGTTGACTATCCGTACACGCTGTGTTAAAATATAATATGTAATATCCCGTCAAAGTATGTCGGACAATATCGGAAACCGGAGAAAAATAAATGAAAACGCCAATAAGTAAAGCTACCTCAACCTCTCTGATGACACCGCATTCTACAAGGACATAGACGGCAAGCTTTACGAAAACACCGATGCTGTATCAGACGGTAAGAATATATGGGATACTACCTCCTGTGTAATAACGGATATAAGTGATACAGGATTTACCGCTACCGTACCATATCTTGATCTGTACGAAGCACACCGCAGCGCAAAGCTGGAATTTGTACTTGACAGCGGCACATATAAGATCAACCGCCGGGAAATGAACCTTGAAGCAATGAACGGCAAATAAGCCTTTAAAACTATCCGAAAAATATATTATACAAAAAGGCTGTGACGAAATGTAAAAATTTCATCACAGCCTTTCGATTTATTAAAACTTCAAGGTGGTGTTAATAATTTCGTGAGTAAATCCGTACAACTGCGCTAACATCAGCCCTTCAAAAAACCGCCGTGAAAATCCACAGCGGTTTAAAAATATCACAATTACCTACTTCTCATAAACCGGGCTTTCAAGTCTTGCCGCAAACTCGGTTTCGGGAAGCGGTTTATCAAAATAATAGCCCTGAATTATGTTACAACCCATATTTTTAAGGTTTTCGACAATCGTTTTATCTTCTACTCCCTCGCAAACAGTAGTCATACTGAGCTCTTTCGCCATATGAAGCACGTTTTCAAGTACGACCTGACCTCTTGTATCGTCATTTGAACCTGCAAGCGACTTATCAAGCTTCAGAATATCAAAATCAAGGTCTTTCAGCAGCGCAAGCGAAGAATAACCTGTTCCGAAGTCGTCCATAGAAACCATAAGTCCATAGCTTTTAAGGTCGATTATCGCCTGCTTGATAGCATTGAAATCATCGGTATAAGCCGTTTCGGTAAACTCGACTTCAAGGAAGTGCGGTTCAATTCCGTAACGGTTGATAACATTCATTATCTTCTCGGCGAGATGAGGGAAACGCAGATGGATCTTTGAGAAGTTCACCGATACAGGAACTATGCGCTTTCCGCTTTCCTGCCATTTCTTGATCATAGCGCAGGTGTGCTCCAGCACGAACATATCAAGCTTCATTATAAGACCTGTTCGTTCTGCTATCGGGATAAAGTCGGCGGGAGAAATGACCTTGTCGTCACGTTGCCATCTGATAAGCGCTTCCGCTCCTACAAGAGTGCGTGTGTCTACCCGTACCTTTGGCTGATAATACACGATAAATTCGCCGTCGGCAAACGCCTGAGGCATATCACTTTCAAGAAGAGTCAGCTCCTGCTCACGGGTGATCGTGTCAAGGTCGTAATATACATAGTCGGTATCTGTGCGGCGTTTAGCAACATCTATGCAGGATTCTGCGCGGGCAAGTATCGCATCAATGTCATCTGTACTGCCGTCCAATACTACGATGCCGGCACGCATTGCAATCTCGTAAACGGTTTGCTCTTTTCCGTAAAAGAAGTTTATCGGTATCTTCGCAAAGCTTTTGAGATGATTTTTAAGGTGCGATTTCTTTACCATAAGACAGAAGTTGTCACTGCCTGAGCGACTGCACATTTCATCGTTATACATCATCTTATTAAGCATTTTCGCATACTTTGCTATTATCTCTGTTGTAGCCTGATAACCGAAAATCGTATTTAATGTGTTACAGCCTTTTATATTGGCTCTTATTACCGCATAGTCCGAAAGAACACCGTTTTCCTTGACATCTTCAATGAACGCACGAAATCCTTTCGAGTTCGGTATGCCGCTGTCGCGATCAATGTTGTCGATCAGCTTTCCGACATGAATGCTGAGAGTGCAGGTGCAAATTATAGCAAGAACATGGGTAACGTGCTCAAAAAGCTTTTCCTGCTCCGGGCTGAGCGTTGCAAAATCAATATCGGTATAAAATTCATATGCGTATCTGCAACTATCGTTCTCGCATTCGTATTTTTTGTTATAGAGAGGAAAGATCTCTGCGTCTTTATACACCAGAGTTTCGCTGATCTGCCCACCGTAATCAAGTGTGCGCAGGATTCTGGATATGCGTAATGCTTTTGCCACAGGTACAAACTCATCTATCTGTCGCAGGTCGCTGTACCGTTTTGTAGCTACGGCATCAATAGTTTCAGACAGGTGCTTTCTGACAACGTCGATCATGTTCCTGACTCCTTCTTCTGTTTTCTCGATATCTTTATATATTTTATCACATTTCCGAGTCGTTAGCAAGCAAAAAAGCGGACAAAAGGTCAAAAAAAGTTCACAATTTCAAAATAAGAGCAGAGTAGACAAAACCGCTTCGCAAAAGCTGTGCATTATCACAAACAGCAGTCCGTTTATAATCGTTTACAGCGCTGTTTTATATTGTATTTGTGCATATTTTAAGTAAAATTTGTATTTTAGCTTATAAACTAATATCGGCTGTTTTGTCACAAAACAAGCCGCAAATGATGAATTGATGCGATAAAAAGGTCTTTTGTCGAAAAAATCAGAAAATACCACTTGAAAACCTACTAAAAATATGGTATTATAGTATTTAGAAGATCACGGCTCACGAACGGCTCAGATAAAATAAAGGTCAAGAAAGGACTATAACATGAAAATATCTACAAAAGGACGTTATGTATTGAGAATGCTCATTGATCTTGCGGAGCATCAGGGTGACGGTTATATCCCGCTGAAAGAAATAGCGCAACGCCAGAATATATCAAAAAAATATCTTGAGCAGATAGTACCGATGCTTAATAAATCGGATATCCTGCGCACCAACCGCGGATTTCAGGGCGGCTACAGACTTGCAAAGTCACCCGAAAAGTACACTGTGGGAGATATTTTAAGGCTTACCGAGGGTTCGCTTGCGCCGGTTGCGTGCCTTGACAGCGGAGTCGTCGAATGCGACAGGAGCGAGCATTGTGCTACATTATCACTCTGGCAGGGTCTGTACAAGGTCATAAACGAATATCTCGACAGTGTTACTTTACAGGATCTTATAGATAATGATAAGGAAAACGCCGCCGATGACTATGTGATATAAGTGTCGGCGTTAATCAGAATAATATGGAACAGCCGCGGTCATTTGCCGCGGCTGCTATTATACACAAAAATCCCCCGCAGAAACCTGCGGGGGATAAATTGCTTATTTACGCTTATTGCTTAAAGCCGAAATTACTTTCTCTTCTTAGCAACGATAACAGCGCCTGTAGCGAGAACTGCAACGCCTGCTACTACTGCAACGCTCTCAACACCTGTGTTTGTGCTGGGCTTTGTAGAGTCGCCTGTTGTAGGAGCATCTGTAGCGGGAGCATCTGTAGCGGGAGCATCTGTAGCAGGTGCATCTGTAGCGGGAGCATCTGTAGCAGGTGCAGAGTTGCCACCGTCAACTACATTGCCAAGACCGTCGAATGCAATAAGTACATTGCCTTCAGCGTCGAGAACTTCACACTTTACAACTTCGATTGTAGCGATAGATGAGCCCCATTCCTGGAGTGCGACCTGCATGCAACCGATTGTCTTAGCTGTGCCGTTAGCGATGGGGTTGTCAAAGCCGTTAGCTGTCAGCTGGTATGTATAATCGTCGATCTTCTCGTAGCTCAGATCCTTATCGTTTGAAGCATCGTCATCCTTGTTGGGGTCTGTAGCGAGCTCAAGAGCCTCATCTGTAACTCCCCAGTACTCCTTGCTGGGCCAGTTATATGTATCCCAAGCGTCTGTACCCTGCTGGATGTCGCCGCCGTTGATAGACAGAATAACGCCGCCGCCTGTAGCACCGTCCCAGAACTCACGGTTGCCGTCAGCACCGTCAGCATCCTTTTCGGGAATTGTAACAGTAAATCTTGCGCCTGTTACCTTTGAGTAGTCGATATCGTACTTTGTAGCGGGCTTACCTTCATCGGGGTTGCCTTCGTTGAAAACCTGAACGAGCCATGAATCGTTACCTGATGAAAGGCCTGCAGACTTGCCGTCTGCTTCTGTTACCTTCTTAAGGCTTGATGCGCTTGCTGCTACAGCTAATGTGCTGAGTGCGAGCGAAGAAGCTACGATACCTGTCATGATCTTTCTTAACTTCATTGGAAAAATCCTCCTAATAAAACTTAATTTCGTTTTGTTACACACTTATGTAACTTTACACATCTATTTTAACATTTCGTTTTTTTAAAGTCAATGTGCATTATGCCTAAAATGTATGTGAAATTTTATTGAAACTAACGGCATTACACAGCATCAAGGGCGTAATTTAAGTAAATTTAAGATTAACGGTGAATTATGTTGTGTTTTTGTGATAAAAAGAGTGGGTGGAAAGGTGCTATAATATACCGCTTATGCAACGGAATTGTTCGGGGATTGCTTGAGGATTGTTCGACAAAAACGAAAACTGCTTAAAATTTTACTTAAAAGGATTGAGAAAAGCCGAAAAATATGGTATATTTAATGTATATGGGAACTTGTTGTATCCCGAATAAGTTAAAGGACGGAAAAACTATGTCTATCGTATTTGACGAAAACAAGCGTGTATTCAAGCTCGACACGGAAAAATCGAGCTACGCATTCCATATCACCGACAGCAGAAACCTGCTCCACCTGTACTACGGCGGTTATATTCCGGAAACTGATATAACACATATGCTCCGTATACCGGACGATGAACCGTTTGTCCCCGCCGTACATGACGCTATGGGACCTCACAGCTTAGACTGCGCGCCTATCGAATTTCCGACATCGGGCGTTGCGGATTTCAGAGAACCGGCAATGCAGGTAATGGATATAAACGGTATGTCCGCCTGCGAGTGCTACTACAAGGATTACAGAATTTCAAACGGAAAGCCGAAATTAAAGGGGCTTCCCGCTACATATGCCGCAGACGATGAGGCGCAGACGCTTGAGGTGTTCTGCTATGATCCGCACAGCGGCCTTGATATTACGCTTATGTACAGCGTATTCCCGAAATTTGACGTTATCACAAGAAGCGTAAAGGTCGAAAACAACGGTCTTGCCGCTATCGACCTGCGCCGTATCATATCAATGAGCCTTGATCTTGACAGAATGGACTACGATATGATAACACTGCACGGAACTTGGGCAAGAGAACGCCATGTACAGCGTTTCCCCGTGCGTTTCGGCAAGCAGTCGATCGATTCCAACAGAGGTGCTACAAGCCACGCTCACAACAACTTCTTTGCGCTGTGCGACCACACCGCAACAGAGGACTTCGGCGAAGCATACGGCTTTGCTCTGGTGTATTCGGGTTCGTTCTTAGGAATGGTAGAGGTAGGTCAGTATGAAAAGACAAGGGCGCTGCTCGGTATAAATCCCTATGACTTCTCGTGGCACTTAGAGTCGGGAGAGGATTTTCAGGCGCCGGAGGTCATCATGACCTATTCCGGCGAGGGCTTAGGTCAGATGTCGAGAAACTTCCACGATGTTATGAGAAACAACCTTATAAGAGGAAAGTGGAAAGATATGCGCCGTCCTATACTTATAAATAACTGGGAAGCTACCTACTTCAACTTCGATACGGACAAGCTCCTTGATATCGCAAGAGAAGCAAAGAAAGCCGGAATTGAAATGCTTGTTATGGATGACGGCTGGTTCGGTCACAGAAACGATGATAAATCTTCCCTCGGCGACTGGTTTGTGAACGAGGATAAGATAAAGGGCGGTCTTAAGCACCTTGTAGACGAGGTAAACAAGATAGGGCTTAAGTTCGGTATATGGTTCGAGCCTGAGATGATAAGTCCTGACAGCAAGCTGTACGCGGAGCATCAGGACTGGTGCATACACATTCCCGGCAGACACCGCACCACCGTCAGAAGTCAGCTTGTACTTGACTTCTCAAGAAAAGAAGTGCGCGACTATATCTATGAGCAGATGAAGGCTATCCTTTCAAGCGCCAACATAGAATATGTAAAGTGGGATATGAACCGACAGCTGAGCGAGGTCGGCAACGAGGTATTCCCTCCCGAAAGGCAGCGTGAGATATGGCACAGATACGTCCTCGGCGTATATGAAATGCAGGAAAGGCTGCTGACTGATTTCCCCGACCTGCTCCTTGAAAACTGCGCGGGCGGCGGCTCACGCTTTGACGCAGGTATGCTGTACTACTCTCCCCAGATATGGACAAGCGATGATACAGACGCTATAGAAAGACTTAAGATACAGTACGGCACTTCCATGTGCTACCCCTGCTCCTGCTTCGGCGCTCACGTTTCGGACAGCCCGAACCACTGTGTAGGCAGAATTACTCCGTTTGAAACGAGAGGACACGTTGCGATGTCGGGTACGTTCGGCTATGAGCTTGACGTTACAAAGATCTCGGACGATGACAAGTACGCGATAAAGGAACAGATTGCGGAGTTTAACAAGTATAATCCGCTTGTGAGAACAGGCGATTATTACAGAATAGGCGATCCGTTTGCAAACGACCGCTTTGACGCATGGCAGTTTGTCGCAAAGGACAAGAGCGAAACGCTTCTCGAATATGTACAGGTTCTCAAAGAACCGAGCGTGTTCCTGCACAGAGTAAAGCTGAAAGGGCTTGAAAAGGGCTGTTATTACAGGCACGAGCAGACAGGAAAGGTATATTCCGCAGAGCTTCTGATGAACAGCGGATTTGACATTCCGTCACTTTGGGGCGATTTCAGATCATTTATCGCGCATTTTGTCAGGGTGAAGTAAGATTGTTTATCCTATGATTATGTGATTTACATTAAAACGCAACAACTCAAAAAACAAACCACGTTTTCCGTTATTCGTAGGGGAGTGGGCTTGCCCCTCCCGAAATATCATTGAGTATGCTTGCACCGCTTGTATAGCGAGTACTGCATTAAATACTGCGTTTTAAACCGTTTCGTTCCTTTTCACGGGAGGGTGATTACGTTGTTCTTGAAGATGGAGTAAAAGCGCTCGTCTTATGATTATGTGATTTACACTAAAACGCAACAACTCAAAAAACAAACCACGTTTTCCGTTATTCGTAGGGGAGTGGGCTTGCCCCTCCCGAAATATCATTGAGTATGCTTGCACCGCTTGTATAGCGAGTACTGCATTAAATACTGCGTTTTAAACCGTTTCGTTTCTTTTCACGGGAGGGGCGAGCAAGGCAAGGACGCCTTAGCGTGTGTGCCAAAGTTTCGCAAGGATGCGAAACACAAAAGCACACACAGACCCTCCCCTACGAAAGAATTATTACGATATTCTTGCAAAATGAAGGTACAGATGAAATGAATGATTATCCCAAGAGAAAACCAACACGTCTGAAAAATTACGATTACAGTTCTACCGGCGTGTATTTCATTACCGTCTGCACACAGAACAAGGTAAATTATTTCTCTGATATAGTTATTTCAAATCCAAACGAACCGGCTACAATACAGTTGACACGTTTTGGCAAAATTGCAGAGGAGCAGATAAAAGCTATCAATTTCAAATACGCTGATGTGGATATAGAAAACTATGTGATTATGCCGAACCATATCCATATGATTATTTCCATATTCAACGAGAATGAAAAAAATAATATATCTGTTACAGATGTAGTAAGAATCTTTAAATCGCTGACCACAAGGTTATGTAAAATCGGACCTGTGATTTTTCAACGTTCATTTTACGACCACATAATACGGAACGATACAGATTATTTAAGGATTCGTGATTACGTTGACGACAATCCTTCTAAATGGGAAGAGGACAGTTTATATAACAGCTCAAAAACAGTTACTGTTCTTTAATATGATAAAACTGTCAGGGTGAAATATTATGAAAAAACTCGGTGTTATACGACTCATCGTCTGCATTGCGGCGATAATAATGGAGCTTTTACCGCTCGGTGCGGTACTCAAATACGGATTGATGTCCGACAGCGGTCATTTGATTTTCCGCTTTGAGAATTACTCGTATTTCGATGTCACTCCGTTCGGATATGCAATGTTCAACTATATGATATGCGCTGTGATGACAACTATTACGGCTATGCTTTCGCTTCTGTGGATATTCTTCGGCAAGAAGCGTCAGACACCTATTACGGTTTTAGCTTCGATAGCACTGGTAATGTCGCTCGTCCCATACCTTACACAGGCATTCAATGTTTTTACTGTCATAATCTCAGCGCTTATAGCGGCGGTGCTTGCACTTTCGGTAATAATTCAGATAAAGCACGAGTAGGAAAGGAAGTGTATTATGTCACGTTCTTCTAACCAAAAAGCGAAGCTGTTATATCTGGAAAAAATGTTCCGCGAGGAGTCGGACGAACAGCATCCACTCACCGTAAAGAATATAATATCAGGACTTGACAGAGTCGGAATAAAAGCGGAGCGTAAAGCCATATATGACGATATAGAGCTTTTGCGTGAGGTAATGGATATGGATATCTGCTCCGACAAGGTAGGAAGCTATTATCTCGGGACTGACAGGTTTCAGTTTGAGGAGCTTCAACTGCTTGCCGATGCGGCGGCTTGCTCAAAGTTTATAACCGAGGACAAGTCAAGGGAACTGGTTGAGAAAATATCACATCTCACCAGCAACTTCAAGGCGCGCGAGCTGCAAAGGAGCGTGATCGTCGCAAACCGTGTTAAAACCGAAAACCGCAAGATATACTATAACATCAACAAAATACACGAGGCGATAAAGCAGCAGAAAAAAATCACGTTCCACTACTTCAGGTATGACATAAAAAAGAAAAAGGTCTACAAGACTTCAGGCGGACGGTATGCTATGTCGCCGTATTCACTTGCGTGGGAAGATGAAAACTACTATTGCATAGGCTACTACGAAAAGTACGACAGTATATCAAACTTCCGTGTTGACCGTATGGAAGATGTTGAGGTTTCCGATGAGCCCGCAGTTCCCGCAAAAGGATTTGATCTTGCGGAATATACCCGCAGGATATTCGGTATGTTTGCAGGAAGCGAAACCGTACGGGCTAAACTCAGCTTTGACAATTCGCTCACAAGCGTTGTGATGGATAAGTTCGGCTCGGATATCACTATGCATAAGCTCGATGAAAGTCATTTTTACATATCAAAGGAAATAAACGTCAGCCCGACATTTTTCGGCTGGCTGTTCCAGCTCGGCGCAAACGTTGAGATACTTGAGCCGACTGCATTGAGAAAAGAATTTATCGGCTATCTCGACAAGGTAAGAAATCTGTACTGAACCGATATTGAGAAAGATGTATTTGTATGGCAAGGATAAGATCCGTATTTACGAAAATTCCAAAGTGGCTTTATTACACAGTGCCGGCATTTGCTGTGTCGCTGATACTTATACTGCTTGCAAAAAATACGGGCGGCTTTGCCGAATGGTACAGTACAAATATATATCCGTTTTTTGTAGGCACTGTCGGGCGGCTCTCTTCACTGTTGCCGTTCTCGCTGTGTGAGATACTGCTTTACACGGTGATCATACTCGCCGCTGTCGGTGCGGTATTTACCGTTGTCAGATTTATCAAAGGCAAGGGCAAGCGAAAACAGCTGATGATGAATGTGCTTGCCATTGTGCTGAACTTTGCTGTCAGCGTGTTCTTTGTATTTACGCTTTTCTGCGGCATAAACTACAACAGAACGCCGTTTTCGGCAGTCAGCGGATTTACTGTTGAAACCTACACGGCGCAGGAGCTTGCCGACCTATGTGTATATATTCTTAAAAACGCAAATGACGCGGCGCAGAAGATAGAAACAGATGAAACGCTGACGGTAGAGCTTGACGGCAAAATAGATCTTGACGAAGAATGCAAAAATGCAATGGACCTGCTCGGCGAAAGGTACAGTAGCCTGTCAGGATTTTATCCGAACGCAAAGGCGGTGATCGCGTCCGAGGGTATGTCATATATGAAAATACTCGGAATGTACACACCGTTTACGATAGAAGCCAATTACAATGTGAATGCGCCGGACTTTGCAAAGCCGTTTACAGTATGTCACGAGCTGTCGCATCTGAAAGGCTTTATGCGTGAGGACGAGGCGAATTTTATCGCTTATCTTGCGTGTACAGGCTCGGATAACATTTATCTGCAATATGCAGGCTGGGTATATGCTTTTATCTATGCCGGGAATGCGCTTTATTCGGCGGCAGGAGCAGATATCTACTATGAGCTTATGAGCTATGCGGACGAAAAGATAATAGCAGAGCTGAGAGCCGACAGAGCATACTGGAAGCGGTACGAAACACCCGTTGCCGCAGTCGCTACAAGCGTCAATGATACTTATCTCAAATCGCAGGGACAGTCGGACGGAAAGAAGTCCTACGGCAGGTTTGTCGACCTGATGATAAGCTACGAAAAAATGCAGGCAAGCGAATAAAACGCTGTACAGCGTTATAAATATAATTATCATTTATTCCCGACCGTTACGCAAAGCTGAGGAAAGCACCTTGTTTTCGCAAGGTCGGAATTTGGGGCGGCACATTGCCGCTGATATTGGAGTAATCAACTTATGGCAAATAAGAAATTGTACAAGAAAGAAAGATTTACGGGATGTATGGCAGGCGCTGCCGCAGGCGATGCGCTCGGCTCGCCCGTAAAGGTGATAACGCGCAGTCAGATAAAAGACATATACGGCAGGAAGGGCATACTTAAGCTAAGTCCGGAAAAGCATCAGAAGTACGCCCGCGTATCGGACGAAACGCAGACTATGCTCTTCACCGCTCACGGTATACTGTGGGCAGATGCGGCAGGATTGAGAACGAACGAAGCTGCCCCGGCGGACTATGTTTTCCTTGCGCTTCAGCAGTGGCTGTACACTCAGACCGGTGGTACGTCATCGGTGGAGCTGCAGTGGATACTTGACGAAAAGGAAACCGGATTTCCGTGCGATCTGCTGGGCGTTCCCGCTCTTGCAAAAAAGCGCAACCCGACAAAACAACTGGTACAAACCATTGCCGGCATAAAGTCTGAACACACATACGGCAGAGTAGGACGACCTATAAACGCCAATAAGCTGTTCGACTGTCTGCCGAGAGCTATTCCGACAGGATTGTATTTTTACAGTGATCCCATGCGCGCGTTTTCTGCGGGCTGTGACCTCGGAGCAATAACACATTCTCACCCGACTGCTTATCTTGCAACAGGCTGTCTTTCCTCGATCATCGCATTTATCTGCAAGGGAAATTCGATCGAGCAGTCGGTCCTTGATACGATGAAGATACTCAAAGGCTATGACGGCTTTGAGGATTGCTTTGCGGCGCTTGACAAGGCGCTTGCATTACTTGATGAGAACACATCTCCGCTTACCGATGTTGCCGAGCTCGGAAACGGCAGTACGGCGGACTCCGCCCTTGCTATCGGCGTGTACTGCGCTTGTGTGCATTATGACTATCTCAGCGCGGTACAGCTTGCGGCAAACCAGGACGGTATCAGTGATATATGCGCGTTTATCGCGGGTGCTCTGAAAGGCGCACTGCTCGGATATTCCGAGATCCCATCGGGCTTTGTAAAAAAATTACAGTTTGCGGATATGGTAAAGGACTATGCCGCAAGGCTGACAAAAGCCGCTCCGAAAGGCTTTATGAATAAATAAGGAAGCGATTTTCAAGAATGGTCACAGATATGACTAACGGCAGGACCTTTTCGGTTCTGCTGAAATTTTCCCTCCCGATGCTGCTCAGTGTTGCATTTCAGCAGCTGTACAACATCGTTGACAGCGTAATAGCCGGCAACTTTGTAAGCGATATGGCGCTCGGCGCGATAGGCGCAAGCTACCCCGTGACAATGATATTTATGGCGGTGGCGACAGGCGGAAGCGTGGGAGCATCGGTCGTTGTTGCGCGGCTGTTCGGCTCAAAAGACTATACATATATGAAGACGGCGATAAACACGGCGCTGGTTTCGTTCGCGGTTATAGCGGCGGCACTTACCGTTATAGGCTGTGTCCTGTGCTCACCTATGCTGACACTTCTCGGAACGCCGGAGGATATATTTGCGGACAGCGACATATATCTCAGGGTGTATGTTCTGGGGCTTTTATTCCTGTTTATCTACAATGCGTGCAACGGCATATTCACGGCTCTCGGCGACTCTAAAACACCGTTGTTTTTCCTGATAGCGTCATCGCTCGGAAATATCGGGCTGGATCTGCTCTTTGTAATAGTATTTCAGATGGGCGTTGCGGGTGTTGCGTGGGCTACGTTTGCCGCTCAGGGCGCGGCAGGTGCGGCGGCTTTCTTTGTGCTTTTAAGACGTGTGGAAAAAATGCAGTCGGATACTCCCGAAAAGCCGAAAATATTTTCTTCGGAAGCGCTTAAACAGATAAGTCGTATTTCGATACCGTCAATATTGCAAAGCAGCTTTGTGTCGGTGGGAAACCTGTTTGTGCAGAGCCTTGTCAACAGCTTCGGCTCATCGGTCATCGGCGGCTATGCGTCAGCTATCAAGCTTAACACTTTTGCCATAACCTGTTTTTCAACGCTTTCAAACAGCGTGTCGAATTTTTGTGCACAGAACATAGGCGCTAACAAGACCGACCGTGTGAAAACCGGCGTAAAGTCGGGTATGCTGATGTGTCTTGTGATAGCAGTGCCGTTTGCGGTTTGTTATATTTTGTTCGGAGGAACGCTTGTAAACCTGTTCGCAACGCAGGCTAACGCCGAGATAATAGCAACCGGCAGTAAGTTCCTGACTATCGTTTCACCGTTCTACTTCTTTGTATGCATAAAGATAGTAATTGACGGCGGTGTGAGAGGCTGTGGCGTTATGACACCGTTTATGATAAGCACTTGCCTTGATCTTGCATTGCGTGTAGCGTTTGCGTACATTCTGGCTCCGTTCTTCGGCTCGGACGGCATATGGCTGTCGTGGCCTGTGGGCTGGGTTCTTGCGCTGATTGTGGATCTGTTTTTCTACAACCGTTATATCCGCAAAGGCAAAGCTTTTACGGTGAGCGGCACATTTTGATTTTACGTTGATTTGATATCAACGGAGCTGTGACAAAACCCCAAAAAAGAAAAAGTGAGCCGAAGCGCAAAGAATAGTGCGCTCGGCTCGCTTTTTTCAGTTTGTGTCACAACCCCTTTAATTTTAACGAATGATGAATAATACGGTGACCGCCATCGGTAACAGACAAAAAAGGAATCGTGCCCGGCGAGGATTAAGTAAAGCATCATAGCGATAGCATAAATTATAATAATCGAGGCGGCAGTAACTTTATCAAATAAGTGCGCATATTCTTGCTTTTCTACATAATGACCAAAACCTATGATGCTCATAGACTTTATTACGAGCATTTTGACGATGCTGTAATTTACTGTAAATTCATCGTGATAAAGCGTTTGTGGAATTTACACAAAAACAAACTGCAAGGTTTATGTAAAGAACCTATATTAAACAAAAAATGTTGAAAACTCGGTTGAAACTGTTGAATTGCAACTGTGCCCGGCGGAATATACAATAGGTATTGTAATAATACTTGTATGTACTTGCACAAGGGCAGTCTGCCAGACTTAAAGTTCGTGTTTAAAACGAACTGCAAATTTATTATCCCTATCCCCAAACCCCTTTCCCCCGGAAAGGGGCTGAGTGTGGGGCTGCCGCCCTCACCCCGCTTGGGGCTACGCCCCAAACCCCATTAAATAACAATAGAGATTATCATTTCGTAGTCTGGACAAATGCGCTTAGCAAAGTAAAACAATAATACCCGACAGGAAAGGAAGCTTTAACAATGTCAAACGAAAGATATGAACTCAACAAGAACCTCGCTCAGATGTTAAAGGGCGGAGTAATAATGGACGTTACAACTCCCGAGCAGGCGAGAATAGCGCAGGAGGCAGGCGCTTGTGCGGTAATGGCGCTCGAGCGTATCCCCGCAGATATCCGTGCCGCAGGCGGTGTTGCAAGAATGAGCGACCCCGCAATGATAAAGGGCATCCAGAACGCAGTTACGATCCCCGTAATGGCTAAGTGCCGTATCGGTCATTTTGCTGAAGCACAGATACTCGAAGCTATTGAGATCGACTATATCGATGAGAGTGAAGTCCTTTCACCCGCAGATGATAAGTACCACATCGACAAGACGAAGTTCAACGTGCCTTTCGTATGCGGCGCTAAGGACTTAGGCGAGGCGCTCCGCCGTATATCTGAGGGTGCGTCTATGATACGAACAAAGGGTGAACCCGGTACAGGTGACGTTGTACAGGCTGTAAGACATATGAGAATGATGCAGCAGGAGATCCGCAGGCTGACATCTATGTCAACGGACGAGCTTTACCAGGCAGCAAAGGATCTTCAGGTCGACTATGAGCTTGTAAAGTATGTAGCGGAAAACGGCAAGCTCCCCGTTGTAAACTTCGCCGCAGGTGGCGTTGCGACTCCTGCCGATGCCGCACTTATGATGCAGCTCGGTGCTGAGGGCGTATTTGTAGGAAGCGGTATCTTCAAGTCCGGCAACCCCGCAAAGAGAGCCGCAGCTATCGTAAAGGCTGTAACAAACTACACAGATGCCAAGATGATTGCAGAGCTTTCCGAAGACCTCGGCGAAGCTATGGTCGGCATAAACGAACAGGAGATCGCCCTCCTCATGGCAGAACGCGGCAAATAAGGCGGCAATGTGCCGCTTCAAATTCCGACCTTTGCGGCAATGTGCCGCCCCAAATTCCGCCTTTAAAAACGTTTGTAATATATATAGGCTTGCAAAACGGCGGATTTATAAAAAAGTGCTGAACAAAAAGATAAAAAAGGATTGCCGTAATACGGCATACTCTACTCAGCCGAAAGGACACAACTAATGACAGTAGCAGTTCTCGCGCTTCAGGGCGCATTTGCAGAGCACGAAAAAATTCTCTCAAAGCTCGGCGCAGACAGCTTTGAGATACGTCAAAAAAAAGACCTTTATCGCAGCTTCGACCGCCTTATAATTCCCGGCGGCGAAAGCACGGTGCAGGGAAAACTGCTCCGTGAGCTTGACCTATTTGACGGCATAAAGAGCCGTATCGAAAGCGGTATGCCTGTCTATGGCACCTGCGCAGGTCTTATCCTGCTTGCAAAGTCGATTTCCAACGACAGCGCACAGCATTTACAGACAATGTCTATCGTTGCCAACCGTAACGCTTATGGCAGACAGCTCGGCAGTTTCCATACGGATGCACAGTTTGAGGGTATCGGAGAAATCCCTATGACGTTTATCCGCGCACCGTATATCGACAAGGCTTATGACGATGTGCAGGTTCTCTCGGAGGTGGACGGAAAAATAGTAGCCGCAAGACAGAAAAATCAGCTTGTGACAGCTTTTCACCCTGAGCTTGACGGAGATACAAGAGTGCATGAGTATTTTCTGTCGATGTGATTATATAACTTGATATCGCGATCCGCTGTTTTCAAACGGCGGATTTTTGTTTTTTCCGCAATATTCAAAGCGTAACATTCTATCTGCTGAAAAATCGGGCATCGATTTTCACACCGATGCCCGATTATAACTGTTGATTTTTCTAAAAGCCATTATTTGGCTAACGTCTTCCCGCTGACACTTCCGTAATTACCGTAAAGCGCAGTCTTACCGCTCATGTAATAAGCCTTGACTCTGAACTTGTAAGTCGTGTTCTTAGCAAGTCCCGCCTTTCTGAAAGTTGTCGTGTTGTTATTAGTTATCTTAGCCGCACGAACCCACTTGCCGCCCTTGCACATTTCAACGATGTAACCCTGAGCAGATGTATTTTTCGTCCAGTTTACTCTGAGTGCGTCCTTAGCCTTACCCGCTATCTTGACACCTTTCATTATAGACGGGTTTGTTCTTGCGATAACAGTAGCACTGTAATTACCGTAAAGTGCCGTGCTACCGCTCATCTTGTACGCTCTTACTCTGAACTTGTATACGCTTGAAGCCTTAAGTCCTGCTTTTCTGAAAGTAGTTGTGCTATTGTTTGTAATCTTACCGGCGCGTACCCACTTGTTGCCCTGATACATTTCAATGATATATCCGTCAGCAGATGTATTCTTAGTCCAGTTGATACGGAGTGCGTCAGCCGCTCTGCCGGTGAGTTTAGCGCCCTTTATAACGGACGGATTTGTCCTTGCGGTAACAGTAGTGCTGTAGGCGCTGTAGACCGCAGTTGTGCCGCACATCTTGTACGCCTTAACTCGGAAATTGTAGACAGTTCCTGCCTTAAGTCCCGCTTTTCTGAAAGTAGTAGTGCTATTGCTTGTTATCTTTGCAACTCTTACCCACTTGTTGCCCTGATACATTTCAACAATATATCCGTCAGCCGAAGCATTCTTAGTCCAGTTTATTCTCAGCGCGTCTGCGGCTCTGCCGCCGAGCTTAGCACCTGTCACCTTAGCAGGTAACAGCTCATAAGTCAATTTGTTGTTTTTGGCGTACTTTTCGCCGGCTGTACCGCTGTAGCAGTAGATCTTAAATCCCTCGACATTGCCGTACATTCTCGCAAAGCCAAATGCAGCTTCGCCTATGTTTTTTACACCGGACGGAATTATAACGCTTTTCAGTGATCTGCAAACGTCAAATGCATATTGTCCTATTTCTTTAACGCCGTTGCCGATTTTGACGGTTTTCAGCGAAGTGCAGCTTGAAAATGCTTCATTGCCGATTTTCGTCACACTGTCGGGTATATTAACGCTTTTAAGTGCCGAACAACCCGCAAAAGCCGCCGCACCGATTTGTGTAACACCGCTCGGTATCTTTACACTTTCGAGCTTTTTGCAATTCATAAAAGCTCTCACATCGATTTTGGTCACGCTGTCGGGTATAGTTACGCTTCTGAGAGTTGAGCAGTTTGAAAAAGCTTCTTTATCTATCTGAGTAACCTTTTTGCCGTTTATGGTTTCGGGAATTTCAAGATCTACAGGAGTGCCTGTGTAGCCTGTTACTTTTAAAGTACCGTCAGCCATAGCCTCGGTCAGGCATTCTGCGGAAACATTGTCACTTCCGTCAGAGCCTTCAATAAGCTTACCGTTTCCGTCAAAAGTGAGTAAGGCATTGCCGGCTTCATCAAGCACCTCGCACTTTAATACTTCCATTTGGGCAATAGATGAACCCCACTCCTGCAAGCAAACCTGTATACAGCCTATATCCTTGGCATCTCCGTTTGCAAGAGGATTGACAAAGTCGTTTGCAATAAGCTGATATGTGTAATCGCCGACTTTTTCGTAGCTTATAGCCTTTTTATCATTCTCTCCGTCTTCCTTGTTCGGATCTGTGAAGATCTCAAGCGCTTCATCGTAAACGCCCCAGAACTGTCTGCTGGGCCAATGATATGTATCCCATGCATCTGTTCCTTGTTCGATATCACCGCCGCTCACTGAGAATACAACGCATCCGCCTGTGCCGCCGTCCCAGAAATCGCGGTTGCCATCTGCGCCGTCAGAGTCCTTCTCAGGAACAGTAACGATAAATTTCACACCGGTTATCTTACTGTAGTCTACGTTGTTTTCTACCTGATAGACAAACTCATCGTTTTTGGCAGGGTCGTTATAGATCCTTAATTGCCATATCGAAGAACTAGAAGTCAATGCCCGGTCAGGATCTTTGGCTTCCATAAGACAATTTGCACCGGCAGTAACACTTAGCGCGGCAACGCAGGCTGCCGATGCGGCGATCACCGTCAACATCTTTTTAATGCTCATAGATATATCCCTCTTTCATTTTTACGCAAAAAGCACAGCCCCGTGAACTATGCCGATATCAAAGTACGCCCCACGGCTCACAGCTGTATCCTTATGCCTGATTTTATCATAAGTATATCATGATAGCATCGAAACGTCAAGCATGACCGACATCACACTTTGGCGATTTTAAATAAAATTTCAAAAATTTTTCAAAACCCCCTTGACAAATGCCGAAAGCAGTGTTATAATAAAGCCTACAAAGTCGATAGGCTTTTAGAGATTAAACCGAGCCGAAAACGAGGTAAGGATATGAACAAGGACATGACAAGATATATCAGCGGTTTCCGATGTTGATTTTAGCAGCATCTTCAAAGTAAGACAGATATACTTTTGTTGTAAATGCAACACACGGTTTTATACCGACAGAATAACAAACGAAAATTAAACTTAACGTATAACTGATTTTTTAATTGCAAAGGAGAAAATTACAATGAGAACTTTTGACAAGATCACAGACCTTATAGGCGGCACACCCATATTAAAGCTCAACAACTACATAGCCTTGAACGAACTCCCCGCAAATATCTATGCAAAGCTCGAATACTTCAACCCCGCAGGAAGCGTAAAGGACAGAATTGCAAAGGCGATGATAGACGATGCCGAGGCTAAGGGCGCACTCAAGCCCGGCGCAGTTATAATCGAGCCTACAAGCGGTAACACAGGTATAGGACTTGCCGCAGTAGCCGCTTCAAAGGGCTACAGAATAATCCTCACAATGCCCGAAACCATGAGCGTTGAGCGCCGCAATCTGCTCAAGGCTTACGGTGCAGAGCTTGTACTCACGGACGGTGCAAAGGGTATGAAGGGTGCGATCGCAAAGGCAGAGGAGCTTGCACAGCAGATCGAGGGTGGCTTTATCCCCAGCCAGTTCACAAACAACGCCAACCCCACCGCGCATTTCAACACAACCGGCCCCGAAATCTGGGAAGATACAGACGGCAAGGTTGACATCTTCGTAGCAGGCGTAGGCACAGGCGGTACAGTTTCAGGTGTCGGTAAGTACCTCAAGAGCAAGAATCCGAATGTAAAGGTAGTTGCGGTAGAACCCGCAGGCTCGCCCGTGCTTTCAAAGGGCGTTGCAGGACCTCATAAGATTCAGGGTATCGGCGCAGGCTTCGTGCCCGAAACGCTTGACACCAAGATATATGACGAAGTGATCACAGTTGAGAACGAGGACGCATTCGCTGCAGGCAGAACGCTTGCAAGAAAAGAGGGCTTACTTGTCGGCATCTCCTCCGGTGCGGCTGTATATGCGGCTTCACAGCTTGCAAAACGCCCCGAGAACAAGGGCAAGATCATCGTGGTTCTTCTCCCCGATACAGGCGACCGTTATCTCTCAACGCCTATGTTCGCAGAATAATTTGCAATTTCTATATCCCATTTTATATAGCCATCGCGAAAGCTGTCTTGATAGACGGCTTTCAGGCTGTCGAAAAACCTCTTAATTATTAAAAATTGGGGTCGCAGGGGCGAAGCCCCCG
>OLPV01001095.1_pt1 | contig 20970 bp, 17 predicted proteins | sample 1671961 | NCBI WGS metagenome assembly OLPV01 (sample SAMEA3136630, study PRJEB25190) | human gut metagenome | biome: human gut; feature: human-associated habitat; material: faeces | place: Austria | collected 2013
GCAGTTCTGCAACCAGCGGCGGTATGTGAACACGGTCATCACCGGGCAGGACGATGCTGAGGTGCTGGACGCCATCCAGAGCATGGTGGCCAACGCACAGGCGGACGGCTTTATCCTGCTCTACTCCAAAAAGGACTGCCCGGTGGCGGCGTATCTGCGCAATGAAGGGCTGCTCCATGTCATTGTGGGCAAGGCGGCGCAGTCTGCCAACCAGACCATCTACATCGACAACGACAATGACAACGCCCTTGCCGGGGAGGAAGCCGCCGATTACCTTTACGAGATGGGACACCGCCGCATTGCGTATTTCGGGGTCAGCAACGCCATGCTGTTCTCCGCAGAGCGCAAGCGGGGCTATCAGATGTCCCTGCTCAAGCACGGCATCACCCCCCGGGAAGAGGACTGTGTGGAGGTCAACACCCTGAACGATGCCTATGAGGAGGCGTTGAAAGCCCTGCTCACCGCGCCGGACCACCCCACCGCCATACTGGTCAGCGACGACATCCTTGCCGTGGTGCTGGAACAGTTCTGCGGCAAGCTGGGACTGCGCGTCCCGAAAGACCTGTCCATCGTGTCCTTCAACAACTCCCTGTTCTCCCGCATCACCAGCCCGCAGCTGACCACCGTGGACGTGAACCCCTACCAGCTGGGCATGGAGGCCGCCAGCCAGACCATCAACCACATCGAGAACCCAAACCTTCTGGCCACAAAGATCATCGTGCCGCACAAGCTCATCCCCCGGGAGAGCTGCTGCCCGCCGGAGGAGCGGCACTAAGCAAGTGCTTTTTCAGCAATACAGTGTCCGCTTCCGGGAGCTGCCGCGCAGCGCTTGCTATACTACCCCCAGAGTAGACAGCGTAAAAAACGCTGCATCCTCCGGGGGTATTTTTATGCCAAAAAGGCACAAAAGAACGCCCGCCCACCTGTGGAAAACCACGGTGGGCGGGCATGTGGGTTTGTTCCTTATTGGCAAAAAGCAGCTATGGATAGAACAATTCATCAAACACGCTTGAAAAAAAGGCGCGCTTGTTTTACTATATAACTCAGGATACTTTTTTCATACTTTTTTCAGTTTCAGGCTGCGGCGTTTCTCGAAAACGTTCAAGACCTTCTTCCGTGCCCTGTGACGTGCCAAGAGGATCGCCTTCCCCGGATCCGCCGCGTTTTTCAGCATACGGACCACGCCGCGCTCCTCTGCATCACTCACGTTAATTCCATAAATCGCCTTCGCCTCGCAAACAAGCTCCTCTACAAAAGCTTCCACACTCTGTGCGCTGTTGTACATAGCCATTAATTCATCAAAGCTGTTGTCCAAAAACAACAGTCCGCAAAGCTTTTCTGCCGGGCTAAAATTCACGTTCTGCAGCACAAATTCGATCATCTCGCAGCCGACAGGGTTCGCTTCCATTTCGGCAGAAACCAGCTCCAGCGTCTGATCGTCAATTGCCGTCACGATTTTTTCTGCGTCTTTCGTTTTGCGCGTTCCATGCCTAGTCAGATCAACGAGGTAGTTTGCCAGGCAGCGCCACAGCCACTTGGAATGCCCCGCGTCACGGCATTTCAAAAGGCCATCGATCTTGCTATCCTTCTCCATGTACTCAAGGACGAAGCCCACCGCCACATCGTCAGCCTCCAAACCGGACGCCTTGAGCATGTCTTTGGACTTCTTCGTTTTGAGCGCAGCATCGCGCACAAAATTATAGATCGCTTCGATGGCCTCCTGATAGTATTCCGTCTGGCGCAGCTGTTCTGCCGTGCGGATACCGTTTGCTGTGATCTTGTTAAAACAGTTGACGAGGGCGATCTCGGACAAAGTTTTTTCGTTATGATATGTAGCCATGGTGTTCCTCCTTAGCACTCAATGTGTGTTCGACCATGGCTATAGAATAGCCTCTATTTCTGCCAAAAAGCGATTAAAAACATCGTTAATTCGACGTTAATTTCGGCGGCACAAAAAATAATTTTATTTTTATGAGAAAATTAATTGAAATTTAATAATCCGTGTGAAATAGTAATGAAGGGAGGAAACCGTCATGTCAGAGATTATCCGTATCACCTTTGAAAACGGCGCCTACATCGATGTAGAAAGCGGCAACGCTTACGACTGCGCTGGCCAACAGGTAGCCACTCTGAAGAGAAAATCTCTGAAAGTCTTGCGGTGCATTGCAGAACATACCATAACCGCTTCTGACGGAACCCTGACCAGCGACATCTCGACCGAAGAAATTTTTAAGCTCTGCTGGACAAATAACGTGCAGCTGCAGAATGTTAACCAGCAAATCGGAAAGATTCGCGGATGCCTTTCGATGATTTATCCCGAAAAAGCTTCCACGGATATCCTTCAGCAGTATGACAAAAAGATCTTTCTTTGTTATTGCGATGTCGTGAGGAAGTCTGCTCTTTTGATCGATGTAACATTGGAAGAGCTCTATGCACGGGCCACCGATGACTTCCGCTTTGTCACAGCTGGGGATGACTCCATTTTTCCTCAGGACGAAACCGGCACCGAACAGCTTACCAAGCGGGTGCTGCTCTTCACAGGCGACTGTTTCCTGGGGATGGAGCATAAAACAGCTGTTCCAGACAAGCTCCTTGCAGATCTTTTTTGCAGCAACACAGCCGATGACCGGGTTTCGGAATACATTCTCTCCAAGTGTCTGAGCCCGGAAGAAAGGGATCAGGAAGAGCTTGACTACAAACGGATGTGTGCGGTTTGGGATGAACTGGCGGGATCCGATAAACGGGCAGAATCCGATAAACGGGCGGAGTCCGATGAACTGGTGGGATTTATTGGGAAGAACCTGATCAATTCTTCCCGTGCGACCTCTTACGCAAACGATTATAATAAGATCCCGTACAGCATGGCAGAAATAAAGCTGAGCGAATATCCGCAGGTACTGATCGATGCACGATACCAAAATATACTGAACCGGCTTGCACCCTATGTAGCCGAAAAATGCGGCGAGAAATTGCGCAGTCTGGAATGTGATACCGATCTCATCCATGCGGCACAGAACGGCGACAAGAAGGAAACGGACGGCGGCAAAAAGGTTGTTTATGCCTATATTGCGGCACTGGTTCTGCTCTTTTTTGACCGAGCGATCCCGGCGCATTCCAGTAAGTTTTCACAGAAAAAGAAGCGCTACCAAAAAGCGCTGGATCGCTGTATTCAGAAAATGCTCCCGTCTGAAACGCCCCCCTCGAAACAGGTAGCCGAGAAGCTCAAAGAAATTCTCAGCGGAAAGTCCGAAAAGGAGATTGAGGAGATTCTCACGGACCTGTTTGGTTCTCTCGACGATGAATATGTAAAAGCGATAAGAGACCATCTAAACCGCAAGAATATTTCGATCGAAAATACCGATCAGCTCATCGATCCTCCCCCCAAGCTGACCTTATAATAAGGAGTTTTTATGCTGAATCTCGATAATCCTAATTTTGAAAAGCCGTCTGCGATCCTGCGTGAAAATTCTCGGTTCCTTGTGGAGCAGAACCGCTTCACCGGCCCCAAAAGCTACGACGGCTTCGTCGGCGGCCCGCCGCTGGCCTATGACCGGGAGCGCGGTGCCGTTGCCGTGGACAGCTCTGATAACCACACCCTGGTCTACGGTGCGACCGGCAGTAAAAAAACGCGATGTATCGTCATGCCCACCATCCGAATGCTGGGCTTTGCAGGGGAAAGTATGATCATCAACGACCCAAAAGGCGAACTATATCGTACCATGGCTCGTTTTTTGGAAGATCAGGATTACAACATCATCACGGTAAACTTCCGAGATGCCTCTGTGGGCGACTGCTGGAATTTCCTAGAGATCCCATATCGTTTTTACAAAGAGGGAAACCTCGACAAGGCCGGCGAATTCATCGAGGATGTTGCCCGTACCATAACCGCCAACACCGGAACAGATGATCCTTTTTGGAGCAGCTCTGCAGCATCCTGTCTGTACGGCCTGATCCTGTGTCTGTTCCGCTACTGCAAGGAATACGATAAGCCGGACGAGGCCGTGAACATCGGAAACCTACTCACGCTACGTCGCGAAATGTTCGCCCAAAAGGCCCGGTTTTCTTCTGCCCACAATCCCATTTGGGAGTGGGCCAAGAAAGACGAGCTCATCGCTGCCAGCATGACCGGCACGGTAGAAACGGCCTCCGATACACAGAAAGGGATACTATCCGTATTAGATCTCGGCTTGAAAATGTTCATCATCTCTCCTTCGCTAGTGGACATGCTGAGTCACACTACCTTCTCTTTTGACCGTATTGCGCAGGAAAAAACCGCCGTTTTTCTCCTCACGCCCGACGAAAAAACCACCTACCATCGTCTTGTGTCTCTTTATATTTCACAGTCGTATCAACAGCTTGTACAATTTGCGGACCGCAGCGGCGGTAAGCTGCCCGGACGGGTCAATTATGTTTTGGATGAGTTCAGCTCTCTGCCTTCCATCGGCGGATGCGATTTTGTTCAGTATCTTGCTGCGGGCAGATCCCGCAATCTGCGTTTTATCCTTTGTCTCCAGAGCAAAAATCAGCTGGTGCACACTTACAAGGAAAATGCGCAGACCATTACCGCCAACTGCACCAACTGGATCTACCTGTTCTCGCGCGAACTGGAACTGCTGAAAGACATCTCTGCGCTCTGCGGCGAAAAGAAAGACCACACCCCCAACCTGTCCGTTTATGATCTCCAGCAGCTGGACAAAGAAAAGAATCAAGTGCTTCTTCTCTCGGCCCGCTGCAAGCCCGCCATCGTCAACCTGCTGGATATTTCGGGCTATGCCCCCGCCTATCCGGTGCTTCCCATCAAAACGCCGGCAAGAGGTGTTCGTGTTTCTCTGGATTTCAATGAGATCAAAAAAGAAGAACTAAGGTCAGACCGGTTCTCGGGTTCCGGCAATCCTTTATTTGACCCGTTCTCCCCGGATTCCGATACACCCGAGTCTGACGCAAAGTCTGCCAGCTCCGATAAACTTGATCTGGACGCAATGCTGGCAGACATCAATCGGAAAATTGCGGAGATCGATGCACAGGAAAAAGCCAAAAAAACCGATCCATCTGACAACGAAAGCGAGGTATAAACCATGGCATACGAGACAGAATACACCGACTTTGATCCTCAGGAGGATTCTTCGGCCTGTCTGACCCTCGGCCTTGCGACCGATATCGTGGAGAGCCGTTATCTGCGGGACTTTTCCACGGCAGAGCCCGAGGAAAAGCAGCAGATCCTGAAAGACCTCACGACTTTTTTGGAGCAGCTTCTGCGTCAGCCCCAGATCAGCGGCAGTGCGGATGCGTGGCATAATCTATGCGTCGTTCTGGCACAGTGCGATCTCTATAACTTAGCCTGCATTACGCTGGAGCGCGGACTGGACTTTTATCCCAAGAGCGTCGATCTTCTGGCCGACTATCTGCAATACGGCATGGAGTGCGGTCAGGGAGAACGCTGCAAAGCCGTTTGCAAGACGCTGGTAAAAATTCCCAAGTTCTTCTGGTCATGGAGAGGCTATCGCTTCTTAATCGGGTACGAGACACAGCTATCCCTTTCCGGAAGCGAAAAAGAGCTGGAAAAATACAAAGCCGAGATCGATCAGCTGCTGAAGCTGTACCGCCAGCAGTTCCCGGATGACGAGGGCAGTTACGACTGCGAAGCCGATGTCTGCCGGGATTTCAATGACCACCGGCGGGAAGAAGCCGTCCTGCGGGAAGCACTGGAAACGTTGAAGGTCGCACCCAAATGCGCCATGCAGCTGGCCGTGATGCTCTTTGAGCGCGGTGAATATCAGGAGGCTCTGCGCCACGCACAGCGCGCATTGAGGGACTCCATCCAGACCCAGATGGGCGTCAACGAGGCGCATCTGTCCTACCTGAGCGGCCTTGCCAAGTTTGCCATTCTGCTGCTGAACGAGGAAACGGACGGCTACCCCGAAGCTGCTGTGCTGGATATCTATACCGACTTTGAGACCGCCCTGCGTCAGGGCCTGAACTCCACCTACCGCAGCACCTTAAAGCAGCGGGCCATCCGGCTTGTCGTAAAGTCGAAGATCAACGTTCCCTCCGACTGCGAAGAACTGAATTATCTGCTCAGCTGATCTGAGCCGTTTCTTGCAAAAGATCCCACTTCCGACCGGAAGTGGGATCTTTTTTGCTGTTCAGATGATAAAACCGGGTCGCTGTGCGTTATAGAGAGCGAAAGGCAGAGAACAGACTCCCCCGGCGGGCAGAAGTCCGCCGGGCCGGACCCCTGCAAAAAAGGAGGTTGATTTTTTATGTACCACATCCCGGAAGTAAGCGTCAGCGTAAACGGCAAGGAGCAGATCATGAGCGTGCTGAGCCGCGATCTGATGTCCAAGCGCACCATTTATCTGAACGGCGAGATCAACGACGAAGCCGCCCTGAGCATCATCACCCAGCTGCATTATCTGGAGGACAATTCTCAGGAGCCTATCACCCTTGTGATCAACAGCCCCGGCGGCTCGGTCTCGGCCGGGCTGGCCATCTACGATGTCATGCAGGCGCTGTCCTGCCCGGTGACTACGGCCGCCGTCGGGCTGGCGGCCTCCATGGCGGCACTGGTGCTGGCAGCCGGCACGAAGGGCCGCCGCTATGCCTCGCCCAACAGCCGCGTCATGATCCATCAGCCGCTGGGCATGGCGCAGGGGCAGGCCACCGACATTCAGATCGCCGCAGAAAATATCCAGCGCACCAAGTACAAGCTGGCCGAGCGCCTCGCCGCCCATTCCGGCCACACGGTCCAGGACATCCAGCAGGATTGTGAGCGTGACAGCTGGATGGACAGCAGCGAGGCTTTGCGTTACGGTCTGATCGACCACATCGGGTTTCCCTGCAAGGAAGAACAGGAGGCAGCAATATGAATCAAATTCCCGCACCCATCGGCATGGAGCCTCTGGTGGACGCAGTGCAGCAGTGCTGCCTCCGCGCCCAGCAGTATCATCGTCTCGGCATCCAGCCCGGGCATTTCATCCTGACACTGGATGAAGGCAACGGCCGCACCACCGCAGCCAACTACCTGAGCCGTGCCTTTGCGCAGGCCGGTGTACGCAGCTTTGGCGGACTGGATCTGATGCTGGAATATCAGCTGGACGGCAGCATGGATCAGCTCTGCCAGACGCTGCGCAGCATCCGCGCCAGCGCCGTGTACACCAACGAGTACGAGGGTGTCATTGCCTGGGACATCACCGTTCTGGCCGCACATTTCGGCGAAGAGCAGACCCGGCTGTTTTTCCGCGAGCTGCCCAGTATGGCAGCGCATGCCACCCTGCTCTTTTTCCTGCCGTCGGCACCGAACCGCAGCCAATTGCTCCTGATGGAAAAGATCAGCGCCCTGCTGGACCCGAATCAGATGCACTGGGTCCGGATCCCGCCCTATTCCGAGCAAACGCTGGCCGGCATCACCCGCCAGACGCTCATCGATCAGCTGAACATCCGTTTGGAAGATCTTCCCGAAACGGATGCGATCCTGCAAAAACTGGTGCACCAGACCGGCACCCGGAACGCGCGTCAGGCAGTGCGGCTGGCCTGCACGCTGGCCCAGCAGGCTGATTTTTCCGAGTTTATTCCGCTGCTGAAGCTGAAAACCCTGTATTCTTCTCTGAAAAAGGAGGTTCGATAATATGATCCGTGGAGAAAGCTGGACAAAACCGGAGAATATCAAAGCAGCGCTGTCCCTGGCGGGGCAGGCGGGCGGCGGCCCGGTGCTGTACTGCGAAAACAACCGCTGCTGGGTGCACGCCGGGGAGAGCAACGGCATTTTTCTGGGTGTGACCGGTGCCGGAAAGTCCTTTTGCGGCACCCAGAATCTGGTGCGCAGCCTGATCGAGGCGCAGGAGTCCTTTTTGGCTGTTGACCCAAAAGGCGAGCTTTACCGCCGCAACGCCTGCCGGATGAGCAAAGACTATACCGTACATGTCATCGATTTCCGCAATATGCTGGCATCCGAGTGCGTCAATGTGCTGAGCGCCCCTGCGGAGCTGTACTTATCCGGCGACCCCATGCGCATGAAGCAGGGCGGCGAAATGCTGGAAGATCTGGCATACACGCTGTATGCAGAAAGCAAGAGCGATCCCTTCTGGATCAACAGTGCACGCTCGGTATTCATTGCCGCAGCCTATGCACTGATGGAGTGCGCCCAACCGGAAGAGATCAACATCGCCAGTGTCCAGAACCTGATCATGCAGGGCGACCGGCACTATTCCGGCCACGGCAGCACCGTTTTCGGCCGGGACACCTATCTGGAGCACCTGATGCATCATCTGCCGGAAGATTCCATCGTGAGCAGTGAGCTTTACAGCTATATCAGCACTGCCTCGGATACGCGCGGCGGCATCCGCTCCACAATGCTGGAGGGTCTGTCCCGTTTTCTGCGCAGCAATGTGCTGCGCGGCTTTATTGCCAACGATGATCTGCACATCAACGAGCTGGACGGGCAGAAGCCTTTGGCCATCTGGCTGATTCTGCCTGACGAAAACCCGATGTATTCTCCACTGGCCGCAGTCATCATCGACCAGATCATGCGGCATTTCGTCAGCCTTGCGCAGGAGAAATATAATGGCCGCCTGCCCCGGCGGATGAATTTTCTGCTGGAAGAAGCCGGCAACATCGGCCGGATCTCATCGCTGAGCCGCATGATGGCAGCCGGGCGCTCCCGGAACATCCGCACTTTCATCGTGCTGCAAAGCCTCAAGCAGCTGGAGACCATTTACGGCGAGTCCGAAGCGGAGACCATCCGCTCCAATGCCGACCTCACGGTGATGTACCGCACCAACGACCTCTATACTCTGGAAAAAATGAGCAAGCTCTGCGGCGACCGTGTGTCGGACGACCGCGTGGAGCACGATTCCTGTTCGCTCATCACGCCGGCACAGCTGGCCTCCCTGAAAACGGGGCAGGCACTGGTCATTCTGCACGGAAGCATTAAGTTCGTGACCGAACTGCCTCCCTGCACCACGGCCTTTGACCCCAGCGGCTGGCAGGAGCCCCAGCCCCGGCAGGATCTGCCGCCGCACCAGAAGCCGAAGCTGTTTGATCTTGTCCATTATGTGGACAGAAAAGAGGACCCATTGCTGGACCTTATCGAGGAGTATGAAAGCACGGCTGACGACCTCTGTTCTTTCATCACCAGCTCCCTGCAGGACTCCCACCCGAAGCATCCGTTCGACCTCGACCCCAGCAAGAAATATCAGGTCGTGATCCAAAGCTGGAATGGTCGCTTTATGCGCGGATTAAAGATCCTGAAGGATCACTATCACAGCGCCTCTCTCTCTGACCTCAAAAACGCCGTAGAGACCCTGCCGTACGCACTTCCGTTTGACGACAAAGCCGACGCGGAAAAGATCTATCATCAGTTGAAAGAAGAGGACATCAAGGTGGAGCGCTTCGGCTTTGAGGCCGATGACGCATGACCCCTTTGCCGCAAAGGAGGAATCATCATGAAGTTCAACAAAGAAACCCTTGCCGGCGCAGTTTTCGTGGTTTTTCGCGTTCTGCTCTGGCTGCCTGTGCTGGCAGCGGCGGCGTTTTTCGGCGCGGCGCTGGGCGACCTGCTGGTCTTTTTCGCTGCGGAGCATCTGTCCCCAGCAGCTGTCGGCATTCTGGCAGGCCTGCTGACGCTGGCTGTTGTGCGCAGCAAGACCCCCTTGCATACGCCGTTTGAACGGATGGAGCAGTTCAAGCAAAAACATCACCTTGACCGGCTTGCTTCCTTTCAGCTGGAGTTCACCCTGCTGTGCATGGTCGCTTTCTTTCTGAGCATCTCCGGCATCGCAGTTTTTTCTGCCGCCTTTGACAGCCTGTGCGCCGAAGGTCTCATTGTCCCTGTCGGGTGGATCGTGTGTACCTGCCTGTGCCTTTTTGTCTCTTCCTTTTTCATCTTCAACCTTTTTGATCTGGTGATCCTCTGGAGCGCGCTCTCCATCCTTGCAGTAGGCTGTGCGCTGCTCGTCAGTTTTACCTCATACGCCGTATATGTGCCGTTGACTGCGGTTTTTGGCGCTGCTGCCCTGTTTCTGGGCGCAGCGGCGGGACCTGCCTTTCTGAAAAAAATGGAAGATGACGCCGCGCTGTTTTGTATGTTGCGCCGGCTGCGGCTGGCAGAAGTTGCCGTCTATCTGCTTTTCCTGCTGCTGGGGCAGAATGGCATGCTTACCCTTTCCGGTCTGCGCATCAACCTGTTCCTCACAAGCATGATTTTTCCTCTGGTCGTACTGGAGTTCTGCACCCTTGCTTTTTTGCAGCCCTTCCGGCATCGTCGGCTGGAAGCCTGTTTTGCGGCATTGTTCCACTGCATCCTGCTTTACTGCGGAGGCTGCTCCGGCGGAGATCTGCTCCTGACCGCAGCGCTCTGTGTACTGGTTCTTCTGGTCACTGCGCCGCAGTCCCATCCGCAGCGCCGGAAGCGCCCCGCTGTCCGGCATCCGGGCCTGCTTCTGGCGCTGGGCGGGGCAGCAGGCTTTCTTCTGCCCTACGCCGCAGCCTTGTGGAACGCGTTCTGTGACTGGTGCGGCGGGCAGTTTGCAGTCGGTCCCCGCGGGCCTACATGGTCGGAAGTCGCCGCCAATCAGCACTGGCTTCTGGTCGTCAGCTCCGGCAGCGCCGGCACGAACAAAACCACTCTGGCTTTCTTTGGGCAGATCCTGATCGCGGCAAATCGTCTGGGGCCCGCTGCTGCGGTGCTGTTTGCCGCACTGCTGGCCCTGCTGCTGTTGGGCGGTATGGCAGCAAACCGCGGCGATCCCCGCCGCAGCACCATGGCGGTGCTCATTGTGAGCTTTTTTGCCACCCAGATGCTGCTGCACACCCTGGCCTGCACAGGCGTGCTGCCCAGCTTTCTTGGCCTGAACCTGCCCTGGCTGGACGAATACTCGATCAACGGACTGCTTGCCCGCTGCGGCTGCATGTTCCTTACCGGACTGTTGATCGCACCCCCGCAGACCGCTGCGCAGCCGCTTTTGCTGCCGGAGCAAATTGAAAATGGAGGAGATCCGCTATGACGAAGCATAAGATCAGCCGTCGTGATTTTCTGGCCGCTCTGGCTGCCGGTACCGTTGCCGCCACGGCCTGTGGGCTGCATCGGACGTTTGCAGAAGCCAGCCACACCTTTGAATACTGGGTGCTGAACCGTGAACTGTCCTTCCGCAGAACACGGGAAGGCATCATTTACAGCTGCGAAGGCTATCCGCTTACCGATGGCGAAACTTCCTCCCCGGGATTTGACAATCAGACGCTGGACCCGGCGTTTGACTGGTTTCTGGGCCGCAATTTTGGCGACCCCGACAACGGTTTCGGCCTGCGCCACATCCTGTACGACACCCTGTATGATCCGCAGCTGGGCACAAACGGCTACGGCCAGCCGGTCTGCCTGAGCCTGTCCCAACCGCTGCAGGATCTGGTGTATTATCAGCTGCCCCCAAAAGACTCCTCATTCGGCGTCGGCCGCTGTTTTACCATCGTGCGCCAATCCGGCGAAACGAAGGCTTGGGCAGAAAATTCTCTTTCGCAAAGCGTCAACGACCTGTTGTTTTATTACTGCCCCGCAGTCAGCTATTCCTCGGGTGCAAACGTCCTGTGCAATGTGTCCGGGGCTTTGGAGATCGTCACCACTGCCGCACTGCTGGAGTATGATATCCCCTTTGCACCGGATGCTTCCGCAGAGGAAAAAGCTGCACTGGCGGCAGAAGCTCTGGACAGCAGCTGCTACTGCGATGTGCTGCGGCGCTATCTTGCCCCGGAAGGACTGCTGTGCCCGCTGCCCAACGGCGCACTTTTGCAGACAGACGGCGGCTTTTTGTTCAACGACGAAGATCTTGCCACGCAGGAAGCTTTCCGTGCCGCTTATTCCCGCATCGCGAATGGTGCCGTGCTGTGCAGCCTGCTGCTGCCCCTGCTGTGGATCGAAAGCGTTGCGGATGGCTGCCTGCGTTTTCAGTTCGAATGCCTTGCGCCGAACGATTTTCGGCGCACAGAGCATGGCACGACCCCGGCCAACAGCACTCGGCAGGTCGGGCTGCCGGAAGAAAAACAGGCACAGCTGGCCGAAGTGTTCCGGCACCGGGCCGAGCGTTTGGGTCTACGTGCACCCGAGGGCGCACAGCTGGCGGCTGTGGACACCGGCATCTGCCGTACGGAAAACGGCGAGGAGATGCACTGCCTGTATCTGCACTGCAAGCTGCCCTCCGCTGAGACCGGTTACAGCATCCTGCTTGGGCGGGCATCGAATGCCGATCAGAACCTTCTCCGTGATGCACAGCAGATTCTGGATACGCTGGCCGGGTAGCGCGAAATGTGAACTTTCTGTGAAGTTTTTTGTAAGAAGTCATCCTTCTGTGTCGGATTTCGTTCATGAGGGTGAACGAACCACCCCAGAGAGCCAAGGAGGCGAACCGACATGAAGCATGACCGCAGACAAATGCCCCGCGAGGCCGTCGATTTGAACAACATCGACGATGATGCGCAGGGCACTGCACCACAGGAACAGAACCGGTTCCGCATCGCGCTGGACCGTACAGCAGCGGGGGTTCTGCTGCGCTGGCTGACCTGCCTTCTTCTGTTTTGCGTTTTGTGTCTCGCCGCCCTTTTTCCTTCAGTTGGGGAAGTTTTTTTGCAACTGCTGCACGCGCTGGCAGCGTTCCCCGCCATGCTGCCGCTGCTCCGGGATGCCGGGATCGGAGCCCTGACCCTGACGGCGGCTCTTGCAGGCTGCGGCGTGGCCGGAAAGCTCTTCTGCCGGCTCTGGAAGAGCCACTGTCTGGACAGGTTGCTGGACGGCCTTATCGCCATTCTGCGGTTCCTTGATATCCATTCGATCGATAAAAACGAGCAGTTCCCGGAGCCAGACAAAGGCAAGCCGACGCCCAAACCTGCCGCCCCGCCGGAAGAAAAGGATGCCATTCCTTCCGACCTGAATGGTCTACTGGACGACCTGTTTAAGGTCACCCCTTCCGCGCAGCCGCAGGACGTGGACGAACCACCCACCCGCATCCAGAAAGGAGCATGAGGAGATCATGACGGACAAAGAAAAAATCAGCTGGCGGCAGCAGGCCAAGCTCTGGGTCTTGCAGGGCATCCTTCTGGTTGCTGCGGGCATCAGCCTGTTCAGCACGATGGCGGGTTTTCATACCGTGTTTTTTCCAAGCTCGGCGATGGTGGCGGTGCTGGCCAGCCTGCTCGTGCAGGGTATCGAGCTGGTCTGTGCGGAGCGCTTCCATCTCGCCGGCTGCGCCGCGTTCTTGCTCTCTGTGGCATTCAGTGCTATGAGCTTTATCAACATCGGCACACCGACCTCTGTATACATGCGCCACGCCATGACCACATTAAACAGCGCCTACTCCACTCAGCTGTTGCCCGATGTGCAGTCCGCTATTTCTTCCGACATGGGCAGCCTATACAGCACGATTTCCGGTGAACTGACAGCCCTGCGCACCGAAGCACAGGTCATGCAGGAACAGAACACTGCCAACAACATGCTGACCGAAGAGGATTACGCCCTCATCCGCAGCCGCTATAACGATGCCCAGAAGAAGCAGACCGAATACTTTGAACTCGACCAACTAATTGGATTGCTCCAAAATAACGACCTTGAGCGAGCCTATGCCCTGATGGATGCCATTGAAGCAGAAGCGGGAAGTGGCTCCACCCTGAAAAAACTGAAGGCCGACGTGCAGTCCCTCCGCATCCGGTTGCAGGCTCTCAACGCGGATGCAGCCACCACCGCAGAAGAGACGGCTCACGCCATCCAGTTGCTGCTTGCGCAGGCCAGTGTTGATACATCGGCATTGTCCGAGCAAATCAACAAGCTCATTACCGCCGCTCTGAACGCCGGGCTCAAAACCGACCCGCTCCCATTGCGGGACCACCTTGAACGCTATCTTCAGCTTGCAGAGCTCAACCGAACGGTCTCCGAACGCGTCTCTGCGGAAGCGGCATTGCTGGAGAGCGTCGAGCAGGCCGCTGGCGACCCAGATGCCGATGCTGCATGGCAGCAGGTGAAGGAGCTGTGGAGCCACGAACTCAGCACTCTCCGCACGGCGCTGGCCGGGTCGGTGCTGTCCACCCGGACGAAGCACATGGAGACGATCGATGAGCTTACCAGACAGATACTGGAAGGCGACCGCACCCTCGTGCAGAAGGCAATCACAATGCTGTGGTATAACCACGACCTCACCTCCTTTGCCGCCTGTGTGCTGGCTTTCATGCTGGATGAAATTTCCATTTATTGCATCCACGCAGCCTGTGAAATCCGCCGACAGATCGCCCAGAGCCGCGCTTCTTCCGCCAAGGCTGAAAGTGCCGCCTGACAGCCGTATATCCCATTCAAAAAAAGGAAAAGGAGTGGTCAAAAGTGAAACTAATGTTGCTCGTTGTATGTATCGTTGCTACCCTGCTCATTGTCTTCGTATTGCTGGTGATGCTGTACCATACCAATAGCCAAAGCAACCTCCAGCGCAAAAGCGCACAGTTCAAAAAGGATGTCGAAAACCGGCTTCAATATGCCGTGCATTTGGGTGATGATACGTTCATTCTTGACAAACAGGACAAGCTGCTGGTTTATCAAAAAAGTGGCAAAAACCCCGAAAAGTTCCTGCCTCCACAGGTCATCGGACTTCCATCTGAGGGCGGCGACTTCATCTCGATCATTCCCTTCGGCGGACTGCCAAGCGAACGCTGTTGTAATTTTTTAACACTACGGAAAAATGGTTATAATGCCAAGTTTATCTCCCATGATGCACCCATGCTCATCTATCGGAGTGAAAAAGACGATCATTACTACTTGAAGCTGAACGGAAACAACCAAAATGCCAGTCGTTTTCAGGGGAAGGTCATCGAGGATGAGATCGCACTGGATCAAGTGCTCACCAAGGACCCCAGTCACGCCAAGCTCTTTGAGCTGTGTGGCAGCCCGCTGGCCTTCGTGCTGCTGCCCGGCGATGAACCGGAGACAGAGCCGCAGAAGGCAGACCTCAACAACATTGAAACCGAGCCGCCAAAACGCTCCATGGGGGACAAAATCCAAGACCTGTTCCATCAGGCCGATGCAGCACCGAAAAAGCAGTCCCGCCCGACATTCAAAAACTGATCTGCCGCAGAGAGGAGAAAGGCCGCATGTTCCGTCATAAGCATAAGCACCCTGCATTCAAAGCCCTGCGCGACACGGTGGCCTTTGTCGTTCTCTGCGCTGCGCTGGAATGGTACGTCTCCCACACAGACGGCGCAGAAGCCGCTGCGGCTTTCCGCACCGTATGGCCAACGCTCGCTCTTTGCTGTTCCTGTGGTGCCTTGCTGGTTTACTGGGCCGGTGCCGCCCTGCCGCTGTGGGTGTCCGCCCTCTTCAGTGCCATGGGCATGGCCTTGCAGGTAAGCCTGCACCCCGCAAACGCAAATGAACTGAAGATTTTTGCCTGCTGTCCTTTGTGGGCTGCCTCTGCACCGCCCTTGTTTTTGCACTGCTGCGCGTGATGCCGCAGACCGTTGTCTATACTTTTTGCATTATAGCAAGCGTTGTTTCCTTCCTGTTTTTACGCGTCTTTTCGAAACCAATCAATAGCACATACGCGTGGGTGTCGGTTGGAGGGCACTCTTTCCAGTTGACCGAAGTCGTTAAGCTGATTCTCATTATAGGATTTTCCGCTGCCGTGACAAATGAAGCCTGGCACGAAGGGGTCCGCTTCCGCGCCGCACTGCTGCTGCTCGCCGTGTGCACCGGAGGCTTTTTTGTACTAAACGAGCTAGGCACGCTGCTTGTCTGTCTTCTAGATTGCGGGGTCATGGCGCTGCTTTATTGTTCGATAAAGCACACGCTTTCCCTCGTTGCGTTTGGTGCCCTGACAGGTGGGGTAGGGTATGCGTTTTTAAAGCTGTGCAACGGGATGCAAAACCCGGCAGGGCCTTTCCGGCTTGGGCAGCTGGTATACCGCAAACTAGCAGTCCGGCTGCACTATTTTGGAATCAGCGATTTCTCCACACTCTCGTCAAAAGAGGTCAGCAGCTCCGCGTACCAAGCGTATACCACATGGCGCTCGTTGCTTCTGGCTCGTCCCATGGGGGCCTCGCCCTACCGGGTCAGCACACCGGTAGCAGATTCCGATTTGATTTTGGCAACACTGGCGAATAGGGGCGGCTGGATTTGTCTTCTCCTGGCTCTATTGGGCACGTTTTTGCTTATATTGGCCAGTTTACTGCTTAGTACGCGCTGCGGCGGCTGGCTGAGCTGTGTGGGCACCGGTGCAGGCTGTGCTGTCGGGTTAGCCGGGCTTGTCAATTTATTCTCTACAGCCAGCCTGCTCCTCATCGGCGTGCAATTTCCCTTTCTGGGCGCAGGGGGCAGCAGCTTCATCTGCTCTTGGGCCGCAATCACCCTGTTGCTGTGCAGCACCATTCCTACACGGCAGGGCAGCCGGGAGCTGCTCGCTGCATCACAAATCACGGAGGAGGTATCATGATGATGAACCGCCGTCTTTTCCTCAGGCTGCTTTTGGCCCTCTCGGCGGCAGTTGGGATGTCCGGGTCCGTTTTGCTGCTGCTGGAACGCCTCGGGCTTCTGGACAGCGCCCAACGGCCTCAGATCGAAGCGCAGCGCGCCGAATTTGAGAAAGCCGCCCGCAAAGCAAACACCATCGAGGGCGCGATCGTCTCCCGCGATGGGATCCCTTTTACAAGCGCTTCGGAGCCCGGAAAGCCCGCACTGGTGACCGCACTCTGCTACAGTTCTCTTGTTGGCTACAGGACTTCCACTTCCTCTTCCGGTCTGCGCCGTGAATTTGGTGATACACTCTATTACGCACGGGAAGAGGGGGGCGGCACCGCAGACAGTCTGGTCATGACCATTTGCGCAGAGCTCCAGCAGATCGCATACGATCTGGTAAAGGGGCAGGGAAGAGGGGTCTGCTGCGTGGCAAACGCCCGGAGCGGGGAGGTCTATGCATTAGCGTCCAGCCACGGGGACGTGGAATTTGACGCAAATCATTTTTCGCAGAACTTTTCGTTATATACAGAGACAGAAGGCTATCTTCTCCCCCCATGGCTGGATGTGAACCCTCCCGGCTCCGTAGCAAAGATCTTGACAACTGCCGCCGCTGTGGAAGCCGGCGTGGATCTGACGTATGAGGACAGCACAGGGGAGTACAAAGGGATCCGCACCGCCTCGCGAGCTCCGGGCGGTACGCTGGATTTGTACAAGGCAGCCAGAACGAGTAACAATCCGTATTTTGCGGTACTCGCGGACAGAATGAGCCTTAGCGATTTGCTCCGCGCACAGGAAGCCTTTGGCATCAACCAGAACTTTCTTCGTCTTGGCACCTCCGTTCTCCCGGCAGAAAGCGCCCTGACCGCCAACTCTAGCCGCAGTGAAGCACGGCTCCAAGCCATCGGGCAGGGCGGGCTCTCGGTCTCACCGCTGACATCTATGGCATGGCTAGGTGCAGTGGCCACGGGCGAATTGACGACCCTCCGCATTGCAGACCATTTTGAGCACACCCTGCCCGATGGAAGCACGGAGGAGACCCCTCTGCCGGAAGCATACGAGGTCGAGCACCGCAGCCTGAACCTCCGTCCCGAGACCCTGACGACTTTACAGGACGTCTTTTCGGAAACGGCAAAATCCTATGGGTTGGCGCTTTCAGGAAACGCCCGCGTATTCGCTAAAACCGGAACGGCGCAGGTAGGCACTTCCGGGCTTTACACCATCTATCTGGCGTTTTCTCTGGTCTACCCGGACGGCAACGCCTATGAAGCCGTTTTAATGCGGGAAAAGACCAGCAAAATGAGCAGTGTACTGAAGCCGCTGGCAAAACAATTGCTTGCCGCCATCGACCGTCTGCATCCCGCGTGGGAGGAAACAACATGAAAATTAAAATCAGTGCCTGCACCGCCAAAGGTTCCCACATCGAAAATCAAGACTGCCTTTGTGCCACCGGCTTATGCCCCGAACAGACAAGCTTCTGGGCTGACCGGAAGGAAGTGGAAGTTCCCTTTCTTTATGCCGCGGTCTCTGACGGTATCGGCAGCGGCGCAGCGAGCCAGTACCTCGCGCGCCTTGCCTGTGAAACATTTGCCAAGGCCGTTGAGGCTGTCCCCCCTGTTTCTCTCTACGACATTCCGGGCGGCGGCGAACTCCATGCTGACCTGCCTTATTGCGGGGTCCTGAAAGCCGCCCATGCCGTGTACGATACGTTGCAGACCCTCCACGCAGAAGGCGGCTGTACACTGACCGGCTGCTGCCTGACTGCCCCTGCTCCAAACCCGGACCCGGATATCCAGCCGCACACACACTTTTCGATGGTCTCGGTCGGCGATAGTGCCTGTTTCTGGTATCGACCGCACCGGCAGGTGGGCGAACCGGTTCAGCTCCTTAATTACCCGCAGAACCTATTTTATAGCCGAAAGAAAGCGGGGCTTGCGACCAGCGTTTTCGAAAAGCGGATTTTACAGTCCTTTCTTGGAATGCCAGCGGAAAAGCTGGAGCGGTCACGGTGTATCCAAGTCGTTACGATAGACGATGTGTGGCCGGGCGACCGATTTTTGCTTTGCAGCGACGGTGTTTATGGGCAGCTGCCGGAAGCACTGCTCAAAAAGCTGCTGGGGATGCGGTGGGTCTCCGCAAACACATTAGTAAACGCCGCCACGTTCGTCCCGCACAGCGATAATGCCACCGCTGTGCTGATTGATATCTTGTAAAAAAGCAGGGGGAAGTTTTATGGAGATCGTCAAGACAGAAGCGCAGGAGCGCGCCATTGTCCAAAAACTGGTGGACACCTCATGGCCCTCCCTCAACCCTGTGGTCGGGCAGGTTCTCGGGCGGGGGGGGGTCAGGCCACTGTATACAAACTGGCGTCGTTTGCAGATGGGCACAGCGAAGCGCTGAAGGTGATCGATACCTCTGTCTATCGGGACCCCGCCCGCCGGAAGGATGCCAACCGCCGGGGACGTTCAGAGATTTATTACCATCAGCAACTGACTGCCAAGACCGACACCGTGGTCAGGCTTTTCGATACCGCTTCCATCCCTCTCAGCCGCGAACGCAGTCAGGACGCCCCCATGTGCTTCCTCCTGCGTATGGAGCTGCTCACACCCCTTGACCCCAAAAATCTGGCCGCACTGGACCCGGCAAACCGGGAGAAAGCCGTTCTGCAAATCATGCAGGGCGTATTGGAGGCACTGTGCCAAACCGAGGATGCCGGAATTGTACACAGGGACGTCAAATGCGGAAACATTCTCCTGAGGCACGATCCAGCCACCGGTCAGAGCCGCTTTGTGCTCAGCGATTTTGGCTTGGCAAGACCATTCCATACACGAACCGACCGAAGTTTCTTCACCGTCTGTGGTTCCAGCGACCACATAGCCCCCGAGATCATTCGGCGCGGAAAGCTTATTGCCGGCAGATCAGACATTTACAGCGCCGGTGTGATGCTGTTCCACCTGTTGTTCCCACAGAACGACGACTATTTTGATCCCGCTCTCTTCCGGCAGAAGTCCGCCGATTTTTCCTTCAGCCCGGAGATCAAAAGCCTGCTTTTCAGCCTGACCGAAGTTTCCCCCGCCAGCCGGCCATCCCCAGCCGTTGCACTGATCGAGGTAAACCGGCTTTTGATGCAGCGCGATGCGGAGTATTTCCGCTGCATCCGACAGCAGCTCCTTTCCGATCTTGCTCAGAGCCGCCAGCCCGCTCCCGAATTAATGGCCGCCATGCCGGAAAGCGAAGCAACACACCTGCTCCGCGCCTGTTCCGCAGCGCTGGCCGATAACACACACCAGATGGCGGAGGAGCTTCTTCGCGGTGCTGCCGCACAAAATAACAGCGGCTGTGCGCTGTACTATCTTGCCGTACTTTTTTTCCAGAATCGCTCGTGCCGCCAAAAAGCGGCAGAACTTTTTCGTCTTTCTGCCAGTCGCGGGTACCTTCCCGCATGCAGCGCTCTAAAGGGTGAAAAAACCGATTCCGCATCATTTCTGAGCAGCATATTACTTGCCGTATAGACATCAGATTTTAACGGCTCAACGGCTTCCCGGATGATCGGGCAAGCCGAACAGGCTCATCATGCAAACAACGAAAAACAGGGCGTTCCCCGACTGCTGGGTATCCGTAAAACAGTTTTCGAAAAATGACACGGCAACTGCCTGTCAGGATTGGTTACGGAGTACCCGGCTAGGCCGAGGAAGCATCAAGTCCCATGTCCGCACCGTTAAGGTGTTGGGTATGGGGCTTTTTGCATTTCAGGAACGTATACACCTCTGGAAAGGTGTAACACACTAGACTTTGTACCAAAGTCGTGTGCCAAGGGTGCTGCGCCCCTTTGGAATCCCTGCTCACATCGCCTGTGGGCGATGTGGATTCGCCGGACAGAAAGCTCTCACAAAGGTGCACCGGGCTGTCTGCGGCGAGGAAAAGGCACTTCTGCGGAAGTGTAATAACCCACTATGACGCTTTCAGCCCTGCGGTCTGCAAAGTGTAGTGGGCTCTCCGAGGGGGAAACGGCTATATAGGGTGCGCTTCGGGCAAATCGCTGCGTACGTGCGTACCAATCTCTCGTACGCACGTACGCAGTAAAACGGCTAAAATCTCCTATATAGGGGTGTTCTTCTGGAAATCAATATGATATACTCAACTTAACCAACCATCAACTAATAGGAGGCGGTAATATTATGGGAAAAACTTTTGTGTGTAGCTTATGCCGTAATGGAATCATTGGCGGTGGTTTGTACATTGATGAACAGAGCATTACATATTCAACTCAAAAGCTCACAGTCAGTCCACTGTATCGCAACCTTGTATTGCCCATGAACGAGATAAGGGAGCTTTCATGGAGTCAGATGGTCGTTCCTGTTGCAGCAATTTCCATGAAAGATGGAGAATGTTATAAATTTATCATATATAACAAATCAGGATTTGAAAAGGCATATAAGCAATATAGCAACCACCAAGAATGAAATCACCTAGCAGGGTTTGGGGCAGGCACGCCCCAACAAGAA
>OLPV01001096.1_pt1 | contig 20962 bp, 21 predicted proteins | sample 1671961 | NCBI WGS metagenome assembly OLPV01 (sample SAMEA3136630, study PRJEB25190) | human gut metagenome | biome: human gut; feature: human-associated habitat; material: faeces | place: Austria | collected 2013
AAACGTCCCGGAGCGGAATATCGACCGGGTTCTGGAGATCGTGGAGCTGACCGACAGCCGCCGCCGGAAGGTGCAGCAGTATTCTCTGGGTATGCGCCAGCGCCTGGGGCTGGCGCAGGCATTGATGGAGGACCCGAGCTTGCTCATTCTGGACGAACCTCTCAATGGCTTGGATAAGCACGGCGTAACCCACATTCGGGAGCTGATCAAAAATCTCCGGTATCAGGGGAAAACGGTGATCCTCGCCAGCCATAACCAGATGGACATTGACGAGCTATGTGATACTGTCTGCGAAATGGACGCAGGAATTTTAACGGTGGTGCGGTAAATGGAAAATCTATTAATTGCAGAAAACATCCGCAGTTTTCACCCAGAGGCAGGCCCGGTTTCCCTGGCCATTGCCCCTGGGCATTGTTGCTATTTGCAAAGCAGCGAAAATTCCTGCAATACCCTGTTTGAAATACTCACTGGGCTGAAAAGACCGGACGAGGGATGCGTTACCATCCTAGGACAGAATCTCTATACACTGCATGATACGGAACGTGCAGTATTTCGCCGGGACAGCGTCGGAGCCGTTCCCAGAGGTGGAGGTTTCCTACCGGAGCTGACCCTATTGGAGCAGGTTCGTTTACCTATGGTATTGGCAGGACTTTCAGAGGATGAAATCCGAAGTCGTATCCGCAAAAATGCTTTTGACTATCTGCCCCTGCATGATCTCTACAATCTGGCAAAGAGGTGTACACCCCGGACCTTGGCGCTTGCATCGCTGCTCCGTGCCAGTGTGATGAACCCGCCTATTCTTCTTTTGAACGCATCCTTTGAGCACCTTGGGGGGAAGGATGCGGAGCTTGTTTGGCAGGAAGTGAAGACTATCTTAACAAGAGATATAGCCTTTCTCTACTTGGGCAGTGCCCCCGCGCCTGCAAATATGAATTGGACAATGCAAATTTCCGGGAGGTAATGAATATGAAAAAAAGAATTTTTTCCTTTCTACTGGCAGTATGCCTTCTCAGTGGGAATTGTCTAACTGTTTTCGCTGACGAAACGGAACCTACCTCTCAGGAAAGTGGTGCTGAGACTATGCCCGTAAAAACGCAAGAACAGCCGCGGCCTGCCTTGGAATCTCAGAATGGAGATAATGCATCTGCGCCTACACAGGATTCTCTCGCTGTTGACATAGATCGGCAATATCCAGGAATGGACAAGACCTACCGAGATGGGTATTCCGGAACTATTGCGGAAGGAAAGCTGAGGTTGATTCTGCCATTGTTAAATCAGAGCGGGTTATCTGTTCCTGTAAATGTGATATTGCGTGCTGATTTTCTGCCAGCTGAGGAAAAAATGGAATCCATTGTCTCTCAGAATATTGTCCTAGAGAGTGGAGAAACGGTGGAGGATATCTATCTGGCAGACTTTGAGATATCTCTGACAAATTCTGTTACTCCAGGCTCCTACCCTGTAAAGGTGACCGTTGACATTGGCGACCCAACACAGGCAATAGAGCTACCACCTTTTCTGAATGTGGTGATTCCGAAGACCGAAACACCTTCTACGGATCCTAATATTCCTACCGAACCCGCTTCACCTACCGCTCCGAGTACTCCCGCTGAACCTAGTGAGCCGATCAGTCCGACAGAGCCCAGCATTCCCCAGATTCCAACAGTGTTGGAAATTGACAGCAGCCATACTTACAACGGTATGGACATGGCCTATGAGGATGGCTATTTACCCCGGATCAGTAACGGAATTATAAAAATCGTTCTTCCCCTAAAGTGCAGCGGTGCTCTTTGGGATGATAAGTTGGATACCTCCATTTCTATGGATACAAGTGCCGCTTCCCCTTTTGTGGTGGAGAACTTCCGGAAAACGTTCTACCTAGAAACTGTGACACCGAACAACAGTAGCGAATCCCAAGAAATTTACCTTGTGACTTATGAAATTCAGCTCTCTGATGAACGCCGCAACGGTACATACCCTGTGGCTATCAGCACTTCCGGCTTTGATGCCTCCGGCAATGCTGTGAATACTACCTTTACCCTGTACATTACCATCACCGACGGAAAGGTAGAAAAAATTGCCCAGCCAGTGGTAGATACGCCCACCGCCGAGCCGGTGGTATATATCAGCAAAACCGTTCTGGAACCGGGAACCGCTCAGGCGGGAGAGAGATTCACCATGACGGTAACGCTGAAAAACTCCGTCTCCACCAAGAGTATCCGCAATATGCTGGTGACAGTGGATACTGGCAATGTCCAGATCGATTTGGAGGAGGATAGTAATATCTTTCCCATTGAAAAAATTGACAGAGGCGGAGAAGTGGAGCTGACTTTGCACTTCTCCACGGAACCAGCAATTCCGTCAGGGAAATACCCCATCAGCTTCTCTTTCAAATATGACAGCAGCAAGACCTTGAATCTATCCTCTGCGGGCGCAACTGTGGTGGAGATTCAGCAGCCTGCTAATATGGAGCTGGTAATGCCCAGGTTTGCGGACTCTGTCAGTGTGGGAGAGACGGTTCCTGTCTCCTTTCAGGTAATGAACATGGGACGGTCTGCCATGTACAACGTCCGGTGTATCGTATCCGGCTACGGGCTGGTGCCATCCAATACCGGTTATATCGGTACTATGGAGGCGGGAACCTCCAAAACCACGAAGGTGGAGCTATACATCATTGCGCTGAACGCCAGTGAAGGCAATGAAAACGGACCTCAGTACGGTGATACCACCGGGACTGTGACGCTGATTTACGAAGATGAAACAGGGCAGGAATACAGTCAGAAGGCCACCTTTGATACCACGGTAAACCGCCCAGTGGTGCAGCTTCCGCAAAACAATTCGGAAGAAGAAAAGAAAGAGCAGCGCGTTGGTTCTTGGTGGATATCCGTTTCTATTTTGGGAGGTGTGATACTTGCAGCGGTTGGAACAATCCTGTTCATCCGAGGTAAAAAACGCCAAGGCGGGAATTATCTGTAAAATTGGATTCCGCACTGCCGGTCGCTATGGAAAGGCCACATTGCTTATGCTGTGTGTGGGTTTTCTGTTTCTGATTACCACGGCAAATTCCTACGGGGTGTTGCGGCAGGAACTGAATGCGCCCTATACTCTCACAGGAACAGTTACCGGGCAGGTGGATTTGGAGAAGTATCTGGAAGTACCTTCATTGGAGGCGGTCACCCCGGTACTTTTCTTTGAATCTAAACTGGCTGCCAAAGGCGCATCCATGTCCGGAACGGTGACAGCGGTTCTGGCAAATTATCTTGAGCTCTCCTTTACTTATGGCAACTCATTTCCCAATGACAGTAATATGCCATTTCTGGTATTAAACCAATATGCCGCTCAAAATTTTGGGGATGAGAATAAAAAGAAAAGCACATTGTCCATCAATGACACGCTGAGTATGACCATTGAAGGAGAAGAAGAAACTGCCATCGTCTGCGGAATCTTCGAGGATGGGTTGGAACAGCCGGTAATTTATATGAGCTATCCTCTAGCTGCACGGAGGTTTTCAAAAGGGGAAAGCATTAATCTGTTGTTGCGCTTGGGGAAAACAGAGAACTTGGAGGATGGTGCCAAAGCACTCAAGAAGCTTGGGGTGTCCGTTTCTTACGATGAAGCGCTCCCTGAACGTTGGAAGCTGACAAAACAGCAGATATACCAAACCTTCCTATCTGCACTGGTTCTCCTAGTTTGTGCTGCTGCCCAGATGGCGGCGCAGCACAGAAGGGAATTACAAGAGGCAATGCCCGAGCGGCAAGCTCTTGCACTCAGCGGATTTGAAGAACGGCAGCTGTGGCGGATATTTCCTTTGCGTACATTTTTAGCCGAGCTGTTTTGCTTTCTGACTGCTACTGTTGTAGCTGGGATTATGGATAGTGTTTCGGTGATCGGGCTTTTTATAGGCGGGTTCGGATGGATGGTACATTTTGCAATAATTAGCTTTCAATTGTCATACTAGAGAGTGTTCAGCCGCGTATGTTGTATACTCTACCCGCGTCAGGTCTTGCTTACGCCCCAATAGTACGCACTAAAGCCCGACTCTCCACAAGAGCCGGACTTCGTACTTTTGGCTGACCAAAGTGAACCTCCGGCTTTGCCGGGGTGGAGAAAAGAGCTTTAGCGGACAAGAAAGAAATGGAATCCCTCAATAGACGCAGAAGTGGTTTGCCGACCACACATCTACAGTAGAGTGGGATTCCAACTGACAATCAAGGGCAGTAGCGTCTATAGAAATATTAGAATAGAAAGATACATTTCACCCTTTAGGGGCGGCAAGGCATTTAGTGCAGATGCCAGATTATTCAATACATCTTTAGATGCCCGCCAGTAAAATGCCCTTCTAGGGCTTACCGGAGGTTTTGACGCTTACCTGGAATAGCCGCCTTTGCCAGTAGTAATAGGTCTTCTCGGAAAAACCGTTTTCTTGGCACCAGGCCCGAACAGTCATACCGCTGCCACGACAGGCCGTGATTCTGGCTGCCCAATTCTCCAGCCGCTCCTGCTTAGACATTACTTTCAGATTTTGATCCATTTTGACCATCTCCCAATTTGACAAATATCTCCCATAGACTGCATGGGAGATATTCGGGGTTTGGGATATTATCTCATGCGACGGCATTGCTACGCAAGTTGTGGGGAGGTTTGACGCTTACGTTTTGACTTCAGGGCTGCCTCTTTAATGAGGCAGCCCCTTATTGCTTATGTTTTGGTGGCTTCCATACTCACGTACAGCTCAGAGTTTCAAATGAGTAAGTTCAGGATAAATCCGATAACGAGAGATGCCTGACTTCCGTAGAAAATCTGCGATATCTTTCTTACACCGATAATCAATCTGGAGTTCATACATAAATGGATATTCACTAGTATATTCTTTTAAGAAATACTTCTGAATTTTCATCAAAGACATATAGGAATATCTATCTGCCCGCATCTTCTTTCCATCATAATACTCATCTTTTTCTTTTGACCCATAAGCCGGAAGAGCAAATGGACTGTATGCAATAAACTGACCACTCTGAGTTCTTATGCGTGGGTTTAAGCGTGAAGTATGCACAGCAAGCGGGAGATTAGAAAGTTCTTGGGGAATATCGTCTAGAGTGGCATCCTTGGCACTACATTTACATCTGTGATATGCATGGACTCCATTTTTTTCAAGCAGGGTGTTTCTAGGCAAGTCAATTGTAAACATTCCAAACTTTTCGGGGTAATACTTTGCAGACAGATTCGGAATATAGCCATCCGCCTCATTAGCTAGCGCAGTATTCTGTTCAGCGATCCAAATGTCAGATTCGTTTAAAAAATACAATCGCGGCCATTTAGGCAAATGCTCTTGAACCATTATTTTTCTTGCTCTATTATAAAGCATCGGATCCAAAATATATAGCGAGACATTGGCCAAGCTATTCTTGTAGGTTTCGTCTATTTCATCCATTATATACTTTTCGAGCGCAAAAAATAGAGAACTAAATGCATCTTCAGACCAATCCAAATAGCATGTATATTTTTGGTAGTGCTGCATAATGGCTAAATAGTCCGGCATTGTGTAAGCTGTTCCATTCAAAAACTCAGCTGCGCCGTCTGCTTGATATTTAAACCGTTCTAGGAGGCTTCTTTGATACTGCCACAAATTTCCATCACGATTCTTCCCCTGTTCTGCGTTGCTAACCTTAAGATTTGCATCATCAAGGAAATGTACCATAATTGAAGGCAAAATGTCATAATCAGAGTTTTGACTACCTCTATACCATAAACCGTTTTGCGGCAGCTGTGATCCGAACACATTACAATGAATATCCTCCAGATTTTGCGAAATAGAAGCTAGTTCCTTTAACAAATCGTTAGGATTATTTACTTTTCTTAGGATATCCGTACGCCGATTATTCAGTAGCAAGTGATATACATCAGCCTGTACCTTTGACCTCACTGGTATTTTCTCGGCTTTAATTGTCAATGCTGAAAGAAAAATCTGCTGTTGAAATTCCCAAATTGATGTCAAATTACTGTTGAAAAGCATTTTGGCATTATTTTCTCGAAGGGATGCAAAGAAAGTCGAAGTACAATCTTGCAATCTGCGATTATTTTTTGAGCAACATATAGGTTTAAAAGATTTTATGGCTATTTCATCTAACAAGTTTTTATAAACACCATATTGAGAATAAAAGCTACCCAGCCTACACTTAAATGCCTCAAACCAATCTTCTGCCATTTGAGTTGTAACGACTTTATGATCATTTTTCTCCTGACTTGTACCTCCATCTGTCCAACTGCAAAGCGATGTATACGACGTGTACAAGCGAACAAAATCGTCTTTAACAGCTTCCTCAAATGCCGCCATCTTGGTTTCTGCCTTATGGTCATTGCAGCCTACTAGATTGTCAATGATGTACCCCATTCTCAGTGGAAGCGATTCATCCGTCTGGGTGATAAAATCCGGCGAAGTATACAATTTCTCTTGCCAAACAGCAAAAACAAAAAGATACTCGCTTGCCGTAATCCCAGACAATTTTACCATCGCATAGTCAGGAAACAGCTCACGCAGTTGGATATGGATTTGTTCCATCCAATAATCACTTACATTTCGTATAGCGTCAACAAATACGAAATCTTTACTACTAGTACCGGCCTTACAAATCAGAATTTCAAATGCATCCAGAACCACCTTATCGGCCATTCGCTCCTTGCTATAAATATCTCCAGACACACTTTTACTGCTAATTTGAGACATTGCCTCATTGATTGCTGGGATGATGAAGCGCAAATAATTATCATCATTGGCTTCCGCATAACCATCGATCCCACAATACCAGCGTTCGAGAGCATAATTGAACGTACTCCATGGAGCATCTCCACGGTTTATCATATCAATCATCGCGATATCCATATTATAGCCCGGATCGCTTTTATCAAAATATTTTGCGCTTCGGGTAATATAGTCAGTTACATTTTTGCTTGCGACCTGAGACCAGATTTTCTCCTTGAAAGCTGACGTAATACGGGACATGGCACCATCAAAATCATTTCTCCCCAGCTTTTTGAGTTCCCCTATCGCTCGTATTTCCCGTTCATATCGTTCTCGCTCTTTAACCTCCTCACAATCCGTTTGGTTTTCATACTCCTTGCATGCCTCGCACTTATTACATTTCTTGCACTTCTTGCATGTTTCGTTTTCACCACGTTCAGGCAGCGCATCTTCATAGTATCGCTTAAGCAGAATTTGAATGGCATTAGTTGCTAATTCAACGACTAAGAATTTGGCAAATAGTTCATTTCGATCATTTCTGTTAAACGGGGCGGCATAGTGATATAGTTCATGAATTAGGTATAAAATATATAAATTGGGCTCTCCCCATGCATCATAAGGAATTGTAAGATCAACAAGTCTATCTTGTACTCCTTCCAGATCATAGTACAACGTACTCTTAATTATTGGAGTTGGTTCAAAATGAATAAGCGGGATGAGTTTTGATTGTTTAGCTTGGCTTGAACCTTCGGTACGATCATACATGCAAGATAAAATATCTTTAACTGCGCCATAGTACATATGGAAAAGCAAGTCATACTCAGTAGTTGACTCCGCATGTAAGCAAGGCTCTTCAAAGGAAAATTTTCCTGTTTCTGTGACATGCTGAATCTGCTGTTGAAGCCTTTTTAGAACGCTTTCTGCACTTTCTACATAATCTCTATCAATATATATTTTATCCACATCGTCCGGGGCACAAAACCTACCCAAAATATCAAGTGCAGTATTCACCTGCAAATTCAGGTCCTCTGCCCATTGACGATCGGGCGTCGTGTTCACAGCACGAATGTAATCTCCGTACAGTAATTCTACAGTTGTGCAAAGACTAGAAACATCTGTCACACTTTTCAACAACTTGTTTCTATAAGACTTATACTCACTAGAAAGAAAAACCAGTTTTCGATCATCTTGCCACAACTTTGGTAGTTCCAAATTCTCTTCTTCTCGTGTAATTTTTACCTTTAAAATCGTCTCCCAATTATAGTCTGTAACTACTTTTTTTATATCTTTGCTCTCATGATAGAATAACCGAGTAGTTGAGTTGGAAAAATGCGTTGAAAAGTTGGGATTTTTTGTACATAATCCACCATATGCAGTAGGGCTTATCTTTGATAAAAGCTCTAGCTGTGGTGGACAAGTCTCAATAATAAAGTCATATTCTCCCGCACAGGAGTCAATTTCAAAAACTGATTTTGGATTTTTTGCTTTTACCGTTAATCCTAGCTTTTCTAAATACTCTACCGAAGCTTTCTTATCAGGAACAATCTTTGGGTCACGAGCAGTTCCTAATGCCAATTGAATCATGGCCCCACCCTTTACCGGATCAGCACCAAAGTCAGAATACTTATTGTCGTAAAAAGTTACAATCGTATATGATGAAGCGAATAATGCTACATTGCATGGTTCACCCTCGAATTCAAGCGCTAGATAACGAATCTGGTCAACAATATATTGGATATCTGTAAACTGATCAGCACCCCACAAAACAACTATTTCTGCAGAGTTAAAAGCTCCAAACACATCAAAAATGATTCCGTTTTCAGGTTTAAACTCACACAAATCATTGTACACATTAGCAATATTCGATATCTGATCTTTGCATTTTTCCAACAGCGAATGATAAGATTTCACCATTGCCTTAGCCTTATCCGATAGATAAAGCATAGTTACAGCAAGAAATCTTCTGCTAGTCTCTACGGATTTAATCTGCATTACAATCGTCGATTGTTCGCCAACATCCCCTTTTTCCGTAAAAGAAAAGTGCCTGTCAGGAGATGCGGGGTCATCAATTGGATATAACATAATATCCTTTCGACCACCGATCCACTGGTAGGCACTTCCAGACCGCTTCAGATAATCAATAAAGCGAGGAACTGGCGTAAAGCAGAGACGGTCAAAGTTTCCGAAAGCAGTATAGGTTTTTCCACCTCCACCGATTTCATTCTTTAACCGGGCTGCGGGATACACGGAGCTATCGATTTGCCGATATAAGTGCAATATCATTCCGCTCCAGTTGTTGCTAGACAGCATTTCTGTTTCTCCCTTCAGATGCTATACCCTATAGGTACAACACGATCCCTCTTTTTACCACAAAAAGGTTAATAATTTGACACATAAACGCCTGCTGCACGCCGGGTAGCATCTTTCTCAAAGCACTCGTTCTCACGACCGGGGCCTGGTTTCTGGTAAAATGAGTTCTTAGGAGTAATATTGTGCCTTCTCTGCTCTCTCCATTTTTTCTTCTCTTCCGCAGACATTCTCATATATCTTTCTTCTGCCGCCATGTCCTTCCCTCCTTCTAAAATCAAATCATACCATCGCAGCTGTGCTAGCTTTAGTGCTATGAATCATGTACGCGACCGAAGTCACTGTGGTTGGCAACATGATAACATAGAAGTCTAATAAAAGCACTACTAGTATGCACCGAAACCACTTTGGTATGTATATCAAAACGCACGGATCCGTGCGTTTCAACATAAACAAACATTTTCTGCTTTCATCCCTAAATTATGCACAGAAAAAGGATGCAACGACAATTGCACCCTTCATACGCAAATTTACCTTCACAATCCAAAATCCACAAAGCAAGCCTAAATTATAACTAAAGACACCCAACTGACTAAAGCAACCAAGAACGCAATCGTCAAATCCTATTAAATTATTTTATCTATGTTTTTCTGACGAAAAGGGCTTGAAATTTACAAGAAAATAGTATATAATATATAGCTTGCAACGCAAGCCTCACAACTAATCACACTATTATTATATACTAGTGTATAGTAAAATGCAAGAATTATTTTTTAATTTTCTATTAAATTAAAAAATAATTCTTGACAACGCATATTCTTTCGCATCACAAATAACTTTGTATATAAGTCATATAAAAATAACAGACGGCCCTTGCTGCACGAAAATACTCTGTGCGTATATTTTCCAGTCTATAAGGCAATTGATTGTCCGCTGTTTACCTTCTTGTCCCCAATGTATACTTCACAGGCTCTGGCATTCGTTATATTCCATACTAATCTTAATAAAGAAATAGATTGTGCATATGAATATTCGGTTATTATGCACATGAAACTGCACTATAAAATACAAAATAGGTTAGTTGGGAAACCTCCTGATTGTTCTGGCTGCTGCATAACGTACAAAGCGAAGAAACAGTACACTTTTTGAGAGGTTGAGCCTGCCCCCTCAGATTTAGTGTACTGTTTTTTCGGTAGGATTGGTTACTTTTTTATCATTTCACGACAGATGGATGATTCAGAATGCTATCTCTATGGAATACGTTATTTTCCGTATTGTCGCACAGGCACACCTTGAAACACCATAGTTGCTGCATGGCATCCGATCATGTGACTTCATCCACAGCTGCATCCGTCAAAATCTTAGAAAGGCAACTGCGCGTCATCGTCTTCAAGCATTGCAAAATCGGAATAAGGCGCCGCGTTTCTGGCTGCCGGGTAAGCAGGGGGCAGATAGGGAGCTGATGCAGACGGACCATCCTGCGGCTCCTTTTTTGAATCGCCGAAGTACACATGATCTGCGTTGACTTCTGCGATACGCCGTTTGCTTCCGTCTTTGTCTGTCCAGCCTCGGATCTGCAATCTGCCGGAAACCACGGCCATGCGGCCTTTGGTGAAATACTTTCCGACAAACTCACCGGTCTGACGCCATGCGACACAGTCGATAAAATCGGTATCTGTTTCGCCGTCGCTGCTTTTGATATCCCGATCCACTGCCACAGTAAAGCTGGTAACGGCGACGCCGTTTCCGGTTCTGCGCAGCTCCGGATCTCGGGTCAGCCGACCCATGATGGTGATATGATTCAACATAAAAAGTCCTCCATTTGGAATAGATTATTTTGCGATACGCAGGCTCACCTCAGAACAGCGATATACCGGAATACTCCGGCATAACGTATTGTGGCTGAATTACAGGTTCCGGCTGCTGGGCTGGGATCTCCGGCGCTTTGCGTGTCTTGGCTGGCGGTTGCGGGTTTGCCGTTTGAATCTGGGAGAGATACCAAGCTGCCAGCCAAGCCTCATAATGGGTCTTGGTGATCAGAAGAAGCTCTGCAAGTGCATCCCATGTCATGCCGACGGCAACATGGTTTTCCGGTTTCTTACCGAATCGGGGGACGATAAGCCCTTTTGAATCCTTGTCGCCGGGGCCGCTGGATGCGGTAAACAGAAAGTCGAACTTCTGCGCAGTACACAGTCTGGCGACCCGGGACAGGCTTTTGCCATCTGGTCTGGCTTTCCCATACTGAAGCAATTTTTCCGCAGAGGTGCCGCCGAGCCATTCCTGAACGGGCTTATTGTCACCGGCCCTTCTTCGTTCCTGCCAGAGATACCGAAGCTCCCCGCAGGCTAACTTCCGGCAAAGCTCCAGCCATTCCGGAATGCTGATGTAGATATGGACGCAATTGGTCTGACGGTTCCCTGCAGGCTTGTTTAGATCGTATGTAGCAAAAGCAAGGTGTGCTTTTCCTATCTCGAAAGCATCGGACAGGCTTTCCACGAAGCAGTTTTTGTTATCCTTACGGATGATCTGATGCTGGTTACGGCTTTCTTCCATTATTTACCATCTCCTTCAGCTTCGGAATATCATCCAGCAGTTTGATGATATCTTCAACGTTGGCATCGAACTGGGGAAAAAATTCTTCTGTGGATGAATAGTTTTCATACAGGGCAATTCGCACCGTGAGCCAAAGAGACATCATGGCCATCATGTCAAGCTGCATTTCCAGTTCCTTCAGCTTCATGCTGATTACGGACATGGCTTGGTTCCAGCGAACAAAGGCTGTATCCTCCAGCGAGATGTCAAAATCACCGAACCATTCCCGGACGGTATGGATTTCGGATTTATCGCCGCATTCAATGGGCTGCAGCAAGTATTTTACCTCACCACAGTTCAGCTCCTTTTTGCCGAAGTCATCCTTGCCGAAAGCGATATAACGCCCTAGCGGGAACATACCGCATACTGAGGGTTTTACCTTATGAACAGAGCATCTGTTGTTCTTCAGGAGCGGGCAGCGGTCATCCTTTCCTACAGGCCGCAGCGTAATGACGGGTATGCGACTGGTGGGGCCAATGTGCATGGAGCAGTATTTTCTGAGGAAGTCAGCGTTGGAGAGCTTCAGCTCCTTGGCCATTTTGAAAATATCCCGGGGAGACAGGATGATGTCCGTCCGGTGGATGCAGCATTTGCCGCATTGGGTGCAGTGAAATGAAAAAGTGTCGTCGAGGCCGACGGTAAAAGATTCGATGTTCTGGAACATTTCTTCGTTAGTCATTAGAATTATCCTCCATAATTATGTATGGCACCGGAAACATTGCCGGTGCCATGATGTAAAAAGTCATGTCGTTTTCTCTGCCATTCGGCCGAGGATTATAAGCAGCTGTTTTTGATTTTGCCGGAATTGTTCCAAGAAAGGTCTGCCCAGATCATACTCGGAGTACCGGAGTCTGTGAAAATGAAATAATGCTTCGTTCTTCCTGTGTTCCGGGATGCTTCTGAGCAGTCTGGCAATTGGAACTGTATCGGCAAAATCCACCTGCATAAATGTACGGGCTTCCTGCTGGAAGTATTTCTTCATCCAGCTCCGCGTTTCTACCACCGGGCCGCAGAAGTGATGCTCCCGCTCCCGGCTGTACAGGTACCGGAAACCACCAGATTCATTTGTATCCACCATGAATGGGTATAGCCGGCAAGCCATAGGTTTTGCTGGCTGCACAGAACACCGATTCGCATTCAAAAAGATACAGGAATCATCTTCTCCGACAGATTTCAGGAAGTACATGAAATATCCGCAATCGTCGAGCAACGCAACCGTCGCAAATTGGGCGAGAAATTCATCGGTACAGCAAATATCAAGACCAGTGTCACGCAGGTACTTTGTCAGATAGAATACGTCCAGACTGTTCACAGGGACGCTTTCCTTTACATGGCGGCAGCATTCTGCACAGCCGGTGCATTTGAAACGGATTTTAGTGGATGGTGTAACTCGGACTGCATTGAAAAGTTCATCTTTCACAGCAAAGCCTTTCCTTTCGTTCCAGAAAACTCAGAAGTGTGGTGATGGTTTCAATCAGAGCGGTGCTGCGGATATTCCATTCTGTCAGAAAGCAGCGCATTTCCTCTGCATTACTCAGGTGGGCGCTGTCCCGGATGAAGATCTCGTGGTCGCAGATGCTGATCTCATCATAGGAGAGCACCAGCACGCCCTCCCGAACCAGAACAAAATAACAGCCGTTATACTCGCCGTCTGTAAAAGGGTGCATCCAGTACAGCGGTGTGCCATACGCAGTTTCATTGGCTTCACACAGAGACGCCAGATCCGTAAAGGTTCCGCCTTCATCAAACAGCTTTTCGAGGAATTCATCTTTGGGCATCAAGGTGCTGCTGTCGATGGTGGAGGAATCAATGTGGATCAGATTCTGGCTTACGTCAGGCAGTTCCGGAGACGTGGGGAATTTCCCGATAATGAACAGAGCATCAGGGGAAACAAACTCATTTTCCCAATCCAGTTTCAGCGCTCTCTTCAGAAGCGCTTGGCACAAGCCCATTTCCAGAGACCTGCTGACGGTGGAATCAACGGGAAGTGCATGCCTGAGCATATTGTCGTCTCCGTTGACAGCGTTGACGAGGCGCACAATTTCCACATTGGTAAAAGTGTCGCAGAGTACCGAGGTACTCCAGTAGTCGTCATCTTCGCCTTTGGTGCTGCAGGTGAAGGATCTTCCCAGTATGGCGGAAATCAATGTTTCCAGATACCGTGAGACCACGTCCCATGGCAGCTTCAGCGCTGAGAGCTTTTGAATATCATTCATCGTTTGTAGTCCTTTCTGCCGCCATATACGGCGCATAATAAGTGGGGTCATCCTGATTGCTGCGGTAGGCACCAATGCAAACGCGCTCGTCTTCCCCATGATCGGGATTGAACTCCACGAAGCAGAGGGTATCGGTCGGTGCATTGATGCCATTGTCCCAGTAGATGTCGATACACGGGTATGTATCGGTGGGATACCCAACTGCCCTAAGGTATGTGCCATCAGGCAGTGGGATTGCCAGCGTGGGATTATCCTCGGATATCTTGGATTTTTCCGGGGCGTAAGGTTCGCTCAGGGCAAACCGCTTCTTTGCAGTTGACTGAGTTCGCAGAAACCGGAGCTTGACCCGGAGCAGCTCTGCCTGCAGCACGGTAAATATCTGATCCACCTGATCCTTTGTGTAGGCATAGGTGCCTGCCCAGGACAGGTTGCCAAGCAGCCGATACAGGTGCAGGATCTTATTGACCCGGGCTTCCGCAAGACGCCGGAACTTATCTTCTCTGCTTTCTCGGTGCTGACTCATATCTGTACCCCCTTTGCTGCTGCGGCCTTTGCGGGCGGATGCAGATAGTAGCGGGTATTCTGAGTCTGGATGTAGGTTACGCCGGAGGGCAATGTGATGAAATGCTTTACGGGCGAGGTCCGGATCAGGCCTCCGACGGTCTGCCGGATGAAGGCAGCACAGCCGATGGCCAGAGGAAACTCCAAAGTACCGTGAATATCGATGCGTTTTTTCATAAATTCAGTACTCCTTTGAAAATTACCCGGGGCAGCAATAACTGCCCCGGGCTGAGATGTCATTATGTGGTTACGGTAGGAATGGAAATGATCTGCCAGTCACAGTTGCGGTCATCGTCCAGATTGGACCAAGCGCTCTGTGAGCTGAAGCCGAAGGAACCACAATCATACGACCGCTGGGATTTTATTGCATCCCACTCGCTTTTGCTATGGTATTTCAGGAATTCCGTCTCAAGTTCTTCCAGCATGGTGGTTCTTGCCATTTCCGGATGTGGGAATACCGCTGTGGTGATGTCCCGCTCGAAAACGGAGATCAGCATGCATGCATTTCCAGAATCCGCTTCGTCGTAGAATACCATGTGTATACCACCTGCCTTAGTCAGCGAGCATCTGCTCAAATTCTTCTTCAGTCAGGGTTTTGATGCCCAGCTGCTGCGCTTTGGTCAGCTTACTGCCTGCCTTCTCACCCACAATGAGGTAGTCCGTCTTTTTGGTGATGGAAGAGGCGGGATTGGCACCCAGAGAGAGCAGCTTGTTCTGGATCCCGTCACGGGTATAGTTTATGAGCTTGCCGGTGGCAACGACGGTCTTACCCGCAAAGGGGTTCGTGGTGTTGGTAGTCATAGTAGAAGTCTCCTTTACAAATTCAATGTGGTTCAGCAGCGGTCTCCAGAGTTTTGCTTCCTCTGCATCCGCGTACCAGATGTAGATATTGTTGTTCATGGTTTCGCCGAAATCGTAAAGCTGCGTAAAATCAAAGCCATCCTGAATGGCCTGCTCAAAAGCTTCCCAGGAGCCGCCAAAGTAGCGATCCAGATCACGACCGGCATGGCGTCCCACCATGGGGATTCCCAGACCGGCAATGAACTTCGCCAGCGTGCAATGGCGACTCTTTTCGATGGATGCCAGCAGACGCTCGAAGGACTTTTCACCAAAGCCCGGGGTTTGCAGAAACTCGTCCCGATACTTTTCCAGCTCATACAGATCGCCGAAGTTACGGATCCAACCGTGACCAAGGAACTTGGACAGAGTAGTTTGGGACAGCCCCTCAATGTTCATCCGGGTCTTCTCACAGAAGTGGGTAAACTTCCGGATAAGCTTGGCAGCACAGTACGGGTTCTCACAGTACATCTGCCGGGAGCCACCGGGGGTGGTTCTCACAATCAGTTTCTCGCCGCAGCAGGGACAGACCATGGGCATCTTGAAAGTGCCGCTCTTGGTTTTGTTTTCTGCAATCTGCGGAATGATCTGGTTGGCCTTGTAAACCATGACCTCGTCGCCCACACCAAACTGGAACGCATCGAAGATGTCCAGATTGTGTAGATATGCCCGGGATACCATGGCACCGTCAATTGCTACAGGCTCGAACAGGCCGGTGATGCTCACCCTCCCGGTTCTGGTCGTTGCAAGGTCGACGCCGAGGAACTTGGTCGGGACAGGATCGTCTCTCCACTTCAGGGCAATCATCCGGTTCTCGTGATGACCGGTGGCACCCAGACTGGCTCCGTATGCACGGTCGTCGTATTCCACGATCAGGCCGTCGACAGGATACCCGTAATGCTCGGGCTTGTAAGAATCAACTGTCTTGCGCAGAAGTTCCTCGCCGCCAGTGCTATCCACATATGTGAAGGGTACGACGGAGAAACCGGCGTTTTGCATCAGCTGCATCTGTGCCAGCTTGGATGGCCGCTCCAGATGATCACTGACCAGATCAAAGGCGAAGAACTCAAGGAGCCGTTTCCGGGACTCGTTTGCGTCCAGCTTTCTGGTGCTGCCGGCCGCCAAGTTCCGGGGATGAGAGTAGGTATCCTCCAGATCGGAATTGATCAGATTGAAGTGCTTCCAAGAAATGACGCCTTCACCTCTGACCTCAATGGAGTCCCGAATGGGTATGGTGAGAGGGACGTTCAGGTAAGTACGGACCGTATGGGTCACATCCTCTCCAACGGTACCTTCCCGGCCACGAGTGATGGCCTGCTTCAGCTCGCCGTTTTCATAGCGCAGCACAATGGTCAGACCATCCAGTTTCCACGAAACCAGAACAGAGCGGCCTCCGGCAAAGCGTACCAATTCTTCGATAGACTTGGTTTTCTTGGCGGAGAGCATGGGCTTGGTATGCCGGACGGATGTCAGTTCCTCCAGAACTTCGCCGGATACCTTCTGAGTAGGAGATCCGGAGATCACCAGACCCGTTTCGGCCTCCAGTTTTAGAAGTTCATCCGTGAGCTGGTCATACTCCCGGTCGCTCATGACAGGATCATCATCCCGGTAGTAGGCAATATCTGCTTCGGTCAGGGTTTTAATCAGATTCTTCATGCGAAGGATCTTGTCCTCATTCACACACATAGGTGCGTTCCTCCATTTCTAAAGTAGTCGTAATTTCATAGTGTGTCCATCTGCCGCAATGTGGGCAGCAGACTCTGTCATCAATGCGCTTGCAGGAATCCAACTGGGTTTGGGGGATCGCTCTGGGTTTGCTGCAGCATTCCGTGCGGATATAAACCACCTTGGTGGCTGCTGCAACCTCCGGGCGATATTTCCAATTGAACTTCAGAAAATCGACCCATGCTTCGTTGTCAAAGATCCGGTCAGCGTGCAGTTCCAGCGCTTTGCGTTCCAGCTGGGATTTGGTACTTTTGGTGTAGTTATGCTCCGGCAGGTACTCCAGAAGCTGCTCGTACAGGTATTGCTCACCCTTACGGTCGATAAGTTCCCGCACCATTTGGAACCATTCCGATTCCTCAATGTTTCCTAAATTGCACTGGATACCGGTTCGATAACCGTAGACGCGGTTTCGGTCTTCACCGGATTTAATATAGGAACGTCCGGTAAAGTGGCGGCAGCGAAGGTCATCGAATGTCAGTTCACGCATCCTGAGTCACCCCATTCACACCATTGGGAAAGATACGGTTGAACAGCTCCAGAAATCTTGCAGCACCAACAGTATTCAGAGGGAATTGAAGGGAAGCGCAGCTCCAGAAAATCAGTTCCTCCTCCGGAAGAATGTAAGGATCCTCAACGAACTTGCTGCCGTCATATCTGGGGCAACGAGGGCCGAGGATCTGCTTCATCTCTGCTTGAGAGGTAGCCTTTTGAATCATGCTGCATTTCTTCTCCGCAATCGCCGTTGTCAGAGGCCGGATAAAGCCCAGATGATGGTATGCGTTCAGGCGGCGCAGCACCTTGTTGAGAGCGGCAATCCGAAGCTCTTTCAGATGTTCCGAAGCATCTTCGTCCATAACGATCTCCCCAAGGGCGTGCAGAATAATCAGTTCATAGTCCATTGGATTACTCCTCGTTATTTTGATTTCTATATATAACGGGCCAGCCAGAAGGCTCCCCGGAAATAAGGTTGGGGGAGCCTTCAGAAGCTCCAATCTATATAAAAAAGCACCCACAAGAATCGAAGAGATTCAAGTGAGTGCTTCCGTTTACTATAACATTTCTGCCATGGTATTTTGTTGACAATATTTGAGGGATAGCCCCTCGTTGTTTTGCTGACCTCTGTGCATCTGTAAAAAGATGTAGAAGAATAGAAAAAGCCCGAAGACATAACGACTTCGGGCATATGAAAACTCGGATACTGTGTTTTGTCCCTGCAAAACTCGGATACTATGTTGATAGCATTATATCATAGCTGACAGGTTTAGTCAACTGCGGAATCCAGCCTTTCAGGGCTATCCGCGTATGAAGCGTTGCCAGAAATCAGACATTAGCCAGACATAAAACTGTTTCCGGTTGCAAGGCGATTACGTAAGAACTCTTATGGGAAAACCAATATCCATACTCACCATTTGGACGTACCTAGCTGTAAGAGCCGTATCCGGTGTGTAACCTGGAACAACTTCCGGGAAGAAGGCGTTCCCCCATAGGAAGCCCCATAGATGGGCAAGCTTAAAGCCTACAGTTTCCAGATAAGCATAGTAATCCGCTAGTCGCTGTGATGACTCCTGCTGCTCCTGTGTGAAGTGCGGAACAGCGGAGTGGATGGCTTTTTCGGCGGCATGCACCTGAGGGAGAGACGGGAAATGGTATTCTCCATGCAGTTCCTCGTAGTCGGATTTAAGGCGGAGCTTGTTTACCGGGTTCCGACAGCAATCCAGATTCCAACAAACGCCTTGCCATGCAACATACAGCAATTGGGCAGCAAATTGTCTTTCCAGCGCCTCCGCAAGAGCGCTGCTGGATAGCTGTGCTTTGGCCTGCTCATATGCCAGCTGTTCCTCAGCGTAGTTAGGGTCAAACTGTGCCAGAGCGCTTTTTAGCTCTTTGACGAGCTGCGTACCGGTTGGGATGAATTGTGCGAGTGACATTCGATTTCCTCTTTCTATAGAAATTTCAGAAAACTCGATAATAAATATTTACAAGTAATTCTGATAGAACTATAATATAGGAAAAGACATGTCGAAGTCAGTCGGATTATGGGAAAAGAAAGCCGGCAAGCGATCTTTTTGCGATTGCTTGCCAGTGGAATCAGCCGTTTTCGTGGTAGGCGTCAATATAGGCTTTGATGCAATGGTAGATTTTGCGACGCTCTTTTGCGGGAAGATCCTTCAGCAGACCGTCTAATTCTGAGGGGACGGAATCTGCAGAGCGATTGATGACGTCTTGGAGCAGCGTGTCGGCAGACACATCCAGAACGTTGGCAATATTGCAGAACGTATCCATTTTAGTGGGCTTATAACCCCGTTCAATTACGCTGACGTGCATGGGGCTTAAATTTACCAGTTCGGCCAATGCCTCCTGCGTCAACCCCTTCGCCTCGCGAGCTGCTTTGATCCGCCGCCCAATTGCTTTCAAATCCATAGCAATCATCCTCTTAGATTGAGATTTAATTCCAAGAGATAGTATAACTATAGACGAGAAGAAAACACAGAATCCACTGTGCTTAGTATAAATATGATAGAATTAGGAAAAGAACATTCAGCGATTGACACGGTTCGACACAACAATAGGACGGGAGGTGGTATAATGAAGGTACAGGGGAGTGTTGCCCAGCCCACCTGCCAAATGGCAAAAAATTTCGTCAAGTAATCAACTTGCCGATATAATTCTAAATTTCACCTACAGAAATGCGTCTTTTTCCATATCCGCAAGACCAGATTTTTGACGGCAAATGTGCTTTTTACGCAATTCCGGCCAGCATACTGGCGGCCTCCATGGCGGCTCGTTTGGAGGCCATGGAGGGATGGACGTACATTTGCAGCGTGGTCTGTACATTGGCGTGACCCAGAATTTCAGACAGAGATTTGATATCCATACCGCCCTCAATGCAGCGTGTGGCGAACGAATGCCGGAGAACGTGATAATTCCTTAGTGGCAAGTTGTTCCTCTCCAGAAAGCGCCGGAAGCGATACTGCATTGTCCGCGGCTCCAGAGGCCGCTCTGTGCCGGTAAGCAGGCAGCAATCCTTCTTGTCCTTCATATGGCGCAGCACAGAAAGCATTTTCGCCGTCAATGGGATAGCGCGAACGGAGTTTTCGCTTTTTGGCGTTTGTAGCACCAGCTCGGTGCGCTTCCCGTAGTTGATGCGGTATACCGTCCGCTGGACACGAAGTACCCCTTCTGCAAGGTCAATATCAGACCAACGAAGGGCGCAGACCTCGCCCAGACGCAGCCCTGTTTCCAGACACAGCAAATAGCTCAGACTACTCCTGTCCGGCTTTTTGAGTACGGCGGCGGTGATTCGCTGACTTTCCAGCTGGGAAAAGACCTCCACTTGCTTCTGCCTGATGGCAGGAGCATTTATTTCTCCATCCCCCGAATATCTGTATTTCCGTTTTGCCAGCTTCAGCGCCGACTTCATGACAATGCAAATATCCCGCACGGTTTTGAGCGCTAATCCGCCCCTGCCGTCCAGCCGCCCGGATCTCAGCTTTTTGCGGACAAAGGCATCCAGAACCTCCTCGTTCAGCTCCCGAACCTTCCGCGCTCCCAGCTCCGGCTGAATGTGCAGCTCAATGAGCGCCCGGTAGCGCTCCCGGCTGGTGGCTTTGATCTGGCTGTTCTCGGCCTGCCAGAGCGCCAAAAGCTCATTTACCGTCAGCTTGCAGGAACCGATCTGCCGCTTTTGTGTCTCTTGTCGCTTAGCGACCAGCTTTTCCCGCACCTGCGCGTAGGAAGTTCCGTAAATGGAGCGGTAAATCGCTTTGCCATCCGGTTTTCGATCCGCAATATAACGCCCTTCCCATCGTCCGTCCTTCCGCTTGTAGATGTTTTCTCCTCGTCTGGGCATAGGTAAGACCTCCTGTGACCAAATTTTTGACGGTGAATGCAGCCTCCTCTAAACGTCCTTATTGCTATATTGCATAAAATTTTAAATGCTTATCGACTTAACACAGCACGCTACAAGATGTAGCGACAGCTCTGGTCA
>OLPV01001097.1_pt1 | contig 20942 bp, 20 predicted proteins | sample 1671961 | NCBI WGS metagenome assembly OLPV01 (sample SAMEA3136630, study PRJEB25190) | human gut metagenome | biome: human gut; feature: human-associated habitat; material: faeces | place: Austria | collected 2013
GATTCTTCAATCAGCTTCTGGTGATTTCTCTGGATCGAACAGTCACGCTCTCCCAGATGCACTACATTACCATACCCGTCCGCAAGAATCTGAAATTCAATATGCCGCGGATGCAGCACCAGATGTTCCAGATACATGGTGTTGTCATGAAAAGCATTTTCTGTCTCTTTTTGTGCCATCTGAAATGCAGCTTCAAACTCTTCCGGTGTATAGACTTCCCTCATGCCTTTTCCGCCGCCCCCAAGGGCTGCCTTAATCATGATCGGGTATCCGATCTCCTCTGCCAGACGTTTTCCTTCTTCTGCTGTATACACGGCTTCCTGGCTTCCAGGAATCACTGGTACTCCTGCTGCAATCATGGTATTTCTGGCTTCCTGTTTATTCCCCAGTCTGGCAATCGTTCCGGAATCCGGTCCAATAAACGTAATGTTGCACTGTTCACAAAGTTCTGCAAACCTGCTGTTTTCAGACAGAAATCCAAATCCTGGGTGAATGGCATCCGCTCCGCTGACAATGGTTGCACTGATGATGCGCTCCATATCCAGATAGCTTTCGGAAGAAGCTGCCGGCCCGATACAGATGGCTTCATCTGCCAGTTTTGTGTGCAGTGCTTCTTTGTCTGCTTCCGAATACACTGCTACCGTTTCAATCCCCATTTCCCGGCATGCACGTATAATGCGAACCGCAATCTCCCCGCGGTTGGCAATGAGTATTTTCTTCATCGCATATTTCCTCTTCTTATCCCACCATAAAGGTCAGTTCTGCACTGACTACTACTTTTCCATCTACGGAAGCCACTGCTTCTCCCACGCCTACCGGTCCTTTGGACTTGATAATCCGGGTCTCCAGGCGCAGTTTATCTCCCGGCACGACTTTTCCACGAAACTTGCACTTTTGAATTCCGCCAAAATATGCCGTCTTTCCTTTCCATTCCGGCTGCGAAAGAATTGCAACCGCACCGGTCTGTGCCAGTGCTTCCACGATCAGCACGCCCGGCATAACCGGATTTCCCGGAAAATGACCGGCAAAAAACGGTTCATTGAAAGTTACATTTTTCTTTGCTACCGCGCGCACGCCCGGCTCCACTTCTTCCACCGTATCAATCAGCAGAAACGGATGTCTGTGTGGCAGAATTTCCATAATTTCCTGTGTTGTCATACTCATAGCTTCTACTCCTCGTATTTGCGAACCAGAAGACTTGCGTTATGTCCGCCAAATCCAAGAGAGTTTGACAGTGCATAGGTAAATGACTCGTGGGATTCTTCTTTACAGTAGTTCAGATCCATCTCGTCATCCGGTGTCTCATAACCAACTGTACGGTGAATGTATCCTTCTTCCAGCTCTTTGACACAGGTGATAAATTCAACCGCACCTGCGGCACCAAGAAGATGACCGATCATGGACTTTGTAGAATTAATCTTAATGTCCTTTGCATGATCCCCAAACAGTAACTTAATGGCACGGGTCTCAAAAAGATCGTTGTGATGCGTTGCAGTACCATGCGCATTGATGTACGTGATCTCGTTTTTGTCTACCCCCGCATCCTCGATGGCATTCTGCATAGCGCGTGCTGCACCTGCACCGTCTTCGAGTGGGGAAGTAATATGGTAAGCATCTGCAGAACATCCATATCCCACAACTTCTGCATAGATTTTTGCGCCTCTTGCCTTCGCATGCTCAAGAATCTATGCAGAAGTATAGATTTTTGCGCCTCTTCCGATCTTGCCTTCGCATGCTCAAGTTCCTCAAGGACAACAATGCCGGCACCTTCACCCAATACAAAACCGCTGCGGTTTTTATCGAAAGGAAGGGAACATTTTTCCGGATCATCGGATGGAGAAAGCGCAGTCAGTGCACCGAATCCGGCAATCGCACATGGACATACGGCTGCCTCGGTTCCTCCGGCTACCATGACATCTGCCTCTCCGTACTGAATGCTGCGGAACGCATCACCGATATTATTCGTACCGGTCGCACAGGCAGTTACATCATTGGTACATTTTCCCTGCAATCCCAGCTGGATGGAGACATTTCCTGCTGCCATGTTTGAGATCATCAATGGAACGAAAATCGGATTGACTCTGCCCGGTCCTTTTTCCACAATCTTTGTATACTCGCGCTCGATTGCCTGAAGACTTCCAACACCGCATCCAACGGCTGTACCGCAACGGTAAGCGTCCTCTTTTTCCATATCAAGCCCTGCATCCGCAACGGCTTCTTTGGCTGCTGCTACTGCGTACTGTGCAAACAGTTCCATACGCTTTGCTGCCTTAAAATCCATATGCTCTTTTCCGACAAAACCTTTGACTTCTGCCGCAAGATGTGCTTTATATTCACTTGCATCAAACTTCGTGATAGGACCAAATCCAATCTGTCCGGCATGGATTCCTTTCCAGAATTCTTCCACATTCAGGCCGATCGGCGTGATTGCTCCCATTCCCGTCACAACGACTCTTCTCATTTTCCTTTTCCTTTCTTTCTATCAGGTTCCTTAAATGGCCATACCACCGTCTACGGAAAGTACCTGTCCGGTAATATAATCCGACTCCGGTGATGCAAGAAATGCGACTGCATTTGCAATATCCTGTACCTGTCCGGCTCTGCCAAGCGGAATCTGCTTTTTTAATTCTTCCTGGGTCTTTTCCGGCAATACTGCGGTCATCTCTGTCTCTACAAATCCGGGAGCAACCGCATTGACGCAGATTCCTCTGGATGCAAGCTCCCTTGCAACAGATTTTGTCAGACCGATCACGCCCGCCTTGCTGGCTGCATAGTTTGACTGTCCCGCATTTCCAAGGATTCCGGATACCGAAGAAATATTGATAATTTTTCCGGCACGCTGCTTTAACAGATAGCGTGACAGATGACGGATGGTATTGAATGTTCCCTTGAGATTGGTATTGATCACAGCATCAAAATCGCTTTCCTTCATGCGCATCAGCAGATCATCCCTTGTAATTCCGGCATTATTCACCAGAATATCCATATGCTTATATTCTTTGATAAGGGATTCAATCATCTCCTGACAGGCTGTAAAATCAGAGACATTGCAGCGAACACTCACGGCATCTCCTCCAGCCGCTTTGATCGCTGCAACCGTTTCATTTGCAGCATCTTCGGAACCATTGTAGTTCACCACAACAAATGCTCCGCGTTTTGCCAGCTCCAGCGCAATGGCTCTTCCGATTCCCCTGGAAGCACCTGTAACAAGTGCATTTTTACCGGTTAACATATTTATTGAAATCCTCCATTTTGTCGATGTTGCATGTGGTAACCTCGCGATTGATCTTTCTCATGAATCCGGAAAGGCTGCGTCCCGGTCCGATCTCCACAAATTCCTCTGCTCCGTCTGCAATCAGGCGCTCAATTGTCTGCTGCCAGCGCACGGAAGAAGAAACCTGACGTACCAGATAATCCTTGACGTCTGCCGGATCTTTGACATAATCTGCAGTCACATTGGTCAGATACGGAATGGTGATCGGCTGAATCGTTACATCTTCGAGTGCCTCCCCGAGTTTCTTTCCTGCTTCTGCTAAAAGTGCAGAATGGAACGGGCCACTGACTTTAAGCGGAACCACGCGCTTTGCTCCGGCTTCCTTGCAGGCATCTCCTGCCTCACCTACAGCATCTGCTACTCCGGTGATAACGATCTGTCCCGGACAGTTGTAATTTGCAATGGAAACAACTTTGTTTGTTTTTGCAGCGGTTTCCTCACAGATTGCTGCGATCTTTTCCGCATCCAGTCCAAGAATTGCAGACATACCGCCGCCTACCGGATACGCCTGTTCCATATAAATACCGCGCTTGCGGACAACCGCAAATGCATCCCGCATTGTCATCGCTCCGGATGCAATCAGCGCACCATATTCGCCAAGGCTTAAGCCTGCCGTAGCGTCGCAGCCAATTCCCGCTGCTTTTAATGCTGTATAAATAGCCGCCTCGGTTGTGAGCATACAAATCTGTGTGTACTCTGTAATGTTCAGCTTATCATTTTCTTCAAAGCAAAGAGCTGCCACATCCAGACCTGTCACTTCATTTGCCAGATCATAAACTGCTTTTGCTTCCGGCATGGCGTCGTAAAACTCTTTTCCCATACCAATATACTGAGATCCCTGTCCAGGGAACATAAATACTCTCTTCACTGTCTTCTCCTATTTCTGTCCCAATAACTTTTCGGCACCACTCATAACATCCCGGATAATTTCCGCACAGGTCTCTTCTTTTTTTACCAGACCCGCAGACTGGCCTGCCATAACGCTGCCGTACATGACATCGCCCTCGACAACTGCTTTGCGCAGTGCTCCGAGTGTCATCTGCTCAAGTTCTTCGAACGGTGCACCTTCTTTTTCTTTCTTTAAGTACTCGCGGGTCATTTTGTTACGAATAACGCGAATCGGATGGCCTGTGGACATGCCGGTCACTTCACTGTCAATATCTTTTGCTTTGACCACGCGCTGCTTGTAATTTTCATGAACCGTGGATTCTTTTGCAACAACAAAACGGGTTCCCATCTGTACTGCCTCTGCGCCAAGCATCATAGCTGCCGCAAATCCACGTCCATCTGCAATTCCACCGGCTGCAATGACCGGAATGGATACCGCATCTACTACCTGTGGTACGAGTGTCATCGTCGTCTGGGCACCGATGTGTCCACCGGACTCCATTCCCTCAGCGACCAGTGCATCCGCACCGCCACGCTCCATCAGCTTTGCCAATGCCACGCTTGCCACAACCGGGATTACTTTGATTTTGGCTTCTTTCCACATGCTCATATATTTGGCCGGATTGCCGGCGCCGGTTGTTACTACCTTAACGCCTTCCTCCACAATTACTTTTGCAATCTCATCCGCTTCCGGATTCATCAGCATGAGATTTACTCCAAACGGCTTGTCGGTTTCTTTTTTTGCTGCCTGAATCTGCTCACGCACCCAGGAAGCCGGTGCTCCACCTGCTCCGATGATGCCAAGTCCGCCGGCATTGGATACCGCACTGGCCAGTTCATGTGTTGCGACCCATGCCATACCGCCCTGAATGATCGGATATTCGATTCCCAGAAGCTCTGTCACTCTTGTTTTCATAGCTTATGCCTCAACACCCTTATTTTTCATATAATCAATGACATCCTGAACGGTAAGGATCTTCTCTAAATCCTCAGAAGGAATCTCTACACCGTACTCTTCTTCCAAAGCCATAACCAGCTCAAACAGATCTAAGGAATCTGCCTCAAGATCCTCTTTGAAACGGGACTCTGCGGTGATAGAATCTGCGTCTACGTTTAACTGGTCTGCAATGATTTCTTTTAACTTTTCTAACATAATGGGTTCTCCTTTTACTGTCTTCAATTTTGTTTGATTGTGAAATAGTTTGATTGTCAAACAGTTTCTTAGTCAAAGTATATGCAAAGATAGTTTGATTGTCAAGATATTTTTTCAACAGGGTAATGATAAAAGAGTACAAAAAAGCACAGCAAACACTTTCTTCCTACACGAAAATGTTTGCTGTGCATATGGTTCTGTTTTTTGAACTTATCCGATAATGAGTTGCATTGCCCCGTATATTCCGGCATCATTGCCAAGCTGTGCCAGTTCAAAGCGGGTATCACGACATGCATGGAAGCAGCTTTCCTTAAAGTGCTTCTGGATCGTATCGATTAAAATCTGTCCGGCTTTGGACACACCACCACCGATCACGATAACTTCCGGATTGGTCACGCATGCAATATTCGAAAGGGTTGACCCTAAAATTTCTCCCACTTCATCTACCAGTCCAAGAGCTACTTCATCGCCTTCTTTTGCCACATCAAAAATGTCTTTTGCAGTAATATCTTTATAATCACGAAGCTTTGTCGCATCCTGTGTTTTGGCAAGTTTACGTTTTGCCATGCGTACAATACCGGTCGCAGAAGTATACTGTTCCAGACAGCCATACTGCCCACAGTTACAAGGCTCGATCTCATCATGATTTACGGTAATGTGTCCGATTTCTCCGCCTGCACCGTTATATCCGGCAACCACATGTCCGTCCACGATAATTCCACCGCCGACACCGGTTCCAAGTGTCACCATTACAATGCTGTTAAATCCGCGGCCGCCGCCTTTCCACTGCTCGCCCAGGGCAGCCACATTGGCATCATTTCCTGCCTTTACAGGAATTGATAATAACTCTGATAACTCATTTGCCGGATTCTTATCCTTCCAGCCTAAGTTTACACAGATGGATACATATCCAGTATCAAGTGTCGGTCCTGGAACACCAATTCCTGCTCCGGCAACATCATCCTTTGCGATATTCTTTTCAGCTAACTTTGCTTCTACAGATGCTGCTACATCGTTAAGAATATAAGCGCCTCCATCTTCTTTTCTTGTTGGGATTTCCCACTTATCAAGAAGCTCTCCCTCAGTGGTAAAAAGTCCCATCTTTACGGTTGTTCCGCCTACATCAATTCCAAAACAATATTTTTTCATTTTTATCCTCCATCTTGTTTCGTTTTCGCCACAGGAAATTGTTTCACTGCTGCTGGTGTTTGTTAAAAGTATATCATAGTAATTTTTTCTTTTCAATGGATTATTTACTTATATTACCAGTTGCATTTTTCCTTGACCTTAGCTATAATAGCGACAGCTAATAAATTTGACCTCATCAAAGAAAGGACACGTACATGCACAGCAGACTTGCCAGAGACCGTTACTTCAATGATTTCTTTCGCTATATCAGTAATTCAGGACAGTTTTCTAAGACAAGACAATTTATCCAGCACGGTGATACTAGCGTTTACAGTCACTGCGTTGCCGTTGCCTATGTAAGTTTATGGTTTTCGTATCGTCTTCATATTTCTGTTTCTAAGCAAAGCCTGCTTATGGGTGCTTTTTTACATGACTACTTTCTTTATGACTGGCATGAGAATGATCCCAGCCATCGTCTGCATGGTTTTACTCATCCAAAGCGTGCTCTAATCAATGCCACTGCTGACTGGAATTTAAGTGACCGCACTCAAAATATCATTCTGCGCCATATGTTTCCGCTGACACCTGTTCCGCCGGCTTGCCGTGAAGCCTGGCTTGTATGTCTGGCTGATAAGGTCTGCGCTCTTGCAGAGACATTACATATGACTGAACAATTTTTTGCAAGCATTAAGTATCCATATGACATAAAAAATCCCAGACCGTGGTAAAACACGGCTGGGATTTTTTATTTTAGCAAAGCGTCTGCTTTCTGATAAATCCAACGCCAATCGGATATGGACCTGTATGAACTGAAATTGTCGCACCAATCTGAAACAGCGGGCATTCCGCCTCTGTTATTATGCCTCCAAGCTCTGACAAAATCTGCTTTTGAAATGCAACAGCTTCTTCACGGTCATAACCAAAGCCAATACAGAGCTGCCACTTTTTCATGTCAATCTTTCGCTCTTCTATATATTGCTTTAAAAGCTCAATTACCTTAGCCATGGAAGCCTTTCTGCTTCTGCTAATGCCAGAGTTATAAATCTCGCCATCCTTCAATGTAATTAACGGCTTAATTCCAAGCACTGATGCCGCTAATCCAGAAAGCTTTCCAATACGTCCGCCATGCTTTAAATAGTCAATGCTTCCAATTGTAAAGAAGATTCTTCCGCTCTCACGCATATCAAGAAGCTCCTTTACACAAGCCTCCATCGGCACGCCTGCATTGCACATTTTTGCAGCTTCAAGTACAAACATTCCCTGCAAAACAGTATTGACCATTGAATCAATTACTTCGATTTTAGCATCTGGATATGTTTCAAGAAGAATATTTTTTGCATTTGTTGCTGACTGTACAGAACCGCTGAACTTCGACGTAATGCAGATACAAACTATTCCCTTTCCCTGCTTGATAATCGGCTCAAAAACTTCCATGTAATCCTGCACAGATGGAAGAGATGACTTTGGAAATACACCTTTATTATCTACCATTTCCTGATAGAAATCGCGTACGCCAATATCCACGCCTTCTTTCATATAATTTTTCTCATCAAATGATACATAAAACGGTACAACCGTGATATTTTCTTTGGCAGCCAGATCCTTTGGCAGATCACAGGAGCCATCACTGATAATGCAATACTCTGACATAAAACTGCACCTTTCTATTTTTTCACAAGCTCTCGCTTAGTTTTTATCTTCCTTGAATCATGGTATCACTAATTTTTTATTGTGTCAATAATAAAACGAGATCTGGTTTTGAAAACTACTTTAATTAATTTTATACAAATAGCTTCTTCCACATTTTCCGCTTCGCTCTACAAGTCCTAACTGCCAGAGGATAAGAAGTACTGTTCCTGCCAACTTTCGTGGTATTTTCACTAATTTTGCCAGATCTTCACTTGTGAAGGTTTCTTCTAGCTCTAATGGCAGAAACTGCAGATAATCTTTTGGGCTGTCTAGAATTACTTCGTCTTCTAGGCGAAGCGGCAGTCTGTCGTAACGCTTCGAACCTCGCTTTTTATCTCTGCTCCAGCCATTTAATAAGCGATACTCTTCCATATCCATTAAAACAAGACGCACATGAAAATTAGGATCCTGTAAAAAGTCGCGAATTGTGTAAAGCTCTTTAAAGGCAAGATAGGGGGTTCCTTTTTTAGGTGATTTTCGTTTCTGCGTTATTTCACCTGTTTCTTCATTGATCCAGCGAACCCACTTATCATAAGGAATCGGATATACTACTGTTACAGGATAGAGCGGCAAAAATTTTTCAAGCTTTGGTTTCAGGCGATATAATGCGCGTGTCTGAATCTCTATCACTTCACTTCCCGTAAAAATATCGGCAACACTTTTTTCAAGAATAATTTCATGGTGTGACTGATCCTGTTCATAATAATATTTTAAAACTGCATGAACTGTCTTTTCTGAGAGTGTTCCTATTCCATCCCTCACATGATCCTTTCCCACAACCTGTTCTAATGCATACGCAAAGCGTTCCCGCTGATTCTTCGTTGTACGTATCATTTCTGGCTGTATATTATTTGCCATCTTTAGTTTCTCTTTTCTCTACATTTTATCTTGATTTTTTTAATCTTTCGTGTATAATATGTGTATACTGATATGTAGTTTCAAAAACTACATGTAGTAATATTCATATAAAACTATTAAGAACTATTTTATCAGGAAAGGCAGGTATGATTATGAATACATCTACAGCATATTACAGCGGCGCTGAATCTATTTCAAATAAAAAACTTGCAAACAATCAGGCCAGGCGCCATACCCTATATATTAAAGACCCAGCAAGTGCAATAACACATTTTATCGGTGCTATTTTTTCACTCGGTGCATCTTCACCGCTTTTAATAAAAGCTGCCCAGACTCATCAGCCTGTAAATATCATTGCAATGATCATTTACTCAATCAGTCTTGTTGCTCTTTATTCTGCAAGTACAGCTTACCACACTATTCCAGCAGGACACCCATATGAAGAAACGCTCAAAAAGCTTGACCATATGATGATTTTTGTGCTGATTGCCGGAAGCTACACTCCTGTATGCCTCTTAGCAATTCCTGGCATGACAGGATATATTCTGTTGGCAGTCGTGTGGATTATTGCACTTCTTGGCATGGGCTTTAAATATTTCTGGGTTTACTGTCCAAAGTGGATCTCTTCTGTTTTGTATATTGCACTTGGCTGGGCATGTGTCTTTGCATTTCCTCAGCTTCTAAACACACTAAGCACTGGATGCTTCTTATGGCTTCTCGCCGGCGGTCTTATTTACACTGCAGGCGGTGTCATCTATGCGCTGAAGCTGTCTGCTTTTGAAAATCGCCACATCAACTTTGGATGTCATGAGATTTTTCATCTGTTTGTAATGGTTGGCAGCTTTTGCCATTATATCGTAATGTATGTATACCTGCTCAAATAATAAAAAGCCCCTTGATGGGGGGCTTTTTTATTTTACTTTAACTCTGCTGCCAGCGCGCTCATCTGCTCCTTGACCTGTGGCTTTGCCAATTCAGTAACAGCACCGCGCACAGTCACAACGTTCTCTGCGAATGTCAGTTTCTTGCAGCCTTCCAGCATCTTTTGCATCACCTTTGCCGCCATTGGTGCCCAGCTTCCATTTTCGATAAAGCCAACAATGCGGTTTTGATAATTATGCTCAACAAGCTGATTAATAAATGTCTTCATACACGGATAACAGTCTGCATTGTAGGTAATTGATGCTAACACTAAACTGCTGCAGCAAAATGCGTCAGCTACAGCCTGTGCCATATCGCATCTTGCCAGATCATGCACTATTACTTCCTGTCCATTTTTACGAAGCTCTTCTGCCATCATAAGCGCTACTTCTTTTGTATTTCCGTATACAGAAGCATATGCGATCACAACTGCCTTTTTCTCTGGTGTGTAAGTTGACCACAGCTGATAAAGATTTACATAGTGAGACAGATCACTTGTCAGTACCGGGCCGTGAAGCGGACAGATTACCGCAATGTCAAGTGCTGCTGCCTTCTTTAAAAGCGCCTGCACCTGAACACCATATTTTCCTACAATACCAATATAGTAGCGTCTTGCTTCATCATCCCACGGCTCATCACAGTCTAGTGCACCAAACTTTCCAAAGCCATCAGCTGAAAACAGTACTTTCTCACTGCTCTCATATGTAACCATAACCTCTGGCCAATGCACCATCGGTGCCATCACAAAGTGAAGTGTGTGTGCACCTAATGAAAGCTCACTCATCTCAGAAGCAACAATTCTTCTGTCTGCATAATCATTTCCAAAGAACTGCTTCATCATAACAAATGCCTTTGCAGTTGCTACTACTGTTGCCTGCGGATATTCCTCTAAAAAGCGGCTGATATTTGCAGAGTGATCTGGCTCCATATGCTGAACGATAAGATAATCTGGCGTACGTCCTGCAAGCACTGCCTTTACATTTGCCATCCATTCCTCTCCAAAATGAATATCTACAGTATCCATAACTGCGACTTTCTCATCAAGAATCACATAGGAATTATATGACATGCCATTCGGCACATGATACTGTCCCTCAAATAAATCAACCTGATGATCATTCACTCCTACATAGCGGATTGTTTCTGTCACTTGCATTTTTCTCCTGTCCTTTCTCATGTGATAAATCTTTTTTACTTCGCTGACCACACTATAACCTGTCAGGTTAACTAGCTCACATTACTCTGCCAGCCCAAATGCATCATGAACTGCATTCATTGCACGCAGCGCATCCTTTTCTGGGATCAATACTGTTATACGGATCTCAGATGTTGCAATCATGTTAATATTGATATTTTCATTATACAGACACTCAAACATCTTTGCTGCAACACCTGGATGAGACATCATACCTGATCCAACTACTGAAAGCTTTACAACATCACAATTGTATTCGATATGATCAAATCCAAGCTGATCTTTACAGTTGTTTAACAGCTCGACTGCTTCATCTAAGTTATTGTGCGGCACAGTAAAAGAAATATCTTTTGTTCCATCACGTCCTACAGACTGAATGATAATATCGACATTTATATTATTCTTTGCAAGCGTATGGAACAGCTTAAATGCGCTTCCTGGCACATCTGCAATTCCTATTACTGAGATACGGTCTGCCTCCCTGTCAAGTGCTACACCACTGATCAACATTCTTTCCATTTTCTTTCCAACTCCCTTCACAATTGTTCCTTCGGACTCATTTAAACTAGAGCGCACAACAAGCTGTACGCCGTATTTTTTTGCAAGCTCAACACTGCGGCTGTGCAGCACTCCTGCACCAAGCGCAGCCAAATCAAGCATCTCATCATAAGAAATAGACTCAAGCTTTCGTGCAGTCGGCACAAGTCTTGGATCTGCCGTATAAACACCATCCACATCGGTATAGATTTCACAAGCATCAGCATGAAGCACAGCTGCAAGTGCAACTGCTGTTGTATCTGAACCTCCGCGTCCAAGTGTTGTGTAATCATCATATTTATTGACACCCTGAAAACCTGTCACGATAACAATCTTTCTGTCATCTAACTCACGGCGAATACGCTCAGTGTCAATTTTTTTCAGGCGGGCATTTCCATACGCACTTGTTGTTCTCATTGGTACCTGAAATGCGTTTAATGATACAGCGCGAACACCAAGCTGTGCCATTGCCATTGCCATTAATGACACAGACATCTGTTCTCCGATTGTAAAGAGCATATCCATCTCTCTTTTTGGTGGATTTGGGTTGATATCCTTTGCTTTTGCAATAAGTTCATCTGTATATTTTCCCATCGCGGAAAGTACGACTACCACGTCATTTCCAGCCTCGTAATCGCGAATACAGCGCTTTGCTACATTAAATATTCTGTCTTTGTCGGCAACTGAAGTTCCGCCGAATTTTTTTACTATCAGCATGTTCACTCATTTCTCCGCAAAAAGCGGTCTTTCTTATATTATATAATAATGATATTGTGCACAAAAGGTCTTTTGTCCACAACTGATACATACGAAAAGCTCTAGTGCAAGCACTATTGGCTTTTGAGCTTTTGACCCTGTGTATCATAATAATACCAGTACCCCATATGGTGCTACCTCATATGTACCTTCAATCTCGTTTCCTGTCAAACGATCTGTTACTTTTTTCTTTAACGTAATCTCGCACGATTGTGCCTTATAATTTAACACAAAGTACTGATCACCGCGCTTTGCAAGCTCACATCCTTCTGGAAGCACAAGCCATGGCGCCGGTGTCTGAATACTAAGTGCCTCCAAAAAGGCATCTGCTGTCTCTTCTGCAAAACAGCCGCCAAAGTAAATGGCTAGTCCCTTGCCCGTATTCTTTGTCACAAGCGCTGGCTTTCCATCATAATAGTTGCCCTCGAAAAATCCCTCTGCCTTACCGCCAAATGCCGGCTCTAACACATCATTAAATACAGGTGCCGGAATGCGTTTTCCATTCCAATTGACATATTCCATTGGCTCCCCTGGTGCCAGGAATGTAAAATCTTCTACTGTGACACCGCAAAGCTCTGCTGCTTCGCCTGGCATTGGCTGCATCGGGCAGCGTCCGTATATATCCTTATATCCAGTGCGGCATCCCATGACAAGCTTTCCGCCATTTGCCACATACTGAGTTAAAATTTCAGCGCGCTCTTTCGTGAGGATTGTAGCATGAGGATATACAAGCAGTTCATATTTCTCCAGATCCTTAAGATTTGTTTCTTCCCTGAAATCCACAAAATCAAATGGTATATGTTTCTTCTGAAGAGAACGAAACCATCCATCTGTGCTGAAGTTTCTAAGCGGACCATGCCATACATCCTTTTGTCCATCCCACTCATTGTCGTAGTCGCATAAAATGCCTACAGCTGCCTCATATGGATGACCAGCTATGTCCTTAATTGCCTCAAAATCTGCTTTTACCAAAGACAATTCTTCAAGACGGCGATTCGGGCGATTACTGTAATCATTTAATCCATGCCAATATATTTCAGTTCCAAATGAGCAAGTTCTCCAACGGAAGAAGCTTACAAAATCTGCTCCGTGCGCAACAGACTGCATAGTCCAAAGACGCAGCTGTCCCGGCTTCGGGCTTGCCTGATGAATCCTAAAATTCCAGCCGCCAGGTCCTGCCTGTTGCTCCATAATGCCAAACAACGGTGAAATAGCTCTTGTTCTTGCCAGATTGAAAGAAAAATTTCTATCCTTCAAATCACCTTCACCACCATCAGGACGATCCATAGCATAGGCAAAGTTTGGATAGCTGTCATACATGATAAAGTCTACACCCGACTCCATCAGCTTTTGATAGTCAAGATTTTCAAAAATACCATTTGTTGTGATAAAGCGATCCCCTGCTGTCTCTCTTACAATCGATGCCTGCAGTGCCAGATAGTGGACTGCACTGTGAGAAATAAAACGAACCTGCTCAAGCTGCATATGCGGATTTGCAAGGCCTGTGCCCGCTGTACTTCTTCTTGCCAGATGAATCTGATCCCAATCTGTGTAAGTCTGACTCCAGAATATCGTCCCCATCTTCTCGTTAAGATTATCAAGAGTACCAAAACGCTCCTTTAAAAAGGCGCGAAATGCCTCATGATCACTCTTGGAATAATACTCATTTGCCTCACAGTTAACTTCATTATCAAGCTGCCATCCAATAATGCAGTCATACTTATTAAAATGCTCTGCCATATGTCTTGTAATCTTCTCGCAGAACTCTAAATATTTTGGTGAAGTTAAATTATGCTGGCCTCTCATACCATGGTACATAAGATTTCCATCACCATCTGCATTTAATGTTTCAGGATACTTCTCAGACAGCCATGCCGGCGGTGTTGCTGTAGGCGTGCAAAAAACAACCTTCATATTTTCTTCGGCAGCAAGCGCCAGAAATTCATCCCAGAATGAAAAATCATATTTTCCTTCTTCTGGCTCCATAAGTGCCCATGAAAACTCAGCTAGACGAATTACTTCAATGCCATACTGCTTCATGCGCTGCAAATCGTCTTTCCACAGCGCACGATCCCAGTGCTCCGGATAATAACATACACCAAGCGTCAATTTTTCCATCTCAATTGAATGTCTCATTTTATTATTGTACCTATCCTTTCTCTTGTCTGATGAACCTTTCTGTATTTTCCCTTCATGGTGCGCTTAGGAAGTTCCTCTAATACAAGCGCACCCTTTCCATTTAAAATCTCCACATATGTGATACTCTCGCGAATGTCAATCGCTCCAATATCAGTCTTTCCATCTACGCCATCAATACTACTTATCGCGCCAACAACATCACCGCTTCTTAGCTTCGATTTTTTTCCACCGCCGATTGTAAGATTCATAATCTGCCCGCCAAACACATCCTGCTTCTTCTTTTTGCGCGGACGCTTCTGACGCTGACGCTTTAAAAAGGCACTGCGAGCATTTTCAACATCCTCAGCTGCCAGCGGCTTTAAAATTGCCAGTCCTACTCCAGTAAAAGACTCAATCGAATTAAGCATTTTTTGCTCGTCTTCGCGGATCAGACTTACAGCACGGCCTGTCTCTCCTGCACGTCCTGTTCTGCCAATCCGATGAACATACACCTCCTTGTTAGTCGGAAGATCGTAATTAAACACATGTGTAATATTTTGAAAATCTACGCCTCTTGCCGCCACATCTGTTGCGATAAGAATACGAAAGCCCTGTGCTCTAAAATCTTCAATTGTTCTTGTGCGCACCTTCTGATCAATCATACCATGAAGCATGCCACATGCAATGCCTTCTTTTCTCAAACGGTAATATAGTACCTCGACCATCTCTCTTGTGCCGCAAAAAACCATGGCATTATCTGGATTTTCCATGGTAAGAATATCAAGAAAAAGAGGAAGCTTCTTCTCATCTTCGTCAACAAAGTAGCCAACCTGCTCAATAGTATCTGCTGTCTCTGTATCATTTTCAATTTTAACTTCAAGCGGCTCGTGCATAAACTGCGCGGCAAGCGCTTCAAGACGTTCTCCCATAGTTGCAGAAAACAGCATAAACACTGGCTTTCCCTCAAGATGCATCAAAATATTTCTGACATCCTCAATAAAGCCCATGTCCAGCATCAAATCAGCCTCATCAATCACGACATAGCGCACCTTCGACAGATCAAGCGTGCCTCTCTTACAATGATCAAGCACACGTCCCGGCGTACCAACTACGATATGTGTCTTTTGCTTTAGAGTTAAAATCTGCTTTTCCATTGGGAAGCCACCGTACAGCACCGGAACCTTCAGACGCTTAAAACGGCCAATGGCGTAGAGTTCGTCCTTCACCTGAAAGGCAAGCTCTCTTGTCGGCTCTAAGACAAGTGCCTGCGCAGTATTCTGCTCCCAATCGGCAAAATTGCAGATCGGAATCGCAAATGCTGCAGTTTTTCCGCTTCCTGTCTTTGACTTTGCAATGATATCGCGTCCATTTAAAATGGATGGAATCACAGCAGCCTGAATTTCTGTCGGCTGTGTATAGCCAAGCGCATCAAGTGCACCTAAAATATCCTCCTCTAGCGGATACTGTCGAAACTGATTTTCCATATTTTCCTATGTTTTCCTTACTTTTTTAATTAATCAAGCTGGTAACTATTCAGAACCCCATTCGCAAAATCGCATCTTCGATGCTTCTATTTTGCTCATGTGGTTACCTCGCCATATAAAATTGCTATTCTGTCTGAATGCAAGCATTCACAGAAAGCAATTTTGCATGGCTCTGAATAGTTACTCAAGCTGTTTTAGAATGGATGTGCCTATTGTTCCCTCTGGCATAGCTGCGCCAAAGTTATCTGCAATCGTAGCTCCAATCACAGCAAAACAATTCTGATCGTCGATTCTTCCACTAGTCTTCATGGATGGTGAATACGCTAAAAATGGTACGCGCTCCTTTGTGTGATCAGTTCCCTTAAAGGTCGGATCATTTCCATGATCTGCTGTCACAATAACAAGATCATCTTCCTTCATCTTCTCTAAAAACTGTCCTAACAGCACATCAAACTTTTCAAGTTCCTCTGCATAGCCCTGCGGATTTCTTCTGTGTCCCCAAAGCGCATCAAAATCAACAAGATTAGTAAAGCAAAGTCCTGTAAAGTCCTGATCAAGACATTCAATAGTCTGCTCCATTCCCTGCACACTGCTTTTTGAGCGAATTGCCTGCGTAATTCCCTCTCCATCAAATATATCGCGAATCTTTCCAATACTGATAACATCAAAGCCAGCTTCCTTTAATGCGTCCATTGCCGTTTTTCCATATGGCTTAAGCGCATAGTCGTGACGATTTGCTGTTCTTTTAAACTCGCCCTTTTTCTTTCCAACATAAGGTCTTGCAATGACACGTCCTACCTTCCACTCTGGCTTCATAGTCAACTCTCTGGCAATCTTGCAGCAGCGATACAGCTCGTCTAATCCAAATGTCTCCTCATTTCCACAGATCTGAAGAACAGAATCAGATGAGGTATACACGATCATGGCACCTGTCTTTATTTCTTCTTCTGCAAGTTCATCTAAAATCTCTGTTCCGCTGGCTGCCTTATTTCCAATCACGCGATGACCAGTTTCCTTTTCCAGTGCCTCAATTAATTCTTTAGGAAATCCAGTATCGGTAAAGGTCTGAAATGGTGTCTTGATCTCAAGACCCATCATCTCCCAGTGACCAGTCATGGTGTCCTTGCCGTTGCTTTTTTCATTTAATCTCGCATATTTTCCAATGCGGTCTGACGGCTGTGGACTTGTCAAAACAGGGGCTGGATGAAGCTGTGTCAATCCCATACGAATAAGATTCGGGATCTTAATCTCCGGCACCTTGTCTGCGATATGACCAAAAGTATCACATCCAACATCTCCATAATCAGCTGCGTTATCCATGGCACCGATTCCAAATGAATCAATCACAATCGTAAAAATGCGACGATACTTCATATATAAAAACCTCCTGAAATTTCTTTCTTTTTCTGGCCTTTAGTATACCAAAAAGCAAATTTTATGTAAAGTGGCTCAGTCATTGTCAAGCAATTTCTTTTGTGATACAATGCAAATCAGAAACAACTATTGGAGGAAACTTTTTTGAATCAGCTGCAAAATACAAACTCGCCTGTCATTTTAATTGCAGACGATGACCGTGATATTTTATCTATTATAGAAACAATTCTTCAGGAAGATGGCTATCAGACACTTACTGCTTCTGACGGTGAGCAGGCTGTTATGCTTGTTCAAAAACATGCAGTACAGCTTTTGATTCTTGATATTATGATGCCAAAAATGAATGGTCTTCAGGCTGCCACACAAATTCGCAGACTAACAAATGCACCGATTTTAATGCTGTCTGCAAAAGGTGAACAAAGTGACCGCGTGATCGGGCTGAATATGGGAGCCGATGATTATCTTGTAAAGCCATTTTTCCGTGATGAGCTTCTTGCACGCGTCCATTCTCTGCTGCGTCGCTATTTGTCACTTGGCTCTGCATCGGATAATTCTGGCAGTCTTTTGCAATATTATGAGCTAACACTGAATACGGAGCTGAAGAAATTATATGTGCGCGGCGATGAGGTGCGCCTGACTGCCACGGAGTATAAAATTATGTCTCTTTTATTATCCAGACCTGGGCGCATTTTTCCCGCAGAGGAAATCTATGAGCGTGTCTGGGAACAGGACAGCTATTCAGTCGAAAATACTGTTATGATACATATCAACCGGCTGCGCAAGAAAATTGAGCTGAATCCAAAAAAGCCGGAATACTTAAAGGTGGTGTGGGGAATTGGTTACAAAATTGAGAAATAATAAAATCTTATGTATTCTATGGGTGCTTTTTTGTTCCTTCTTTTTCATTGCGGCAATCAAACAATATTCTATTGATTCTTTAGATGGGTATTTTTGCCGTCATTCTATCGACTATACAAATCAGTATTCGCTAACGCCTCCTACAACACCTGCTTATACCACAGAAGATATTTCTGCAAGCTACACTGTTGTCTCCTATTTAGATAATGTTACTATGCCTACAGCTTCTGACTATACCGGCTATACAGCTTTTATATTCTATATGACTATGGCTGGTTTTCTTCTATGCATAATTGGAGGCTTCTTTTTTAATGGCTTTCATCCAACACTTTATCAGGAAGTATTTCTTTTTTTATTTTTCTTTTGTCTGTTTCAGCTTCTAGGAGACAGCCTTCCTGTTTTGATTTACCAAAATTTTGGTAAGCTTGTTTGGCCTTTTCTATTTCTTTGCATTGTTCTAGGCATGATCTGTGCTGTCAGTCTGCTTTGCTTTTTATGGAGTTGGAACAGCAAAGGCTTTCATGGCAGTCTATTTGGTGAATGGCTTTTTCAAAAAATCTCTGCCAAAAAGCTTTCATCTCAGATTTTCTATGTTATTCTTACATCTTTTATTTTATCTGCAGCTGCCTGCGCCGTACTCATTAGAATTGTCCGAACTTATTTTTACAATTTTCAATCCTCAAAATTTTTTATACCATTTTTTGTTTTTACTTCACTAATTATCTTTATTAGTATTCTTTTTTTCTTTTTAATAGGACGTCACTCGATAACAGCAGATATGGACTTAATTATCCAAAAAAGTATTCGCACGATTTTGGAACAGGAACGGTTAAAAGTGGACTTAATAACAAACATTTCTCATGACTTAAAGACACCGCTTACTTCCATTATCGGCTATGGTGAACAGCTTTCCAGACAGATGCTGTCACCAGAGGCAGATGTGCTTGTTTCTAAGCTTAATCATAAAAGCGTATATCTTCTTGATATGGTGGAGGAAGTTTTTGAACTCTCCAAAGCCTCAAGCGGTCATTTGCCGATGAAACGCGAAACTATTGATATTGGACGTCTTTTGGAACAAACACTTGGTGAGATGGACGAAGAACTTTGTGCATCTGGTTTTCAATTAAAAAAGGATTACCCTCTTACTGGTATGCTTGTCTTATGTGATGGTCTTCATATGCACCGCGTTTTTCAAAATTTATTTGATAATGCATTAAAATATGCCTGCCCACAGACACGAATCTTCATTCACGCCAGTCAGCGCAGTGATCAGTTTTGTGAAATTCGCATTCGAAACACCTCGCGTGTTCCGCTTGATTTTGATCCTGAGGAAATTACTAAACGGTTTGTTCGCGGTGAAAAAGCCAGAACTGGAGAAGGAAGTGGTCTTGGTCTTGCCATTGCAAAAACTTACACAGAAAGCTGCGGCGGTCAATTTCATATTGCGATAGAGGATGACTGCTTTATTGCCGTAATATGTCTGCCGTCAATCACATCATGAAAGAGTTTTGAAAGAGTTTTATCGCCTTAGCTGAAAGATTTTTCCAATACAATACACCTGTAAATCAATTAAACGGCAGGTGATATTATGAACGAGAAAAAACATGAAAAAAATTATGGAATTGAATGGCTTCGCATTTTATCTATGTATATGGTGGCAGTTCTTCATACTCTGGGGCAAGGCGGTATTTTAGGCTCTTTTAAACAGGGTGATCTTAGTTTTTCTATTGCGTGGTTTTTAGAAACAGCGGCTTTTGGCGCTGTTGACTGCTTTGCACTAATCAGCGGCTATGTTGGATATCACTCACATTTTCGTTATAAAAAAGGTCTGCGCCTTTGGTTTCAGACCTTTTTTTACACGCTTGGAATCACTATTGTATTTGCCATATTTATGCCAGAAGCCGTTACAAATGATCAATGGATTGCTGCCTTCTTTCCTATCATGAAAAAGCAATATTGGTATATGACAGCATACGCCGGATTATTTATTTTAATCCCAATTTTAAATCGTGCGATTGTCAATCTTTCTGGAAGAGAGCTTCTTAAGATTTGTATTGCTATTTTTCTTGTATTTTCGCTTATTCCCACGCTTTTAAATGAAACTGTTTTCGGCCTTGGAGGCGGCTACAGCGCAATCTGGCTTTTACTTCTCTATATTTGCGGGGGCTTCTGGGGAAAATACCACGAAATCTGCCTGACACACTTGCCAGATTTTTGTTTTCGTCATCGTCTTTTTCTGCCATTTTTATTTTATCTGCTTTGCACAACTATAAGCTTTCTTTTAAAAATGTTTGGCTTTTCCCAATATGTCAGCTACACCTCTCCAACTATTTTACTTGGCTCTTGTGCCTTATTTTTTCTTTTTTCTCTTATGCCATGCAGCAAAAAGAGCAGTCGCGTAGCTTCATTTCTCGCCCCGTCTGCTCTTAGCGTATATCTGATTCATGTGCATCCTCTGATATGGAATCATCTGATGCTTTATTTTGCCATCGGCCATTTTCCTTCTGGTCCTATGCTCTTTGTCTGGGTTATAATTGCCGCTCTTTGCATTTACCTTGTATGCACAATTATTGATCTTCCAAGAAGATTACTATGGTACATAGCGACACGTTTTTTTACAAAAGTCGGGCGGGAAAGCCCACGATTTTAACCGCGGGATGAAAGCCAAGAAACTTTTTGCAATTATCGGACAATGATGTCGAATTTTGT
>OLPV01001103.1_pt1 | contig 20816 bp, 17 predicted proteins | sample 1671961 | NCBI WGS metagenome assembly OLPV01 (sample SAMEA3136630, study PRJEB25190) | human gut metagenome | biome: human gut; feature: human-associated habitat; material: faeces | place: Austria | collected 2013
TATAAATCACAAAACAGGCAGCGCCTTCAGGCGATGCCTTCCTGATTAAAATTATGATTTTAATCAGGAAATAGTATGAGAGAGGACAGATATTTATGAAACCATTGATTGCGGATCTACATATGCACTCCGTCATGAGCGGCCATGCCTTCGGCACCATCCGGGAGCTGGCTTTTGCCGCCTCGGAGAAAAAGCTGCTGGCCATCGGCGTCACCGAGCACGGCCCCGGTATCCCCGGTACGGTGCAGCCCATCTACTTCCGGAACCTGATCGATGCCCCCCGGGAGCTGTACGGCGTGGAAATGCTCTACGGCAGCGAGGTGAACGTGCTGAATGACGGCACCGTGGATCTGGACGCCCGGCATCTGAAATGCCTGGACTACGCCATTGCGGGCATTCACGGTCTGTGCTATGAGGATGCGGGCAAGGTGAAGAATACGGACAACATCCTTTCCTGTCTGGCCATCGGCAAGGTGAAGTTTATCTCCCACCCGGACTGCGATACCTACCCGGTGGATTATCCCGCTCTGGTTGCCGGTGCCAAGGCCTTGGGCAAGGCCTTGGAGCTGAACAACAGCTCCCTGCGCAAGCCCAAGCTTCGCCCGGGCTGCGTGAAAAACTACCATGAGATGCTGCCTCTGTGCGCGCAAATGGGTGTACCCATTATTATCAACACCGATGCCCATGACCCCTCCTATGTAGGAAACTTCGCCATGGCTCAGGCTCTGGTGGAGGAAATCGGCGTACCGGACGAGCTGATTCTCAATAACGATTTGGACAAATTGAAGGCATTTCTGCTGGCTCCCTGAGCCTTCGGCAGCCTTTGACGAAAAGCCGTCCAAAGCCCTTTCGGATTTTCGGTAGACTTATTCATAATCCTGTGATAGGATAGAGCTGTGAAGTAAATGAAAAGGAGCGAGAATTATGGAAGCGAAGAAATTGGCGGGTCTGGAGCCCGGGTCCGTTTTCGGTTATTTTGAGGAAATCTGTGCCATTCCCCATGGCTCCCGGAATACAAAGGCCGTGTCGGATTATGTGGTGGACTTTGCCAAGGCCCACGGCCTTCGGTATGTTCAGGATGAAATGAACAATGTGATTGTCTATGGTCCCGGCACCTGCGGTCTGGAAAATCACCCCACCGTGATTTTGCAGGGCCATCTGGACATGGTCTGCGAGAAGGATTCGGACTGCCCCATTGACATGGCCACCCAGGGACTGGACGTGACCCACGACGGCCAATTTGTGTTTGCCAAGGGCACGACGCTGGGCGGCGACGACGGCATCGCCATTGCCATGGGTCTGGCTCTGCTGGCAGACCCGACCATACCCCATCCTCCCGTGGAGCTGGTGTGCACCACCGAGGAGGAGATCGGACTTCTGGGCGCGGACGCTATGGATATGTCCGTGCTCCAGGGCAGAACCATGATCAATCTGGACTCCGAGGCCGAGGGCATTTTCACTGTTTCCTGTGCCGGCGGCTGCACAGCCACCATCGAACTGCCGGTGGAGCGGCGGGCGGTTTACGGCCCCTGCATCCGGCTCAGCGTGGACGGCCTTCAGGGGGGGCACTCCGGGGCGGACATTCACCGGAAGCGTGCCAACGCCAACAAGGTCATGGGGGAATTCCTGAGCCGGATCCAGAAGCTTATGCCCCTGTGCCTGACCTCCTTCACCGGCGGCAGCAAGGGCAACGCCATTCCCCGTTCCTGCCGGGTGAACCTGGTTGCCATGGGCATTCACCTGGAGCGGATCAACGAAGTCGCCCAGACCCTCCAGGAGGAGATTCGGGCGGAATATGATGAGCCGGAGGCGGTGATTCAGGCCTTTGACGTGGATGCCCTGGGAGGCAACAGCCTGACCACCGAGTCTACCGCCAAGGTCATTAGCCTTTTGTGCTCCGCCCCCAACGGCGTGCAGAAGTGGAGTGCGGACATTCCCGGTCTCGTGCAGACCAGCCTGAACCTGGGCATTGCCAAGCTGGGCGACCGGTTCAGCGCCACCTTCTCCGTGCGCAGCAGCGTGAACGCGGAGAAGAAGGAGCTTTTGGAGCAGCTGCGCGCGCTTGCGGGAATGCTGGACGGCACCTACAGCCAGGACGGGGAGTATCCCGCCTGGGAGTACCGGAAGGAATCTCACCTCCGGGATACCATGGTGCCCATCTACCGGGAACTGTTCGGAGCCGAGCCCCGGGTGGAGGCTATCCACGCAGGACTGGAATGCGGCCTGTTCAGTGAGCGGCTAAGTGGCCTGGACTGCGTGTCCATCGGCCCGGACATTCTGGATATCCACACCAGCCGGGAGCGGCTGGACATCGCCTCCGTCCAGCGCACCTGGCGCTTCCTGCTGGAAGTACTGAAGAATCTGTAAGGGTCTTTGCGGGAGGGAATGAGAACGGTGACGGAGAAAGAAAAAATGTGCGCTCAGATGCTCTATGACGCAAACTACGACCGGGCTCTGCTGGAGGAAAGAGACAAAGCGAAAGATCTTTGCCATCAATACAACCAGCTTCGCCCCTCAGACAGGGCGGGCCAGCAGGAAGTCCTGAAGAAGCTTCTGGGGAAAACCGGAGAGAATTTTACCCTTACGGCTCCCTTCTGGTGCGATTACGGCTACAATATCAAGCTGGGCGAAAATTTCTACGCCAATCACAACCTGGTGATTCTGGATGGAGCCAAAGTGACCTTTGGGGACAATGTGTTCATTGGGCCGGACTGCGGCTTCCATACAGCCGGGCACCCCATTGATTTTGAGCGCCGGAACCGGGGGCTGGAATATGCGTATTCCATTACGGTTGGCGACAATGTCTGGATCGGCGCGGGGGTTCAGGTTATGCCCGGGGTCACCATCGGAAGCAATGTGGTCATCGGCGGCGGAAGCGTCGTGGTCAAGGACATTCCCGACAACTGCGTTGCGGTGGGCAATCCCTGCCATGTCCTCCGTCCCATTACGGAAGCGGACAAGCAAACCTGTTGGGACAGATAATACTATTTCTTAATAAAATGATTTCATCATTTTATTCTGCCGTATCACGGCAGACCGCCTGGGCGGCGGTAAGAAATGTATTGACTTCGTTTTTAGCGGCAGTGGCCGCTGGCCGCAATCCTGCGGCCTAATAAAACGCTTTTAAGCGTTTTATTAAAAACTCGTATAACAGAAAAATCGCCGCACAATTGACAAAATTGTGCGGCGATTTCATTGTAGTGGAATCATTCCCAAACCCGCTCGTGAATGTACTGCCGGATCTCCTGCTTGGGAAGCTCCAGAGCGAAGGAAAATTCCTGCTCAATGATATTCTGGGCCTTGTGAAGAATCTCCAGCTCGCTGGAGGGCAGCCCCTTTTCCTCCCGGCGGGCCTGGAGACAAAATGCCATCAGAAGCAGACTTCTTGGCTCGGATTGGGAGAGAATCTGCTGGAACCGGGCCACCCGCGCCTTCCGATCCTCAATCCAGGTCATCCGTTCCGACCGGATTCCGGCGAGAACGGAATCGATTTCCGCCTTGGTCAGCACCGGGCGGATTTTTGTTTGGATTTTTGGATTGTCAGCGGACAGATAAATGGTGGCACCGTTTTCACTGAGCGGCGCAATCACCAGGTAATCCTGTTCTCCCTTACCGAAATTCATTTTCCGCAGGCCGTCGATCCGGCATACGCCGTGGCCGCAATAGCTGATAAAGCTGCCTTCCTGAGGCATGTTTTCAACACCCACCCTTCCTGTAGTTTTGTTCTGATTGTATTTTATCAAAAAAAAGAGGAAAAAAGCAAATGACGTTTTCCCCAAAGAAAACTGAAATTTTTTGGTGAAAAATACTACAGTCTCCGGCAAAATCGGGAAGCTTTCCCAATTCTTCGGTTTCTCACCAATTTGGATGTCCGGCAGGAGAAATGGCCGGAACGCGAGCCAAAGCGTTTACATAATTTCTTAAAAAGTTAACATAATACAAAAAATATACCGAAAATTTGACTTTCTTGATATGATATGTTATAATATCGCCGAATTGAAGAATTCTTTGACAAAGCCAAGAATTCGACTGTATTTTCACCGGCTTCCTATTATTATGAAAGCCGGGGAAATTCGCCGAGATATCGGGAAACTTTGGACTGCCTGCCATGGGGCGGGAGCCTTCCCGGCAAAACCCAGCGGCGAAATCAGAAGGAGATGATTCAATGGATCCAATTGTGAATGAGGAATCCAGAAACGAACCCCTGGAGCAGGCACGGGAGGAAATCCCGGAGCGGCCCGCGCCGGTGGTCAGAAGAAGAAAGCCCGCCAAGAAAAGCGCCATCCAGATTCGTGTCCCGGAGTTTCTGAAGCATCTGGGAGACGATGTGAAGTGGTACTATGACATCCGCCTGTGGTCGCCGCTGCTTCTGATTCTTTTCATCCTGGCGTTGCTGCCCGGGAAAAAGACGGACAAGCCGGTTACATTGGAAACCGTTCCCGCGGTGACTGTGGCGGAGACCCAGCCGGTGGCAGTGGAAACCCAGGCGGTGGAGACCACCGTAAATCCGGAGGCGGCGGCGCTGGCCAGGCTGGCGGACAGCGTAGGTGCGGGACGGTCGGACAATGCCAAAATTGCCATCATGTGGGTGGCGGTGAACCGGTCTGACGATCGGGCCAACGGCTACGGTCAGGATCTGCTGACGGAGATTAACCGGGCCAACCAGTGGCAGGGCTATGATCCCAATCTGCCCTATACCCAGGGTACTTACGAAATGGCCTTGGAGGTGCTGGACACCCGAACCAGAGGCCGCCTGCGGCCCATCGACTCGGATATGCTCTGGCTGGTTCTCAACGACGACGGCTCTGTGACTCTGCGAAACAAGTTTAACGTCAACGCCAACGCAAACGTTCGAACCATTAAATAAAAACGGAGAGGCTGTCCCGGATTTTCCGGGACAGCCTCTGACTGTCGAAAAACCATGTCATTGCGAGGCAGTGCGCACACTGCCGTGGCAATCCCCCGAATTTTCAAACATTTTAGATCCTAAACCAGTGGCTTTTACTTCTATCCGGGGGATTCCCACACCACTTAAGCGGACTGGTTCGGAATGACAACGTATATTGGGGGCTTTTTTGACACGCTGAGGCTGTCCCGGATTTTTCCGGGACAGCCTCTGTGCTTTCGCAGTCAGTTCAGAATCTGCTTGGTAGCCTGCTCCACCAGTTCCAGGAACATGGTCTCGTCCAGGGCGGAATCCTCCCGGATCAGCCGGGCGCAGCAGCTGACCATGCCCCCCACATAGAAGGCGGCAATGCCCTCCAGCCTTCCGGGCTGCCGGACAGCCTCCGGATGAACCCGCTGAAGAAGCCCAATGACATCCTGCGTAAACTGATCCAGCAGAATATCCAGAAGCAGGGGGAACATGCTGCTGTCCCGGATATTGGAAACCATCCGGCTGTGAAGATGGAGAAAATCCAGCAGTTCCCGGCACATATGTACGAAGGCTGCGCTGGGGGCGGAATCCTGGGGCAGATGGTGCTGGAGTGTGGACATCATCTCCTGGAGGTAGAAGGCGAAGTAGTCGTATTTGTCGGCAAAGTGCTTGTAGAAGGTAGTCCGGCGGATGGCGGCCCGGTCGCACAGCTCGCCTACGGTCAGCTCCTCAAAACGTTTTTCCTCCAGCAGCTCTGTGAAGGCAGCGTGCAGGGACTGATAGGTTTTCTGCAGGCGCAGATCAATTTTTTTCTCCATAAAAAGCCTCTTGAAAAAACAAACAAAATTCCATATAATGTCAATTAAGTTGCAGAGCACACAAATTTGTCTCTTGCAAATTGTCCATATTAAGCATATCATCTTTGTGTACAATTGTCAATTAACGATCTTGTGTTTTTGGAGGAACTGTATGAAAGCGGAAGACGGTATGAGCAAGACCGTGAAAGGGGGGAAGCCTCATGGCAGCCAAAAATAAGGACAACCAGCCCAATGCCATGATGAAGCTTGCCACCTTCATTGTGGATAAGCGGAATCTTTTCTTTCTGGTGCTGGTGATCTGCCTGATTTTTTCCGCCATTTCCTGGAACTGGGTTACGGTGGAAAACGATCTGAAGGCCTATCTGCCGGATCATTCCGAGTCCCGGCAGGGTCTGGATCTGATGGACGAGGAGTTCGTTACCTACGGCACAGCTCAGGTAATGGTAGAAAATGTATCCCGTGAACGGGCCCAGTCCATCTGCGATGAGCTGGAGCAGATCAAGGGCGTCCAGAGCATCGACTATGAGGAAGAGGACGACTACCGGAATGTTTCCGCCCTGTATGCCATCACCTTCGACTACAGTGAAAAGGACGACAAGTGCCTGGACAGCCTGGAAGCGGTGAAGGATGCCCTTTCCGCCCAGGACTACTATGTGAAAACCGACCTGGGCGATTCCGCCGCGGAGATCATCCAGCAGGAGGTAAACCTCATCATGGTGATCGTCGCGATTATCGTCGTGGTTGTGCTGGTGTTGACCTCCCAGACCTATGCGGAGGTGCCGGTGCTGCTGATGACCTTCGTGACCGCCATGATTCTCAACCAGGGCTGCCAGTTCCTGATGGGTACCATTTCCTTCGTGTCCAATTCCGTGACCAGCATTTTGCAGCTGGCGCTGTCCCTGGACTACGCGGTCATTCTGTGCAACCGGTTCAAGGAGGAGAGGGAGAACGGCCTGCCCATCCGGGAGGCGGCCATCACCGCCCTGAGCAAGGGCATTCCGGAAATCGGCTCCAGCAGCCTGACCACCATCGGCGGCCTGATCGCCATGATGTTCATGCAGTTTAAGATCGGCCCGGACATGGCAATCAACCTGATTAAAGCCGTGCTGTTCGCGCTTTTGTCCGTGTTTGTGTTCATGCCCGGCTTCCTGGTGCTCTTCGGGCCTTGGATGGAGAAAACCAAGCATAAGAACTTCGTTCCGAAAATTCCCTTTGTGGGCGCGTTCGACTATAAGACCCGCTTTCTCATCCCGCCTATTTTCCTGGTGCTGGTGGTGGTTGGTTTCCATTTTTCCAATAACTGTCCCTATGCCTATGGCCTGGGCGGCATCGCTACGCCGAAGCTGAACTATGTCCAGGTGGCTGAGAATAAAATCGCCGACAACTTTGGCTCCAACAATTTCGTGGCGCTGGTCTATCCCAAGACGGATTACGATGTGGAGGCGAAAATGCTGGCCGAGCTGGACACCTACGACGAGGTGGACTACAGCAAGGGCCTTTCCAACGTGGAGGCCATGGATGGCTACATGCTGGCCGATAAGCTGAATCCCCGTCAGTTTGCGGAGCTGGCGGGTCTGGATTATGAGGTTGCCGAGGTGGTGTACGCCGCCTATGCCGCCGATCAGGACGATTACGCCAAGATCATCGGCGGTCTTAACAATTATAAGGTGCCGCTTATCGACATGATGCTCTTTGTCTGCGATAAGATCGACGAGGGGCTTGTGACCTTGGATGATGAGCAGACAGCCGATTTGAAGGATGCCCAGGTGCAGATGGAGTCCGCGAAGAAGCAGCTTCAGGGTCAGGATTATAACCGGGTGCTGATCTATCTGACCCTTCCCGAGGACGGAGATGCCACCTACAACTTCCTGGACAAAATTCGGGAGATTGCCCGAAGCTACTATCCGGACGGAGAGCTGTATCTGGTGGGCAACTCCACGGTGGATCAGGACTTCAAGTCCTCCTTCGCCACGGATAACCTGATCGTTTCCGTTGTGTCCATCCTGATCGTGCTGGTGGTGCTGCTGTTTACCTTCCAGTCCGCGGGTATGCCAATCCTGCTGATTCTTGTGATCCAGGGTTCCATCTGGATTAACTTTACGTATCCCACCCTGGCGAAATCGCCCCTGTTCTTCCTGAGCTACCTGGTGGTCAGCTCTATTCAGATGGGTGCGAATATCGACTATGCCATCGTGATTTCCAGCCGTTATCAGGAGCTGAAAACCAAGATGTCTCACAAAGAGGCCATCATCGAGACCATGAACATCGCCTTCCCCACGATTCTGACTTCCGGCTCCATTCTGGCCAGTGCGGGCATCCTGATTGGCATGATGACCTCCCATGCCGCCATTGTGGGCATCGGTCAGAGCCTTGGTCGGGGCACCATCATCTCCATGGTTTTGGTTATGTTCGTGCTGCCTCAGATTCTGCTCATCGGCAGCGAGATTGTGGACAAGACCTCCTTCTCCATGCCGAAAACCAGCCTGTCCCGGGTCAGCAGCACCGGACATGTCCGGGTGGACGGCCTGGTTCGGGGCGAAATTCACGGCTACGTCAACGGCATTATCCGGGCGGATATCAACGGTGACGTGGATTTGAACCTGATTGGCGGCAAAAGTACCCAGGAGCCTCAGGAGCTCCAGGAAGCTCAGAAAGGAGGGAGCGACCATGAAGCGTAAGCTAGCGGCAGTTGTCATGACCCTGGTGCTCCTTCTGGGGCTTCCGTTCCGGGCCTTTGCGCAGGAGACCACCCAGCCGGCTCAGGCGGCACAGACGACGGAAACCCAACCGGAGGAAACCCAACCGGAGGAAACCCAACCGGAGGAAACCCAACCCATCGAAATCCGGGAAACCATTTCCATCTCCATTGCGGAGGATCTGGTGGCACTGGGGGAAAACTGCTCCCTGGACACCTGGTCCTTGGATAAGCGGGTGGTTCTGGAGGCGGATATTTCCCTCAGAGGGGTGGACTTCGAGCCCATTGCCACCTTCGGCGGCATCTTTGAGGGCAACGGCCATGTGATCTCCGACCTGAACCTCACCGGCGACTTTGCCCCGGCGGGTCTTTTCGGTATTGTCCAGTCCACCGGCCGGATTCGGAATCTGACCGTGGAGGGCACAGTGGAACCCGGGGGAGAGGGCAGCAACGCTGGCGGCATCGTAGGCGAAAACTACGGCCGCCTGGAAAACTGCGCCTTCTCCGGCACCGTTACCGGCAAACGCAATACCGGCGGCATCGCCGGCAGCAATTACGGCACCCTGAATGGCTGCTCCGCCGAGGGCAGCCTCACCGGCAGCAACCGGACCGGCGGCATTGCCGGCTATAACGACGGTAAGATCGTCAGCTGCCGCAACGCCATGTCCATCAACACGGAAAGTGTGGATCCGACGATTGACGTTACCGAGCTGGATCTGAACTTCAATCTGGATCTGGGTCGGAAGGCAGACCTGAATGTATCCGATGCCGCCAGCGACACCGGCGGTATCGCCGGCTATTCCAGCGGCACCATTGCCGCCTCCAGCAATACCGGTACCATCGGCTATCCTCACATCGGCTATAATCTGGGCGGCATTGCCGGCCGGAACTGCGGCTTCATTGAAAACTGCGAGAACAGCGGCTCCCTCATGGGCCGGAAGGATGTGGGCGGCATTGTGGGTCAGATTGAGCCCCATGTCCAGACCCTCCTTTCCCAGGACTATCTGGAGACTCTGAGCAAGCAGTTTGAAAATCTGGGCAATCTGGTAAGCCGGGCCGGCAGCAACGGCGCGGCCAGCGGCGGCAACATCCAGAGCAGCATCCAGACTTTGACGGGCTATCAGAGCAGTGCCCGATCCGCTATCAATGATCTGCTGGAGTCGGCAAAAAATCAGGAATTCAACCAGGATGCCCTGTCCAGCTTGGGCGATTCCATCCATGGTATGGTCAATGCCGGCGGCAGCCTGGAGCGCAGTGTTGGCAACGGTCTGAGCACTCTGACCGATGATGTCAGCGCCATTTCCGGCCAGATTCAGTCCATTTCCAAGACCTTTGCCCTTGCCACTGAGGACGCGAAGAAGGACACGGTGACGGATATTTCCGCCGTGGATCTGAGCGACATTGCCGACGGACGGGTGGCTGGCTGCACCAACACGGGCATTGTGGAGGCCGACCTGAACGTGGGCGGCATTACCGGTACGATGGGCCTGGAATCCTCCGTGGATCCGGAGGACGATCGCCCCAGCGGCAGCCTGACCCAGCGGCGGCGGTATGAGCTGAAGGCCATCGTGGACGGCTGCGAAAACGTGGGTACCGTTACGGCCAAGCGCAGCTACGCCGGCGGCATCTGCGGCCGGATGGAGCTTGGCCTCATTACGGGCAGCCGGGGCTACGGTCGGATTTCCAGCGAAAACGGCGATTATGTAGGCGGTATCGCGGGGCTCACCGGCGGCACCGTTCGGGACAGCTTCGCCAAGTGTACCCTTTCCGGCAACAATTATGTCGGCGGCGTGGTGGGCAGCGGTATCCAGGAGGATATCAGCGGCGATTCCAGCACCGTCACCGGCTGCTATTCCATGGTGGAAGTTACGGAGTACAAGCAGTTTGTGGGTGCTGTTTCCGGCGGAAACGCGGGCGTATTCACCAACAACTACTTTGTCTCCGACACCCTGGCCGGCATCAACCGGGTGAGTTACGCTTCCGTTGCCGAGCCTGTGACCTACGAGAAGATGCAGCGGCTCCAGTCTTTGCCCCAGTCTCTGCGGGAGCTGACCCTTCGCTTTGTGGCGGACGGGAAGACGGTCAAGTCCCAGTCCTTCCACTACGGCGATTCCTTTGACGACAGCGTGTTCCCGGACATTCCCCAGAAGGAGGGCTGCTACGCCCGCTGGGACACCCGGGAGCTGAACGATCTGCGCTTTGACACGGTGGTCACTGCGGATTACCTGCCCTACATCACATCTCTGAACACACAGGAGAAGCGCTCCGACGGTCGACCTGTCTTCTTCGTTCAGGGCCAGTTCCAGGAGCGGGATGCCATCGATGCGGAGCGGGTTGCCTCCGTTGACTTCCATAAGGAGGGCCTGACCCAGCAGGAGCAGTGGACAATCACCATCCCGGCAGACGGTCTGGAGAGCCACACCATCCGTTTCCTGCCCAGCCAGGAGAATACCCAGCTGTATGTGCTGAAAAACGGCAATTGGATGAAGGTGCATCCCGAAACCATGGGGACTTACCTGTGCTTTGAGGCGGTGGGTGCCCAGGTGGAGCTGACGGCCGCGGTTCCTATGGCCTCCGGCAGAACCCAGCTGCTGCTGATTGCGGCAGGCCTTGTGGTGCTGGCAGTGCTGGCTCTGTGCACCATCCGGATCAAGCGTTCCCGGAAGAAAAATGTCCCGGAGCCGACTCCCGATGGGAAGAAGCCCAGAAAGCGGGGCCGAAAGCGGAAAATCATTGCCTCTGTCCTGTTCCTTATGGCGCTGGTGCTGGCGGCCATTGCCTTCTTCTTCATCAAAGAACCCGTGGAGGATCTGAGTCAAAAGCTGCAGGTTTACGACATCCTCAAGACCTATGTGGATCAGGATCAGCAGCATATGTCCCTGACGGTTCAGGCCCAGATTGAAAATAAGAACGCGGACTTCACCGCGGACATTGCCACCACCCAGGCAGGCACCAAGCAGGTCAGCGTGATCACCGAAAACGGTCGGTGTCTGTACTACTGCGACAGTGTGGTGTATCTGGAAAGCGGCGCGGCCTTCAAGCTGAACGCGGCGGCCCCGGACTACAGCCAGCTGGCCCCTCAGCTTCTGAGCCTGTGTCAATCCGCCCAGGTGGAGCCGGTGGACGGTGTCTATACCGTTACCGTGGATGGGGAGCAGGCCATGGCTTTGGCAAAGCTCCTGCTGCCCAGTGTCCAGAACTGGCTGCCCCAGACCGGCCGCCTGACGGTGGACGTGATCACCCAGGAGGATGCGCTGACGCAGATTCGCTTCACCGGTGCCGGCAATCTGGCGGATTCGGTGAAGACCCCCTTCTCGGTAACCGCCACGGTGGATGTGCTGCCTGTGGAAAAGGTGAGCATCCCCAGCCAAGTGAATACGCAGCTGCTCTTCGGCAGTACCGCGCCTACGGAGGTCTACTCCGACCAGCTGATTCAGCTGATCCAAGCCTGGGCTGACCTGGAAACCACCAACCCGTTAGGTGCCCAGGTGACGTTGAGCGCGGATCTGGGGAGCCTGTCCATTGAGGAGAGTTTCCAATACTACGCCTGGAAGACGCAGACCGCCACCGTCAGTGCCGTGGAAAAGGACGATAAGACCGTCTATTTCACAGATAAGGCCCTGTGCAACGCCGAGGGCCGGACCGTCACCGGCGGCATCGGGGTGGAAACCGATGCCGCAGCCCTGGCGAATGTGCTCTACGATACCTTCCAGGCAGCGCAGTTCCAGAGCAGAAACGAGGCGGGCACCACCATCTACACGGTGAGCCTGTCCTCCGCCGCCATGGAAAAGCTGGTACCTGCCATCCTGCCAAAGGCCCAGGATCTGACCATCGACTACCACAACGGCAGCCTGCAGCTGCGGGTGGAAGACGGCAGAATCCAGAATGCCCGGATTTCCTGCGACGGCACCACCAAGCTGGCTGTGCTGACAGCCAACGTGGGCCTGACCCTGGAAATCCAGATCGATCACGATACTCCGGTTCCGGAGCTTCCTGAGGCCGTCCAAACTGCCTTGATAAAGTAATTCTATTCCAATCCCGCCCCGAAGCGTCTCGCTTCGGGGCGGCTCTTTTTCGGGTTGCAAAGGGCGAAAATTGATGATATAATCGCTAGGGAAGTTCTGATAAATCGGCGAGAGCTGGCGGCAAAAGATTCGCCGATCAGCCGAAGGCGATTTATTCAGAGGTTCCCTAGAAGATTGAGGTGATGGTATGAAGTCTCTTTTGCGATACCTGAAGGGCTACGAAAAACAGTGTATTCTTGGCCCGGTATTCAAGTTGCTGGAAGCAACCTTCGAGCTGTTCGTGCCCCTGGTGGTGGCGCAAATTGTGGATCAGGGTATCCGAAACGGGGATACGGGCTATGTGGTGAAAATGTGCCTGCTCATGGTAGCGCTGGGCATTATCGGTCTTTGCATGGCTGTCTGTGCCCAGTATTTTTCTGCCGTGGCGGCGGTGGGCTTTTCCACCCGTCTGCGCCATGTGCTCATGGATCATATCCTTCACCTGAGCTATAACCAGATCGACCAGCTGGGCACCTCCACCATGGTGACCCGGATGACCTCCGATATCAACCAGGCGCAAAGCGGCGTGAACCTGACCCTGCGTCTGCTGCTCCGGTCGCCCTTCGTGGTGTTCGGGGCTACGTTTATGGCCTTTACCATTGATTTTCGGGCGGCTCTGGTCTTTGTCGAGGTCATACCGGTGCTGTGTCTGATTGTCTTCGGCATCATGCTTATCACCATGCCCATGTACAGAAGGGTTCAGGGGGCTCTGGATGGGGTGACCTCTGCCACCCGGCAGAATTTGACAGGCGTCCGGGTTCTGCGTGCCTTCTGCAAGGAAGAGGCGGAAGTGGCAGGCTTTGCGAAAAAGACCGAGAGCCTGACCAATCGTCAGCTGTCCGCCGGGCGGATCTCGGCGCTCATGAACCCCCTGACCTATGTGGTCATCAATCTGGCGGTGGTTCTGCTGGTGCGGGTGGGCGCCATCCGGGTCCAGCAGGGAATCCTGACCCAGGGTCTGGTGATTGCCCTGTATAACTACATGTCCCAGATTCTCATTGAGCTGATTAAAATGGCAAATCTGATTGTCACCATTGCCAAGGCTGTGGCCTGCGGCAACCGGATTTCCGCGGTGCTGAAGCTGGAAAGCGACCAGGAAAACGGCACCGATGAGGGAAAGCTTTCCGGAAGCGTGGAATTCCGGGATGTAAGCGCGGCCTACGCGGGGGCTGCCAGCCCCTCTTTGGAGCACGTTTCCTTCCGGGCTGAGCCTGGTCAGTGTATCGGCATCATCGGCGGCACCGGCTCCGGAAAAACCACCCTGGTGAACCTGATTCCCCGGCTTTACGATGCTTCGGAAGGCCAGGTGCTGCTGGACGGCAAAAATGTCAAAGATTTCGACCTGAACAGCCTGCGTCGGCAGATTGGCGTAGTGCCCCAGAAAGCGGTGCTCTTCAAGGGTACTATCCGCCAGAACCTCCTGTGGGGCAACGAAAACGCCTCGGAGGAAGCTCTGTGGGACGCTCTGAAGGTTGCCCAGGCTCAGGAGGTGGTTCAGGGCAAGGAGGGAGGCCTGGACGCGTCCGTGGAGCAGGGGGGAGCCAATTTCTCCGGTGGCCAGCGGCAGCGTCTGACCATTGCCCGGGCGCTGGTTCGCAAACCTGCCATCCTGATTCTGGACGACAGTGCCTCCGCTCTGGATTTTGCCACAGACGCAAACCTTCGCATGGCCATCCGGGGGATGGAGAACCCGCCTACCACCTTTATCGTCTCCCAGCGGGCGGCCTCCGTCCGCTTCGCCGATGAAATTCTGGTGCTGGACGACGGAAGCCTAGTAGGGAAGGGCACCCACGACAAGCTTCTCGCCGATTGCCCCACCTACCAGGAAATCTATTATTCCCAGTTCCCCAAGGAGGTGGCAGCGCATGAATAACCAGACCCTGGTTCTGAAGAAAGTCCTTCATCGGATTCGCAGGTATTGGGTGAGTCTGATTGCCGCCTTGCTGCTGGCGACGGTCAACGTGGTTATGACCCTGTACATTCCCATTCTGGTGGGCACTGCCATTGACTGCATCGTGGATACCGGTCATGTGGATTTTGCCCAGATGAGCGTGCACCTTCGCAACGTTTTGATCTGTGCCGTCGTGGCCGGGGCGGCCCAATGGCTCATGAGTGAGCTGAATAACCGGATGACCTTCCGTATCACCCGAGACATCCGAAACGATGCCTTTGTACATATCCAGAAGCTGCCCCTGAGCTATCTGGATGCCCATCCCCAGGGGGATATTGTCAGCCGGGTCATTGCGGATGTGGATACCTTCGCCGACGGCCTGCTCATGGGCTTTACCCAGCTGTTCACCGGCGTGATGACGATCCTGGGCACGCTGCTTTTTATGGTACGCATTCACTGGGGCATCGCTCTGGTGGTGGTGTGCATCACGCCCCTGTCGCTGCTGGTAGCCAATTTCATCGCCAAGCGGACTTACTCCATGTTCCGGCTGCAAACGGTCACCCGAGGGGAGCAGACCGGCCTGATTGACGAAACCATCGGCAATATCAAGGTGTTGCGGGCCTTCGGTCACGAGGCTTCCTCCATGGAGCAGTTTGACGAGATCAACGGGCGGCTTCAGAAGGCCTCCTTGCGGGCCATCTTCTTTTCGTCTCTCGTCAACCCCAGCACCCGGTTTGTCAACTCCCTGGTCTATGCGGGCGTGGGTTTGACCGGTGCACTGCTTGCCATGGCGGGTGGGATTTCCGTAGGCAGCTTGACTACCTTCCTGAACTACGCCAACCAGTACACCAAGCCCTTCAATGAAATTTCCGGCGTGGTCACCGAGTTGCAAAACGCCCTGGCCTGTGCAGGCCGGGTTTTCGAGCTCATCGAAGCGCCCGAGCGTACCCCCGAGCCGGAGAATCCGGAGCGTCCGCAGACTGTTCAGGGCGCGGTGGAGATTCACGACCTGAAATTCTCCTATGTGCCGGAGAAACCTCTGATCGATAACTTTAACCTGAGCGTGGCTCCCGGCCAGCGGATTGCCATTGTCGGCCCCACAGGCTGCGGCAAGACCACCTTTATTAACCTTCTCATGCGGTTCTACGACCCCCAGAGCGGCGAAATTCTTCTCGATGGAGTAAATACCCGTCATATGCGCCGGGACGATCTGCGCCACTGTGTGGGCATGGTGCTTCAGGATACCTGGCTGAAGGCCGGCACCATCCGGGAGAACATCGCCATGGGTCGTCCGGAGGCCAGGGAGGAGGAGATCATCGAGGCCGCCAAGCAGGCACACGCCCACAGCTTCATCCGCCGTCTGCCCCAGGGCTACGACACGGAGATTTCAGAAAACGGCGGCAATCTGTCCCAGGGGCAGAAGCAGCTGCTGTGCATTGCCCGGGTGATGCTGTGCCTGCCGCCGATGCTTTTCCTGGACGAGGCCACCTCCTCCATCGACACCCGTACCGAGGTGAAGATTCAGAAGGCCTTCGATACCATGATGCAGGGCAGAACCTCCTTCATCGTGGCTCATCGGCTGTCCACCATCCAGGGAGCCGACCGGATTCTGGTCATGAAGGACGGACATATCATCGAGCAGGGAAGGCATGGAGAGCTTCTGCAAAAGCAGGGCTTCTACGCAAAGCTCTACGAGAGCCAGTTCGCCCATTAAAGAACGAAAAGGACGCACACCCGTGCGTCCTTGAGATTGTCAAAGAAACATGTCATTGCGAGCCAGTGCTCACACTGGCGTGGCAATCCCCCTGATATTCAAATATTTTCAATCCTAAACCAGCAGCTTTTACGTTCAACCGGGGGATTCCCACACCAGTCTGCGCTAAATTATGGTATGACTGCCACCGGCAGTCATTATGATTTGGATTCGCTGCGCGGAGCACCGCTGGTTCGCAATGAAATGTTCTATCAAAATCGCCAATTGTATCAATTGCAACAAATTCCGCCCAAAATTTTGTGAAACCTGCGCCTTGAATCGCTCTTGCATTTTGTGCCCCTTTCGTGTATCCTGTGAAACATAGGTATGATAGTTACCAAATCCATGAAAGGACTTAAAAATATGGTAATTAGGAATGACATAAAAGCTAAGAATAAGCGTCTTCTTCCCTGGATGCTCCTCTTGCTGACCCTGCTGCTTGCGGGCTGCGGTTCGGCGAAAGAGAAGGCAAGCGACCCGGATCCCTTTCAGGCCACCCTTCCCAGTGGCTACACCCTGACCATGTGCCCCCTGGGCGATGGGGAAGCTATGATTTACAACAGCGACGATGCCCAGATCGGCGGCCTGATTCTCACCGACTTGACCGCCAAGGACCTGACGGATTCCGAAAGTTTCCCGCTGATGCACTATCTGAACAAGACCCTGTGGAACTGCCAATGGTTTACTTGGGTTGGAGATCAGGACGGCCATCCGACCCTTCGGGTGAGTCAGTCCACGGCGGAAGACGGAACACACGATGTATTTAACCGCGTCCTGTTTGAACGGAATTCTAAGGTCTATGACTTGTGGTTTGTCAGCGACATGGCAGACACAGCCACCCAGACCGCCCTCACCGCCGCCATCGTAGAAAACTGATACTATTTCCTGATTAAAATCTTAATTTTAATCAGGAAGGCATCGCCTGAAGGCGCTGCCCGTTTTGTGATTTATAAGGAAAGAAATCACAAAACAAGTCTCATATGAACCGGAATAAAATCGGCGTGACCAAATTGGCCACGCCGATTTTGTACATCTCAGGACGCCTCCGGCACAATTCCCAGGAAATTCCGTAAATACTCCCCATTGCTCTTGAGGTTGCACTCCAGCACGCTGGACGGATACCCATATAGATCAATGGTCTTTCCCCAGGCGCTCTGAGGCAGAATCTCGTTGTCCACGGGAATGGTCAGAGATTCCAGCTTCAAATCCCGTACCATGGGGATAAACTCCCAGAGATAGTCGGTGATTTCGTCGGTTGTCATATCGGTGACGATCATGGGCAGTACCTTTTCCGCCAGGTCGTGGATTTCCAGCAGCCCCATAGAGCGGCAATGCGCAATGACCGAGGTAATGACGCCGCGCTGCCGGGCGGCTCGCTGGCGGTCGCTGTCGATTTTCCGGATCCGGGCGTAGGCCAGAGCCTCATTGCCCGCAAGCACCTGCCGTCCTGGCTGCATTTCCCCCACATAGCCCACTTTATTCGTCAGATACTCCGCTTCCTGTTCAGTCAGCTCCACCTCCACGCCTCCCAGGGCATCGATGATGGAAATAAAGGTATCGAAGCTGACCTCAATGGTGTGATCCACATGGACGCCGAAATTCTGCTCGATGCACTTAGCCAGCATCTCCATGCCGCCGAGAGACGACCGCTTCCACTGGCTTCCCAGGGCATAGCATACGTTGATCCGGTTCCGGCCTCCGGAGTGACCGGCGTAGGCGGGCAGGGGAACGTAGAGATCCCGCATGAAGGACACCATGCTCAGGGTCTTGGTCTCCCGGTTGACGGAGCACAGAATCATGGTGTCCGCCAGCATGTTGGGCTCGTCCTCCCGGTAGTTGTGGCCTACCAGCATGATGTTTGTGATGTTCTGATCGGAGTGAATTTGCGGCCAGGTGTCCTCGGGACTGGTTTCCCGGGTTTCCTCGGTGGTTCCCATCAACGCCTCCAGCTCCTCCTGGGATAGGGTCGCCACGGTGTTTTCCTCGGCGCTTCGCACAAGACCCACCATATGCCGCAGATAGCCTCCCGCAGTGAGAACTGCCGCCAGCAATACCCCGATCAGGGCTGTCACCGCCGTCAGCCACATTTTCTTCTTGCTCATGATGTTTCCTTCCTTCTTCGGGCAGAAAAAACGGGCAGCCGCAGCTGCCCGCCTGGGAAAGCCTTACTTTTCCACGATTTCCAGAACGTCCATGGGACATGCCTTGGCGCAGATGCCGCAGGCGATGCACTTGGAAGCGGTGTCCTTGAGAACCATGACCTTCATGGGGCAGGCCTCCACGCACTTGCCGCAGCCGACGCACTTCTTCTTATTGATCATGTACACGCCGGTCTTGGGATTCTGGGTGATGGCCTCATGCTCGCAGGAGCGCATACACTTGCCGCACTGAATGCAGGTGTTGGGCTTGGCACCGGTGCCCTTGGCCACGATCTGGATGCAGGACAGGGTCACGTCCGCCTGCTTGTAGAACGCCTCGGAACAGGCGGTCACACACTGCAGGCAGGCCATGCACTGCGCGTCTTTTTTTGCTACCAATTTTTTCATAAAAGGATCCTCCCTAATCCGCGGGAAAGTCCTGTTTCTTTACTTGCGGCGGCCCGGCCTCCCTTCGCAATCCCCCTGATCCGAAAAGAAGCACCTTTTGCCGATTTCCTCAGAACCTTCCCTTTATGTGATATTTTGTATTATACCTGAAAGCCGGGAAAAAAGCAACGGATTTTTGCGATTTTTATATCGATAAAACAAAAAGGAAAGGGAAAATTTACCAGGCTAAACCGGATAGCAAAGGAAATAATAGCTCTGCAACCAAAATTTCTGGAGGGAATGAAATGAAAGCCTTTGCGTCTTTGTTTATGAGTCTGGTCATTTCAGCCGCTATGCTTACCGGCTGCGGCTGTACGAACCGGAACGGGGCGGTGACCACGCCGACGACCCTGCTGCCCACCATTGAGGAAACCACCGTGGCTACCTCTCGTCCCACGCAGACGACCACTGCGCCCACCCAGACCGATGAAACCGTGAACCACGGCAACGGCCCGCTGGTGGAGGAGAGCACCGGAGCCACCGCGGCCTCTGGGGAAACCACCCTTCCCGGTACCAACGGCAGAACCAAGCCCAACCAATAAAGCAGGGCAGCCGATAGGCTGCCCTACATAGCTTATAGCTTATAGGATGGTGAGGTAGCGCGAAAGGTTCCGATTCATCCGGGCAGCGGCCTCCTGGGCGGCCTGCCGATAGTCCTGCTCAGGCTGCTTCTGCCAGGCTTTGAGAATGGCTCCGCCGCTGCATACCACCGCCCCGTGGCCGAATTTGTCGAAGGCGTAGGAGCAGTTCTTGGCGTTGGCGCCCACGGCGTTGTATCCGTCCACCAGCAGGAACAGGCCTGGGTATTTGGCCCGCAGTGCCTTCAGACTGTCCGGGGCGTTGGCCGCGCTCATGGCGCACACCGGGCTGTAGCCGTTTTTGCCCCGCAGGTCGCTTCCCAGCCGGACGACAATATCCGCCCCGGCGATGTGCACCAGCCGTCCCCCTGCCAGCAGATCCTGCAATTCCGGGGCTGACCGGTTGGCTGTGCGGATGGCGACAAAAACCGTCTTTTTCCCCTCCCGGCAGCCGGGAAGGAAGGGGGCGATGCAGTCGCTTCCCAGATAGCTGTTCAGCACCACACCGTCGCAGGGAAACTGGGTATCCGGACGGAAAAGCCGGGCAGCGACATTTTGAGCAGAGCGTACTCCCAGAATTTCGGGTGCGTCCAGAACCACATAGTAGCCCAGCCGCTTGGCCTGTTTCAGTACCGTGGTCAGTGCTTCCATCCCCTCAGAACCCAACAGGGCAAAGCTGGAAAAGCTGACCCGAACTGCCGGAACCTGCCCCTTCAGGGTCTCCAGCAGCTCCCGACATACCCGAGCAAAGGCGGCGGCCTCCGTAGGCTCCGCGGCCAGAACCTCCGCAGGCAGATCCGCCGGAGCGGCAGCCAGCTCCAGCATGACGGGGCTTTTGACTTTCCGGATTTTCTCCTGCAGCACATCGATGGACATAGAACCGCCTCCCAGCGCTTTTTTCTATCATATCACAGAAAATCCCCCTTGAAAAGCACAAATCCTTCCAGATGTGTTTTTTTCGGAACGGGGAATACTAGGCAGGGAAGGAGGGAGTCATATGGGAATGAAAGGATGGGCGCTTACCGCCGGAATCGGCGCGGCTGCCGGAGCGGTAGCGGTGCTGATGATGCCCAGAACCAATCCAACCCGCCGCCTGGCGGCCAAGGCCGCCAACCGGATGGAGGATGTGGCCTGGAAGGTGTCCGATACCATCAACGAAAAGCTGGACGGCATGACCTAAACGGGGTCACTTCATCCGGCAATGCCGGTTGGCAAACAGCCCCCTCCTGCCTTCTTCCGGAGGGCAGGAGGGGGTTTCATCAAGAAAGATGACGGCCATCCTTGTGGCAGGCACAGCACCCGCCGCAGCTGGCGCAGTTGCCGCCGCAGGAGGACTTTCCCTGCTTTTTGTCCCGCATCATGATGCGGACAATCAGGATAACCACTGCCAGAAGAACAAGGCCGACAGCAATTGTACCGATATTCTCACAAATCCATTGCAGCATAAAAATCACTCCATTTCAATAGAATCGGCTTTGGAGCCGGGCAGACTGCCCGGCTCCGGAATTCGGAATATTAAACCTTGGACAGCTTGGTCGCTTCCTTGTAGGGCTTGA
>OLPV01001133.1_pt1 | contig 20459 bp, 15 predicted proteins | sample 1671961 | NCBI WGS metagenome assembly OLPV01 (sample SAMEA3136630, study PRJEB25190) | human gut metagenome | biome: human gut; feature: human-associated habitat; material: faeces | place: Austria | collected 2013
TGACCGCCATGTAGTAGGCGAACAGCTGCACGGGAATAATCGCCAGCAGCGGCAGCAAGTCCGAAGCAGCGTCCGGGATGACCCAGAGTTCGTCCGCATCCTTCGCGGCGCGGTCGCGCAGGGCTTCCGGGCAGACAATGAGGACTTTCGCGCCGCGGCTCTTTACCTCGCGCACGTTCGAGAGCGTTTTGTCTGCCAGCTGTTCCTGCGTCAGCAGCGCGCAGACCAGCGTGCCATGCTCAATCAGCGCGATTGTGCCGTGCTTCAGTTCACCCGCCGCATACGCTTCGGACATGATATAGCTGACTTCCTTCAGTTTCAGCGACGCTTCCATTGCCAGCGCGTTGTCCAGCCCGCGCCCGATGTAGAATACATGCTGCCGGTCGTGGTACAGGCTGGAGAAGCGCTGCACCGCGGGTTCGAGCGCCATCACCTGCTCCGCCAGCGCGGGAATGTCCGCCATCTGCCGCAGAAGCTCCGATGCTACGCTCTCCGTTAGATGTCCGCGCTTCACGCCGAGGTCAATCGCCAGCAGCACCATCATTTCCACTTGCGTGATGTATGCTTTTGTGCTCGCGACGGCGATTTCCGGCCCCGCGTAGGTGTACATGACGCAATCCCCAGCGGTGCGGGCAATCGACGAGCCGACGACGTTCGTCAGCGCCATCACTTTTGCGCCCAGCCGCTCCGCCTCACGCATGGCGGCCAGCGTGTCCGCCGTTTCGCCGCTCTGCGAAATGGCAAGGAAGCAGTCGCCTGCGCCCAGAATCGGGTTGCGATAGCGGAACTCGGATGCTACATCCACCACCACGGGCAGCCGCGCCAGCTTCTCGATTACATACTTGCCGACAACACCCGCGTGGTACGCTGTGCCGCAGGCGACAATCGTCAGCGTGCGCAGGGAATTTGCTTCTTCCGCCGAAATCGGGAACGCGCCGGGGCGAATTGCCATTTTTTCTGCGTCCACATGGGCGGAAAACGTCTTTTTCAGCGCGGCGGGCTCTTCGTGAATCTCCTTGAGCATGAAGTGCGCATAGCCGCCTTTTTCCGCCGCTTCCACGTCCCAATCAACGTGAATGGGCTTGAGCGCACGTTCGTTGCCGAAATGGTCGTACACGCGTACACCGCTCCGGGTCAGCACGGCGACTTCGCGTTCATCGAGCAGCTCCACCGTCCGCGTGTGGCGAATCAGCGCTGGAATGTCGCTGCCGACGTACTGTGCGCCGTCGGACAGCCCGACGACAAGCGGAGAATCCTTGCGCGTGCAGTAGAGCGTATCCGGCGCTTCGGCGTTCAGAACGCACAATGCGTAGCTGCCTTCGAGCATTGTCTGCGCGCGCAGAATGGTCGAGAGCATGTCGCCGTCGTAAAGCGTATGCAGCAGATGGGCGATTACCTCCGTGTCTGTTTCGGATACGAACACGCAGCCCTTCGCCTTCAGCTGAGCGCGCAGCTCCTCGTAGTTCTCGATGATGCCGTTGTGGACGACGGCGATATGCCCTTTCATGTCCGTGTGCGGATGGGCGTTGATGTCGTTTGGTTCGCCGTGGGTTGCCCAGCGCGTGTGACCGATGCCGATGGTGCCGGGCAGGGGATTTGATGCCACCCGCGCGGCGAGATTCGCCAGCCGTCCCTTCGCCTTGCTTAGCCGAATGACGCCGCCGTCCATGACCGCAATGCCCGCGCTGTCATAGCCGCGGTACTCCAATCGGGAAAGTCCGTCCAATAAAATGTCCTGCGCCTGCTGCGCGCCAATATAGCCAACGATGCCGCACATAGGGAATCGCTCCTTCCAAGTCGAATAAGACGTTATAATACAAGTTCAACCTATTGCATTATACGCCGATTTCGATGAAAATGCAACACCCATGTGCGTCTTTTTTTACGGGACAGGAAAAATGCCGTTTTGCAGCACTTTTTCGGGGTCAACCGCCGTATTGCCGACGACAATCCGCAGGTGCAGGTGTGCAGGCAGATCACATTCCTCCGGCATCGTGCGCCCGATGAAGCCAATCGTCTGCCCAGCGCGAACCGGATCACCCGCGCGAATCGCGTAGAGCATCGACAGGTTCGCATAGCGCACGATGACGCCGCCGTGGTCGATTTCCGCATACGCGCCGAAAATGCCGCAGTCCGCGCAATTGATGACGGTGCCGTCCGCCATGGCGCTGACTTTCGCACCCTCCGCACCAGCGTAATCTGCCGCATCGTGCAGCGCCCACAAGCCCGTGGCGCTGCTTTGCCGCATCCGCGTGTTGTCGAAGGGACGCAGCAGCGTCATGCTTTCGAGCGGCGTGGTAACGCTGCGGACGGTGGGGGAGACCGTCGGCGCGGGCGTGGCGGTCTGCGCACTGTCAAGCGACTGCTGGAGCAGCTGCGCGGCGGATATGTCACCGGAGACAGGCGGGGTCGGCGTGACGCGTGCGAATTCCGCCTGCCGCGTCCACAGTGCCGTGCCGACAATCACCGAGACGCACAGCAGCGCCATCAGCAGAAATGTCCACTGCTCCCGGCGCAGATGCAGCGCGCGGAAAAGAGAACGAAAGTGACGGTCAGCCATGAGAAAATCACCTCAACCATGCCGCATGGGGCGTTTTCTCCTATTATGAGCCGGAAAAACCTGTTTTATCCATCCATGTCAGCTGCGTGCCGGGGTAGTAGTGCGCCAAAATTTCCGAGAAATCCGCACCGCCCGCCGCCATCGCCTGCGCGCCTGCCTGCGACAAGCCGACGCCGTGCCCGTATCCGACGGTGTGGAAAACGATGCGGTCGCCATCCGCCTCCCAAGTGAAGTAGGTGCTTCGCAAGGAGAGCGCTTTGCGGAAATCAGCGCCGCGGACAGTTTGACTGCCGACCAGCAGCGTCGCGACGCGCCCGGAAGCAGTCGTGGATTGCAGACGAATCGCGCTGGGCAGCGTGTCCGCCGTCACGCCGCAGCCGGGAAAGGCGCGCAGAAGCAGATCTGCCGCTTCCTCGCAGGAGAAGGACGTGTCAGCGCGGAATCCGGCGTACCCCTCTTCGCCGGGACTGTCTACGCTGACCAGATACGGCTTGGCGGACGCGAACACGGCGGCGGCATCTTCAGTCTTTCCGCCGGAACAGGCGTGGTACAGCACTTCGATGGGCAAGCCGCCGCTGGTGATCAGCAAGCCGTCTGTTGCGCGGACGGCGCGGTCAATGCGCGCGCGGAGGACGACGTACTCGCTGCCCCAGCGGGCTTGCAGCTGCGCATCCGTCTGGTATGCCTGACAGCACGCGCTGTCCGTGCAGATATCGCAGTCCGGGTGGCGGACGCACCCATTTCCGCCGAACGCATGGCTCTGCGCGACGGCACGCGTACGGGCGGCAACTGCTTGGCATTTGAGCGCTTCCGGCGCGTAATTCGCGGGCATCTCTGCCGCTAATGCGCCGAAAACGTAGTCTTCCAGCGGCAGCAGACGGATTTCCTCCGCATCGGCGAAGTAGACCCGAAGTGTTAAGCCGCTGTCAAGCGCGGAATCGGTCGGCGCGGCACAGGAAGAAAGCATCAGGATACACACAAGAAACGACAACAGCTGTTTTTGTTTCATGGGCACACAACCTTTTCGCAGAAATTTCGGGAAATGTTCGGATTGCACAAATCGCCGCACGCGGGAAACAGTTTTCGCTCCGACGGCGCAAAACCAGTTTATGCACGGAAAATTTCGTGCATGAGCAGGAATTTATGTCGGCAATGGCGAAATACTTACCGCATCGTCTACGGTCAAAATGAACGCACTTTCCGAAAATCACAAAAAATGCAGGAGAAAATGCTGAATATGACTTGACGAAAATGCATAAAAGTGATTCAATAGTAAGTGAAAAGAGTGAAGAAAGCAAACGCGGCTCTCCGTGATTGCAGGCGGAGGAACGCAACGCAAGCAAAGGCAGGTGTAACTATGCGCTACAACGGCCCGACCGCCGCGGTGCGGGACCAGTTCCATCAGGGAACGAACCGCAGAGCCTATGAGATGCTCGGCGCGCACCCGGTGACGCAGGACGGACAGGAAATGTGGCATTTCGCTGTCTGGGCGCCGAACGCGCGGGCGGTTTCTCTCATTGGCGAATTCAACCAGTGGGACAGGGAAAAAACGCCTATGCAGAAGGTCTACGACGGTACATGGGAAGTGCGGCTGCCCGCGAAAACCTTCGACGTGAAGAGTGACCCGAAACGCTATGATTATCCCGACGCTGCAAAGAAACTGACAACCTACAAATATTGCATTCAGGCGCAGGACGGGACGTGGCAGGACAAGGCTGACCCCTATGGGTTCGCCATGCAGATGCGCCCCGACACTGCCAGCCGTATTTACGACCTGAGCGGCTACCGCTGGGGCGACGCGGACTGGCGTGCGCTGAGCGTCTACGCCTGCGCGAAGGGCCTTGTACTTGATCCTACGACCCATACCACAGTCCGGTGAACATCTACGAGATGCACCTTGGCTCGTGGCGGCGGCACAAGGATGGTACGTTCCTGACGTACACGGAGATTGCCGAACAGCTCGTGCCGTACCTCAAAGAAATGGGCTACACGCATGTGGAGTTCATGCCGGTGATGGAGCATCCGCTGGATATGTCGTGGGGCTATCAGGTGTCCGGCTACTATGCGGCGACGGCGCGCTTCGGCGAACCGAAGGAGCTGATGGCGCTCATTGACGCGCTGCATCAGGCGGGCATCGGCGTACTGCTGGACTGGGTTCCCGCGCATTTCCCGCGTGACGCAATGGGACTGCGCCGCTTCGACGGTACGCCCTGCTATGAGCATCCCGATCCCCGGCGCGGCGATATGCCGCAGTGGGGGACGCACATGTTCGACTATGCGCGCGGCGAGGTCAACTCGTTCATGCTCTCCAACGCCTGCTTCTGGCTGGAATGGTATCACGCCGATGGGCTGCGCGTGGATGCAGTCACGTCCATGCTGATGTACGACTTCTGCCGTGAGCCGGGGCAATGGCTGCCCAACAAGTACGGCGGACACGAGAATCTCGATGCCATCGCCTTCCTGCGCCGGATGAACGAAACCGTCTACCGCGATTTCCCCGGTGTGATGATGGTGGCGGAGGAATCCAGCGCCTATCCGATGGTGACGCGCCCGATTTATCTGGGCGGGCTGGGCTTCGGGTTCAAGTGGAACATGGGCTGGATGAATGATATGCTGGCGTATATCAAGCTCGACCCGGTCTACCGCAAGTATCACCATGATAAGCTGACGTTCTCGCTGATGTACGCCTTCTCGGAGAACTACATCCTGCCGTTCAGCCACGACGAGGTGGTGCACGGCAAGCACTCGATGCTGGACAAGCAGCCGGGCGACTTGTGGAAGAAATTCGCAGGACTTCGCGCGCTGTACGGCTACACGATGGCGCATCCGGGCAAGAAGCTGCTGTTCATGGGCGGCGAGTTTGGGCACTTCATCGAGTGGAAGTATGACGACCAGCTGGACTGGTTCCTGCTGCTGTACGAGAATCATCCGCAGGTGCAGCAGTGCTGCAAGCGCCTGAACGAAATCTACCGCACGACGCCCGCACTCTACCAGATTGATGACAGCTGGGACGGCTTCCAGTGGATTCAGGCGAACGACAGCGACAACTCCATCGTTGCGTTCCTGCGCACGGATAAGCGGGGCAACTCGATCCTGTGCGTGACGAACTTCACGCCCGTGTTCCATCCGCAGTACCGCATCGGGCTGCCGCAGATGGGTACGCTGACGGAGTGCTTCAACACCGACCGCAAGGAATACGGCGGCTCGAATCAGTACAACAACTGGGCGATTCGCACGGAAGAAGAGCAGCTTCAGGATTTCCAATACAGCTGCGATATCTGCGTGCCGCCGCTCGCGACGGTGTACTTCACCTATCAGCGCGACCCGCTGCCGGAGAAGGCGAAGAAAGCGCGCGTCGTGCCGGAAATCGCGGATGTGCCGCCAAAGAAAGCATCCCAAACGGCAAAGAAACCGAAGCCTCTGCCGGAAAAGTCCGCCGGCAAAGCCAATTCCATTTCCATCGGCTGAATCGGCGCTCGTCGCAATCAGGGGAGGAGCGAAAGCGCTGTTTCACATACATCACCGTGCCACCTGATGCACCGAGGGCGGCGCGAATCCTGCACGGTCGGTGCGCTTCGCAAGAAACAAGGATGAAGGAGCGTGTTCTCATCATGAAAAAGAAGACCTGTGTTGCCATGCTGCTGGCAGGCGGACAGGGCAGCCGTCTGGGTGTCCTGACTAAGAAGGTGGCAAAGCCGGCTGTTCCCTACGGCGGCAAGTACCGCATCATTGACTTCCCGCTGTCCAACTGCACCAACAGCGGCATTGACACCGTGGGCGTGCTGACGCAGTATATGCCGCTGGAACTGAATTCCTACATCGGCTCCGGCGCACCGTGGGATTTGGATTTGTCCACCGGCGGCGTGTTCGTCCTGCCGCCCTATCAGACGGGCAAGACGGGCGACTGGTATCGCGGCACGGCAAACGCCATCTATCAGAACATGGCGTTTATCGAGCAGTATGACCCGGATTACGTCCTGATTCTCTCCGGCGACCATATTTATAAGATGGACTACAACGCCATGCTGCAGTACCACATCCGCAAAGGCGCGGATGCGACGATTGCTGTGCGCCCTGTGCCGTGGGAAGAAGCGAGCCGCTTCGGCATCATGAATACGGACGCGGACGACAACATTGTTGAATTTGAAGAAAAGCCCAAGCAGCCCAAGTCCAACAAGGCGTCCATGGGCATTTACATCTTCTCGTGGGCGAAGCTCCGCGCGTACCTGACCGCGGACGAGGCAGACAAGACATCCGCCAACGACTTCGGCAAGAACATCATCCCCGCGATGCTGAACGACAAGCAGGTCATGGTGGCATACAACTTCGAGGGCTACTGGAAGGACGTCGGCACGATTGAGTCCCTGTGGGAAGCGAACATGGACTTGCTCAGCGTGCCCATGCCGATTGACCTGCATGACAAGAAGTGGCGCATCTATGCCAAGAATCCGGGCCTTGCGCCGCACTACATCGCCAAGGGCGCTGTCGTGAGCGATTCGCTGGTTACGGAAGGCTCGGAAGTCTACGGCTCTGTGCAGCACTCCGTGATTTTCGCAGGCGTGACTATTGAAGAGGGTGCAAGCGTCATTGACTCGGTTGTCATGCCCTATGCGGTCATCAAGCGCGGTGCGGTTGTCCGTCGGGCGATTGTGGCGGAGAACGCCGTGATTGGTGCGGGCTGCATGGTCGGCGAAGAGACGGGCAATATCGCCGTCGTCGGTCAGGGCGTCACCCTTCCCGCCGGTGTCAGCGTGACCGCGGGTCAGCAGGTGGACGAAAACACCAAATTCTGATAATCACAGCAGCGGAAAGGATGTAAGAAAATGAAAAACGTAATGGGTGTTATCTACACCGGCGAAAATGACGCCAATCTGCGCGAGCTGACCCTGACCCGCGCCATCGCGGCGCTGCCTGTGGGCGGCCGCTACCGCGTCATTGACTTCCTGCTGTCCTCGATGGCCAACGGCGGCATCAAGAACGTCGGCGTCATCATGCAGAAGAATTATCACTCCCTGATGGATCACATCGGCTCCGGCAAGGAGTGGGATCTGCACGGGAAGAATGACGGCCTCAAGGTGCTGCCGCCGTTCCTGACGCGCGAAAATGTTGGCGTGTACTCTGGTATGCTGGATGCGCTGCGCTCCAACACCAACTATCTCTCCCGCTCCAAGCAGGAATATCTGGTGCTGAGCAACTCCAACATCATCTACAACGCGAATATCGCGGAGTTTGTGGCGTATCATCAGAACAGCGGCGCGGACATCACCATCATGTACACCGCTGATCCGAACATGCAGCGCGACGAACTGGGCTGCTATCTGGCGGTGGACGAAAGCGGCATGGTGACGGACATGGAAGTTGATCCGACGCATCCGAACCTGCCGCTGACGAGCATGGAGGTCGTCGTGATGAAGCGTGAGCTGCTGCGCACGCTGGTGGACAAGGGCGTGGCGCACGGCTATCATGACTTCAACCGTGATGTGCTGCTCCGTCTGGTGACGGAAGGCACGGCGCGCGTGAATGCGTGGGCGTACACTGGTCTGTGCTGGCGCATGGACTCCGTGCAGAGCTACTTCAAGTTCAATATGGATATGCTGGATACTCAGATTCGCCATCGCCTGTTCACGGCGGAGCTGCCTGTGTACACCAAGGTTCGCGACGAGATGCCCGCCCGCTATGGCGACAATGTGACCGTCGTCAACTCGCTGGTGGCGGATGGCTGCATCATCGAAGGCACGGTGGAAAACTCTGTGCTGGCGCGCGGCGTGCGCATTGCCCCCGGTGCGCATGTGAAGAACTGCATCATCATGCAGGATGGTCAGGTGCACAACGACGCTTCCATCGAAAACTGCATTCTGGACAAGCAAACGGTCATCAAGCGCAGCGCGCGGCTCATCGGCCCGGCGGCGTACCCGATTGTTATCGCGAAGAATGTTGTCATCTAACAAACGAATCGCCTGAATCACTGACGCGGTTCGGATTTGCAAACCGCGCCAATATGTGCTATACTATTGGTGCGGTTTGTTATTTCCCGTAATTTTTTCCCTTGCCCCCGGCAGGAAATATTTCTGATGGAGGATAGAAACGATGAAGATTCTCTTTACGGCGAGCGAATGCGTCCCGTTTATCAAGACCGGCGGTCTGGCGGACGTTGTCGGCGCGCTGGCGCCTGTCCTGGCGAAGCAGGGTCACGACGTGCGCGTGATGCTGCCCCTGTATGCGGCGGTGCCGAAGCAGTATGTTGACCAGATGACCCATGTGACTGATTTCGAGGTCGCGCTGGGCTGGCGCCGTCAGTACTGCGGCATTGAACTGCTGGAAAAGGACGGCGTGAAGTTCTACTTTGTGGACAACAAGTTCTATTTCGGTCGTCCGTATATCTATGGCATGGGCGGCGACGAGTACGAACGCTTTGGTTTCTTCTGCCGCGCGGCGCTGAACGCCCTGCCGCTGCTGGACTTCCAGCCCGACGTGATTCATGCGCATGACTGGCAGTCCGGCATGGTGCCCGCACTGCTGAAAATTCAGTATGCCCACCTGCCGTTCTTCGCAAACATCAAGACCATGTTCACCATCCACAACCTGCAGTATCAGGGCGTGTTCGGCATCCGCGAAGTGCAGGACGTGCTGGGTCTGGGCGACAGCCTGTGGACGGACGACAAGCTGGAGTGCTACGGCTGCGCGAACTTCATGAAGGCTGCGCTGGTGTATTCCGACATCATCACCACCGTCAGCCCGTCCTATGCCGAGGAAATTCAGACGGCATACTACGGTGAGCGGCTGGATGGTCTGCTCCGCGCGCGCAAGCATGAAGTGTTCGGCGTGCTCAATGGCATCGACATGGCGGACTACAATCCCGCGACGGACGCGCGCATTCCGGCGGAATATACCGCGGATGACCTGTCCGGCAAGGCAAAGTGCAAGGCGGAATTGCAGGAGAAGCTCGGTTTGACCGTTGACCCGAATGTGCCGATTATCGCCATGGTGGGCCGCCTGAGCAGCCAGAAGGGGCTTGACCTCGTGGACTACATCATCGGCGACCTGATGAGCGAGAACGTGCAGCTGGTTGTGCTGGGCATGGGCGAGAGCCGCTATGTCAATCTGTTCTCGTGGGCAGAGGGCGAGTTCAAGGGCAAGGTCGCGGCGCGGTTTGCGATGGATCACGCGCTGGCGCATCAAATCTACGCGGGCTGCGACATGTTCCTTATGCCCAGCCAGTTCGAGCCGTGCGGCTTGAGCCAGCTGATTGCCCTGCGCTACGGCACAGTGCCGATTGTCCGCGAGACGGGCGGTCTGCGCGACACGGTGCTGTCCTACAACGAGTACACCGGCGACGGCAATGGCTTCACGTTCTTCAACTACAACGCCAATGACATGCTCAATGTCATCAACCGTGCCATCGACTACTACGAGAACCACAAGGACGTGTGGCACACGCTCCAGCAGCGCGGCATGACTGGCGATTACAGCTGGACGAACTCCTCCAAGAAATATATGGAACTGTACGAAGGCTTGGTGAGCGGGCGTTTCGACCATGACTCCGCATCGAATCAGGAGAAGACATCTTCTGACGACGACGCGGAGGCGAACCCAGTGGTCGTCCCGTATCCGTATGAGAAGGAAGAACCCGTGAAGCCCAAGCGCGTCCGCCGCACGAAGGAGCAGATTGCGGCTGACAAGGCGGCGAAGGAAGCGGAAAAGGCGGCCAAGGAAGCCGCGAAAGCCGCCGAAGCGCCTGCAAAGCCTGCCCGCAAGCGCCGCACAAAGGCGGAAATTGAAGCGGACAAGGCGGCAAAAGCTGCTGCGGCGGAAGTGACCGCGGAAGCCCCCGCGAAGCCCGCCCGCAAGCGCCGCACGAAGGCGGAAATTGAAGCTGACAAGGCGGCGAAGGAAGCGGCAAAGGCAGAAAAGCCCGCCCGCAAGCCGCGCGCGAAGAAAGCGGAAACGCAGGAATAATCCGCATCATCCGACAGGCGTTCTGACCTGAACCCAACAGGTCGGAGCGCCTGCCTTTTTGTGCGTGACGGAAATTTCCAGCGCGGTTTGTTACAATCTGCATGACACGCCGGGCGCTTTCTGCTACAATGGAGGAGAAGTACCACCACAAGGAGGATTTTTCCGTGCAATTCCGATACCAGCGGGCGCTGTGCCTGCTTCTGATGCTTTTCCTGATGCTCTCCGCAATGCCCACATCATTCGCCGAGGATACAGCGGATGTTGCCGTACAGTCCGCGCCGCTGGAGCGGAGCGCTGCCACACGCAACGGCATGGTGCGTGTGCGCCTGTTGTCCATTGGCAGCAATCCCGCGTCGCTCACGGTGACGGTGGTCGGCGCAATGGCGGTCAGCGGCGGGCAGACGATGGCGCTGGCGAATGGCGAGAAAGTCAGCATCAGCCACAGCAGCGCGACGGGCGAAATCCGCCTGACGCGGGGCAGCGAGACGGTCAGCATGGGGCGGGAGATGGCGCTCAGGCGGCGGCAGACGGACGGCGGATTCCGCATTGCACAGGCAAGAAGACCGCAGAATGTCTACCCCGGTGACCTGCACCTTGTGTCGAAGCTGGAAAGCGGGACGTACCGGCTGTACGTCGTGGCGAATGTGTACATCGAATCGTACCTCTATGGTGTCGTGCCGTATGAAATGGGGTCCTCCTCGGCATTGGAAGCCCTGAAAGCACAGGCGGTTGCGGCGCGGACGTACACCCTGCGCGCCATGAATGCGAACGCATCGAAGGTCTACGACGTTGTGGACACGACCGCCGACCAGGTGTACAACGGCAGTCCGGCGGAGCGCGACCGGGCGGCGGAGGCGGTGGACGCAACGCGCGGCATTGTCGCCATGAACGACGGCAAGCTGACCGGGACGTACTACACCGCGTCCAACGGCGGACAGACCGAATCCGCCCGCAACGCGTGGGGCTCATCCGGCGTGAATTACCTGACGGTTAAGGACGACCCGTTCGACCGCATGAACCCGTACAGCAGCACGCGCAAGATGACGATTTACGCTGCATTTTCCCACGCGAGTCAGAATCAGACCCTGACGCGCCTGTTGCAGGCGAAAGCGCCGAATGCGACGATTCTGCGCATCGAGGCCGTTACGCCGCACACACCGAAGTACGCCGCGCCCAGCCGCTTATATACGAAGCTGGATTTTGACGTGACAGCGCTTGTGAATGGCGAAACACGCCGACTGACGCTGGCGTTCGACATTTTCAGCGAGCTGGAAAGTACCCTCAATCTGTCCATTAACAAGACGAAAAACGAACTCTGGTCGGTCAAGGCGGATGGGGAGACGTTCGTGCTGACCGTCAGGCGCTACGGACACGGCATCGGCATGAGCCAGCGCGGAGCACAGCAGATGGCGAATTTAGGATATACATACGACCAGATTCTCGGCTTCTATTATGAGAACTGCGTACGAATGCAGTACACCTTCACGCACACGATTCTGCCGCCCGTGGGCGACGCGCCCGTGACGGCGACTGAAGCCCCCGCGACGATTTCGCCCGCCGCGCCTAATCAGGCCATGGTGACGCTGGTGAATGTGGAGGACGTGCTGAACGTGCGCCTGACCGCCTCGGACAACGGCGCGTTGCTGACGACGCTACCCGCCGGAACAGCCGTGACTGTACTGGCGAAGGGCGATAATTGGACGCTCATCCGCTTCGGGCAGATTGTCGGCTACGTCCGCACGGAAAACCTGACGTTCACCGGCACGCCGCCGACGCAGAGCGACGAAAACCCGACACCCATCACCCGCTGGGCGACCGTGACCGGCACGAATTCACTGAATCTGCGCGCGTCTGGCAGCTACGATGCGGCGGTGCAGTCCACCATCCCCGGCGGCGCAGTGCTGTGCGTGTTCGCGGTGGAGAACGGCTGGGCGAGCATACAGTATGGCGCGAAAACAGGCTACTGCGCGGCGGGGTATCTCACGTTCAGCGATACTTATCCGGGCAAAACGAGCCAGACCGGGCGTTCTGCGATGGTCAGGACGGCGACAGCGCTTCGGGCGACCCCGTCCACTGCTGCGGTGGTGCTGATGCCCCTGCCGCAGGGCGTTCAAATTGCCGTGCAGAGCAGCGACGGCAGCTGGTGCCGCGTGACGGCGGGTGGCATTGACGGCTATGTGCTGGCAAGCAGCCTTGATTTCAGCGCCGTCGGCATCGAATTGACGCCTGTGCCGACGACAAGCGGCGAACAGACCGCGATTGTCAATTCCACCGCCTCGACGCTCAACCTCCGGCAGGGTGCGGGCACAGAATACCCCGTGCTGGCGGAAATCCCGAAGGGAACGAGCATTGTCGTCATGGCATACGGCGAAACGTGGTGTGCCGTTCGCTGGGGCAGCCTGACCGGGTACGTCATGACGCAGTACCTGCGCTTTGATGTGCCGAGTGGGACGCCCACACCGAGTGGGACGCCCACACCGGGCGCAACGCTCGAACCGACGGCATCCCCTGAACCAAGTGAAGCGCCAACGCCTGTCCCAGCTGCGTCCGAACCGCCCGCGAAGGTGGAAGATGACGTGTCAGCTGGCAGCTACGTTGCGTGGGTGAGCGCGGACGATGCGCCGCTTCGTCAGGCGATGGCTGCGGATGCGGCAGTGCTGGCGACAATCCCGCGCGGAACGCAGGTGACGGTGCTTGCGCAGGACGGCGGCTGGTGCTATGCCACGGTCGGGCAGATGACGGGGTATTTCACGGCGGATGCGCTCTCCTGCGAGCAGCCGGACGCGCCGCTGGGGCAGAAATACGTCAGCACAAAGTCGGATTCGCTGGCGATGCGGCAGTCGCCCAATGCGGGCGCATCGATTGTGCAGTGGCTTCCGCGCGGCGCACTGGTGACATTCATTTCGCAGGAAAACGGCTGGAGTTACATCCGCTACGGCGGCAAAGAGGGCTACTGCGCGTCGCAGTATTTGAGCGACAGCGCGCCCGGTGCGGTCGTCATCAGCGATACGCCGATTCTGGACGTGACGCTGGAAAAAGTGACTGGGTGGACAGCGAGCATCCGCCAAGCAGAAACGCTCTACCAGTGGTGCAGCACCGATGCGCCCGAAACGGCGAAAGTCGAAGCGGATTTGGTGCTGACCGTGCTGGAAAAGGGCGAAATCTGGTGCCGTGTGCGGACAGAAGAAGGGGAGGAAGGCTATTGTCTGACAAGCCGATTGACGCTAATTGCGCCGGAAAACTGACCATCCTGCCCGGCGAACGGGTGGACGAATTGCAGCAGGCGAGGCTGCGCATCCTGCAAAAGGAGCAGGGATTCCGCTTCGGCATGGATGCCGTGCTGCTGTCGAGCTTCGTGCGGGCGGAAAGCCGCGACCGCTGTGCTGATTTTGGCACGGGGACGGGTATCCTGCCGCTGCTGCTGGCGGGCATGGGGCGCGCGAAAAGCGTCGATGCGTTTGAAATTCAGCCGGATATGGCGGATATGGCGCGGCGGAGCGTGCAGCTCAACGGGCTGGAACATATCATCCGCATCCACGCCCTGCCGGTGGAGAGCGCCGACGAGGTGCTTGCGCCCGGAAGCATCGACGTAATTGTGTGCAATCCGCCGTATGGGCATCATGGCACGACACTGCCGAATCCGGCGCAGACGCTGTCCTTGGCGCGCCATCAGCAGAAAAGCGGGCTGACGGCGTGGTTCAAGATGGCGTATCATCTGCTGCGCGGCAAGGGGCGGATGGCGGTCATCTACCCGGCAGCGCGGATGCTGGAAGTGATGAAGGACATGGAGAAAGCCGGACTTGCGCCGAAGCGGTTCCAGCTGATTTACCCCTCGGCGCAAAAGGCGGCGAATCTGGTGATGATTGAGGCGCTCAAGGATGCGCGCCCGATGCTGCACCCCGAACCGCCGCTGATGATTTACGAGCCGGACGGCACACTGACCGCGCCGCTGCGGAAGATTTACGCCATGGAGCGTGCATCAGGGGTTCATGCGGGCGACGGCGAAATTCAGCACGCCCGCGAACGTCACCCACAGCAGGTACGGCACGAGCAGCCATCCGGCAAGGGGCTTCTGCTGCCCGAAATGCACCGCCATGATGAAAATCAGGCAGAGCAGCAGAATCAGCCAAAAGAAGGAAAGCCCAAGCGCTTTCAGGATAAAGAACAGCACGGGCCACATCAGGTTGACGGCTAACTGGGCGATATACAGCCCCAGCAGCAGGAAACGGTCGCGCCCCTGTGCGCGCAGGACGAGCCACATGCAGTACGCCATCAACGCATAGAGGATGCTCCAAACGATGGGGAAGAGCCAGCCCGGCGGCGCAAAGCCGGGTTTGTTCAGAGCGTGGAAGAAGTCCATGCCGTCGCGGGTGATGTAGCCGACGAGCGCCCCTGCGCCAAGCGTGGCGGCTTCCAGCGCGACGAGTGAGCGCCAAGTGGCCTTTTTGCCTTGCTGCGTCAAAGTTATCGCCTCCTATGACACGGATAGCCTATGTCATCAGGCAGCGCGGCATACAGGAAAGAAGCGGAGGAAACACAGATTATGGGAAGCGTTTTGGTCATCGGCGGCGGCGCAGCGGGATTGGCGGCGGCGATTGCAGCGGCGGAATGCGGCGATACGGTCACGGTGACGGAAAAAATGGATCGCGTTGGCAAAAAAATCCTCGCGACGGGCAACGGCCGCTGCAACCTGATGAACACGGGTACGCCGCGCTATCCGGGAAATGCGGCGTTCGCGGCGGATGTGCTGTCTCACTGCGGCGCAGAGGCACAGAAAGCCTTCTGGGAGCATCTTGGACTGCGGCTTCGGCAGGAAGAGGCGGGGCGCGTGTCCCCCGTCAGTTCGCAGGCCTCAAGCGTGCTGGATGCGCTCCGCCTGCAATTGACCGCCCTGCATGTGCGGGTAGTGACGGGCGTATCCATCACGGCACTGCACCGCGAAAATGATGGCTGGACGGCGCTCTCGGCGGATGGGCAGCAATTTCGGGCGAACCGCGTTATCATCAGCGGCGGCGGATGCGCCCAGCCCAAGCTCGGCAGCGACGGCAGCGCCCTGCGTCTGCTGACGAATCTCGGCTGCCCCGCGACGCCCTTTGCGCCCGCGCTGACGCAAATCATCACAGATAGCACGCCAATCAAGGGGCTGAGCGGCATCCGCGTCAAGGCACAGGTGGCGGTTATCGACCGGAAAAGCGTCCTGCATGAGGAGGATGGCGAGCTGCTGTTCGCGGATTACGGCGTCAGCGGCGTGTGCGTGATGCAGTGCGCACGGTATGCAAAGGATGGGCGGATGCTTCGCGTGTCGCTGGTGAAGGGCATGGGCTTTGCGGATGCGGGCGAGTTCCGCCGCGAACTGCATCAACGCCGGAAAAACTGGGCGCAGCGCCCGATGGCGGAGATGCTGACCGGGCTGTGCGTGCCGCGACTGTCGGCGGCGCTGATGCGGCAGGCAGATTGGCGCGTAACCGAAAGCAGCCTGTGCGGGCAGATGACAGCGGACATGGCGGAGCGCCTGACGAAAACGGCGGATGCGTGGCTGCTGCCGATTCGCGGCGTGAAGGGCTTCGAGAGTGCACAGGTTGCATCGGGCGGGGCGGCGGTCGCGGATTTTGACCCGGCGACATTGCAAAATCGCCGCCTGCCGGGACTGTACGCGGCGGGCGAGGTGCTGGATGTGGACGGCGACTGCGGCGGCTTCAACCTGATGTTCGCCTTTGGAAGCGGCATTCTGGCGGGTCTGGACGGGCGAAATGCCCCGTGGACACATGAAAATGCGCAGAAAAGCTGATTTTTCTCGAAAAAAAGTGATTTTTCCTCTTGACAAATCGCTGAATCGCGCTATAATATTATCTGCTGATGCAAACGCCGCTCATAAGGTAGACGGATGCTTCGCAGATGTGCACCATTAGCTCAGTTGGTAGAGCACCTGACTCTTAATCAGGGTGTCTAGGGTTCGAGTCCCTAATGGTGTACCACATGCCGAATCGCAATCGCGGTTCGGTATTTTTGTGTCCGGAAAACGGCACGCGCGACAAATTTTCTTCCCCAAAGGTGCGGAAAACCCTTGTCGGACAGGGCGAAAATATGGTATAATACACTGGTTGTGTCTGTAAAGGACGCTTCATTCGGTATGCCTGTCTTTTTCGGGCATATGAAGGAGGAAATGCCTTTGACCCTGCGCGAAGAAGCGCCGATGACCAAAGATGATGCACGCCGCCTGAATCCACTCCAGCTGGCGTATATCGGGGATACGGTCTATGATTTGCTGACCCGGTCGCGCCTGCTGTACCGGGGGTATAATCTGCATCACTGCCATCAGGCGGCGGTCACGGTCGTCAATGCACACGCACAGGCGGAGGCTTTGACACGCATCGAGGGAGCGCTGACCGAGGAAGAAAACGCCATTGTCCGCCGCGGGCGCAATACTCACGCGCACCACGCTGCCCCCCGAAATCAGACCGCCATGGACTATCAGGCAGCAACGGCGCTGGAAGCCCTCGTCGGGTATTTGTACTTGACTGGGCAGGAGGCACGGTTGCTTGAACTGTTCCGAAAAAGTCAGGAGGTTGCATCATGCCCCGCTCAACCATGAAAGTTGCCCTGATTCGCCATACGCTTTCGCCGGAGGAAGTCGTGGCGCTCGGCGCTCGGCTGTGCTACTCCCGTGCGACGGTGGACAGCTTGCAGCAGCGCGTCAGCCGTGACGACCAGAGTGAGTTTGTCAGCCGGATTTTGTCGATGGGGCATGAATCCGTGCTGGAACATGCCAGCTTCACCTTTGCGATGGAGGGCGTGTCGCGCGTCCTGCTGGCACAGATTACCCGCCACCGGCTCGCCAGCTTCTCGGTGCAGAGCCAGCGCTACGTCAGCTACGAGAAGGGCTTTGGCTACATCATTCCGCCGAAAATCGAGGCGCTGGGTGAAGATGCTGTCGCGGAGTTTGAGCGGCAGATGGACACCATGCACCAGTGGTATACTGGGTGGCAGGAGAAGCTCGGCGCGGGCGAGGGCGGCAATGAGGATGCCCGATTCGTGCTGCCCGGCGCTTGCGAAACGCGCATGATGGTGACGATGAACGTGCGCGAGCTGCGGCACTTCTTCAGCCTGCGCATGTGCAGCCGCGCACAGTGGGAAATCCGCGCGCTGGCGACGGAAATGCACCGCCTGTGCATGGAAATTGCCCCGGCGCTGTTTGCGGACGCGGGGCCCGGATGTCTGCGCGGCGCGTGTCCGGAAGGGGAAAAATCCTGCGGCAAGGCAGGGGAGATTCGCCGGACAAGGCGCGAATGGCTCGATTCGCTGGCAGACGAACAGAAAAAGCAGAATCAATCAACCGACAATGAATAAGAATAGAGGAATTTGAAATATGGCATACTATGACAATGCACCGTCCCACAAGCCGCAGGGCAAGAAGTCCTTTGGGCGCGAAAAGTGGGTGGAAGAAGGCTCGGAGTACCGCGGGGCGCGCCACGGCGGCCGTCCCAGCGGCAAGCGCGACGACAACCGTGCGTATGGCGAGAAGAAGTCTTTTGGCGACCGCAAGCCCTACGGCGAGAAGAAGTCGTTCGGCGACCGCAAGCCCTACGGCGAGAAGAAGCCCTACGGCGATCGCAAGCCTTACGGCGAGAAGAAGTCGTTTGGCGACCGGAAGCCCTACGAGCGCCGCGACCGCTATGATCGCCGCCCGGAAATGGCCGACGAGCGTCCGGCACCGTCCTATCGCGATTCGGAGTACCGCCCGGTGGCTGTTGCGCCCGTGATGGCGCAGCCCGTGGCGGAAGAAGCAGTGCAGGAGAACCTGCTGGCGGGGCGCAATCCGATTCGTGAGGCGCTCAAGGCGGGTCGTGATATCGAAAAGCTGCTGGTGCAGAAGGGCGAGCTGACCGGCTCTGCGCGCGAAATCGTGCAGATGGCGAAGGAAGCGCACATCCCGGTGCAGGAAGTGGAACATCAGCGCCTGAACGAGCTGGCGAAGAACCATCAGGGCATGGTGGCCTTCGCGTCGGCGTACCAGTACAGCACGGTCGAGGCGATGCTGGCGGAAGCGGAGGAAAAGGGCGAAGACCCGTTCCTGATTCTGCTGGATGGCATCACCGACCCGCACAATCTGGGCGCGATTATCCGCAGCGCCGAGTGTGTGGGTGCGCATGGCGTCATCGTGCCGGAACGCCGCGCAGTCGGGCTGACCCCGGCGGCAGTCAAGGCATCCGCGGGCGCGATTGAGCACATCAAGGTTGCGCGCGTTGTGAACATGACCCGTGTGATTGAAATGCTCAAGGCGCGCAACATCTGGACATACGCGCTGACGATGGACGGCACGGACTACGAGAAGGTCAACTTCAAGGGCGGCGTGGCGCTGGTTGTCGGCAGCGAGGGCGAAGGCATCAGCCATCTCGTACTGGAAAACTGCGACCAGAAGGTGTCCCTGCCGATGGCGGGGCATCTGGACAGCTTGAATGCGTCCGTTGCGGCGGGCGTGGTGATGTACCGCGTGCTGTCCAGCCGCCGGGCATGAAACCGCTGCTAATTGTCGATGGCTACAACGTCATTGGCGCGTGGAGCGAGGCGGAGAAAAAGGGCTGGTCGCTGGACGAATCGCGCGACCGGCTGATGCGCCAATTGGAGGACTACGCCGGATTTTCGGGCGAGGAAATCCTGCTGGTGTTCGATGGTTACCAGTCCGAGCGCACGACGACGACCGAAGAGAAGCACGGCGATTTGACGCTGGTTTTCACCCGCCACGGCGAAACGGCGGACAGCTACATCGAGCGCGCCGCGGCGCAGACCCCGCGCTATCGGGAACTGCGCGTCGCTACATCGGACGGGCTGGAGCAATCGCAGGTGCTGTCCAGCGGCGCGATTCGCATGACCAGCCGGGAACTGCTGCGCGAACTTCGCGAAATGCGCAAAAGCGGCATGTCGGCGCACCAGAATCAGCCCAACATGAATCGAAACACGATTTTTTCCCGAATGCCGGAGGACATCCGCGCACGGCTGGAAAAGCTGCGGCGCGGAGAGTGAAGCGGGAGACGCGCCCTGCGCCGCCCGAAAAGCAGGTGAACAGTTTGTCAGACGATCGAATGAATGCAATGAATCAGGACAATGACCCGATGGAGCAGGAAGAGCCGATGCTGCCGGAAGACGATGCATTTTTGCTGGATTTTCCGTTGAGACAGGCTGTGCCCGGCGAACCGGAACAGCCTGCTTCCGTGCCGCTGCTGAGCAGCAGTGCCGCCCATTCGGTCTATGAGGGCATGACGGACGAGGACGTGGTGTCGCTGTGCCGCACGGGGGACTCGGTGGCGGTGGAATATCTGCTGAACAAGTACAAAAACTTCGTCCGTTCCAAAGCGCGCAGCTACTTCCTCATCGGCGCGGATCACGAGGACATCGTGCAGGAAGGCATGATTGGACTCTACAAAGCGATTCGCGACTTCCGGCCGGAGAAACTTGCGTCCTTCCGCGCCTTTGCCGAACTGTGCATCACGCGCCAAATTATCACTGCCATCAAAACCGCGACGCGACAGAAGCATATCCCGCTGAACAGCTATGTGTCGCTCAACAAACCGCTGTACGACGAGGAAAGTGACCGCACGCTGCTGGATGTCTGCGCGGAAGGGCATTCGTCGAACCCGGAAGAGCTGATAATCAGTCAGGAGGATTTGCGCGGTATCCATCAGCGCATTGACGAGGTGCTGTCGGATTTAGAACAGGAAGTGCTGGCGGCGTATCTGGACGGGAAAAGCTATCAGGAAATCGCGGACAACCTGGGTCGCCACGTCAAGAGCATCGACAACGCCCTCCAGCGCGTCAAACGCAAACTCGAACGCTATCTGGAGGACATGGAAGCGCAGAATAACGACTAATACGATTTCCTGCATTCGCCTGTGTGAATGTCAACGAATATTTGAGCCAAGTGGGAACCAATATTTGAGCCACTAAT
>OLPV01001136.1_pt1 | contig 20417 bp, 19 predicted proteins | sample 1671961 | NCBI WGS metagenome assembly OLPV01 (sample SAMEA3136630, study PRJEB25190) | human gut metagenome | biome: human gut; feature: human-associated habitat; material: faeces | place: Austria | collected 2013
GTAAATACGGTAATTGAAAATGCAGTGGCAAAACTTGCATATAATTGTGCTAAGCAGTCAGCTAATACCGCTTGCAGATATTGGTTTGGTCAATCAAAATTGCCTGAAGCAGTCAAGAAGCTGAGAAAGTTTTAATGTTTGCTGCAGTTTCAAACAAAGTTACAAATTACTTAATTTGTAAGAGAGTAATCAAAGATGAAAACCGCGAAATATATCAATACGGATTTGAGCAGATTTTTACGACACTATTAAATGCGGCTACTATGTTGCTGTTTGGAATAGCGTTCGGAGAAATTTATCAATGTATAGTATTGACTGTATCATTTATGGCGTTAAGGTCATATTCCGGCGGTTATCACGCAAACACTCCGTTACATTGTTATCTTCTTACTGTAATGTCAATTTCGGCAGCTCTTTCGATAATGAAATTTATCACCATTGATAGATTCATTTGTTTGGGATTGTTGGTTTTATCGAGTGTGGTAATCCTATTGCTTTCGCCGATAGGTTCAAAAAACAAACCGCTTGATGAAATTGAAAAAATCATATACAGGAAGAAAACAATAATCGTGTGGAGCGTAGAAACCTGTGCGGCTCTTGTATTTATTGTACTTAATAATACGGAAATACATATAGCAATTACACTTGCACAGGTAATTATAAGCATTGCTCTTGTTTTCGGTAACATTAAATGCCGATAAGTGCTAATAACTTTATGTTATATCTCAAAATTTCTCTATGCGAGAAATCTATCAAAACACAAAATGCATATTTACACAATGATACAATGTTAATCATTATGTATCTCAAAAAAATTAATAGCGACTTTTGCGCATAAGGCAATTGATTTTTATCTATTATGTAAATCAGGAGGAATATAATAATGTTTTTAGTAATGATTTTACTTGCAGTTTTAGGAGTGCTGTCAATAATTTTTTCTGTTTTTGGATTCAAATCTAATAAAAAAATATTAGGAACAATTTTATTGATAGCTGGATTAATTTTTCTACTATTAGCAATATTTCTCGCTTTGCCACATTAGTAGATATTAATTATTAACATTAAAGAAAGAGGAAAGAATATGACTAATAAAAGAAACTTCAAAAAGATCGTTCTGTCAGTTATTATGGCTGTTGTTCTAAGTTTTTCATGTTGCATAGTCGCTTCAGCACAATCAACTGATTACGCAAAATCTAAGGAAACTTTGCAAATCTACTACACAGGATATATTCAGTTTAAGCCAAGTTACAAGATACCCGCAAATGCCGGATACAGTTTATCTAAGGGCAAATATGTAAAGCGCGCATATGTTAACTACACTAGAGACGGAAAATGTGTGACCACTACTGGCGCAAGAGTTTATACAAAAACTGCTACATCAAAAAAGAGTAACAGCATTTACTCTGCAACAGCGCATGCTTGGGATTCCCTTATGTGGGGAGATAAATACACAACAAAATTTTATTATGGTTGGATATATTTCTAACTTTAATAATTAAAATTCAGTGCCAATTTGCAAATGGAGTTTTAAAACGAAATTAGCAAATTGGCACTAAGTCCGAGGTGTGAAGTGAAATACATTATTAAAAAATCCAAATTTATCATTCTATTTTCTTTTATTATTTCAATCTGCATTTTGCTTTTGGCAGCAACTTTTGTGTCGGCATATCAAGATGCCAACAAATCTTTTAATTATTTGTCTAATAATTATTGTGAGATTTCTTTTTCTTCAAATCAGGATAATTATTTATCAATATCAGAGTTTATAAATAAATTAAGTAAATATAAAAGTGACTTTACGCTACTTAAAGAAAATGATACGAAAATTTATGGAATTTATACTAACGACAGTAATTTTTCTCCAAATATTATTGAAGGCAGAAATCTAAATGAAACCGATTTTGTCCCAAATTGTAAAAACATCATTATTAACGAATCACTTAAAGACAAATGTTTTTATGAAGATAATGAAATGTTCTATATATTTAATGCAACTGTTTTCCGTGTTGTAGGTGTATTTGAAGATGACAACGATATAAATGGAAACGCTCTTGCTTATTATAATCTATTAAATAAGAATAATTCAGATGATTATATATTTGGTCATTACTATGTGGATTTTGGTAAAAATACAGAGTCTATTCTTTCCGATTTATGTAATGATATCAACATCGATGTTGTAAGGCAAAACAATAACGCGAGCTTATCCGAAAAATTAATTTTACTTTTATCTTCTCAACAGACTACCTTATCTTCCTTTATTTTAATCATTATTATGGCTTTTCTCAATTCAATAGGAATGATTATTAATTGGGTCGATTCAAGAAAAGACGAGATAAAAAGCAAATTTATATGCGGCGCTTTAAAATCGGAAATTGTCGGAGAATTTGTGCTGCAATTTTACGAAATAACAATCATATCATTTTTATTTGTATGTGTTCTTACAGTTCCCTTTATATGTGTATTCAAATCCGTCTCGGTTGCGATGATTAGTATGGTTTCTTCATTGGTTTTTGTTTTGCTGTTAAGTGTAATATCAGTTATACTTTTATCTTTTGCGTTAAATAACGAATTTCCCAAAAGAGAGGGTCAAAGAATATGAACAGTATAAAATCTGCTTGGTTAAATATCAAAGAATCTAAAGGGATTAATATTATTTTTATGATTCAAATGATAGTTGTAATGCTGCTTTTTGCCGATGTATGTATGGATGTAACCGAATATATTTCAGGGGTAAACCGTTTTGAAGCAATGCGGCAAAACAATGCGTATATTAATTCCGATACAACCGACGATAAGCAGCTCGACTATTTATGGAGTAATGAAAATCAATCAACAGAAAGCGCTCAAAAGCTTTATACTTATATAAAAGAAAACTTTAAAAGCTATACGGTTTGGTCTTATAATACGGACGATGAAATTCAGTATTTTACCGATGATTTGTTTTTTGAAATGCTTGATATTCAACTTTTTAAGGGAACATTTCCCAAAGAATCCGACTCACAATCCGGTGTAACGCCGGTTATTATCGGATACAATTTAAAAAATCAATATCAATTAGGAGAAGAATATCAGGTATGCGACTGCTCATCGGCAAAAAATGTCAAAGTTAAAATTGTGGGAGTGTTAAAAAATAACTCTACAATTCCTTCATTATATGAAATTGGTTCTTGCGAGTCTTTGGATAATGCCGTTATATTTCCGATTACCGACAGATATTTGTCAGATTTTGCAAATTTAGATATGGCTATTAATTCAACGGTTGTTTTTACCGATGATAAAAACGACTTAATAAGCATAGAAAAGAAATCTGCCGAATTGAATTTATTTTCTATAAAATATCAAAGCATACAAGATAACATTAATGATTATTTGACTATACTTGAAGATAAACTTCAAAATCGCTTAATATTAATAGGTATCATTTCCTGCTTTGCTATATTCAGTATGGTTCTAAATATGCTGAATTTGATTTCCAAAAAGAAAAAGGACTTTTCTATTCACTTTATGACGGGTGCTACAAAGCTTGATATTATCAGTCAGGTGATTATCCAAGTTATGATACTTTTTATACCCGCGGCAGCTATTTTATTAATTTATTCCGGATTATCTTACACATCTCTTATCAGCTTTGCCTTTTCCCTCGTTTTGATTTTTCTTGTGGTTTTTCTTCCTGTAAAAAGGCTTGATAAAGATGATATAATTACAATTTACCATAAGGAGAATTAACATTATGAACAAGTTAATTGAACTCAATAATATTTCAAAAAGCTTTAAAAGCTGTAATGTATTAAATAATATATCTCTGAATGTATATGAGAAAGATATGATCGCGATTGTCGGCAAATCGGGTTCAGGCAAAAGCACATTACTTAATATTATGGGGCTTTTTTTAAAGCCCGACAGCGGTAAATATTTTATTCAGGAAAAAGATGCAGACAGTCTGAAAGAAAAAGAAACGGCAAAATTAAGAAATTCATTTTTCGGTTTTGTAGTTCAGGATTTTGCTTTGATTGACGGTTTGAGCGTTTATCAAAATATAATGATTCCCATTAACTATTTAAAATCAAAAAAAGAAAGAGAAATTTCCAAAAGCAGAATAAACGGAATACTGAAATCCTTGGATATTTATGATAAAAAGTCTGAACCTGTGTATAATCTTTCAGGCGGTCAAAAGCAAAGAGCGGCAATAGCAAGAGCGCTTGTGAATGATCCGAAGATTATTCTTGCCGACGAGCCTACCGGCGCGTTGGACAGCAAAAACGCTTTATCAATTATGAACATCTTTAAAGAACTTAATAATGCCGGCAAGACGATAATTTTGGTAACCCACGACAACGATGTCGCAAATACTTGTAATAAAATCATCAGCATATCTGACGGAAATATATATGTAAAAGAATAATTCTAATATTATACTAGTATTATATAAATTATATGTTTTAGCTGTATATAGCAAAATGTAATTTGTTAGATTGTCTTTTCAAATAAGGCAATGGGATGGGATAATATCATATATTTGAAAATTTCGTCATACGGTGGTTATTCTGATAGGAAATCGGAAGGGAATATACAAATTAATCAAATTGAAATTACTTTTACATACCGTAATACGACGATGCGTTACGGTATTTTTTTATACAGCAAAAGCCTTAATTCGTCCTTGCACAGTAAGCAGATATAGAATAACGCGGAATAAGATTAACGCACTTGGACTTTTTCAGGTGCGTTATTTTTTTGCGCGAAAATGTAATGGCAATTCTATTCGCGCCCCTCCTGTTCTGTTTGAACACAAACATTAAAACAGAACGGAGGATTATAATTGTCAATTTACTATATTGAAGATAAAAAGATTCGTACTGCGTGGAATGAGTCGGAAGAAGAATGGTATTTTTCCATAGTTGATGTAATTTCAGTTCTGACTGACAGTAACGAACCTCGTCGTTACTGGAGCGATCTTAAGCGAAAGCTTAAAGCTGAAGGAGCAAACCAGTTGTACGAAAATATCGTACAACTGAAAATGCAATCTCCTAAGGATGGTAAAAATTACAAAACAGATGTTGCAAATACAGAACAGCTTTTAAGATTAATACAGTCAATCCCGTCGCCAAAAGCAGAACCTTTCAAAATGTGGCTTGCAGAAGTAGGTCGAGAGAGAATTGACGAAACCATAGACCCTGAACTTACCATAGAGAGCCCTTGAAACATATCTGAAAAAAGGATATAGCAGAGAGTGGATAAATCAACGACTTCAAGCTATACAGGTGAGGAAAGAACTTACTGACGAATGGGATTCTCACGGCGTGAAACAAGGTGTAGAATATGCAATTCTGACTGATGAAATTACAAAAGCTTGGTCAGGAATGACAACTCGGCAGTACAAAAATCTCAAAGGATTGAAAAAGGAAAATTTGAGAGATAATATGAGTACGCTTGAATTGGTACTAAATATGTTGGCAGAAGCTACTACAACTGAGATTTCCAAGGAGAAAAATCCTCAGTCTTTTTCTGAAAACAGAAGTGTTGCAAAAGAGGGCGGAGAGGTCGCCGGAAATGCACGAAAAGATATTGAGGAAAGAACAGGAAAACCTGTGATTACTTCAAAAAATGCTGTTGATTTTTCAAACCTTATTTCCGATGTAATAGAAAATGATTTTGATAAAAATGAATAAAGTATTCTGATTGCCTTGTGAGTTAAAACGCTCGCAAGGCTTTTATTATATCCCAATTTCGAGTTTGTTCCTCGGATGTTTGGCAGATAGAATATTTTTCTGTTTGTTAATGCTCGTATGTGTGTAAATCTGCGTTGTGGTAATGGAGCTGTGACCCAGCATTTGCTGAATATATCTGATGTCAACATCTTCTTCAAGCAATAGCGTTGCAAAAGAGTGACGAAACATATGCGGAGTAATGTGCAGCGGCACTTCTGCACCGATTGCATAGTTGGTAATCATATTACGAACAGATTGTTCAGATAGACGGTTGCCGAGTCTATTTATAAAGAAAAATTTGTTGTTTGCTATTTCAAATTTAAATGATTGATTATACTTTTTGAGCAACTCCTGAACATTTTGATTGCAGATTTGAATCAGGCGTTCTTTTGAGCCTTTTCCGTAAATTTTGATTATGTAATCATTAAAATCAATTTGTTCAGTCGTGAGTGTGCATAATTCTGAAATCCTCATTCCGGTGGCAAACAGTAACTCAAGTATGAGTGTATTCCGCAGAGCAACTTTCTTAGTATAGTCAGTTTTAGCTTTGGTAAGTTGTAGATAAGCAAACCTAATAATTTGCTCAATATTATTTATGGGAATAGTTTTTGGGAGAATAAAGGGTTCTTTATACTTGATTTGTATCTTATGAAAAGGGTTAATATCAATAAGTTCCTCAATTTCAAGATAGTGAAAAAATGCTTTTAGCGAAGCAATTTTACGCTTAACACTTTTAGGTTTGTACTTACAGTGCAGTAAATTTATATATTGCTCAATGGATTTTTTGTTTGTCCATTCAATAGCAGATTCCATAGTGAATTCAAAATACTGCCTTAAATCAATAGTGTATGATTTTATCGTTTTCTGATCAAGATTTTTTCTTGAAAGGCAAAAGTTTAAATAATCAGTTGTTAGATTATTTGCTTGTACATTTTTTATTTCCATCGCATATAGCTCCTTATATTTAATAAAATTATTATGCAATAGAAAACAAAGAAAGTCTATTCAAATGCCTAGATTTATTTTGCATAAAAGTATGTTTATAAAGCAGTGAACAAGATTCTATTATGCAAAATACATAAAAATACCGTGTGAAATTTATAACTGATTTGCGTAAAAGTTATTTAAATATTTGTCAAATTATGTTATAATTGACACCATAAAGGGTGATTATAAATATTTTTATATTATGTACCCGAAATATAGATTTAGTTAAGGCTTAATACTTTTTTCTTAGAATGAGATTAAGCGCTACATAGACATACACCAGTTGAATGTAAGATGTGTAGCGTATTTTGTTAACAGAAATGTATTATTGACCTTACCTGAAAATAATGAATAAATGATAACTTACAATTATCTTCTTTTTGAAAGACTTTTTATAATAACTATTTACTATTGTAAGTTTATAAATATAGGATAATTTGTTATTGTCCTTTGTTCAGAGGAGGGATAGCATGAAAATTTTGAAATTTTGGGAGCAAACTCATATTCCGATTTCACAGACAGTGTTAAATGTAGTACTTATTGCTCATGTATGCGAACCACGCGGTCACATGAACATTACGCAGCTTCAGTGTAGCAAAACAGAGCGTTTTTCAATAGACGAATTCAACGAAATATATCAAGGTATTGTTTCTGCAGGATATTTTGTACAAAACATTTACTTCAACGAAGTTGACTTTATAAATGACTATATTGAACATCCGGACCGTTATAAAAATAGCTTAATATACACTTTAGCTAGAAACGGTTTGGGTGATAATAAAAAAACAATTATCCCATCATTTTGTGAACTGCTTGGTCTAAGATATACAACTTCTCCTTCATTATCGTGTGCATTGGCCCGTAATAAATATTATTTTTCAACATTATTTAATGCTCAAAATGTGCCTGCACCAAAGAGCTGGCTGTATACTGACAATGGAACTTGGATGAATGGATTACCAGAAAATGGAACAAAGGTTATCTGCAAACCAACTTCTGAGTCTGCTAGTCAAGGGATAAGTGAATCCAAGATTATTACAGTTTCTCCTGAACTGAGTACTAATCTATTAGGTTCAAGCTATATTGTTCAAGAGTATATCGAAGGTTTTGAGTGCGAAGTCCCAATATTTAAAGTAGGAAATAATATACATGTTTTTCCGCCAATTGGTATCGATCTTCAAGGAAAGAGTATTTTGGATGAAGATGCTTCCGAACAAAATCAATATGGTTTCTACAAATTAGACAAATGCTTATCATCGGAAGTTGTGACCACCATTCAAAAAACTGCTGAAAGAGCTTTTCGTTTGTTAAAGATGGATGTGTATGGACGAATTGATTTCCGGATTACACAAAATGGACAACCGTTCATATTTGATGTTTCTACAACACCATACACCACAAGACATAGTTCCTTTGCGTATGCATTCGAACAGTTGGGATTTGAATACTGTGATATCTATCGTGCAGTCATTTCTGCAGCACTAATGCGCGGAAAAAGGTTCACCTAGAAGGACAGGAATTGCAAATCTGATAGGAGAAAACCGCGTCCCCAGAAATAGCATGAGTCATCTTGCACATGGCTACATGCTGTATGGATTATCCTATGATACTCAAACGGATCACCGTTAATGATTTTCTGAGTAGTTAATAGATCTTCTTGAACAAGTTGCCTCTTCTGAAGAATTATCCGATAGTGACGAAGGAGTGGTGGATCCAGTGATTTTAGTATCTCTAAGGATTCTTTTGCACTTGCAACATCCCCCTTCAGCAAGGCATTTGCATAGTTCAAATCATGTAAATAGTACTGGTAGAATTCATCAAGGTAAGAAAGTAACCTATTAGCGTTGGCTAGCTCAGATTCCCATGTATCTGTCTGACATAGCATAGATAAACCTATATAATTGAATAAAACCACATGCGATACCTCTTCATACTGATGTTCTATTATTTTTGAAAACCGGGTTACAGCTTTGTGTGCCGCAAATATAGTTTTTTCTCGATTTTCATCAGCATTTCTTTCCTCAGTTAGATAATCCAGCAGTATTTGATTGTTTTCCACTTTGTATTGGCTTGGATAATACCAACCGTCACTATTGTTCATCATTAAAACACACTCTTCTACAGCCATCTTTGCAGTAGGGTACTGTCCTGAGACAATGGCATTTCCAGAATGATTACACAGTGCCATATATGTGCCATTTCGATTGCAGTGTTTTCTGTAGAATTGAATGCTTTGCTCAGTCTGTCTACATGCAACTATAGCTGCGTAATATAACGCTGCTTTGCGATTATAGCATGCCTCAAATTCATCAAATTCAGTAATTCCCATATGATCCTGAATTATTCGAATAATCTTATTTTTGAGTATATTGACCTTTTTGTGATCATTAGAGCGATCAATATACGCATCCAACAATACCAATGCAGCTCGACAATATTGTTCATCCTCAGAATGGCATATATCCTCAATGGTATTATAGAGTTCATCAGCGGATTGAATTATCATTCCCAAATCTTCTGCCAACTGAATGTTACATAAAAGTATTAGTCGTTGACACTCGGCTAGACACGGCGGAACAATGCGGCTAGGAGTGATTGCTTGGAAATGAAGTAATGCACCCCTGTAATTATATTTTGTAAATTCTTGATAGCCTTGAATAAACTCATCTAGAACCTGATGCTGAGTGTCAATGGCACTAATAGGAAGGCCACTGATGAGTGTTTCGATTTTATCGAGGATCTTATAAACATCATCAGTACTTCCAATTTCAGTGGAGCGTCTAAAATAAGCTAAAAGAAAAAGTTGCCATGCTTCTACAATCGTTTTCGTATCGGATGATTGTAAGCTTAGAGCTAAGTGCTTTCCTCGAGAATAATAATCTTCAGGATGACGTTTTTGCAAAAATTCAGAGAATCTATGATGATAATATCTCTCCTTTCTTGCAAGTTTAACTTTGAAGTAATTCTTAATGTTATCGTTAACGAAAAGAAACTTATTATCACCTTTAATAAACATCTGATCTTCAGCTAGTTGGAGATATTCTTCAGCTAAATATTCTGTTTCATACTTGTCTTTCGGTGTGGAATCTAGAAAAAAAGCAGCCTCGTCTTTTGAAAAATAACTATCAATTATTGAAAGTGGCCCCAGTATTTGGCGTACTTCTTGTTTTTCTGTAGGCAAACAATCACACCTACGATCCATGATTTCGATGAAATTATTAGCGTTTTCGCCGCTCATGGAATAATAATTTGCTGCCATAAGAGCCAGCGAGATATCGTTTCCAGCACAGGCGCGAATATCTTCGATGCAAATTCTCTCTGCATGACCATTTTCGCGAAGAATATGCAATATGCTTTCGTCAGGAATATCAGGGGTCTCTACATATTTCCAAATAATCGGAACCTCTATAGATTGCTTACTTTGAGCAACAATCAATACATTCAAATGATACTCAGACAACAATCCCAATTGTGGATGCATTATTTTTTGAAACAATTGTTTTGAGGGTGTGTCCCACATTTCAAAGTTGTCTGCTACAAACAGAATTCTTTGATTACCATCTATCTGATTTTCAATATTAGAAATAATAGCTTCTTCGCTTGGTGTTAGGATGTAGTTTGTCGAAGTCACGCTAATTGAAGTTCCGAACTCAAGTGAAATTGGTACAGGTAAAAAGCTGATACCAAACGAAATATCACTCCCGAGTTTAAGTTTCTTTTTTGAATATAGTTTAGTGCCAATATGCCACGTTAGATACGGCGATAAATTAGGATCAATCCCCTCAATGTAGAAGATAGTCCATCCTTCCATAAGTTGATTGGCCAAATTAAGGGCAATAGTTGATTTACCACTTCCAATATCCCCATACAATGTGATACCTTTATCCTCATCGTCAGTTATTAGTGTTTCATAAAGATCATCAACTATTTCCTGTTCGAATTCAGCTAAAGACATGTACTCACCTCAAAATCAACATTATATAATTGTAAGTTATCCTTTATTAACATAAGAGACTAAAGTTAAAATTTATAGGGATAAGTTTTAAAATGAAAAACCACAATCGCGAAGATTGTGGAAAATACTAATATTTGAATGATTATGTAAAGTATCCTTTGTGAATGTGTATGGTTAGAATTGTTTTTAAAATTTTTTTAATGCTACTTGTAATGGTAACATTCCAAAGTAATCTCACAAAAAATTAAATCAATTAAAATAAATTAGGTGTATAAATATGAAAATTGATCTGCATTGTCACACGAAAAAAGTAAAAAAAGGTGATAATGAAAAAAGAAATGTTTCTTTAGAAGTGTTTAAGCAAAAAATTTCTGATGCTGATGTAAAAATTGTTGCTATTACTAATCACAATTTATTTGATTTGGAACAGTATAACATTTACTCCGAAGCCGTATCTGATTATTGTAAATTGTGGCCAGGAATTGAAATCGATATCCAAGAAGAAAACAGTAGTAGATATCATTTAATTGTAATAGCAAATCCTGAAAATGCTGAAGAATTTTCTTCTATAACTAAGGAATTATTTGATGGACAAGATTTGGATACATACACATTGAATTGCAAAGAAGTTTATGAAAAATTAAACGCATGCGATGTTATTTATATACCACATTATCACAAAAAACCAGGTATATCTGAATCAGATTTAATAAAACTAAAGACGGTTGTAAATGATGATTCGAGGATTTTTTACGAACCTTCTGACCATAGATCTTTGGGTGTATTTGCAAACTATAATTATAGTGTGATGATTGGCAGTGATGTTCAAGATTGGAGTAAATATGAAAAAAGTACATTTGCAGATTTAAGGTTACCTGTTGAAACTTTTTCGCAATTCTGTATGATGTCTAAAAGAGATAATGTGGTTATTAATACTTTGCTGAATAAAAAAGTATCTTATCAAATGATTGCTTCTCCTCATAGTTCTGTAAAACTTAATTTAAAGATTTATGAGGACGTGAATATTATTTTTGGACAAAAGGGTACTGGTAAAAGTGAAATATTAAATTCGCTATATACTTCAATGCTCGCAAAAGGAAAAAGTTGTGAAAAATATATTGGTACAGAAAAAGATTATGAATTTAAAAAAGTTTTGAAGAATACAGATATGGAGGCAAATTTATCTCTTTTAGGACTTGAAGATTGTGCAAATGATTTTAAAGCAATAAGTATGTGGACAGATACTAATCCTACTCAATTTTCTAACTATATTAACTGGTATGAAACAAAAGATAATAATAGGAATAAAAGAAGAATGAAAATCACTGAAGCATCAAAACTTATTGAAAACAAACCTAAGCAGTATGATGTCCATGAAAAAGATAAAAAAACTATAAAACAAATATTGAAACACTTCAACGATATAGATATTTCAATGTACTTGAATGCTGAGAAATATGAACAACTCTTATTATTGTTCAAAGAACTCACAGATAAAGTTTTTGAAGAATTTAAAAATGACGTGATTTCTAAATGTTCTTGTGAATTAACAAATTATAGTATCGAGAATATAAAAAATATAGCTGATAAAAATTCTAATACTATTTCAAAACCATCTTCTACAGGGTTTGGGGAGTTTGCACTGAAACGAGTAAAGTTGTGTAAAATAATAAAAAATATAATAAACGCTTTTTTAGTAGGTTCGTTTAATGAAAGAGAATATATAGGTGAATTAGAAGAAAAAGGGAAGATATACATAAATAAAAGATATCGAATGCTTTGTGATGAATCAAGAACTGAAGAGTTCTCTAAAGGAATACAAAAATTGAAACAAATAAAAAAGCAATTATATTTAGTGTTAAACCACATATATAGTGATGGATTAAATGATTGTTTGTCTGAATTAAAAACAATGATTGATGAAGAAAGTGTTGAAAATTTAAAGCCTTTTTTGGGTTTATCAAAACAGGTTGTCACGGAAGATGGACAAGAATATTCCCCTTCTAATGGTGAAAAAGGTATTTTACTTCTTCAAAATATATTAAATAAAGAAGCGGATGCATATTTTCTTGACGAGCCAGAACTTGGTATGGGGAATTCATATATTGATCAAAATATTAGACCAATAATAAGTGGTTTAGCAAAACGCAGGAAGGTAGTTGTTATTGCAACACACAATGCCAATATTGCAGTAAGAACACTTCCGTATATGACTATTTTTCGAGAACATAAGAATGGCATCTACACTACTTATGTTGGAAATCCATTTAATGATATTTTGCAAAATATTGATGATGAAAATGATTACAGAAGCTGGACTACTGAAAGTTTGCACACGCTAGAAGGTGGAGAAGAAGCTTTTTATGAAAGGAAAAATATTTATGAATCAAAAGCAGATTGAAGTGTTACTCACAGTGGTTGGAGAGAGTGATGTTCTAAATTTTATATTAGATCAAGAAAAACCAGATGAATATGTTGTAAATTTAAATAGTGATACAAGTCAGTCTGAACTGAAAAAAGTATTTTCAAAATTGCTTGAATTAATAATTGAGAATGATGTTAAATTGGTGCTTAAAATTGCTGAAGGATACTCAAAGGTGTTATATATGGATGTTTGTACCGTGTATATTGATGATTTAAACCGTGAAATATCAAGTGTAGCTGAATCAGTACGTAAAGATGTTTCGTAAATATTCAATATGAATGGTGAAACATAAATTAGGATAATATGTAATTATATTTTAAAACAATATTAAAAAGTAAGTGACAAAAGCCTATAGTATTATGACTATAGGTTGGAAACTGATAGTGTGAGTAATATATTCCACGATAAAGAAATCAGTTATACAAATAAAATTGAAACCTGCAAAAAATAATGTAATATTGCAACGCTGTGAGTTGTCAGGCAGAATGAAAGTTTTTATGATATCTATTATCTTTTAAGGACATTCGATTTTGAGGGTGCAAAATTGCAAGCTGCTATCTTTGAAACCTTGCAGCGACGTGGCACTCCCTACGACCGAGATAGTTTTAAGCATGTTGTCGCACTTGCCCAAGATGAGGATATGCAAAAGCGGTGGAAATATTTCTTGAAGAATATCAAAGACAACACACTTGAGTTTCAATTCGTTATTACAGAAATACAGACTTTCCTTGAGTCTGTATTCGATGCGATTGTGAAAGAGGGAGAATGGCAATCTAACTGGAAGGTTAGTCATAATACATGGCAATCAAATAATTAATTTGAATAAGGAAAGAAGGATTATGAATGGTTGATTTTTCAAATTCTAAAATCTTAGATTTAGCTGTACATGTGGTTGGAAATAAAAGTAAAGATGAGGAACTTATTCTTACTGATACTAGTTCAACTATTGTTGATGATGTTGCTGAACAATATATAAAGGAATATTTTTTTTCATCGTTTGATTTTGAGTTATCTTATCAATTTTCTCATGAGACAAATCTTAGTTTAAACGAACTTTATATGTATTCTTCTACGATATTCCAATCACCAAATTCATTTGTCGAACAGTCAAAAAGCATTGCAAAACACTTGTTTGAAGTTTCGACTCATCCAAACATAAAACGAGGAGAGTTGTATATTGCTTTTATTAAAGATTGCATAATAGATGGATACGAAACAAATGCAATTGGAATATTTAAATCGGAAACAAAAGATTTTTATCTAAATATTAAACAAAACCACGGCTCCTTTAATGTCTCTTGTAAAAAAGGGGTTAATACCAAAAGATTAGATAAAGGATGTTTAATATTTGATTATAAACAAAAAAAACCTAAAAAAGTATATATAGTTGATACAAGCCGTAATGATACACTATATTGGAAGAATGATTTTTTGCGAGTTACTGAAATCGAGGATGCTTACACAAACACTGCCAATGTTCTTAATGTGTGCAAAAAATTTATAAGCAAGTCATTTGATATGGAAAAAACAAGCAGAATATCCTTTTTGAATAATTCTGTTCGGTATTTTGAATCTCATGATAATTTTGAATTCAATGATTTTGCAAACCATACTTGTGAAAATGAAAATCACTATCAAGCTTTCAAGTCATATATACAAGATAATGATTTAGAATCCAAATTCGGAGAATCATTTGAGATATCAAAACAAGCAGTTACAGTAGCAAAAAAAAAGATACGGAACTTCATAAAATTGGATTCTGATATTGAAATAAAGATTCCGTCTAAAATAAGTGCGGTTGAGGAAATTATTGAGCAGGGATATGATGCCGAAAAGAAGATGCGGTATTACAAAATATATTATACTAACGAAAAATAAGGAGGTATTAAAATGGCTGGCGGAGAAAAAGCAAAAAGTTCAGGCGAATATGGAGAAAAAATAGTAAAAAATCTATTAGAAATTTTTGGATGGAAAAACTGTATTAGCGGAGTAACAGTTCCTTGTGTTTATCAAGATACTCACAAAAAACAAAATGCTGATAAGTCAGAAAAACATGGGATTGATTATGTTTTTAAGTATAAGTCACCTCTTAGGGATGCAACACGACATGATGTTTTAATAAGCGTAAAATGTCGCGATGGATATCCCAAAACAGAAGATGGAATAAAAAGTAAGTTTAAAGAGTTTTTGATGGACATCGCTTTTGCAAGTGAGTGTTATCCATCTTGCGAAATAGCAAAACAAAAAATTCAAGGTACAAACAAAAAGGTATGTTCTTCTTTGATATTTTGGATTGACCGTAACAGAGATGACGGAAGAGAAAATGAGTCCGTAGTTGATGAAATTGGTGGTTTCTATCTTAGAGAAGAATGCCATTATAATACTGTAGCACTAATAGATAATAATCGTGCACAATTTCTTTATTCTGCAATTAATTTTGCAAAATCGAAATATGGAGAGAATAATTATAAATTCTTTTATATAAATACAGGATTAAATAACGCTAATCTAAATCGGAAATACAGTGGAGAAGTTCTTCCTTTTGAATACTTAAATTCCGATGTTTTACCTATGGCAATAAATCATAATAATCAAAATAAGCTACTTTTACTTGTGAAAGATAAATTTTGCAAAGAATATCTTAGACGACTAATCGGATTAGCACAAGAAATTACATCAGATTGGGCAGCAAATATTATAATTGCCTTTCCAAACTTTAATAAGTTCGAGGATGAGGAAACAGTAGTGTCCTGTAAAGCTGACTTTGAGGATTCAAGTTTTACTGATAAAATTACAGTTGTAACATATGATCCTGATTTTAGAGATGAGGTGTGAACAAATGAATGATACTATTAATACAGATACTTTGTTGCCAGTGGGAGAACGAATAAAGCCATTATTAAGCAAATCCTGTATCAGTGAATCAGATATGAAAAATCTTCTTGCTGAAAGAGGGGTCTATATTGGTAATAGTGATAAGAAATTATCTATCCCGATTTTGACTTTATCAATATTAAGTCCAAGGGAATTTGAAAAATTGCAGGAATTGCAAAAAACAAAAGAAGATAGCCTTAAAACCAAAATTACTAAAGCAAAATCTCAATCAGATAGAAATTTAAATGTGTTAATACCATTGGACTTAATCAAAAGAGATGACTTGATAGATGAATATGATTGTTTTGATTTTGATACTGATTTATGTTTTAATATGGATAATCAAAATAAACTAGTATTAGATTATTCAATTAAAAGAGAAGATATTACTAAAGATTGGGCTAACAGCAAAAGCAGATATACTGGTAGAGTTGAAATTGAAAAATCAGCAAGTCAAAGCATGATTCGTTTTAGTAATGAATATACATCTTCTGAAACTGAAGTTATTAATAAAAAAATAATTAAGACTGTTTCTAATCATTTGCAAACCGAAGGAGAGATATCCAATAAAGAAGATCCATTCGAGATTACGTCAGACAAGTTCAATAATATTCAAAGATTTTCTTTTATGCTACAACTTGCAAATGATAGTCCTAATGGATTTTTATCTTTTGAAGCAGTGAAAAATATCGAAATCGGTCCAGATAAAACATTTACTATGCCTGATAATGCGAAATGGATGGAAGGTTCAGTTAAAAACATCATAATAAACAGTGAAAAAGGTGAAACACTAGAAAATGTTGAGTATATATCAGATAAACAATATCATGAGTTTCTAATTTTAAGGCAAGTGCAAGCACAATATAAATTTAGCATCGGGGCGCTTAAGGGACGATGTATAGTAGAATATGGTTTTCCACACTATTTTCGGAGTCACGTTAGGAATAACGCTTTTGAAGTGAGTGTTTCCAAAATATATTTTTCTAAAGATTCAAAAAGTGAAAACTCAAGAAATGCATCAAGGGCTATATTAAAAGAATTCCAAGACATGATTCAACAAAAATATGACAGTATCCTTACTTGATAACTACATAAAATTATCCTTTACCCCTTTCGATAATGCAACGAGGAATGAATTTCATATATAAACAAATGATATCGTTTCCTTAACTTGAGACCCAGTGAAGCAACGGAAATATCCCACCTAGATAAATCGTCTGAAAATCCCCATATTGACGTATTTCTGTTACATACCTTTAATAACCATCGATAAGGTGTTGAGGTATGTAGAAAACAATCAAGTTGACTTTATAAGCACGCATAAGTGGTACAGCATGAAAATGAACTCACAATCAATATCTATGCAGTCGTTTATGTTGAAAATTATATTCAACATATATCTAAAATATTAAAATCAAAAGTTGAATTATAATTGCATTGAGGATAAATTTTATTGTGTATTTCTCTACACTCGCCAGAGCGCATGACTGTTAATCATGATGTCACTGGTTCGAGCCCAGTTGGGGGAGCCATAAAGGCTGTAGAATTCGTTTCTACAGCCTTTTTTTGTGTGAATTTGTAAATTTTTTACAATAAGCCGTGGGTTATTGCAGTACCGGAAACTTTTGTGCAGGGTATTATTGTATTTTCCATAACCATGAAGAAGATATTAGATACACAAAAATGCATTTTGTTGACTTGCAAGAAACACTGTGATATTATACTAACTGGAAAGAATTGTATAATGTTTATACATATAATAAAAAATCTGCATGACAGACGCTTTATTATATAAGTAGTTATGCAATATTTGTTGACGGCATACTGTATAATGTGTATGCAAAAAACATTATTATAAAGATATTGAGGATAAAGAAAGAGGGATTTTATGCAATGTACATCTTGCGGCAAACAGTGTGATGAAACAAAGGCTTTTTGTCCGCATTGTGGAGCAGCTGTTCAGTCGGGCTATTCACAGCAACCGACACAGGAGCAGTCAATGTATTCACAGCAGTCAGCTCAAGAGCAGGCGGGAAATTCACAGCAGGCTGCCCAGGAACAACAGTCGAATAGTCAATATAGTCAATCGCAGTATGGACAGTCGCCATATGGACAGAATACTTCATCATACGGACAGTCGCAGTATGGACAGAACACTTCACCATACGGACAGTCGCAGTATGGGCAGAACACCTCACCATACGGACAGTCGCAGTATGGGCAGAACACTTCACCATACGGACAGTCACGGTATGGACAGAATACATCGCCGTATGGACACTCACCGTATCAACAAGGGCGTCCTGCATATATGAATAATAATCCAACTGTAACCTCACAAAGGTCACACAGTAAACCGTGTCCCGGTTATGCCGGTGACTACCCTATGGCGTGGTTTAAATTTTTAATTTACTTTATGCTGTTTGCAAATGCGGCAATAAACATGTTTACAGCTGTTACATATCTAACAGGAAGCGTATATTTAGGTGAGGATATGACTATGAGTGATGTAGAGGCGCTATATATGTTCTATCCAACTGCAAAAATGATTGATGTTATTTACGGCGTTTTGCTTATAGCACTTGCCGCTTATGCGATATTCACAAGGTTTCAGCTTTCAGGCTTTAAAAGACGAGGCCCGTTTTTGTTTATACTGATGTATGTGCTTAATTTGGTAATAGGTCTTTTATATGGCATATCTATAATGTTTACGCTTGAAACCGGCCTGTTGGGCTTTATTAGCTTTGTCCCGTCAATTATAACAAGCGTAGTTATGATATTTGTAAATGTTGTCTACTTTAGGAAAAGAGAAGAACTGTTTGTTTACTGATTTAATTTAAAAATTTCATACTTACTGCATTTTAGCGGCAGGTCGGTTTGTGCTGACCTGCCGCTTTTTATTGCACCTAATAAAAGGGCTCTGTGTCAATAGTTGGGGTAAAACCGTAAAAAGAAAATTGATTAAAACAAGTGGCGATAATCAAGTTGCCACTTGTTTTTGATTTTGGTGTGAAAAAATATGGCTCTATAATAAAAGTTTAGGTAAGGAAAAGAGCCTACAAAAATAGATGAGAGTAATTTTATTGGTTTTAACGAGGCTATGAGCAGCAAGCACACAGATTGCGGCGTCCTTTTTTTCCTTGATGATTACCAATTTGAACGCCTGTGGAATAACCCTGACTGGTACATAGAATTGTTACAAAAATACAATTGCGTTTTGTCACCTGATTTCAGCCTTTGCGCTGACTATCCGCTAGCGTTGCAAATTTATAATCATTACCGTAAGCATTGGGCAGGAGCATATTTACAGCTTCACGGCATTGAGGTGATACCTACAATTTGTTGGAGCGATGAAAGAAGTTTTGAATGGTGCTTTGATGGCGAGCCTGCTGGCGGAACAGTTGCAATATCAAGCGTTGGAACACAGAAAAGCAAGATTGCAAAAGAGCTGTTTTTGAAAGGCTACAACGAAATGATAAAACGCTTACAGCCTGAAGCTATCATCTTCTACGGCAGAGTTCCCGAAGAATGTACAGGAAATATTATTCATGTTAAATCATTTCAAGAGAAATTCAGGAGGTCAGAGTAATGGGCGGACGAGGCTCTTCGAGTGGTATAAGTGATAATGGCAAGAAGTACGGTACAGAGTATCATACGGTGTATCAATCAGGTAATATCAAGTTTGTGAAAATTAACGAAGGCAACATAACACCGCCGTTTGAAACTATGACAAAAGGCAGGGTTTATGTTACAGTAAGTAATCAGGACAAACCAAAATCAATAGTTTATTTTGACAAGCATAGCAAAAGGTATAAACAGGTTGATATTGATCACCCACATAGAATTAACGGTAAATGGACTCAACCCCATACACATAAAGGTTATTTTCACAATGAAAAAGGTGATAGGGAAATTATGCCGAAAGAAAGTAAAATGATTGACAGAGTATTAAAAACTTGGTACACTAAAAACGGTAAGTAGAAGTGTTGTGAGGAACACGCATAGTGATATGAATGTCCGGTGCAAATCCGGACGCTTACCCTTGAGACAGTACAGAAATGTGCTGTCTTTTCTTTTGCTTATTTTTAGAATTTTTAATAAAGAGAGGTGGTACCGTGAAAAACTTAAACACAAGGCAAAAAAAGTTTGCTGAATACTATGTGCAGAACAGTAACGCCCCTGAAAGTGCAGAACAAACAGGATATTCAGCAAAATATATCAATTTGAATGGTCAAAAATTACTGCAAAATACAGCCTTGACGAAGATAACAAACGCATTGCACAGGCAAGAGCGGATGAATGGCACGATAAGGCTGATATACTTGAAGAAAAGGTGAAAAAGGCAGAAAATATCAACAAGATTTCAAGTGAAGCTGTTGCAAATTCTTCAAAAGATGATACAATAAAAGGAAGTAGTAAAAAGCCGATTACGCCTATAACCGATAATGCTATTAATCGTGTTCCA
>OLPV01001139.1_pt1 | contig 20389 bp, 18 predicted proteins | sample 1671961 | NCBI WGS metagenome assembly OLPV01 (sample SAMEA3136630, study PRJEB25190) | human gut metagenome | biome: human gut; feature: human-associated habitat; material: faeces | place: Austria | collected 2013
GCGGGGATCCCCCGGCCGGGCCGCCGGCAGTTCCAGCAGTGCACGCTGTTCGGCAGCGGAGAAGCCCAGGAAGCCCGGGAATGCGGGGGTGGGGCGCGCCATGAGCACCAGCGAACAGTCATCTCCGGTGGCTGCTGCCACCGGGCCGTCCAGCAGGCTCTGCACCTGCGGCTGGAATTGCTTCGGCGGGAGGACCACGCCCAGCCGGAGGAGATCCCGCACCGTCTCGGTCAGGGTGCCGTCCCGGCGCTGATACAGCGCCTGCTCGCTGCCGTCCGACAGCAGGACGATGGCCCCGAAGGCGGGCTTTTCGGCTTTGAACAGCCGGAAATGCCGGGCTGCATGGGGCGAGGTGACAAAGCAGGTGGCGTTGAGGAACTCCCCGTTCGTGGGGCTGGAAAGCACCCGGAGCTGCCCGTTGTCCAGGCCGCCGATTACGCCGTCGCCGATGTGGCCCAGCAGAAAGCGGTCGCCTTTGCAGGCCGCAAACAGAAGGGTGGAAGCCAGCGCCTCCGGCGGGCACTGCAGGACGCTGCCGGTCTCCCGGAGCGCTTCCAGCAGGACATTCAGGATGGTTTGCCGGACGGCTCCGGCGTCCGGGCAGGCGTAGAAGGCGTCAAACTGTTCGCACAGCAGCCGGGTGACCGTCCGGGTCACGGTTTGTGCTCCGTAGTGGGAAAGTGCCTGGCTGCCGGCACCGTCTGCCAGTGCAATGGCGCACACACTGCCGTCCGGGCTTTGCCGGACGGCGGCGGCATCCTGACAGGGGGTGCCCAGCCGACGGTGGCTGCGGCCTGCCGTGCAGGCCTGGATCAGATTCCATTCCATAACCGATCTCCTGTTACAGAGCTTCCCAGGAAGAGATCTCGCTGATGTCCAGCTCCTGCCGGTCGCCCGGCAGACTCTGGGAGGTCTTGACCACGCTCTTGCCCAGCCACTTGAAGAAGTCCTGGAAGCGCAGGCCGTTCAGACGGTAGGCCTTGTTGTTGCTGGAGAAGCGGCGCAGGACGTTCATGTTGGCGTCGCCGCCGATGCCCACGGACAGCACGGTCAGCTTGCGCTGGCTGGTCAGCTCCCGGATGCGCTGCTCGGCGCGTGCCAGCTCGGCCTCCTCCTGGGGGCCGGGGGAGGGTTCGCCGTCGGACAGGAGCACGAGCATGGGCTGGTAGTAGTCCACGCCGTTGTCCTTGAATTCCTGCTTGCGCTGCTCCAGCAGGTCGAGGGTCAGGTTCAGGCCCTCGCCCATGGCCGTGTTGCCTTCCGCTTTCAGCTTGGGCGGCTTTGTCTGGCGGTCGAGGGTCGAAAAGTCCTGCAGGCACACGGCACGGTCGTTGAAGGACACCACCGCCACCTCGGCGGAGTAGGAGGCGGCACTGTCCTCCCGGATGGCCTGATAGAGGGACTGCAGGCCGTCTTCCAGCAGGTTCAGGCGGCTGATGCCGCCGGTGGCCACATCGAAGACGTGGCCGTCCAGCACGGTGGTCTTGCCGGTGCGCTGGAAATTGCCCCCTTCGATGGTGAGCATGGTGCCGCTCAGGTCGGCACAGATGCCAAGGGCGACCCGGGGGGTGGGGTTGGTGCGGAGATCGTCGATCCTCTGACGGCGGACATCCGCCAGTTTGGTCAATGCATTCAAATCCATGGTACAGATCCTTTCGTTTCAGACAGATTTCGGCGGAAAGCCGGCGGTCACTGACCGCCGTTCAGCCAGGAAGCGACGGAGAAGCCGCCGTTGGGCACAGGAGGCTCCTGCGGGATGGGCGCGGGTCTGGGCTGGGAGGGGGCGGTGTTCCGGGAAGACGTGCCGTTCCAGCCGGTGCTGTGCTTGAAGCGGGTGGGGAACAGTTCCGCCGACATGGGATCCCGTGCGGCGAGGGTCCCGTCATCCAGCAGACGGAGATACTTCTGGAAGGCGCCGATCCACTCGCGGACGGAGTAGCGCTCGTTCTCGCTGTGGTGGGTGCCGTCGATCCGGAAGGTGTTGTAGAACATCTCCTTCACCTCATAGGTCAGGTGGCTCCAGACGTAGCGCCACGGCCCCTGAGGGGTCTTTTTGTTGGAGCTGGTGCCCAGCGGATAGGAGAAATCGCCGGCCAGGATGTTGTCCGCCAGGCTCTCACCGCCCTGCTGTGCGTAGGGGGGCTTGCCCGGCAGCATGAGCATGAAGAGCAGTGTGGCGACGGCAAAATCCTCGTTGCCGGTGGTGCGCAGGAAGGTGCCGAAGTTTTTGCCCTGGATCTCCGGTGCCGTGAAGGTGGTGGTGCCCACCGGGCAGGGGAACTCTTCGATCTGGAAGCTGTCCACGTCCACCAGCCAGACCTCCCGGGGAGACTTGACCAGGATGTTGCGGGGATTGAGATCGCCGACCAGGATGCCGTTCTGGTGCAGGAAGCGGATCTTCTTGAGCAGGGTCAGGCACAGCTCCACGCAGTCCCTCTTTTTCCAGCCGGGGAAGGTCTGAAGGAACAGGGGTTTGATGAACAGGCTGCGTTGCAGTTCATGGCCGGAGGCCAGCGGCATCAGAAAGCCCACGAACTCGCCGGATAGGTTCAGGACCGGGGCGGTGGGGTAGCAGATGCCCTCGCACTGCAGCGGATGGCTCAGCATCCGGCGCAGTTTGGCTTCCTGCCGCGCGGTCAGATGATCGGGGCGGTAGATCTTGGCAGCCATGCCGGAGCTGGTTTTGTAGATGATGCCCTCGGCACCGTCGCTGATCTTTTCCAGCAGCTGGATCGGCCCGTCCGGGGAGAGCACTCTGCTGCCCGGGCCGGGGATCTCCCGAACGCGCAGGATCGTGTCGGGAACGTTGGTCATCTGCGTTTTCAGCCGGAAGGCGGGTTCATGCTTTGGCGCGGCGGGAGAAGCTCCGGCGGCGTCCTTGGCGTCCTTCCAGATATACGAGCTGGCGTATCCGAACCGGTTCAGCTTGCCCACCTGGATGTGCTTGGCCCGTACCGAGACGTCTTCGTTGAAGCCGTCGATCGTTTTGGCCAGCTGGACATCCTGGGTGAGCAGGGTCATCCGGTAGGCAGTTCTCTTTTTGATGAACACGCTCTGGAAGGTGCTGTCGGCAAAGTTGTCATCCGGATTGCCGTAGATCTTCAGCAGGCCGGCGTTCTGGAGTTCGACCAGCTTCTGGTAGCCGTTTATGGCGTGTGCGGCCCGTTCCGGCTCGGAAAGATTCTTCCGGTGCTTCGTCACCTCCTCAATGACCCGCAGGGGAACGATGACCCGGACGGAAGAGGTCAGCAGCGGGGTCAGACGCTCCAAAAAGCTGTTCAGCGTGGGGTACAGCAGGCTGCTGGTGTCCAGAAAGATCAGGTCGCTGTTGCGGACAAGATTCTGCAGGAACCTTTGGGCGCGGGCTTCCTTGGCCGGGTCAGAAGGAGCAGTGGGGGCAGTCATCTGCTGCTGCAGCCAGGCCGCCAGAACGGCGATCTGATCGTCCTGAAGAACGTCGCCGGGATCCTGAACGGAGAACCCGCAGCGCTGGGCGTGCCGCAGGATCTCACTGGGAGCCGCATGGACAAGAGATGCGATTTCCGCAATGGATTTCATGGAATGGTTTCCTTTCTGCCCGGGGCGTATTTTTCTGCGCGGGAGAGCTGCCCGGGACTGATCTCACTATACCAGCGGAAAACCCGGGAACGGCAGGGGGAAACCTGTGCGCGGCAGGCTTCCCCCCTTTGGGAACGGCGAAATGGATGGGTATGCTTTTTGCAAAGATCCGGAACACCCCTGTTCCGCCCGACATACGACAGAGAATGCGAGGTAACACGATGGCAGAAGAAAAGAACATCCCGGCAGCAATGACCCCGGAAGAGACCGCACCCCAGCAGGCAGAGATCCCGGCAGAAACGCCGCAGGAAGGCACCGCCAAGGAGAACGAATGCGCAGAGAACGCCGCCCACGAAGCAGCGGCCCGGGAGGAAGCACCCGGCGGGGAAGCCCTGAAGGCAGAAACGCCTGCAGATGCTGCAGCCGCCAAAGAGGATGCAGCGCCCAAAGAAGATGCAGCGCCCAAAGAACCCAAAGAAGCCGAGCCGGAAAAAGCCCCGGAAGAAGCCCCGGAAGAAGCCTTCCCTGCGTTCACGAAGAAGGTGCAGACCGATGCAGAGTTTTCCACTGCAGCGGGTTCGGCCCAGGGTGCCAGCCATGTGGAGCGCGGGATCCCCTGCCAGGATGCCAGCGATGTGCGGGTCTTCCCGGAGCTGGGCATCGCGGCGGCAGGCGTTGCGGACGGTGTGGGCAGTTGCCCGCTGTCCCATTTCGGCTCCCGCCGGGCAGTCAAAGCCGGTCTGGATGCGCTGGAAGCTGCGGTAAAGGCGCTCCCGGCGGCGGAAAAGGCCATGGAGGATCCGGCGCAGATGCAGGAGCTGCTGCGCGGCAGTATGCGCGCCGCCCGGGATGCCGTGGCAGCACTGGCGGCTGAAAAGAAGGCAAAGGCGTTCGATCTGGCCTCTACCCTGACGCTGGCCGTCTTTGACGGAAAGCACTTCCACTGCGGCCACGTCGGCGATGACGGTGCGGTGGTGCAGTTCGCGGACGGTAGCTATGAAATGATCACGCAACGCTGCAAGGGCGGCGCGGACGCCATGGCCAACAGCGTGATGCCGCTGCAGGCGCCGGAGACCGAGTGGACCTTTGTTTCGGCAAAAAAGCCGGTGGTCGGCTTCCTGCTGACCACGGACGGCGTGCTGGACAATTTCGTCACCAACGAGGGGGCTGTCTATTACCCCTTCATGCAGAATTTCCTGTACGGCACCCTGCCCGAGACCCCGGAACAGACCCCGGAGACGGCAGCACAGGAAATGGCGGAGGGCATGAAGGCGCTCTTCGATTCCGAGATGATGAAAGAGCGCACCGGCGATGACCTGACCATTGCTGCTGTGACCAAGCGCGCGGCACTGGAAGCCGCCCCGGTGCCCTCGTTCAGCGTAGAGAAGTGGACGGCCGAGCAGGAAGCGCTCCGCCGCGCCCGCTATGCGGCACTGTATCCGAAAGAGGAGGAATGATCCATGCCGGGCAACGCAATGCAGCCCGCAGCCGGGCGGCAGCTGGAACAGGCACTGCAGCAGGTGCGGCAGCGTCTGGCGCACAGCTGTCTGCAACAGGCGGAAAGACCGGGCTGTGTGCAGCCGCCCAGCCAGCCCCGCACCCTGCACAGCCTGCGGCTGTTCCAGGTGGAACAGTTCGCGTTCAGCGATGAGAGCCTGCACGAGCGGCTGACCAGCCTGTATGACGCAATGAGTCCCTTTGTGGACAGCTGTTTTTTGCTGCTGGAAGGCACCGAGACGGGCGTGACCCTCTCGCTGGGGCTTCGCGCCCCGGCACCCGGGGCAGCGGCAGAGCTGTTCCGGGCATCGCTGGAAGGCAACTTCCCGGGCATCGTTCTGAAGCAGCAGGACAGCACCGCCATTGACCAGACCATGAGCCGGCTGGAAAGCGGCGGCAACCAGACCACCGTCTCGGCGGTGACCCTGCTGCCCTCCGAGCGTGAGACCGGCACCGGCGGCGAGGCGGGAAGCGTCCAGGGACTGGAAAAGTTTATCGATACGATGATGGGGCGGCGTTATACCGCGATCGTTCTGGCAGCGCCCTATTCCCGGCAGACGGTCGAAAAGCGCATTGCGGCGCTGGAGACCATCAGCACACTGCTCTCCCCTTACGCCGAGAGCACGCTGCAGACCAGCAACGCGCAGGCCCTGAGCCTGAGCGATGCGGTCAGCAGCTCTGTGGCGGACAGCGTCGTAAAGAACCTTGCCGTGGGGTATAGCTCCACCCAGACCCAGAGCACGTTCCAGCAGTCCGGCAAAGGCAAGGGATACGGCATCACGCCCCTGGGCCTTGGCATCAACTGGAACACCCAGACCGGGACCGGCAGCGGGACCTCCCAGGCGGACGGATACAACGTCACCAACGGCACGGCCGCAGGACAGATCCAGACCCAGGGCATGACCCGCACTGCTGGCAGCACCCAGACCCGCACCATGAGTTACGGGTGCCGCTGGAAAAACAAGCAGGTGGAAGATCTGCTGGAACAGGTCGACCGGCAGATCAAACGGCTCCATGCCGGCGGCAGCTACTGGGACTGCGCGGCCTACTTCATCGGGGAGCCTTCCGTCAGCGCCATGGCCGCCAGCGCCTATCAGGCATTGGCGGCAGGACGCGGCACCCGGAACCAATCGCTGTGTGCCGTCTGGCAGACGCTGCCCGGGCGGGATCAGAGCAGCAACATCCGGAACCTGCTGGCCTGCCTGCGCTATGCGGAGCCGCCCCGGTTCCGGCTGCCGGACGGCACCGTATCCGGGACGGACAGCACCCTGCCGGGCAGCGAGCTGCCCCGCATGATGGGGCTGCCCCGCCAGTCGGTGCCGGGCCTGAGCGTCACGCAGATGGTCCCGTTTGGCCGCAGCGTCACCTATACGGCCAGCCGGGTGCAGCCGCTGTCCAGCCGTCAGGCACTTCTCGGGCAGATCGTGCATATGGGCAAAGTGACCCCCCAGCCCGTAAAACTGGATCTGAATGCGCTGTGCGCCCATGCGCTGATCGTGGGCGGCTCCGGTTCCGGCAAGACCACGGTCAGCTGCGAGCTTCTGCGCAGTACGGCGGAGGAAAACATCCCCTTTACGGTGGTCGAGCCTGCCAAGGGCGAGTACAAGCGGCTGTTCGGCAGGCTGCCCGGCGTAAAGATCTATACGACCTCGCCCCGGGCATACCGGATGCTGCGGATCAACCCCTTCGCGTTCGACCCGGCGGTGCAGCTGCAGGATCACATCGACCGGCTGATCGGTGCCTTTTCGGCGGCCTGGCCCATGTACGCAGCCCAGCCCAGCCTGCTCCGGCAGTGCGTGGAACAGGCCTATGTGGACCGGGGGTGGGACTTGAGCAACAGCGTGTGCCGGATCACCGACAAAGATCCCTTCCCCACCTTCCGGGATCTGCTGGAAGCGCTTCCCGAGGTGATCCGGGCCAGCCATCTGGTGGGTGAGACAAAGGGCAATTACGAGGGCACCCTGCGCGCCCGGCTGAATCTGCTGGTCAGCGGCGTATACGGGCAGATCTTCTGCTCCGGCATCAGCGTTTCGGATGCCGACCTGTTCGAGAGCCGCACGATCCTGGACCTGAGCACCATCGGATCCGATGAGACGCGCGCCCTGCTGATGGCGGTCATCATCAGCCGGCTGTACGAGTACCGCACGGCCCATCCGGCCGGCGGCAGCGGCCTGCGCCACCTGACCCTGCTGGAAGAAGCCCACAACATCCTGCGGGCGGTCCCGGCGGCAGCGGCATCGGCAGAAGGGGGCGGCGCGTCCGCCCAGGCGGCAGAGAGCCTGGCAAAGAGCATTGCAGAGCTGCGGTACACCGGAGAGGCCTTTCTGGTCGTGGATCAGTCCCCGGGGATCCTGGATCCGAACGCGATCAAAAACACCTCGACCAAGATCGTCATGCGCCTGTCCTACGCGGAGGATCAGAACGCGATGGCGGCAGCCATGACCCTGACCCCGCAACAGGCCGCACAGCTGGCCCGCCTGCCCAACGGCACCGCTGCCGTTCTGCAGGAAGGCTGGGCCGAGCCGGTGCTGGTGCAGAGCCGGATGCGCCCCCACATCTGGGAGGAGCACGGCAAGGCACCGGGCATTTCCTACCCGGCGCTCTGCCGCCTGCGCACCTTCCTGCTGCGCTGGCTGCTGCAGCAGACCGCCCGGCGGCAGTTCGATGCTGCTGCCCTGCAGGACGTGCTGCTGCACCGCATCCAGGGGCTGGATCCCTGCCAGTGTGCGATGTTCCAGGAGCTGTTTGCCTACTATCAGAGCCGCTATCTGCGGGTGCAGCGGGCGCAGAAAAATTTTGCGGACCCGGTCTGCTGCCTGCCGTTCTATGGAGAGCTGATGGAAACGCTCCTCTCCTGTGAGCATTTGTTCCGTCTGTGCCCCCTGCCCCACCCCACCAAAGAGATGCAGGTGCCCTACAGCCGGAATGAGACCTACCGCCAGAACTGCCGGAACTGGCAGGAACAGGCGCGTCAGACGCTGGATCTGTACACCAGCGGCCTGACCGTGGAGGAACGGGACAGCGCTCTGCACTGCCTGCTGCTGTACCACGGCCAGACCGACACCACAGCCGTGCTGGTGAGCAGTGTTCTTTATCATCCATCTTCCAAACCGTAAGACAGAAAGGAGACCCCCATGCTGGACGGAAATGACAATGGCGACGCCCCCGAAGTGGGCATGGACAACGACACCGGAGAGATCGCAAGCCCGGAGGTGACGGCAGAGGAGCTGAGCGACGCTTACAGCGGCGAGACCGGCGCGGTGGAACCGCCCGGTGGCCCGGCCGGAGAAGGGACGCTGGAACACGGCGGAAAGGCCGCAGAAAGCGTACTGGACGGCGGCAAGGAGGGCGCGCTGGAGTCCGGAACCAAAACGGAGGACCTGGAGGCCGGCGCCAAAGGCAATGCGCCGCCCGGCGAGACCGCCGCGCCGGAACATCTTACGACCATCAACGAGGATCTGGCCGGGCTGGAACACCCGGAGACCGGCGTGCGGTACGAGCATTCGACCATCACACTGGACGGCAAGCAGTACGATGTGGTGGCACCGCAGTTCGACAGCCTGTGCAATGCTGCATTGGAGAAGGAAGACTACGCGAAATCGGATTACCTTCAGGCAAAGATCTGCAACGAGAAGCTGCAGGACGCCGTGCAGAACGATCCGGAGCTGGCTTCCAAATTCACGGCGGATCAGCTGGACCAGATCCGCAACGGGGATACCCCAAAAGGCTACACCTGGCACCATGCCGAGCAGCCGGGGCAGATGCAGCTGGTGGACAGCGGCATCCATGCGGCAACACGCCATACGGGCGGCCGCGTGCTTTGGGGCGGCGGCAAAGAGAACCGCTGACCGGAAAGGAGCGTATGATTTATGAAATGGCTTTATACCGAGCCGCTGGCTTCGGATCTGCCGATCCGTGAATTTCAGGTGGACAACGCATTGATTCTGCCCGCAGACTATGTGGCCTGCGTGCGGGAGAATGGCGGCGGAAAACCCGAACGCTGCATCTGCACGACTGCAGACGGCAAAGAGCACATCGTGGGCTATCTGCTGAGCTTTGCCCCGGGCAGCTCCGTGGACATCCGCGACTACAATCACGACACCAGCCGCTATGTGGCCATCGCGATCGACCCCTTCGGCAATGCGTGGTGCATTGAGCGCCAGACCGGCCATATCGTGTTCCGGAACCACGAGACCAATGCCGTGGCGGACGCGGCGGACAGCTTCACTGCATTTCTGGAAAAGTTGACGCTGCCGCAGTAAAAACGGCATAGGAAGCGAACCAGGCCGGAGAGCATCTGCTCTCCGGCCTGGTTTTTTATGGTCTGCCGTGCAGGGTGTGCCGCCGCAGTTCCGCACATCGGTCCGCGCGCCATGGCACGGCAGCTGCTGCGCTTCAGCGGGAAAAAAGAGCCCGCAGGCTCCCCCTCACAGGGTCTGCGGGTCTTTTCAGAACTCAGTCTTCGTTGTCGTCCTCCTCATCGCCGTAGGCCTCGTCGTCCTCCTCGTCCGCGTAGGCTTCCTCGGCATCCTCTGCCTGGTCGTCGTCCTCCGCTTCGTCCTCCGCTTCGCCGTCCGCAGGGGCGGCGTCATCGGTTTCGCTGTCGAGGTCCGTCACATCGATGATCGTTCCGTCCCCTTCCGAGGGCTGGAACGAGGCCAGCAGCTGATCCAGGAGACGGTCGAGCGTCGCGGGATCGTCGGGGACGGAGCCGATGGAAGCGGTCAGATCCGGATCGATGTCCTGCAGCACACGGGACGCAGAGCTGTCGTCCACGGCATCCTCGCTGTCTTCCTCCGCGTCCTCGGCTTCCTCTTTTTCTTCCTTGAGACGGGCCTCGCAGTCCTCCAGAGCCTGCGTGGGGTCGATGCCGGAGAACATCACCTGCAGGATGCCATTGCCGTACTGGTGGAACATGGCAGGCGGGCAGAAGATGCTGTCGTCAATGGCCTCCTGCACAGGAACACCGCCGTGGCAGTCCACATAGCACTTGAAGGCCAGCTCGCCATCACGGTAATCCATCTCGAAATTGCCGTTGCGCAGGCGGTAGTTGACGCGGGTGAGGTACTCTGCCAGACGCGCCATGCTCTTGGCATCCTTAGGATCGGCCGACACCGAGGACAGGGCACGCACGGTATAGGAATCATTCTTCACATTGATGCGCAGATCCACACGACGGATCATGCTGCCGGTGGGGAGATCCAACTGGATCAGACCCATGATTTCGGATGCCGTGTAGTGCAGGTGCTTCTTGTCCAGAAAGCGGCGGATCGCATTGAAGACCTCCTCGGAATAGTGATCGAATTTAAATGCCATGGTACATTCCTCCCGGCTTTCAAAAGCCTTTTTTCAGGTGGTTGGTTCGGAAGCTGTTTGCTTCCTGCAGTGTCTATAGTCTGCATCCGGGATCCGGAACTTTGGGTGGGGGGAAGCGCAAAAATGGATCCCGGGGGCAGTTTTTCAGGAGAAAAAGCAAAAAGCGGCTGCCGCACAGGATCCTGCGCGGCAGCCGCCTACGGCGGAAAGAGAGAACAGCTCAGCGGGACAGCGGGGTGCCGTCCGCATCGCACAGGGTGTAGCCGGCGGCAAAGTCTGCCTCGGACACCAGATTGAAGTCAACGTCCTCCACGGCACCGTCTGCGCCGTACTGGATGGAATAGAAGATCACCGTGCCCTTGTCGGAGGTGCTCAGGGGGGCACCGTACAGGAAGGCGCTGAAGTAGTGCTGGGGGTCGGCGGGGTTCAGGCAGAGCCGGTCGGCGTGGAGCAGCGCGGCGATCTCCGGGCACATCCCGTCTTCCTTCTGCCAGATCCTGCGGGGCGTGGGCTTCTGCTCGTAGAGATCCTGTGCGGCGTCCGCAAGGGTGTGGTTTGCCTCGAAGTAGGCGCGGGTGTTCGGGTAGGGATAGTGCCGGCCGTCCACCGTATCCACCTTGAAGTAATCCCCGCGCTGGGCCAGCTCGCCGCTGCCGTGCACAGCCTCCTGCGAGAACAGCTCGTAACGCCCATCGGGCAGGCAGCGGATGGCGCCTTCTTCGATGAGCTGGCGCTCCATGGCGCTGCCGTCTCCCAGACGATAAGCGTGGACCAGGACCTTCTTGTTCTTGATGGCGTATTTCATAATGTATTCTCCTTTTGTATCGTATCACGCGGCGCATCCGGCAGGGACTCTGCCGGTATTATACCACAAATTCCGGAAAAACAGCGCGGCAGCAGGCGAAATTTCCGGCTGCTCAGAATACCTCGTCGGCCAGGCCGTATTCCACCGCCTGCCGGGCAGTCAGGTAAAAGTCGCGCTCGGTGTCGAGGTTGATCTTTTTCTGGGGCTGGCCGGTGTACTGGCACAGCAGCTCGTTGAGCTGGCTGCGGGTCTGGCGGATGCGGGAGGCCTGGATCTCGATGTCGGTCTGCTGGCCGGACATTCCGCCCATGACCTGATGGATCATCACAGTGCCGTTGCGGGAGACCGTGCGGTGTCCCTTGGTCCCGGCCGCGAGGATCACGGCGGCCATGCTGGCGGCCAGCCCGACACAGCGGGTGGAGACCACCACGCCCTGCGCCTTGGTGCGCTCGATCTCATCGATCAGCGCCAGGCCGTCCACGACGCTGCCGCCGGGCGAGTGGATGCTCAGGGTGACCTCCCGGGCATTGTGCAGCACCAGATAGCGCAGCTGCAGGGCGGCGTCCAGCGCGCTCTGGGAGGTGACCTCCCCATACAGGCTGATCTCGTTCTGTTCCGTGAACAGTGCGGCGGGGATGGTGCCCTCGCGGGGGCCGAGTTTGCTGTTGAGCTGAACGGTGATCATTGTGCATTCTCCTTTTCGATTCTGTGTTGTTCTGTGGCTCGTTTGGGGGGCATCAGGCGGCGGAAGTGCCGCAGAGGTAGTGTACGAACGCGTTGTACTGTTCGGTCAGCCGCCGCATCTTTTTGCGGATGGAGACGGCCTCTGCGCTCACCGCATCCGGATGTTCGGCGGCTTTTTTCATAAAGGAGACCCGGCGGGAAAAAGTCTCTGCATCCAGAACAGCGGGGCGGGCGATGGCTTTCTGGGGAGGGGTGCAGCCCTCCGGTGCGGCCGGGACCTGATACAGGCTGATGTCCGGCAGGCGGGTGACCAGAACGGTATCGCCGCTGAGGTACAGCGCTTCGGTGTAGTCGGTGCCCTTCCGGAGCTGCATCAGCTGGTGGGTGCTCAGCAAAGGCGCGGCTTCGCCACGCTCGTTCAGGTGGGTCTGCCCGGTGTGGAAGCTGAGCAGCTCCAGCAGTTCGAGCTCGTTGCTCCGCAGGTAGAACCAGTTGGAGCAGTTGGCAAGGATGGTGGACGCCTGGGTGGGGTAAACACTGCGCAGCTGCTGCAGGCTCTGGCAGACGATGAACCAGCGGATGTTCCGGCTGCGGAGCGCCGAGATGTACCGGTCCATGGAGGAGATGCGGATGTTGCAGAACTCGTCCATGACAAAGTTCAGCCGCACCGGCAGTGCGCCGCCGTTGGCAGCGGCCTGCTTCAGCAGGACCGAGAGGAGCTGCTGGACAACGATGCCTTCCAGCGTATCGTAGGCGTCGGTCTCGTCCGGCATGACCAGGATCAGCGCGATCCGCTTGTCCGGGTCGGACAGCTCCCGGAAGTGGAACCCGGAGGTGGAGATCATGTGCAGCAGCTGTGTGTTGCTGGTAATGAAGTTCAGCATACCGGTCGCGGTGCCCAGAACGCAGGAGCGGGTCTTGTCCGGAAAATCGCAGATGTTCAGCAGTTGCACCAGAATGGGGTGATTCCGGGCGGCGTCCGGCAGGGCGTGGCAGATCTTGGACAGCTCCTCCAGGCCGTCATCGTTCAGGTAGGTGGACAGGGTGTACAGATTCAGTTGGTCGGGAGATGCGGCCAGAAAGAGCAGCAGGAAGCTGATGCCGGTCAGGAGCGCCTGTGCATTCTGCACCCAGAAGGGATCCTGATTGGGAACCGTGGACAGCCGGGTGATGGCGGTGGTCAGCTCGTGCAGGGCGGAAATGGCACCTGCAATATCGCCTGCCTGGAACAGGTCGGTGGCGACCTCCAGCAGGTTCACGCTGCTCTGGTCGAAGGTGCGGAAGTTGAGCCGCACGATCTCGTACCCGTTTTCGGCCAGTGCACCGCAGACGGTCTGGCCGATGTTGCTGTCGGGGTCGGTCAGCTCTCCCTTGATGTCCACGGCAACGATGTTCTCGTGGGCATAGGCCAGCGAGACCAGCGTGGGGGCCACCAGAAGCCGCGTTTTCTTGGAGCCGGACTGACCGAAGACGATGCTCATGCTGTCATCGTTCTGGAACACGGCGCCTTCCGGCCCGGCCAGAATGGGCATTCCGCCGGCGTGCAGATCTTCCCGCTTCCGCACCAGCCCGAACCGCTGCCGCAGTTCGTCCGGGTCGGCAAAACGATCATCGCCGGGGTGCAGCAGGCTGTAGGGCGCCCAGTCAGCGGTATATTCAGGAAACTCTTTTCTGTAAACGCACATAATCACGATCCTCCTTGTTCAGATCCACAGGCTGCAGGGGCCGGCCGGCCAGCCGGGTGAGCAGGCAGTCTTCCCGTTCTGTCCAGGCACAGAGACGGCTGTAAGTAATGGCGGCGCCAAGCGGCATATCCCGGGTCAGATCCGCAAGCACGCGGTCCAGCAGATGGAGGGTGCGCTCTTTCCGCAGTTCCGGTGCGGCCAGCAGCTGTGCCAGGATCTCGGCCCCGCCGCGGAGAGAGCCATGTCCCCGCAGGTGCAGGTTCACTTCCAGCAGGCCGGCCAGACGTTTGCGGTCTTCAAACAGCGAAAGCGCAAAGGACTGCGCGGGAAGATACCGGTCACAGCAGCGCTCCAGAAGGGAGACCGCCTTGGCCGGGGCGTCCCGCAGAAGGAAGGCCGGCCAGCCCATGAAACCGATCTGATCCGACCAGTATTTCAGCAGAAGCTGAAAATAGTCCTCGTCCAGATGGCCGATCCAGTCGGTCACATCCAGCACGACCAGCCCGTTGTAAGAGGGCGTAAAGCCTTTGGCGTGTGCGATGGCACGTTCCGTCTGCACGATAAGGGGAAACGCCCGTTCGTAAGGGGGAACGTAATTGGCCCGGATCAGGACATAAGGCGTTTCGCGGTCAGATCGGGGTTTTCCGGCCAGCTGTGCGATCAGAGGCTCCGGGCTGACCAGATCGGTGCTGAGAACGGCGGCACAGCATTCACTGCGGAGCGTTTCCAGAACGGGCGGCAGGGATAACAGAGATAAATCGATCATAAGAACCTCCTGTTTGCAGGGTGTGTTCCGTTTTCCGGAACGAAATCGGACCGGAATCGAGGGTTCCGGATTGCCTTTTCAGGTTACACCGGAAATTCCTGCTTTTCCGAGGGGGAAGGCCCGGCAGACAAGGCTTCCCTCTCCGCAAACCGGGGAACGGCATGGTAATTTAAAAGAAAAGATGGGCCGGGACGAGCCGGAAAACCGGCGGTCCTTGCAGGAAAGGAAGGATTCGAGGATGCGGAATACCAGTACCAGAACGGGGACCGAGTTCCTGCTGGAAAGTTTATGGGAGGGGCTTTGCCTCTGGCTGCTGTACCAGAAAGGGCTGTTCCGCTGTCTGCCGGGCTGGACGTATGGCCGGTCGGTGCTGCTGCTGACCGGAATGCAGATCGGAATGCTGCTGCTGAGCGATTATCTGCTGTTCCGGCATCACCGCACCGGCGGCACCCAGTGTGCAGCGCTGTTTCTGCCCTATGGCGTCTATACCCTGCTGATCTACCGGCGGGAGCTGGAATGGGCAGGATGGGCGCTGCCGGCCGTCTGCGCCGGGCTGGCGCTGGGGTATACGGTGCTGTGCATGGCGCAGAAGATCCCGGACTCCGGCCGGAAAGCCTGCATCCTGAAAAACCGGGCATACCGCTGCTGGTGGGTCAGCTGGGAACTGCTGGCCGCCGGTGCCGTGCTGCTGGTGGGAGGGCTGTTCCTGAATTTTGTGCTGGGGCTGAATCTGTTCCTGCCCGTGGTGCAGCCGACGGTCGAAACCAATGCGGCGGTGAACACCCGGACGCTGGAAGGCTGTGCCGTGGAGCTGCAGCCCCTGCGGGAGGGGACCTGGAAAACGCTGAGCATCCGAAGAAAACTGGATATGCTGCAGAAAGTGGCCAACCTCGAAGTGCAGGAGCTGGGTCTGCCGCAGGAGCTTCGCGTCGGCGGTTCGGTGCTGGGCGAAAACGTTCTGGCGGAGTATGAGGACCGGACGCATACGATCCGGGTCAGTCTGGATCTGCTGGAAGAGGGCAGCAGCGGCATGGTGCTGGATGCGCTGCTGCATGAGTGCTACCATGCCTACCAGCACCAGCTGGCGGAGCTTTACAAGGCCGAGAGCGACCCGGCCGTGCTGCAGCTGAAGGTGTTCCGCACGGCCGCGCAGTATGCATACGAATTTTCCCATTACGAAGACGAGGATCTGCAGGCCTACTATGAGCAGGCCTGTGAGATGGATGCCCGTTCCTATGCGTGGGAGCGGAAGAGCATTTATTCCGAATGCATCCGCTCGGTGATCGTGGAACAGCGCCCGGTGGAGATCGTGTCCGCTTCGGAAGCGGCTTCCTGAACCCGAAACAAAAAACAGCCGCTGCCCCTCCGGGTCTCCGGAAGGGCAGCGGCTGTTGGGTTGTCAGGAACGGTTATTGCTCGTTTTTCTTCACGAGGTCTTTGGTGTACAGGGCACGGGTGGCGTTGAGCACGGCCAGCACCATGACGCCCACATCGGCAAAGATGGCCGTCCACATACTGGCCATGCCCAGAGCGCCCAGCACCAGGCAGGCGAACTTGATGGCCAGAGCGAACACGATGTTCTCGTACACGATGCGCAGGGTGCGGCGGGCAATGCGCATGGCCAGTGCGATCTTGGCCGGGTCATCGTCCATCAGGACAACGTCGGCGGCTTCAATGGCGGCGTCCGAACCCAGTGCACCCATGGCGATGCCCACATCGGCGCGGGACAGCACCGGGGCGTCGTTGATGCCGTCGCCCACGAAGGCCAGATTTTCCTTGGGCTGCTTTTCGGCGATCAGCTTTTCGATCTGATCCACCTTGTCGCCGGGCAGCAGGCCGGCATGGAACTCATCCAGCCCCAGCTCGGCGGAAACGGCCTTGGCGACCGGTTCGGCATCGCCGGTCAGCATGACGGTCTTGCGCACGCCGGCGTCTTTCAGGGCGCGGATGGCCTGGGCGCTGTGGGGTTTGACCACATCGGCGATCAGCAGATAACCGGCGTACCTGCCGTCAATGGCAACGTGCACGATGGTGCCGGCTTCGTTCACGGCGGGGGCGGCCAGGCCAAGCTTTCCCATCAGGCGGGCGTTGCCGGCGGCGACCATCTTGCCGTCCACCTTGGCGGTGACGCCATGGCCGCCCAGTTCCTGCACATCGGTGACGCGGCCCGCATCGATCTCTTTGCCGTAAGCGGCCTTGATGCTCAGGGAGATGGGATGCTTGGACCAGCTCTCCGCCAGCGCAGCGGCTTCCACCAGAGCATCCTCGGAGGTGCCCTCCGCGGGGTGGATGCCGGTGACCTTGAAGGTGCCCTGGGTCAGGGTGCCGGTCTTGTCAAAGACCACGATGCCGGTGCGGGCCAGCTCTTCCAGGTAGGTGGAACCCTTGACCAGGATGCCGCAGGCGGAGGCACCGCCGATGCCGCCGAAGAAGCTCAGCGGAATGCTGATGACCAGTGCGCAGGGGCAGCTGATGACCAGGAAGGTCAAAGCGCGGTAGATCCAGTCCCCAAAGCGGGCGGGCTGGCCCATCAGCAGCAGCACGATGGGCGGCAGGAAGGCCAGCGCCAGCGCACCGTAGCAGACAGCCGGGGTGTATACCCGGGCAAAGCGGGTGATGAAGTTTTCGGCGCGGGCCTTCTTCATACTGGAATTTTCCACCAGATCGAGAATTTTCGAGACGGTGGACTCGCCGAACTCCTTGGTGGTCTGCACCTTCAGCAGGCCGGTCATGTTCACACAGCCACTGATGACCTCGTCGCCGGTCTGCACATCGCGGGGCAGGCTCTCGCCGGTCAGGGCGGCGGTGTTCAGGGCGGAAGTGCCCTCCACGATGACACCATCGATGGGCACCCGCTCGCCGGGCTGCACCACGATCACGGTGCCGACCTCCACGTCATCGGGGTCCACCTGCTCCAGCTTGCCGTCCTCGTCCTCCACGTTGGCGTAGTCCGGGCGGATGTCCATCAGGCTGGAAATGCTCTGGCGGCTCTTGCCCACCGCCACGCTCTGGAACAGCTCGCCGATCTGGTAGAAGATGATAACGGCACAGCCTTCCACATAGTCTCCCAGCGCGAAGGCGCCTACGGTGGCCACGGCCATCAGGAAGCACTCATCAAAGGGCTGGCGGTTCTTGATGCCCTTCAGCGCCTTGCGCAGCACGTCCCAGCCCACCACCAGATAGGGGATGCAGTAGAGCAGCAGCTCCACCGGGGTTGGGAAGGTCGGCAGGAGCTTGAGCACGATCACCAGCGCCAGCGCAATGAGGATCTGGCGCAGGGATTTTTTCTGCTTTTTGTTCATACAAATACTCCTTTTGGTTGGTCTGCTCCGCCCCGGGGGAGCGGGAGGCAGGAAAACTGCGGAAATTCCAGCGGCTTTTCCACAGGCGATTGGTGAAAAAATCAGGCTTTCCACCCTTTTCACCCTGTTTTCCACGGGATTTTCCCGCAGGAAATCGGCTCTTCTCCGCTTGTTTTTCGAGTTTTTCGCAAAGCGTGTTGAAAAGTAGGTGGAAAATGTTGAAAACTGCCCGCTTTTTCCACAGAAAAACCCTCCCGGTCAGGAACAGACCGAGAGGGCTTGCTCCCGTGTTCTCAGATGTCGAAGATCTCGCAGTCGTCCTCGACCTTCTTGCAGGCGGACAGCACGTTCTCCATGGTGGCATGGGGGTCTGCGCCCTCAGCGAATTCCACCTTCATCTTCTGGGTCATGAAGCTGACGGTTGCCTTCTCCACACCGGCGACGGTGTTGGCAGCATCCTCCATCTTCTGTGCGCAGTTTGCGCAGTCTACTTCGATCTTGTAGGTCTTTTTCATAATGAGTACCAGCCTTTCTATGCTATAAATTGTTGAAAAACAAAGGGAAACTATTCTTCGATGTGATCCATCCCCATGGAGAGGATGCTGCGCACATGGTCATCGTCCAGTGCGTAGTACACCGTTTTGCCTTCCCGGCGGAAACGCACCAGCTTGGAGTCCTTGAGCACCCGCAGTTGGTGGCTGACCGCCGACTGGCTCAGCTGCACCGCGTCCGCGATGTCCTGCACGCACAGTTCGTTGTCGTGGAGCGCGTACAGGATTTTGATGCGGGATGAGTCGCCGAACACCCGGAACAGGTCAGCCAGCTCGTACAGCACTTCGTCATCGGGCAGTTCCACCGGCCCGGCGGGCAAGGCGTGTTCATTCAGTTCTGCCATGGAGCCATCTCCTTTCGCAGTGAATTCATATGAACGTCTGTTCATGTGTTCATGATAACACGCGAAATGTCCCCTGTCAAGGCTTTTTGCAAAGATTTTTGCGCCCGGTGCAAAATTGTCAAAACAAACCGTAAAACGCATAAAATTTGCATTTTTGATTTGCAAAAAGGTTGCAGATTGGAAGCGCAAAAGCCCGCTGCACTTCCGGACGAAATGCAACGGGCAGACAGGTCATTGTTCAAAATTCAGCGGCTTTTGGGTCTCTTGTGCCGAAGCTCGGCCGCGCCCCAGGGCAGATACATGAGCAGCAGCGCCAGCGCGATGGCGGGCAGGAACCCGAGGATATAGTACTTCTCCCCCAGCCAGGCCGTGAAAGTGCTGGTGATGACATTGCCGTAGGGGTTGTTCAGAAAGTAGAAGTTCGTCTGCAAAGGCTTGTTCAAAAAATAGATGGGCAGCGCTGTGCCGAACAGAAAGGCCAGAACCTGCGGGATGCGCCGGGGGCTGGGGCGGTAGCCGCCGGCCGCCAGAAGCACCGGATACAGCACCAGCAGGGCGTGGATGCTCACCGAATGCAGATTGATGAGAGTCCACCAGCTGGGCACATCCCGCCAGCTGGGGCACAGCAGCGCCAGTGCGGCCCCGGGGATGCACAGGGCATACAGTTCCTCTTTGCACCAGTTCCGGTCGGTGAGGGTGTTGTACAGGCAGACGAAGACGTTGATGTTGCACAGGTGCAGCGGCAGATAGCTCCAGTTCCACTGCCCGGTGCAGGCCATGCCCAGCAGCAGCGCCGCTTCGTCCAGCAGCAGCGCAATGGTCACGCCCACCAGGATGCGCCGCCGGGTGCGTGCCCCGCTGCGGCGGTACCACACGGTCATGCCGATAAGAAACAGTGCCGAAAGCGCCAGCTCCAGCAGGTGCACCGCTCCGAACAGCGGGTAGCACTCGTAGTTCGGGCCGAACTCGGCGGCGGTGAGGTCGTAGGATTTCCAGAAGTTGTTCATAAGCGGTCCCCTCCTGTCCTTATCATAGCGTGGCCCGCACCAAAGGGAAAGAGGGAATTTTTACAAAATGCGCCAAAGCAGGTGCGTTTTCGTGCAAAGTGTGGTATCTTAGAACGGTAAAAAATAAAAAGCGCCCGAACGGCGCAAGGGAGGAACGTAATTATGACATTGGAAACTGGGATCCGCGGCCAGCAGAGCGCGGCCGTTACGGCAGAAAATACGGCAAAGACCATGGGCAGCGGCACGCTGGACGTGTTTGCGACCCCGGCGCTGGTGGCCCTGGCCGAAAAGACCTGCTGGATGAGCGTGGCCGATGCCCTGGAAGAGGGCGACGGCACCGTGGGCACGAAGCTGGACCTGGAGCACACCGCCCCCACCCCTGTGGGCATGACTGTGACCTGCGAGAGCGAACTGGTGGCCGTGGAGGGCCGCAAGCTGACCTTCAAAGTGACCCTGCACGATGAAAAAGGCCCCGTGGGCGGCGGCACCCATGAGCGCTTTGTCATCCACAACGCCAAGTTTGCCGCCAAGGCGGAAGCCAAGAAAGGCTAATCGCTGTCCGGTTTTGCTTCGTCCAGCTTGATCGGCGGCAGGTCTGCGTCCAGCAACTGCTGTTCGGCCCGGGTCTGGGCATCCTGCAGGAGCTGTGCCGCCTGCACGCTGGCACGGAACAGCTCCAGATACATCGCTTTATAGTTCGGCATGGTGCCTGACCCCCTTTTCTGGGAGTAGTCTGCCCGGCCGGACCCTTGGTTATGAAAAAAAGGAAGTTTCATGAAATCAAAAAATCTTTCCTGGGTGGGTGCCCTGCTGGTATTCGCCCTGCTGCTGTGGTGCACGGCAGCCACTCCCGGCAAGATCGCCGACCCGTCTA
>OLPV01001147.1_pt1 | contig 20277 bp, 17 predicted proteins | sample 1671961 | NCBI WGS metagenome assembly OLPV01 (sample SAMEA3136630, study PRJEB25190) | human gut metagenome | biome: human gut; feature: human-associated habitat; material: faeces | place: Austria | collected 2013
AACGATTATTCAGTATCCTGCTCGCTCTGTGCATGGTGCTCTGCCTTGTGCCGACTACGGCGTTTGCTGAGGGTAAGACGGAAGAAACACCTGTATGTACCTGCGAAACGGTCTGCACGACAGAAGCAATGAACGCAGAGTGCCCCGTCTGCGGTGCAGATGGTGCTTTGGCAGAAAACTGCGGGAAATATGCCGCAGAAGAAAGCGGACAGACAGGTGCGCCCGACAATGCCCCGGCTATCACCGCAGCAGACGTGCAGGCACTGATCAACGCACTGCCGGAATCTGAAACAATCAGCGCGGATAACGCGGTGGACGTGGAAGCGCAGTTAGAAGCCATTGACGAGGCGAAGGTACAGCTTTCTGATGAAGATTTCGCGGTACTCGATTTTACCCGCTATGATGCCGCAGCTACTGTACTTATGGCGCTGAGCGGCGAGCCGGGTGCTACTTTCGTGCCGCAGGCTGCGAGTTCGCACACCCACTGTATCTGCGGCGGCGAAAACACGGTCGGCGACCACACGGCCCATCAGGCCGCAGACTATCAGCCGTGGAACGGCTCTGACGCAATCGGCTATACGGACGGCAAGGCCTATGTGTATCTTACGGATAACGCCACAATCAATTCAAACCTTGTGGTTGACGGCGCTACGCTGTACCTCTGCCTGAACGGCAAAGAATATGCCAGCAACGGCACCAATAAAATCCAGGTCAAAAACGGCGGCCGGCTTGTCCTCTGTGACTGTCAGGGAGGCGGCACAATCAAGTGCGCCACCAACGGCTGGGGCGGCATGGGCATATATATCTACACAGGTACCGTAGACGTTTTCGGAGGCAAACTTACAGGCGGCAAAGTAACCGGAAATGGCGGCGGAGGCGCGATCGCACTTGAGGACAACTCCAGCACTTTGAACATCTACGGCGGCGAAATAAGCGGCAACAACGGCAATGGCAAAGGCGGCGCAGTTTACGCAAAGAGCGGCGGTACGATCAATATGTACGGCGGACGTATAGCTCAAAACGAAGCTTACAGGGGCGGCGGCTTGTGCCTTGCTGGCGGCACGTTTAATATGTACGGTGGATTGCTCGAAAACAACAGCAGCACAGCCAACTGGGACACAATACCGGCTAACAGCGGCAATTTGTATATTGCAGACAAAGCTGTCATGAATGCAAATGCCGGTGTTGTTCGCGGAGGCGGCTATGCGGTGTTTAATCTTGGAACGATTCAGACTGATGATGCCAATTATCCTGCCACCATATTTTACAGCGGTCTGTATAACATGGGCGGTGTCGTGAAAGGCGGTATGTACTACGGCAGCTATATGTCGGCGGGCGGCAACTTGGGCGGATGTGAAGTGCACTATACCCTTGCAGACAGCAACCACGCAAAATATCATTATGCATGGCAATTCATAGAGCCGGGTAATACGCCCACCAGGCCGGATGATCCCACGAAAACCGGGTACCTCTTTGACGGCTGGTATGTGGGCGAAAATACCTTCGATTTCTCTGTTCCTGTCACGGAAAGCGTGCGCGTGGTGGCAAAGTGGTCGGAATGTGACCATACCGGCAGCACAGCGCAGCCCACCTGCACGGATTCTGCCGTCTGCACGGTGTGCGGCGGGACGATCCCCGCAACGGGGCACACGCTCGTCTGGCATAACGAAAACGGCCAGTATTGGCAGACGTGCAGCAATTGCAGCTTCACGTCGGAGAAAAAGGCCGTGCCGGAAGTGATTCTCAACGCGCCGGATACGGTCTGCCAGACCCAGGACTGCGCCTTTACCTTCAACCTTCCCGAGGGCTGTACGAATCCCGAATACGGCTATGAATTCGTCAGCATGGCCAGCGGCGATAGTGCGACGGTGGAAAACGGCGTGTGCAGCGGTGTAATTGAAGCGGCATGGTACGCGCCGGACGAGACGAGCTTTGTCCTCACGGCCTATGTCACTACCGCCGACGGCTTTACGGTTACAGCCTCTAAGACGGTCAAAATTTCGGAGGAGCACATTTACGAGTGGCAGAGCGAAAACGGCGAGTATTGGCAGAAGTGCAAGCTCTGCGGCAACGAAACAACGAAAAAGCTTATTCCCGAAATCGTGATCAGCGGTGCAGACAGAGTTTGCCGGACGCAGGATTATATCTTCGGCTTTACACTCCCAGAGGGATGCAAACTCATTATCACAGGCTATGAGTTTGAAAAGATCGGCGGCGACCTTACTGCAATGCTCGAAAACGGCAAATATACGGTTGAACTCGCATCTTCCGGTTATCCTGCCGAAGAAAATAGTTTTAAGGTAACGGTCAGTGCGGAAACGGCAGACGGCTTTGCAATCAAAGCGGAAAAGAGCGTTACGATTCAAAACGAACACACCGGCGGGAAAGCAACCTGCAGGGACAAGGCAAAGTGCGAGGTCTGCGGTGCGGAATACGGTGAGCTTGATCCGAAGAACCACACCGATTTAAAACACTTCCCGGCAAAGGCTGCAACCAAGACCGCCGAAGGCAATATCGAGTATTGGTACTGTGCTGACTGCGGTAAGTATTACAAGGATGCCAAAGCAACACAGGAAATCACCAAGGCGCAAACTGTAACGGCAAAGCTTCCGAGTGATAACAACACAAGCACTGGCGGTAGCACTGGTAATAACAATAAACCGAGCAGCAATGCAACTACCTCGCCTCAGACCGGAGACAATAGCAATTTCACATTGTGGATTGCCCTGTTGTTCATCAGCGGCGGTGCAGCCATCGGCACAACGGTTGTAAGCAGAAAGAAAAAGTATAACAAATAATTGAATAGCATTCCCTTGCTCCATCTTCCGAGCAAGACAAAAGCGTCGTAGCGATACGGCGCTTTTTTGTTACCCGGAAGCGACAAATAGCGGCTTTTGAATGACGGACGGTAAGGATACCGCCGCAAAAACAAAGCCGCTCATATGTGAAGGAATCAAAAACAGATGCAGGAATCAGGGAAGTTCCAATTGCAGAAAAGATTGTTCCATTCTTTGAATACTGGATGCAGAAAGAATGTGACCACCTGATTTGCACACCTGATGAAGAACCTTTTCTGTATAGAAATTATTATGATTCATACTGGACACCGCTGATGCAGCAGATGAACATGAAGCACCGCCCACATGACACAAGACACACATGTGTGTCATTGCTGACAGAAGCAAAGGTTGATGAAAGAATCATCAAGAAGATAGTTGGTCACAAAGGACAGGGTGTCACCCAAATTGTTTATACTCATGTTGACCTTCCATATAAACTGGAAGCAATCAACCTGATATGAAAGAAGGTGACCTGAATGGATAGAACAGCATACAAGAACCAGTTCAATGCAGACCACTATGAAAGAATCAATTTTTCAGTTCCAAAGGGCATGAAGGACATCATCAAGACCCTTGCAGCAGACAAAGGAATGTCCATGAACAAATATTTCCTGTTCCTGGTGAATAAAGACCAGGAAGGTCTGTTTGATAACATGCAGCTTGCTGAAAAGTCCAGGGAAAAGATTCTGACCATCAAAGGGAACACACATGATGGATATGATGTCATCTTCAAGGATGGAAGAACTGTTCATTGCAGGACAAAACTTGAAATCAGAAAATGTCTTGCACAAGACAACAAAAGTCTTGCACAAGACACCTGATTCAGTGTTACTAATTTGTTTCTAACTTGTTACTAACAGACAAAAATTCATAAAAACGGACAAAAAGAAAAATCCCACAAATCCAAGGAAAACCTTGAATCTGTGGGATTGATTTTTGTTCTTGAATTATCTCTTGCTGAACTGGGGGGCGCGACGGGCGGCTTTGAGGCCGTACTTCTTGCGCTCCTTCATGCGAGGATCGCGGGTCAGGAAGCCGGCCTTCTTCAGGATAGGACGGAACTCGGGGTTCACCTGCAGCAGGGCCCGGGAGATGCCGTGGCGCAGAGCGCCGGCCTGGCCGGATACGCCGCCGCCCTCGACGGTGGCAACGATGTCCACCTTGCCCAGGGTATCGGTGGAGTTCAGGGGCTGACGGACGACCATCTTCAGGGTCTCCAGGCCGAAATAATCGTTGATGTCGCGGCCATTGATGGTGATGGCGCCGGTGCCGTTCTCAAACAGGTGGACGCGGGCCACGGAGGACTTACGACGGCCAGTACCGTACTTATAGGGATTCTTGGACTGATACATTCTTCTTTTCCTCCTTACTTGACCAGCTCGGGCTTCTGAGCCTGATGCTCATGCTGCTCACCGGCATAAATGTGAAGACGCTTCAGGGAGTCCTTGGTGACGATGTTGCGGGGCATCATGCCGCGCACGGCCACACGGACGGCTACCTCGGGCTTTTCCTGCATGAGGATGCGGTACTTGGTCTCCTTCAGGCCGCCCACCCAGCCGGAGTGGGTGCGATAGTACTTCTGCTCCATTTTGTTGCCGGTGAGGATGGCCTTGCCGGCGTTGATGACGATGACGTTGTCGCCGCAGTCAGCGTGGGGAGTATAGGTGGGCTTGCCCTTGCCGCGCAGCAGGTCAGCCACGATGACGGCGGTCTTGCCCAGGGGCTTGCCGGCGGCATCAACGACGTACCACTTGCGGACGATATTGCCCTTGTTTGCCATAAAAGTGGACATGGTGTTTTTCCTCCAGTATAATAATGTATTGCTTTACTTTTTCGTGCTCCCTTGGTAAAATCGGGAGAGAGAAAACAGAAACCAATGCGCTTAGCGCGCAACATTATTTATAGCACTTTATCCGTCACTTGTCAACACGAAATTGATTTACGGCAACAACATCTGCGATTATCTCTTGTTTTCTTCGATTATCTTCTGTTTTCTCGCAGTGCATTTTACGTTTTTGGAGGGATGACCCTATGCAGCATATATTGGGCCTGGTGCGCCGTTGCGCGGAGGACTATCACATGATCGACCCCGGGGAGACCGTGGCCGTGGGCGTGTCCGGCGGCAAGGATAGTCTTCTGACCCTTGCAGCCCTGGCACAGCTGCGGCGGTTTTACCCGGTGCCTTTTAACGTCCACGCTATCACCCTGGAAACTGGCACCCCGGGTATGAGCTTTGACGCCGTGGCGGACCTGTGCCGGGACCTGGAGGTGCCCTACACCCGCATCTCCGTACCGGTGTACCAGATCGTTTTTGAGGAGCGGAAGGAAAAAAACCCCTGCTCTCTGTGCGCCAAGCTCCGGCGGGGGAGCTTAAACACCGCCCTTAAAGATTTGGGCATCTCAAAAATTGCCCTGGGCCACCACTTCGACGACGCGGTGGAGACCATGCTCATGAACCTGCTCTTTGAGGGGCGCATCGGGTGCTTTCAGCCGGTGACGTACCTGGACCGCAGCGGCATCACCCAGATCCGGCCCCTGCTCTACTGCCACGAGGACGAGGTGCGCCGGGCGGTGGCGAAGCTCCGGCTGCCGGTGGTGCAGAATCCCTGTCCCGCCAACGGCTCCACCCGGCGGCAGGAGGTGAAGGAGCTGCTCCTCCAGTTGGAGGAGCGGTACCCCAACCTGCGGCAGAAGATCTTCGGCGCCATGCAGCGCTATCCCCTGTATGGGTGGAATCTGGAGGAGATGGAGAAGTAAGCGGAGGGTTAAAAAGAGAGGACGAATTGCCACGGGCGCTTTGCGCCCGCGCAATAATACATTACGAGAAGTGCCTGCGTGCGGGCCGATGTGGGCATCGGCCCCTACGGAGAAGTTACAAGTAGTGCGGTAGGGCGGGACGATGTGGGCATCGTCCCCTACGAAAAATCCTCCCTTGGGGGAAGGGAGGATGACACTGTTATATACATTTTTTTATGTAAGCACCCACTGCACCAACAGCAGCAGCCCAAAGCCCGGAACCCCCAGGATGCCGATGACGATGGCATTGAACCAGCTCAGCCCCAGAGAAAGCCCCGTGACGGAGGTGGTGAGATTCAGCAGCCACAGCGCGCCGAAGCCCAGGGCGGAGTTGAACGCTACCTTCAGCGCCAGCTTCAGCGGTGCGGCGAACAGCCGCAGGCACACCACCACTAAAAATAGCAGCGTGAGGCCCAGGGCAATTTTTTCTACGACAGACATGACTTTCCCCCATTCATGCTCCCCGCGGGCATGCAGGCGGGCTCCGCCGGCAACGGGGATGATTTGCGCTGCTCCAGGGGGCGGCCCTGCAGGGCCTTCATCTTGCGCAGCAGGAAGTCGTAGCGGGATTTCAGGGCGTTGATGTCATAGATCCCTGCGTCAATGAGCCCCGGATCCGTGATAAAGTTGAACCGGGCGTAGGCATAGCGCAGCTCCCGGGCGGTGTCCCACAGCTCTTGCCGCAGCTCCAGCATACGCATATCGGAATTTGTGGTGGCAGTTTGTTTTTTCATAGCGATCCTCCCGGCACAAGCCTTTGTTTCAGTTTACTGTCAGTTTGGCCATTTATGCAGGGGTTTAGTCGGTGCGGCGTAATTTTTTTAAAGAAGGAGAACCTGTATGGATCACGAAGGCTATATGCGCCAGGCCCTGGCTCTGGCCCGGGAGGCGGCGGCGTGCGGCGAGGTGCCCGTGGGCTGCGTCATCGTGCGGGATGGGCAGGTAATAGGCCGGGGCCGCAACCGCCGGGAGGAGAAGCAGCACACCGGCTCCCATGCGGAGATGGAGGCCATCTGCCAGGCAAATGAAGCCCTGGGCACCTGGCGGCTGGACGATTGCACCCTGTATGTGACCTTGGAGCCATGCCCCATGTGCGCCGGGGCCATCCTCAATGCCCGGATCCCCCGGGTGTATTACGGCGTCCGGGACCGAGAGATGGGTGCCTGCGGCGGCGTGCTGAATCTGTTCATGGAGGATTTCCCCCAGCATCCGGCCCTGGTGGGAGGCGTGCTGGCGGAGGAGTGCCGGGCTGTGCTGACGGATTTTTTTCGGCAGCTGCGGAGGATTTAATACTTTTTTAACAATCTGTTCTGAACTTTTTTAATAACCGGCGGCTATACTGGGTACTGTCAAAAGAACTTTTTCATTAATCTTCCTACCAAATAAGGCAGAGGACTTCATTTGCAGGTCCCCTGCCTTTTGGTTTTTTGTGGGGGCGAAACGCAGGGGGATGCGGACGGCTTCCCTATAAAAATCCCCGTAGGTCGGGTACCCTCACCCCACCCTACGCTTAGCGAGAGGGTTTGCGCAGATTCGGTTCGGGGCGTCGGGGGCGCCGCAGACATTTTTTCTCCTCCCGGCGCATAGAGATACGCCAAAGGAGATGGTACAGATGAAACAAGCCTTGACGGCGGGGATCCTATGGGTACTATTGCTGTTTGGCGGTGCGTGGATACTGGCACCCCGGCCGAGGGCAGCGGAGCCGGAAAAAACAGACACGCCTATCCAGCAGGCGGACAGCATGGACAGCCGATCGGTGCTGCAGGTCTATGACGGGGAAAAGACCGTGTCCATGACCATGGCGGAGTATCTGCCCGGAGTGGTGCGGGGAGAAATGCCCGCCTCCTTTGAGCCCGAGGCCCTAAAGGCCCAGGCGGTGGCAGAGCGTACCTTCATTTATTACCACATGCTGGGCGGGCGCAAGGCGGCGCACCCCGATGCCGACGTGTGCATGGACTACCGCTGCTGCAATGCCTGGGTGTCCCGGGAGCAGGCAAAAAGCAACTGGGGCGATAACTATGAGGAATATGATCGAAAAATACAACAATCTGTAGAGGAAACGGACGGCCAGGTCATGCTCTATGAGGGCAAACCCATCCTGGCGGCCTTTCACTCCTCCTCGGCGGGGGTCACCGCTAAAAGCAGCGATGCCTGGGTGTCGGACCGGCCCTACCTGGTCAGTGTGGAGAGCCCCGAGAATGGGGACAGTGTCCCAAACTATTACAGCGTGAACACCTTCACCCCGGAGGAATTCCGGGAGAAGATCCTGGCGGCGGAGCCCACCGCCGTGCTGGAGGGCTCTCCGGAGGGCTGGGTCACGGACCTGCAGACCAACAGCTCCAACCGGGTGGAATCCGTCACCGTCGGCGGCGTGTCCTTCCGGGGTACGGAGGTGCGCAGCATCCTGGGCCTGCGCTCGGCCTGCTTCACGGTGGAGTGCAGGGCCGATGGCATTACCTTCCATGTGACCGGCTATGGCCACGGAGTAGGCATGAGCCAGTACGGGGCCAATGCCCTGGCCCGGGAGGGCAAGACCTGGCGGGAGATTCTGCAGTGGTATTACCGGGGCGTATCTATTGAAACCTGGGAAAAAACATGATATAATACCTGAGTTCACAAAATGTTTAGGAAAAGGGATACTTTCACGGTATAATATAATAGAAAATGGCCTGTCGAAAAAGCCTCGCAGAGTTTGCCGCCCGCAGGCGGCAAAGCATTGAGATCATTTTCTCTCGCGACATGCGCGTGAGAGAAAATACCGCTCAGGCGAGAAGTAGTGGAATTTTGAGCCAAAAGCTCAAAATTATGCGCGCAGCAGACTGTAAACCTTTTGCCGGAAAAAACCGGAGGTTTTTTCGATAGTCTCAAAAAAAGACCGCCCCGGCGGAAGCAAAGGAGGAGCCTTCATGGCACGCAATATTTTGGTGGTAGAGGATGACCGTAACATATCGGATCTGATCCGTATGTATATGGAAAAGGAGGGCTTTGAGGTGCGCAGCGCCTATGACGGCGGCAAGGCCATCGAGGAGTTTGAAAAGCAGGCGCCGGATCTGGTGCTGCTGGATATCATGCTGCCTGTGATGGACGGCTGGGCTGTGTGCCGCAAGATCCGGGAGACCAGCAAGGTGCCCATCATCATGCTCACCGCCAAGGGCGAGGTGAACGACCGCATCACGGGCCTGGAGATGGGGGCGGATGACTATATTGTCAAGCCCTTTGAGATGAAGGAGCTTATGGCCCGCATCAACGCCGTGCTCCGCCGCAGCGAGATTCCCGATGACACCAAGAAAAAGCTGGTGTTTGACAAGCTTATCATCAACCTGGACAGCTATGAGCTCATTGTGGACGGCAAGAAGGTGGACACGCCCCCCAAGGAGCTGGAGCTGCTGTATCACCTGGCCTCCACCCCCAATCGTGTCTACACCCGCAACCAGCTGCTGGACGAGGTGTGGGGCTTTGACTACTTCGGCGACAGCCGCACCGTGGACGTGCATATCAAGCGCCTGCGGGAAAAGGTGGAGAACGTGTCCGACCAGTGGGCCCTGAAGACCGTGTGGGGCGTTGGCTATAAGTTTGAAGTGAAGTGATGAAGAAGGAAACCAAAACTCGCTTCAGCAGCATCTACTGGCAGCAGTTCAGCCTTATCGCAGGCGTGGTGCTGCTGACGCTGCTGCTGCTGGGTGCGTCGTTTTACGCCCTGAGCTATAACTACCTGGTGGGTGAAAAACGGGATGAGATGAAGATGCGCGCCCAGCTCATCGTGCAGCTGACGTCGGACTACATTATGGCGAACGGGGAGGACGAGGCCCAGAACAGCGGCCTCAGCCGCATGGCCGGGGTGGCCAGCATGATGACGGAGGTGAACTTCCTCATCTGCGATGAAAACGGACAGGCCCTGCTTACCACCGATGACACCCTGGCCGGCAGGAGCATCCGCCTGCCGGGGGAGATAACCGATAAGATTCTTAATAGCGCCGATGGCTTCGAGGGATATACTACCCTGTCGGGCCTGTATAAGCTGCGCCAGTTTGCCGTAGGATTACCGGTGAAAACGTCGGATGGGCAGGTGGCCGGCATGGTTTTGGCCATGATCGACGGCAGCCAGCTCATGCGGCTGTGGCGGTCCTTCACGGGATTGTTTTTCATGATTTCGGCCATTGTGCTGCTCATTGCCTTCGTGGCCAGCTCCTTCATGTCCATGCGGCAGATTCAGCCTATCAAGGAGATGCTCAAGGGAACCCGGGCCTATGCCGCCGGGAACTTTGACATGCGCATTGAGGACGAGGGCCGCTCCGATGAGATCGGTGAGCTGGCTCGGTCGTTCAATATGATGGCCGACTCACTGCTGGAGACGGAGCGCCAGCGCCGAGACTTTATCGCCAATATCTCCCATGAGCTGAAAACGCCCATGACGTCCATCGCCGGCTATACCGATGGAATCCTGGACGGAACTATCCCCCAAAAGGACGAGCGCAAATATCTGCAAATTATCTCCGACGAAAGCCACCGGCTCAGCCGTCTGGTGCGGCGGATGCTGGACATCTCACAGATCCAATCCCAGGAGATGCATAAGGAGGATTTTGACCTGTGCGAGAGTATGCGTATCGCCCTGCTGAGCATGGAGCAGAAGATCAACCAGCGGGGCCTGGATGTGGAGGCGGACATTCCGGAGGATTCTGTCATGGTCCGAGGGGACAATGAGCTCATCACACAGGTGGTGTATAATCTGCTGGAGAACGCCACAAAATTTGCCGCAGATAAGTCCACGCTGTACCTGGGCCTTACCTGTCAGGGGGAGAAAGCCATTGTTACTGTGCGCAACACCGGCAATACCATTCCCGCCCAGGAGATCCCTCTGCTTTTCGAGCGGTTCCACAAGTCGGACAAATCCCGCAGCGTGGATAAGGACGGCTACGGTCTGGGCTTATATGTAGTAAAGACCATTCTCAACCAGCATAAGGAAAAAATCACCGTCACCAGTGAAAACGGCGTAACGGCCTTCAGCTTTACCGTGCAGATGGCAGACGGCGCTCGCAATTACGGGGAGGAGCAGCAATGACAGACGAGAAGAATATCACGCCGCAGCCATCGGGGGATGACCGGGAGGTCATCTCCTGGTATGTGCCGCCGGAGCGGGGGAACGAGGTGGTGCGCTGCTATGTACAGCCCCAGCCGCTGCCCCAGGGTGTGCGGCCCCAGCCGCCGCAGATGGCACCGCAGCGGGGGAAAAAGCGCGGCTGGATCATTTTTGTGATCCTGGCGGCGGTGCTGGCGGCCATCGTTGGTGTGACTGCCTTGGTGGTGTCGCTGACCGACGATGGGGATTCATCTACGCCTGACGACGGCAATGCCGGCAGCATTGTGGATATTTCCGGCAATGAGGAATGCTATATTCCCAAGGCACCGACGGCGGATGGCCAGCAGATGGAGCTGCTGACCCCGGCAGACACGGAGCTGACCCCGGCGGAGGTTTATCAGAAGATGAGCGCCTCCACCGTGACCGTCCTGGCCACCGATGACCGGGGCAACACCTCCATGGGCACCGGCGTCCTGCTGACGGCGGATGGGTACATCGTCACCAACGCCCATGTGGTCTCCGAGGCCAGCAGCAGCGTTGTGGCGCTGGATACCGGCCGGACCTATGAGGCAGAGCTGGTGGGCTACGCGCCCGGCCGGGATATCGCCGTGCTCAAGGCGGTGGACGCTGAGGGCCTGACCCCGGCAGAGTTCTGCGACTCCGATTATTGTATGGTAGGGGAGACGGTGTACGTTATTGGCAATCCCCTGAATCTGAATCTCCGGGGGACCTTTACCAACGGCATCCTCTCCGGCCTGGAGCGGGAGATGGAGCTGGATGGCAAGACGCTGACCATGCTCCAGACAAACGCCGCCGTGAATAACGGCAACTCCGGCGGCCCGCTCATCAACGCCTACGGCCAGGTCATCGGCATCGTCACCATGAAAATGAGCCAAAACGAAAGCCAGGCCGAGGCTACGGTAGAGGGCCTGGGCTTTGCCCTGCCTACCTCTCAGGTGGCCTATGTAGTCAATGACATCTTGGCCCATGGAGAATTCCATGGCATCCCGACCTTCGGCTTTACCATCGAAACGGTGTATGGCGAGGATGGCAGCAGCCGGTTGACGGTTCGCTCCGTGGAGGAGAATACGGGAGCGGCGGAGGCCGGCGTGGAGCCCGGGGATGTAATCCTGGCGGCGGACGGCCAGCCCATCCGCGACAATTGGGAGCTGCTGGATTTCCGCCGTACGGTCCATGTGGGGGATACTGTGGATCTGACCATCCTCCGGGATGGACAGGAGATCCACTGCTACGTGACCCTGACGGCGACCATGTAAGGCAAAAAGTATAATGATTATAAGCGAAAAGGACGGACCCGAGGCCCGTCCTTTTCGCTTGTCAAAATTCCCGCCGTACCGGTCCGGCACCGCATTTCTTGTAACCGCTGCCGCTGCCAGACCGGTGTGAAAATTAGGGCTTCCCCGCACCTAATCTTCCCTGGGAATCTTGCTGAAAACAGTGTAAAGCCCGGCAACCAAAAGAAACACCCCAAAGGGCTTTTTTAGTGCCGCCACATCCGCCGCTGTAGCCAAAAACGCCCCCAGCGCCGCCGCCGGCAGCCCCCAGGGGATAGCGCCGCCCAAGACCGGCGCATCCAGCAGCCCGTTTTTCCGGTGCTGCACCAGAGCCATAGCCGCTGTAGGGAGGAAGTACAGCAGGTTGATGCCCTGAGCGGTAATCTGATCTATCCCCAAAAACAGGGACATCACCAACAGCAGCAGCGTTCCGCCGCCGATGCCCCAGGCGGATAGGATTCCCGTAAAAAACCCGGCCAGTGCCGGGAGTATATACTCCCTCACAGCAGGTATCGCACCCCACCGTATACCAAGAATACGCCGAAAATCCGCCGCAGCCAAGGCCCGGGCACCCTGCGAAACAGCTTGCCGCCCAAGAGCCCTCCCGCCAGGCCGCCCATTAGATATGGCAGGGCTGTCAGCAGGTGCAATCCTGAGCGCAGCAGATAGATAACGGCGGACAGGGCACACAGGGGCAAAATTACGGCCACGCAGCTGGCCATGGCCCGCTTCTGGCCCATCTTGCACCAGGTAGTCAGCAGCGGCACCAGCACCGTGCCGCCGCCTCCGCCGAACAGGCCGCTTACCAGCCCCGCTGCCGCCCCGCTTAAGCGATATTTCCACTTGACGTTCATGACCACACCTCCCTATGTAGCCCCTTCGGCAGAAGGGGCCTTTCGTCAGATCTTGCGGAAGCTCTTACAATCGGTGCACTGATCCATGGAGGGATGGCTCTCATGGGTACCGATTTGAATGGAGCTCAGGCCGCAGTTATTCACATCACTGCAGTGATGGGCGCAGCTGGTGACGGTACACTTGATGGCGGAGTTGGGGGTGCAGGCGCACCCATCGTTGGTACAATTGGGCATAGATTTCTTCCTCCATAAAAAATAAACTCAGGCCACAGGCCTGAGCTTATTTTGCGCTGCAACGCATGGATTATACGCCCAAAAGTGATTTAGCAAAAGCAAAATAAATGAGAAGGGACAGGGCATCCACGATTGTGGTGATAAAGGGCGAGGCCATAACCGCGGGGTCAAGGCCAATTTTTTTTGCCAGGAGCGGCAAGGTGCAGCCGACAAATTTAGCGCACAGAACAGTGCAGACCAAGGTCCCGCAGACTGCGGCGGCTACCAGGGGCGATAGGGCGGTGTTGCCCAGCAGCAGCCGATCCACCAGCATCATTTTCGCAAAATTGGCCACGGCCAGGCAGACGCCGCACAGCAGAGCCACGCGAAGCTCCTTCCAAATGATTTGGAAGGTGTCCGAGAAATTGACCTCGGACAGGGAGAGGGCGCGGATCACGGTAACGCTGGATTGGGAACCGCAGTTGCCGCCGGTATCCATCAGCATCGGAATATAGGCGGTCAGCACCGGCAAAACCGCCAGGGATTTTTCAAAGCTGGTGATGATGAGACCTGTGAAGGTGGCGGATACCATCAGCAGAAGCAGCCAGGGGATACGGGCCTGAAAGGTGCTGCGCACGCTGGTCTTCAGATAGGGCTTATCCGTAGGGGTGATGGCGGCCATCTTCTCCATATCCTCGGTGGCCTCTTCCTCCATAACATCCATAGCATCGTCCACGGTGACGATACCGATGAGGCGGTTTTCCTGGTCCACCACGGGCATGGCAAGATAGTCGTACTTGCTCATAGCCTGGGCCACGTCTTCCTTATCGTCCAGGGTCATTACAGACACCACGTTGGGGTCCATGATGTCCTCAATGCGGTCATCCTCGTCGGCCAGAAGCAGGTCCCGGACGGACAGCACGCCCTGCAGGTGGCGGGTGGGATCGGTGACATACAGGATGTTGATGGTCTCCAGCTCGCCGCCGATACGGCGGATGCGCTTGAAGGCGTCTGCCACGGTCATGTCCTTTTTCAGGCTCAGGTACTCCACATTCATAATGGAGCCGGCAGAGTCCTCGGGATACTGCAGCATTTCGTTGATGGACTTGCGCATTTCCGGGGTAGCCTTGTCCAGAATACGGATGACAACGCTGGCGGGCATCTCCTCCACAATGTCCACGGCATCGTCCAGATACAGCTCGTCCAGCACCTCCTTCAGCTCCGTGTTGGAGAAGCCGTTGATGAGCATTTCCTGGCTGTCGGACTCCAGCTCCACGAATACCTCCGCCGCCAGCTCCTTGGGCAGCAATCGGTACAGCAGGGGCATGAACTCCTCACCGGATTCCTCCAAAAGCATGGCGATATCCGGCGGCTCCAGAGGGAGGAGCAGGTCTCGGACGGCGGCGTACTGCTTTCGTCGCAGCATGTCCTTAATTTCGTCCAAATAGCGGTCCATTTCTTCTTCACGGTCAAACATGGTTAGCTCCTCCTTTTCTGCAAAAAATAAAAGCCGCAGCCGGGCTCCGGGTGTGGCGGGCCGCTGCGGAAAAGTGCGCGCCATACAGAGTGCGACGCGGGCTATTGTCCACCGTAACAAGCTTTAGCATCGCGGGGCAATGAAACTGCGTTAGATGATACCTTGGTTTCGATATCGCCTGTTCAAACCATCTTATGGTGTCTCCACCACTTCGCGGCAGCAGTCCGTATCCCTGCGGTAGCCTTACCTACCGGAACATTATAACTGGCAAAAAAACTTCGTTTTTCTGCCAAAAGGCCCCAGGTCTGCTGCGCGCATAATTTTGGTGCGGAGCACCAAAATTCCACACCGGCAGCCTGAGAGGTATTTTTCCCCACGCACATGTCGCGGTGAAAAATGATCTCAATTTTTACCGCCTGCGGGCGGCAAACTCTGCGAGGCCTTTAATATGTTAATAGTATGCCAAAAAAATACCGCTGTCAACCCCTTTTGCGGGAAGAATGGGGGAGAAAATGTTGCGGGGATGATATTGCAGAGGGCGGGGAAGAACACAGCCCTCTGCAATCTGACATAATAAATACTTCGTGTAGGGGGCGGCGTCCTCGACGCCCCGTTTCACCGCAGCTCTTGTTGCATTGCCGTAGGGGACGATGCCCCCACATCGCCCCGCCCCACCGCAGCTTCCTGTTGCGCGTAGGGCGGCGTACCCTCACGCGGCCGTGATGGTGTGGCGGTTGTCGGGCGGTGGGCTGAGGGCGGATCGCCCTACGGATGGGTTATGAAACCGCGTGTAGGGGTGGACGAGGGGTTTATCCCGGGAGGTATGCTTACTTCCGTGTAATAACCGTGCCGTCGTTTTTGTGAATGCTGTTTTCGGCCAGCACACCCCGGACGCAGGAGGTGGGATAGATGATGCTGTGGCGCCCGATAACGGTGCCGGGGTTCAGGACGCTGTTGCAGCCTACCTCCACAAAGTCGCCCAGCATGGCGCCTACCTTTTTGCGGCCGGTGTCCATGCGCTCCTGGCCGCAGCGGACCACCACCGGCAGCTTGTCGCTTTTCACGTTGGAGGTAATGGAGCCGGCGCCCATGTGGGACTTATAGCCCAGGATGGAATCGCCTACGTAGTTATAGTGGGGGGTCTGCACGCCGTCAAAGAGGATGACGTTTTTCAGCTCCACGGAGTTGCCCACCACGCACCCGGCGCCCACCAGGGCGCTGCCCCGGATGAAGGCGCAGTGGCGCACCTCCGTCTCCGGGCCGATGATGCAGGGGCTGCCCAGGTAGGCAGTGGGGGCCACGGTGGCGGTTTTATGCACCCAGACCTGGGGGGAAACCTCGTCGTACCCCTCCAGAGTGGGGCCTACGGAGAGAATGAAGTCCTTTATGCCTGCCAGGGCCTCCCAGGGATAGGTGAATTGGGCAAGATAGTCCTTGGCGATGGTGTGATCCAGGTCAAACAGGTCTTTTATAGTCAGCATGATGTTCTCCTTACTTCATAAATAGTTCAGCCGGGTCTTACTCCGGGATAGATTCAAGCTGGGACAGGGATAGCCCCTTGACGAGGACACTGTCATCCTTAGTGTCCAAAATGTATGGCGCCAGCTTTTTCAGCGCCAGGGAATACTCACAGTCCCCCAGGACCGCGTCCTTCGTGGTGCTGATAAGCACCATGCGCCACCGGGATACCGGCTTCCCGTCCACGGCATATTTCGTTTGCGGGGCTGTGAGCAGGATGGTTTCCGTGCCCTCGGTCATAGCGATGGCGCCGAAGGGCACACCGTCGGGCCCCCGGTAAAACTTTGGCTCTGCCGCGTGGGCCTGTGACCAATCGACCGAGGCTTTTTCTCTTTTGAATTTACTGAAAAAGCTCATATTTGTCTCCTTAGTGTGCGGTGAATTTAAAAGAAGAAATATACGGATTGCCACAACCAGTCTGCAAACTGGTCTTGCAATGACATGGGGTTTTGCATGGTGCCATTGTAGCACCGCCGCCGGATTTTGTAAATAAGTTAAAAGATTGTTTACACGGTGGGGATTTACATTTGCCGCCCGGTGCGCTACAATATGGTCAATAATGGTCAATTGGGATGCGTGGGCATCTCTTTTTACACGAAGGGAGCGTTTTTCATGCGCAAAAAGCAATTCAAGGCCGAGTCCAAGCGGCTGCTGGACCTGATGGTGAACTCCATCTACACCCATAAGGAGATCTTCCTGCGGGAGATCATTTCCAACGCCTCAGACGCCATTGACAAGCTCTGCTATCTGTCCCTGACAGACGATAAGGTGGGGCTGAACCGGGGTGACTTTGCCATTACCATTTCCGTCGACAAGGACGCCCGTACCCTCACCGTCAGCGACAACGGCATCGGTATGAGCGCGGATGAGCTGGAGAACAACCTGGGTGTCATCGCCTCCAGCGGCAGCTTTAAGTTCCGTCAGGAGCAGGGGGAGGAGGCCGCCGGAGATACTGACATCATCGGCCAGTTCGGCGTGGGCTTTTACTCGGCCTTCATGGTGGCCGACCACATCACCGTGGTGACCCGGAAGTACGGCGAGACCCAGGCCTGGAAATGGGAGTCCTCCGGCGCGGAGGGCTACACCGTTACCGAGGCGGAGCGGGACGCCGTGGGCACGGACATCATCATGCACATCAAAGAGGATGGTGAGGAGCCGGGCGAGTTCAGCCGGTATTTGGAGGATTGGACCATCAAGTCTCTGGTGAAAAAATACTCTGACTACATCCGCTTCCCCATCAAAATGCTCCTGCCCCACTCGGTGAAAAAGCCCGACAGCCCCGACGATAAGCCCGAGTATGACACGGTGTACGAATGGGAGACCCTCAACAGCATGGTGCCCCTGTGGCAGCGGAAAAAGAGCGAGGTCACCAAGGAGGAGTACGACGAATTTTACCAGCAACGCTTCGGCGAGATGGCCCCGCCCCAGAGCGTTATCTCCGTGTCTGCCGAGGGGGCGGTGACCTACAAGGCCCTGCTGTTCCTCCCCTCCAAGGTGCCGAATTTATACTACACCCAGGACTTTAAGCCGGGCCTGCAGCTGTATTCCGCAGGGGTCATGATCATGGACCACTGCCAGGAGCTGCTGCCGGAGTATTTCAGCTTCGTCCGGGGCGTGGTAGACTCTCCGGATCTGAGCCTGAATATCTCCCGGGAGCTTTTACAGCACGATAGGCAGCTGAAAATCATTTCCGGCAACCTGGAGAAGAAGATCATCGCTGAGCTGAAGAAGATGCTCACGGACGACCGGGCGGGCTATGAAAAGTTCTATGAGAACTTCGGCCGGGCCCTGAAGGTGGGCGTGCTGAACCAGTTCGGCGAAAAGCGGGAGAGCCTCCAGGAGCTGCTGCTGTTCTACTCCTCCACGGAGAAAAAGCTGGTGACCCTCCGGGAGTATGCGGACCGTATGCCCGAGAGCCAAAAGTATATTTATTACGCCGCCGGGGACACTGTGGCATCCATCGACAGCCTGCCCCAGACGGAGCTTTTGAAGGAACGGGGCATGGAGATCCTCTACTGCACCGACCGGGCGGATGAGTTCCTGGCGGACAGCCTGCGCACCTACGATGGCAAGGAGTTCCGCTCCGCCGTGGACGGCGACCTGGGCCTGGAGGACGAGCCCAAGCCTCAGGAGAGCGAGAGTGACAAGGAATGCCTGACCTTTATCAAGGAGACCCTGGGAGACCGGGTGGACGAGGTGAAGGCGTCCCAAAAGCTCAAGAGCCACCCGGTGTGCATGACCAGCGGCGAGGGCCTGACCTTTGAAATGGAGAAGTATTTCCGGGCCGTGCAGCCGGAGCTATCCATGAAGGCCAAGCGCATTTTGGAGGTGAATGTGGCCCACCCGGCATTCCTGAAGCTGGAGAGCGTCCGGGCTACCGATCCGGAGCTTGCGAAGAAGTACGCAGAGGTGCTGTATAACCAGGCGCTGCTTATTGCGGGCCTGCCCCTGGCGGATCCATCCGGGTATACAGACCTGGTATGCTCACTGTGGAGCTGAAATGGTCGGTGGAAAACCGGATTCTGTCATTTTGAAGGGGTGGAGCAGCTGCGAAAACCCGCACCCTTGGCTAAGGAGTAGGGCGGCTTGCCAAAGCCGGTGTGCGCACCGGATGCGCGATGCGTGATGATAGTCCCCAGCCTAAGTCTCAAAAGCACCACAGGCACCTCTGTGCCTGTGGTGCTTTGCGCATTGAAAAAGGCTTTTGTCACGATGGTTAGGATATGGAAGCGTGGAACGCTCTAATATCCATTGGATTTAATGGCCCGGGACACCTTCCTTGATTTTTCCGCGCACACCATTTTCTTGTCGTTATCGTATTTCTTTATTATATTGATGACCGATACAACACAAAAAATTTACGGTTCTGTTTTCGTGCAGTTTGCGTACCGGTCTGATGGAAACAGTTTTCAGCTTTCATAGATAAAATTGTATAATTTTCTGTTGCGTTTTGCGCAGTATTCGTGTAAAATAGAAAAAGCAATCAGAATTGGTAGCTGTAAGGAAGTGCTTCGCGCACGGGCTGCAACTATCACTCGGCGCTGCGCTTGAGTGTTTCAGATCCTCTCGGGAGGGTTTGGAACATTTTTCATTATATGCGGCAGTGTCGAATATAGGGAGAAAGGTCTTGACTCAAAACCGTAACAGCGAGAAAACAGCAAGGAGGAAAAAAGAATGTATTTAGTCACCAATGGCAGACTCATCACCCGTGACCCCGATGGAAAGGGGTACTATGAGCACGGCGCTGTGGCCTACGAGGGCAGCCGGATCGTGGAGGTGGGCGAGGAAAGCGCCCTGCGCGCCAAGTATGCGGACGCCCAGATCATCGATGCCAAGGGCGGTGTCATCATGCCCGCCTTCATCAACGCTCACACCCACATCTACTCCGCATTGGCAAGGGGCCTGTCCATTGTAGGCAACAACCCCACCAATTTCTACGAGGTGCTGGACGGCACCTGGTGGGCTATCGACCGCCACCTGATGATGGACGGCACCCGCGCCAGCGCCACCGCCCTCTATATGGACTCCATTAAGCAGGGCGTCACCACCATCTTTGACCACCATGCCTCCTACGGCGAGATCCCCGGCACCCTGCACACCATCGCCCAGGAGTCGAAGCGTCTGGGCCTGCGCTCCTGCCTGTGCTACGAGGTCTCCGACCGGGACGGCGAGGAAAAGTGCCTCCAGGCCATTCAGGAGAATGCCGACTTCATCACCGAGTGCGAGAGGAGCAAGGACCCCATGCTGGCCGCCATGTTCGGCGGACACGCCCTGTTCACCATCTCCGACAAGACCTTTGACCGCATGGTGGCGGCCAACAATGGCCGCACAGGCTATCACATCCATGTGTCCGAGGGCATGAACGATGTGTATGACTCCCTGCAGAACTATGGCCGCCGCCCCGTGCAGCGCCTGCAGGACCACGGCATTCTGGGAGAAAAGACCATCCTGGGCCACTGCATCCATGTAAACACCGCCGAAATGGAGATCATCAAGGAGACCGGCACCATGGTGGTGAATAACCCCGAGAGCAATATGGGCAACGCCATCGGCATCTGCCCGGTGCTCCAGCTGCACAAGCGCGGCATCCTCCTGGGCATGGGCACCGATGCCTATACCAACGACATGCTGGAGTCCCTGAAGGTGGCCCTGTGCTCCCAGCGCAGCCAGAACTGCCTGCCCAACGTGGGCTGGTGCGAGGTCACGG
>OLPV01001149.1_pt1 | contig 20275 bp, 16 predicted proteins | sample 1671961 | NCBI WGS metagenome assembly OLPV01 (sample SAMEA3136630, study PRJEB25190) | human gut metagenome | biome: human gut; feature: human-associated habitat; material: faeces | place: Austria | collected 2013
TCCTGCTGCCGCGCCCGCTGCTGCCGCGCATCCGGCCAATTGGGTATGCGTGAACGCCCCCATGGTCGGCACGTTTTATGCCGCTCCCCAGCCTGGCGCTCCGGCCTTTGTGAAGGTGGGCGACGAGGTTGCTGCGGGTGAGACGCTGTGTATCGTTGAGGCCATGAAGCTCATGAACGAGATTTCCGCTCCCGAGATGGGCACCATCCGCGAGATTTGCGTGGAAGATTCCGAGCCTGTCGAGTTCGGCACCCCACTGTTCTGGATTGAGCCGCATGGCCAGGCCGTCGCGGGCGAAGGGGCGTAAGGCATGTTCGACAAAATTCTTGTCGCCAACCGCGGCGAAGTGGCGTTGCGCATTATGCGCGCCGCTCGCGAGCTGGGAGTGAAAACGGTTGCGGTATATTCCACGGCCGACAAAGACACGCTGCCCGTTCGCTATGCCGACGAAGCCGTATGCATTGGCCCGGCTCCTGCTGGCAAGTCGTACTTGAATATGGCGAACATCATCGCCGCGGCAACTACTACGGGTTGCCAGGCTGTGCATCCGGGTTATGGCTTCTTGGCCGAGAATTCCGATTTCGCACGCGCATGCGCCGACAACGATTTGGTATTCATCGGCCCCGCCCCCGAGTGCATCGACCGAATGGGCGATAAGGCGGCTGCGCGTGAGACCATGATGATGTGCGGCGTGCCTACGGTTCCTGGTTCCGACGGTGTAGTCGAGAGTGTCGATGATGCGCGCGAGTTCGCTGAGCGAGTTGGCTACCCGGTGCTTATCAAGGCATCTGCTGGCGGCGGTGGCAAGGGCATGCGCGAAGTGCACGCGCCCGAAGAGCTCGCCGATGCGTTTATGGCGGCGAAGGCTGAAGCGAAGGCCGCGTTCGCCAACGATGACGTGTATATCGAGAAACTCGTATTGCGTCCTCGCCATGTTGAGATTCAGGTGCTTGCCGACGACTTCGGCCACCAAATCGCCCTGTGCGAGCGCGACTGCTCCATTCAGCGTCGCCACCAAAAGCTGCTCGAAGAGGCTCCGTCGCCTGCGCTTGACGAGACCTTGCGTCGCAATATGGCGGTGGCCGCCGTTAAAGCTGTTCGCGCGGTCGATTACCGCAATGCGGGCACCATCGAGTTCTTGCTCGACAACGACGGCAAGTTCTACTTCATGGAAATGAACACGCGCGTGCAGGTCGAACATCCTGTGACCGAGCAAATCACGGGCGTCGACATCATTAAGGAGCAGCTGCGCATCGCGTCGGGCGAGCCTATGAGCTGCGCCGACGAGGCGCCGTTTGTTCCGAATGGCCACGCAATCGAATTCCGCATCAATGCGGAAGACCCGGAAAACGGCTTCCGTCCGTGCCCGGGCACTATTACGCGTTTCGATGTTCCGGGCGGTCCGGGCGTGCGCGTCGAAGCGTACGTCCAGACGGGTTCGGTTATCTCGCCGTTCTACGACTCCATGGTGGCGAAGCTCATCGTATGGGGCCGCGATCGTGATGAAGCACTGGCCCGTGGTCGTCGCGCGCTTTCCGAGTTCAACATCGAAGGCATTGCGACCACGATTCCGTTCCATCAGGCGGTGCTGGAAAACGAAATCTTCCAGCGTGGCGAAGCCCATACCGACTTCATCGAGGTCACGGGGCTGTAATGAATCGCGCCGTTCTCTAGAGCGATTACCTGCGCAACGTCGGGAAGCCCCCATATGGGGGCTTCCGTTGTTTTGGGACGCATGGAACAAACGGGTCTATGGGGTCAAGTGGGCGATGGGCCAAACAAGCTTATGGGCCAAATAGAAGCATGGGGCAAACGACGCATGGAGCAAACCGGTCTATAGGCCGACCGGACGAACGTGCAATCGGATGTATGGGTGCACGGCGCGTTCTTTTGCGATAAAACGTGGGAACGCATCTTTGGTATTTCGTTATGGGACTCAACCTCGATCTGGCGGAGCGCTCAATTTCCGCGGTTTTGCGTTACCATGGGGAAACTCGTTTGCGCATTACTCATGGTCGTGTTCTGCGGCCTTTTTCATATGGAAAGGAATTCCTCATGGGAATGCACGTGAATTCGGCACTGCCCAATCCGGCGCAGATTAAAGAAGAACTGCCGCTCGCACCAGAACTGAAGGCTTTGAAGGCCAAGCGCGATGCTGAGATTCGCGACGTATTTACGGGCGTCTCGAACAAGTTTCTCGTGATCGTCGGCCCCTGCTCTGCCGATAACGAAGACGCTGTGTGCGAATACACGAGCCGTTTGGGCGAGCTTGCGCGCGAGGTTTCTGACAAGCTGCTGATTATTCCGCGCATTTACACCAATAAGCCGCGCACTACGGGAGAGGGCTACAAGGGCATGCTGCACCAGCCAAACCCCGAGGCTGCGCCCGATTTGTCTGCTGGCATTCAGGCGATTCGCCACATGCATATTCGCGCCATGGCCGAAAGCGGACTCACGGCGGCCGATGAGATGCTGTATCCGGAAAATCGCAGCTACCTCGATGATATTTTGAGCTATGAGGCTGTAGGCGCGCGTTCGGTTGAAAACCAGCAGCATCGCCTCACCGCAAGCGGCATGGATATTCCTGTCGGTATGAAAAACCCCACGTCGGGCGATCTCTCAGTGATGCTGAACTCCATTGTTGCGGCGCAGCATGGGCATAATTTCATCTATCGCACGCACGATGTGACCACTGATGGAAACCCTCTGGCGCATGCGATTCTGCGCGGCGGCGTTGACAAATACGGCACGACTCATCCGAATTATCATTACGAAGACTGCATTCGCTTGTGGAAGATGTACGGCGAGAAGGGTCTTGCCAATCCCGCCGTGGTGGTCGATGCGAACCATTCGAATTCGGGCAAGCAGCACAAAGAGCAAATTCGCATCGTGGGCGAGGTGCTGCACAATCGCAACTATAACGAAGATTTGCGCACGCTCATCAAGGGCGTGATGGTCGAAAGCTACCTGGTGGAGGGTCGCCAAGATATCACCGAGCACATGGAATACGGCAAATCGATCACCGATCCGTGCTTGGGATGGTACGATACGGTAAGCCTGATTTATCACATCGCTGAGAAGTGCTGATTTCGCCGTTCCGCCGAGCGGCGAATCGCTGACGTTTGCTTGACTTGGGATTTAATTATTGGAGGTGGCGATGAAAACCATCGCGCTTGTTGGCGGCATTGGGTCGGGGAAATCGACCATTGCCCATATGTTTGCCGAGTTGGGCGCGGGCATCATCAATCTGGATGATGTGGGCCATTTCGTGCTTACGACTCCTGGCGTAAAGTACGACATTGCGCGCACGTTCGGCGCGAATGTATTCGATGAGCGCGGCGAGGTGGTGCGCAGCCGTCTCGCGGCCGCCGCATTCGATACGCCCGAGCATACGGAATGGCTTAACGCCATTACACATCCCGTCATTATGCAGGAGTGCCGTCGCCGCATTGGCGAGCTGGGCCAACTGCACGACATGGTGGTTGTGGAAGTTACCACGGGCGTCGAGAGCAAGCGCGATGTGCGCTGGGCCGACGCTCTGGTTGCTGTGGTGGCGCCCGCGTGCGTTCGCATGGAACGCGCTTGTGCGCGTGGCGACCAATCGACCGTCGATGTGAGCCGTCGCATCGCTTTGCAGAAAACCGACGCGCAGCTTGCGGCGATCGCCGATTTCACCATTGACAACGGCAGCGACCTTGAATCTGCTCAGGCAGAGGTCAAGCGCGTGTACGACGCCGTTATGGCGCAGTAAATTCGAATGATCATGGGGAAGGCGTCGATGCATGCGGCGCCTTTTTTATTTGCGATGCGTTTACGAACAGCTGTTCGTTTTGTGGTAGCATGGATTGATGCAGGGTCGCACCGCGTGAAAGGGAGTTCGCATGAGCAGCCACTTGAGCAATATCGAAGGCGCCGCCATGGAGGGCAAATTGCCCGAAGTGCGTCTTGCGAATGCGCCGTTTCGCGTTGTGAGCCCCTACGATCCTTCAGGCGATCAGCCTCAGGCCATTCAAAAGCTCGCCGACGGAGTAGAGCGTGGCCTGCGCTACCAAAACCTTTTGGGCGTCACGGGTTCGGGCAAAACATTCACCATGGCGAAAGTCATCGAGGCAACTCAGAAGCCCACGCTCGTCATGGCGCCGAATAAAACGCTTGCGGCCCAGCTTGCGGCCGAGCTCAAGGAATTCTTCCCCGATAATGCAGTGGTCTATTTCGTTTCGTATTACGACTACTATCAGCCTGAAGCGTACGTGCCTTCGACCGACACCTTCATTGAGAAAGACGCATCGATCAATGAGGAGGTCGAGAAGCTGCGCCACGCTGCGACATCGAGCCTGCTATCTCGCCGCGATGTGATCGTGGTGGCGTCGGTCAGCTGCATTTACGGTATCGGCTCGCCGATGGACTATGCGGGCATGGCGGTGTTTCTTGATAAGGAAAAGCCCGCTGAGCGCGACGATGTGATTCACGAGCTTATCGATATCCAATATGATCGCAACGATTATGAACTCAAGCGTGGAACCTTCCGTGTGCGCGGCGACGCGCTCGATGTGTTTCCGCCGTATGCCGACAATCCGGTGCGCGTGGAATTCTGGGGCGATGAAATCGAAAGCATCCAGGAAATCGACAATGTGACAGGCGAGAAGCTCAACGAATTCGAGGCATTGCCCATTTGGCCTGCGTCGCATTACGTTACCGCGCGCCCGAAAATGGACCGAGCCATTCAAACCATTCAAGACGAGTTGCGCGATCGATTGGCGCAGTTCAAAGCCGAAGGCAAGCTGCTCGAGGCTCAGCGCTTGGAAATGCGTGTGAATTACGATTTGGAAATGCTCGAAACCATGGGTTTTTGCAGCGGCATCGAGAATTACTCGAGGCATCTTGACGGCCGTGCGCCGGGCGAGCCCGCTTATACGCTTCTCGATTATTTTCCGAAAGATTTCCTGTGCATCATCGACGAGAGCCACGTCACGGTGCCGCAAATTCGCGGCATGCACGAAGGCGACCGCAGTCGAAAAGTCACGCTTGCCGAGCATGGTTTCCGTTTGCCGAGCTGTCTTGACAACCGCCCTTTGCGCTTCGACGAATTCGAGCAGCGCGTGCCCCAGTTCATTTACGTGTCGGCCACGCCGGGCGATTACGAGGAAAAGGTCAGCCAGCAGCAGGTCGAGCAAATTATTCGCCCTACGGGGTTGCTCGATCCCGATATCGATGTGCGGCCTATTGCGAGCCAAATCGACGACATTATCGACGAAGCCCGCGAGCGCGCCAGTGCTAACGAGCGCGTGCTCATTACCACGCTCACGAAGAAAATGGCGGAAGACCTCACCGATCATTTGCTCGATCAGGGGATTCGTGCTCGCTATATGCATTCCGACATCGCGACGCTCGAGCGCGTCGAGATTCTGCGCGATTTGCGCCGTGGCGAATTCGACGTGCTTGTGGGCATCAATCTGCTGCGCGAGGGTCTCGATTTGCCCGAAGTGTCGCTCGTGGCTATTCTTGACGCCGATAAAGAGGGCTTTCTGCGCAACTACCGCAGCCTTATTCAGACTATTGGCCGCGCTGCGCGAAACGATCATGGCCATGTGATTATGTATGCCGACAAAATCACTGATTCCATGGACAAAGCGATCTCTGAAACACGTCGCCGCCGCGAGATTCAGATGGCCTATAACAAAGAGCACGGCATAACGCCGAAAACCATCAAGAAGGCTATCAACGATGTCATGGGCTTCATGAACGATGGCGACGGAAACCAGGTGCGCAGTGCCGAAGAGGTGAACCGACAGCTTGCCGAGCTTTCGCGCGGCGAAGTCATGCGTGTGATTTCAAGCATGGAAGACGATATGGCCGCCGCCGCCCAGGCGATGGATTTCGAGCGCGCCGCGCAACTTCGTGATGAGGTGGTGCGCTTGAAAGCTCAGATGCAAGGCGAATCGGAGAAAGACGTGCTCGCCGACTTGAAGAAGACGGCTCGCAAGGGGAGTGCGTTTGGCAACCGCAAGAATTCCGCCTACGGCAGCGCGCGCCGCAGCTAAGCTTCATCGTTTTTGAGGCTCAAGCGCCGCTCGCCGGAATGCTGCACGGCGCATAGAGGCGCGCGTCCCGCGCCATAGGTGGACGGGCGATTGCTTCCTGTGCGTTAATTCATCAAGCTGCATAAAAATGCGCAAATTTAGGCTTTATTTTTAGGGCGCTCTCCCTTAATATACTGAAGGTTTATCAATAATCGGCAGAAAGGGAGCAATGAGCACTCATTCTAAAGGCAAGGCTTCTGAAATGAAGCACTATGCAGGCAAGGCCGTTTTCTCGGCTGCTGTGGGCCATGCGCTTGACGGCTTGGATCTTATGATCTTGAGCTTCGCGCTTTCCGGCATCATGGCGACGTTCGCCGTCGACAATACCACTGCAGGCATGCTTACCTCCATCACATTGGCTGGCGCCTTCCTTGGTGGTTTGATTTTCGGAAAACTTGCTGACAAATATGGCCGAATTAAAGTTCTTACTTATTCGGTCATTTTTTTTGGCGTGTTCACCCTGGGTTCGGCCTTCGCGCCTAACTTCGAGGTAATGGCCCTTTGCCGCTTCCTCGCTGGCTTGGGCATCGGCGCCGAGTTCGGCCTGGGCATGGCAATTGCCGCCGAGGTCTCGAGCCCCGAGAATCGCGCGAAAAGCACGAGCGCCGTTGGCTTGGGCTTCCAGGTTGGCGTGCTGTGCGCTTCGCTCTCTTCTGCGCCCATCATTGCGGCGTTTGGCTGGCGCGGCCTGTTCGTGGTCGGCTTTATTCCCGCCATTATCGCAATCATCATTCGTGCGTTCGTTCCCGAGCCGCCGATTTATGAGGAGCACAAGGCTTCTGGCAAGGCTCATGGCAAGCTGAGCGACCTGTTTGCCACGCCCGAGCGCGTTAAGTTCTCGATCGTCATCATTATTCTGTGCACCGTTCAGAATGCTGGCTATTTCGGAATTATGACATGGCTTCCCAAGTACCTGAACTCTGAGCTCGGCTTGAGCCTTACGTCTACGGGTCTGTGGACCGCCGTGACGGTTCTGGGCATGATAATCGGCATTTCTGCCTTCGGCTTCTTGGCCGACAAGGCTGGACGTCGTCCTGCGTTCTGGACGTTCCAGGTTGGCGCTGCTGCAATGATCATCATCTACAGCCAGCTCACCGATCCCACGGCGCTGCTCATCGGCGGCTTCTTTATGGGCATGTTCGCCAACGGCATGATCGGCGGCTACGGCACCCTGATCGCCGAGCTGTTCCCGACCGAAATGCGTGGTACCGCGCAAACCGCGCTGTACAACGCTGGCCGTTTCATCGGCGGCGCTTCCGCTCCGGTGGTTATTCCGATGATCGCTGCCGGCCATGGCTTCGGCTTCGCCATCGGCTGCGTTTCCTGCATCTATGTAGTCGCTTTCATCGCGATGTTCTTCATTCCCGAGAAGAAGGGCGCTACGCTCGAATAGCGACTGGCATTTCGCTCTCACGCATTGCCTGGTGTGCTGGTCGCGAGGTTTAATGCTACCGACCAATAGACTTGACGCTCATCGGGCTTTGCACGGCGGTCTGTCTGCATGCGTGGCCAATACTGTTTATGAAAAAAGAGGCGCGGTTTAAACCTCGCCTCTTTTTTGGCCACGTTCGCTCGCATGAAGTACCTTTGGCGTTGGTTCGTGCCGTGACGCAAAAAAGCGGCCCTCAAGAGGGCCGCTGTATGCGTAATTGGGAGCGGGGAATCCGCTCTATGCGGTCGCAGGCACGCCTTCGCCGAAAAGCAGCTCGTGCTCAGGGCCAGTAAGAGCCGCACGGGCCTGGTCTCGTAGGTTGTTCATGCCGCTGAGGAATTGGCGATACATCACGAGCGTAAGATAGCGCCCCATGGTTGAAGGCACGAGGCATTCCTCGTCGTCGACATCGAATGCGCCATTCGCGCGCATGAAGCCCATTTCAACGGGCAGCGCCGCGTCGACACTCTTGCCGAACATCTCTTTGAAGGCTCGCTTGTCGAAACGCAGCTGATAGAGCCCGAGCAAGAAACAATAGCGCATGTGGTCGTGCTCGCGCACGGGCATCTGACCCATGATCGACATATGGCCGCGCTCAATCGCCTCGTTGTACTCATGCAGGCTGAAAGTATTCACGTAGAGCTTTCCGTTCAGATATGAAATCGATCCCGAGCCAATGGCGGGGTATTCGTCGTAGCTTACCTGCAGCTCCTCTACGGGCAGCTCGTGGTCTTGCTCGCCCTTTTCATTCAAGCGGTTGAACGTCCACACGGTTTCGCGCTTGAATGCAGGGGTATCGCCGCCGCAAAGGCCTTCGTCGAGCATCTTGTAGAACTCGAACTCGCGATTATAGTCCATGGTGCCGAGCGACTGCTCCATCTTGCGTGTTGTGGCGCTTGAAACATACAGCGGGCTGAACGTGGTCTGGCGGCAGCCGCATTGCTTGATTTTCTCGATATCGTCAAGCAAAATCTCTTCGGTTTGAGAAGGGAAATTGAAAATCATGTCGACGTTGAGGGAGTCGAAACGCGATGCTGCGTTGCCGATACGTTCGAGAATCTCTTCGCCCGAACCATATTTCTTGCAGCGATCCATTTGCGTGAGCAGCTCGTTGTTGAAGCTTTGCACGCCCACCGAAAGACGATTCACGCGGCCGCTCAGTGCCGAAAGCCAAGGGTCTACAAGGTGGTTTGGATTGGTTTCGCAAGCGACTTCTTTGATGTTGAAGTTCTCGCCTGCCATATCGATGGTGCGGCAGAGTTCGTCGAGCAAAATAGTGGGCGTGCCGCCGCCGAAGTATAGGCTTTCGAAGTCGTAGCCCATATCTTTGAGCATCATCATTTCGCGACGAAGATTCTTGAAGTACGGTCGCGCGGTTGTCTCGCGGAAGGGGTAGCGGTTGAAGCTGCAGTAGGGGCACAGCACCTCGCAGAAAGGTACGTGCAGGTACAGCATGTATTTGCGTCCCGGTTCGGGGCCAGGCAGGAATTTCTCGGTCGTGGGGTCGATAATGAGATGGCTCTTCGTGATATTTTTGACGATCCCCGTGAGCATGCGTTCGCTCAGCATGAAAGCGCTCCTTGCGTTTGATCGTGTTGCCGTAAGGCGGTTCGGTCTCGTTGGCGTATAGGCAGGCGTGCACGCATGCGCGAATCTATACGCGGCGAACACCACGTTGCCAAGCCTCCCCAGACTGCCCCAAGGCAACGTACTGTTTTGCATTTGAGCATACTACCGCTTAGGTATGCAAAAGCAACCGTAAACCGAATTGTTGTTGAAAAGTTAACACGACCAACGTACGCGAACGAAATGTAATGGTTTGCAGATGAGGGATGACGCGGCTGTTCTTCCAGGAGGACTCTTGAATAGCTCTGCTGGTGGCGCGCTTGTTTGCTTCTCGTTATGGGGAATGCGCTTCAGGGAAGGATGAAACTCGTTGGTTGGGTTCGTGCGTCGGCAAGCCTATGCTATGCGGGCGTTCTTGAATGCGATTGCTTCCACGAGGCGATACGGGCTCTTCAATCCCGAAAGGCCGCCAGCGGCGACCTTTCGGGAAGAGACTTCGGGGCCGGGAGGGAGGAAAGCCCCGAAGGATGCGCTCGTGGCCGGAAGGGTGAGATGCCCGAGCGCCGAGTTTTCAAGCTCACGGCCGGCTCCAAAGGGAAGGGAACGGGAGTGCCGGCCGTTTATCAATCGTGCTTTGCACGAGTCGAGCGGCTCTTGCGCGATGGAAGGGGTGGATGCTTGCCGCTTCGACGGTTTTCATAATAAGGGTGGGGCGTGTTGAAAATCCCATAAGGGCACCTGATAAAAGGCTGAATAATTCTGAACAAAACCTTAAAATGGAGAGGAGCGCTCGGGTGCTCTACACCCTCATGATAGGATTTCGCCCATGGATATGAACCAAGCGAACATATTAGTATGCGATGATGAGGTTGAGGTCGCCGACCTTCTCAAGCATGTGCTCGAACGTGAGGGTTTTGCCGTCACGTGTTGCCATTCGGGCGATGCGGCCCTCACATTGCTTAATGCTCAGGTATTTGACCTGGCTATACTCGATATTATGATGCCCGGAATCGATGGCTTCGAAGTCTGCCGTCAAATTCGCGGCGGTGCGGCCGGCTCAAATACCGACATGCCCATTGTGTTTCTCTCGGCTAAAACCGAGGAATTCGATAAGGTGCTTGGCTTCACCTTGGGCGCCGATGACTATGTGACAAAGCCATTCAAGGCTCGCGAACTCGTGGCCCGCCTTAAAGCGCGCCTTCGTGGCCGCAGCGCGGCTCCCGCTCCCAGCGACGTGCTCTCGGTGAGCGGCATCGAGCTCGACGAAACAAACCATACGGCGGCCTTGCACGGCTGCGAGCTTTCTCTTACGCCGAAGGAATTCGATTGCCTGGCCGAGCTTTTGCGCGCAGGTGGGGCTCCTGTTTCGTCAAAGGCGCTGTTCGAAAACGTATGGGATGAGGAATACACGTCTTCGTCTCACAATGCAGTCATGGTCTATATTCGTCGCCTGCGTAAAAAGCTCGCCGAGGTCGATTCTTCTGAAGAGCTCATCGAGACCGTATGGGGCGTTGGCTATCGCATTCCCGAAAAACGCCGTGGTTAGCCCATGAAGCGTGATTCAGAAAACGAGACCCGTGCCGACAAGGCCGAACATGCGCGAGGCGCACGCAAGAGGCACGAGTCGCCTAAAATGCATGTGACCGAACAAACGCGCATTCTTGTGAAGCGCATCGTTCGTAATACTTTCGCGGCCACGGTGGTGTATGCGGTTGTTTTCTTCTCGATCGCTATGGCGGTTAATATTATCGTTCTGCCTCAAGTGGGCGAGGCAGTAGCTAAGGTAACTTCTCCGTGGCAGTACGTGTCGGCCGATGTGGCGGGCGTGCAAAACGACGAGTGGTTCATACAGAAAGAAAACGAGCTTAAAGCCGACGTGGTGCGCAAATACTTGCACGAGCTCATCGACACCGCGGTTCCCGATGCGGGTTGGGGTTTGGCGCAGAGTGCGGCGAACGCCAAGAATGTGCAAACGGAAGGCGCCAATCCTGAAACTGTGTACACCATCTCGTCGCAACCAGCCGATGCCGGAGAATACGCGGCGTCCGCCTCTCAGGGTTTGGTTCAGGGTGATAGCCTGTCGTTTGTGGGTGCGCCCTCTGCATCCCAGGCGGCCAAGCAGGTTGTTATTTCCGCCGTTGATTCGCGCAACTTAGGCCAGGCCGCCAACGTCTACGACGCGTTGTGGTCGGCTACGAAAGATTGGGACAATAAGCCCGAGCAGGTCGATTCGCTCTATGACGAAGCAGCAGCTGCGCTCGATTCCGACTTTTCCCAGGTGGTTGTGCGTTATGCCTACGATGCGGGCTCGGGCATCGAGACGGTGACATATGCGGGCGGTCAGCAAATGCAGCGCGATTTGTCATCGTACAACAACATTCGCGCCCTGAAGTACCCCGTGGCGATTACGCTGTTTTTGTCGGGCATTCTCGTGATTATGGCGTTTGCCATTCGCAAGAGCCTGCGCTATTTTGACGACCTGTTCGTTTCGCTGCGCGCGGTGCTCGTTGACAAAGGCGCGTCGCTCAAGCTTCCGAGCGAGCTTTCTCTTGCCGAGGAATCGATTAACGATATCAAGCGCAAAAACGATGCTGAGCAGCGCGCCGCCGTTGCCGCCGAGCGTCGCAAGAACGAGCTTGTGGCCTATTTGGCGCACGATACCAAAACGCCGCTCACTTCCATCACGGGGTATCTCACGTTGCTCGAGGAGGCGCCCGATATGCCCGTTGAGCAGCGTCAGCGATATGCTCACGTGGCGCTGTCGAAAGCGTACAGGCTCGATGCCATGCTCGACGAGTTTTTCGAGATAACCCGCTACAACTTAGGCGCCATCTCCATTGAGCGCGAGCGCTTCGATTTGGCGTTGTTCTGCTATCAGGTTGCGGAAGATTTCTATCCTGAAGCGGAAGCGCGCGGAATCGATTTGAAGGTGAACGCCACCGAGGGCGATACGGTATTTGCCGATGCTACGAAAATGGCGCGCGTGCTTTCGAATGTGATTAAAAATGCGGTGGCGTATGCCGACCCCGATTCGACCATTTCGATTGACGCTCACGCCAAGCCCGATGGGGCGTTCAAGATCGAAGTCACGAACCAGGGACGCGAAATCAGCCCCGAGCATCTCAAACGCATTTTCGAAAAGTTCTATCGCGAAGACGACGCGCGTGCCACGCGCCAGGGCGGGGCGGGCCTCGGTTTGGCGATTGCGCGAGAGATCGTCGCGGCCCATAACGGCACCATCGATGCGACGAGCGAAAATGGCGTGACTCGCTTTGTAATCGATATTCCTGCGTCGAAGTAGGGAATCTCCTTCGTGGGGCTTTTGTAAACGCACGGGCAACGGTGCGAAGAATCCGCGAAAGGCGTTGACTCTCCCATTATGGGATAGTTTAGGGTATCTCCTGCACAAAGATGAAGGTGCGCGGGGCGCGCCATAAAGGGAGTAACGAACATGTCTGAACAGCAGCTCGAAGTGAAGGAATTCGATCATCCACCCTTGCCGAAAAACTGGCTGAGGACGGTTGTCATTATTTGGCTCGGCCAGGCGGCGAGCATTCTTACCGCATATTCCTCTATTTATGCAGGCGTGTGGTTTGTGACCGAAACGACCGATTCGGCGCTCATGCTGGCGCTCGCTTCGCTGTGCTCCATGCTGCCGCAGGGCTTGCTCGCCCCGCTCGGCGGCGTGGTGGCCGACCGCTTCAATCGCAAGTACGTGCTCATCGCCGCCGATGCTTTCGTGGGAACCATGGCATTGATCATGGGCATGATTATCGCCATGGGCCATGTGTCGGTGCCGCTCGTGCTTATCATGGGCGCGCTGCGCAGCGTGGGCCAGGCGTTTCACATGCCCGCCATGGAATCCACGATGCCGCTGCTCGTGCCGAAAAAGCACGTGGTGCGCGTGAATACCATGAATCAGAGCCTGTGGTCTATGGCGCTTGTGGTCGGCCCGGTTCTCGGCATTTTCTTGTATACCGTGGTGGGCTTCCAGATGGTCCTGTTCCTGAATGCTGCCGGCTGCGCCGTTGCGTGCTTGGCTCTCGCGCTTGCGAAGATCCCCGATTTCCACGACGATTCCGACGAGGCGCGCCATCCTATCGCAAGCTTGAAGGCAGGTTTTGCGACGCTGAGCGCCGATAGGGGCCTGCTCATTTTGTGCGGCATCGTCATGGCGATTATGGCCATGTATACGGGCATCAACTCACTCTTCCCACTTATGACGTACGACCACTTCCACGGCGACGGCTATGCAGCTTCGCTCATCGAGGGCATATATGGCGCGTTCTCGCTTGTCGGCATCGCCATCCTGTTTATATGGGGCGGCGGCAAGCGCTTGTTGCGCGTGGTGGCGTTCTCGGGCACGTTCTCGGGCATCATCCTTATTGCTACGGGTCTTCTTTCGCCGAGTATGTTCTTCTGGTTCGCGATGCTCACGGCAATCTCGGGCGTTGTTGAATCGATGTACAACGGCCCGCTTCTCGCCGTGGTGCAAAAGCGCGTTCCGCCCGAAAAGCTCGGTCGCGTTATGGGCCTGTTCAGCACGGTGACGGCGCTTTCTTCGCCTATCGGCTTGGGCCTCGCGGGCACCTGCGCAGAATTCACCGGCGTTGCCATGTGGTTCGTGATTTCGGGCGTGGTGGTTACGGCGGGTGGTTTGGCGATTGGCCTTTTGCCGTCGCTTCGCAAACTCGACCGCGAAGTCGCCGCCACTTTTGATGAGATCGATGTAAGAAAAACGAACCCGACGGTTGAAAACGCTGTCGAATAGGCGAAAATCCTCCTGATGAATTAATCGATGCGGCGTGTCTTCGCAGGTGCGCCGCATCGTTGTGTGAAAAGGGGCGTCTGTGGTCATTCTGGGTGCGTTGGTGAACGGCATTGCCACGGTAATTGGTGGCGTGCTTGGCTTGGTGTTCAAGCGTCGTGTATCGCAGAAGCTGGGCGATTTTCTTATGCAGGGCCTGGGCCTGTGCGTGATGCTCGTGGGCGTGCAGGGCATGGTGAAGGGGCAAAGCATCACCATTACCGTGCTCTCTATCGTTGTTGGCGGCATTCTGGGCTATTGGATCGACATTGATGCGGCGATTCACCGTTTTGGCGATTGGATTCAGCGCAAGCTCGACGCCGCATTCAAGGGGTCGACGGCGCTCGGCAACTTTTCCGACGGCTTTGTTGCCGCCACGCTGTTCATCTGCATTGGAGCCATGGCGATTCTTGGGTCGCTGCAAAGCGGCCTGCAGCTCGACCACTCCACGCTGTACGCCAAGGCCCTTATCGACATGGTCGTGGTTATGGTGATGGCCACGACGTTGGGCGTTGGCGTGCCGTTTTCAGGCGTGTGCGTGTTCGTGTATGAGGCGGCGTTGAGCTTGGCCGCCAGCGCGCTTGCGCCCCTTCTTACCGATGCCGTGATTGCCGAAATGGTGTGCGCGGGTAGCTTGTTGCTGCTCGCCATTGGCATGAACATGCTGAAAATCACCGATATTAAGGTAGCGAATTTTCTGCCCGCTGCATTTCTTCCCATTGCGTTGTGCGCGATTCCCGGCCTGATGTAGCCGAAGCGGTTCGCGCCCTTACGTGCGGCCGAAGCGCTCTTGAATTCGATTCGCCCTTGGCTCTTTTGCGGAGCCTAGAACATTTGACGCCGAGCCGTCTTTAAGATGGCTCGGCGTTTTCTTTAGAAGCCGCTATTCCGTTTCATTTCGTCGGCTTGCGCGCAGGCGGCGTTCGGGTGGGCGACGCGCGCTCCGCATGCAGTGCAGTATTTCGCGTCGTCTTGCAGTTGCGCGCCGCATTTCGTACAGAACATCGGCTACCCCTCATTTCTCGGTGCAATCTTCGTTGAACCTATCATATCGAAATCGCAACAACGAAATAGAGATGCTAACCGAGTAAAAATCGAAGCTTTCGTCGAGAGCCCGTTCTCTTTTTAGGCGCGATTCATGAGCTGATGCGGGTCATAGTCGGGCCTTCGCGCGCAGGTTTTTCTTCGGCGGAAGCTAATCGGTGTATCGCTCGATGTAGTCCAGAAGCGCCTGGCGGGAATGCAGGTCGGTTTTCGAATAAATACGCTTCACGTGCGTGTGCGCCGTGCCGGGCGCGATGCAGAGCTCTTCGGCGATTTTTGCTTGAGTAAGGCCCATGGCATAGAGCGTGAGCACTTCGGTTTCGCGGTCGGAAAGCAGGAATTGCTTCTGCATTTCCTGAGCGCTCGCACGTACGATTGCCTTGCGCATTTCGGTGCCGGGGGCAGCTTCGTCCTTAATGCCGAGCAATCGCTGCACGCTTACCGCAGTCGCTTTGGTTGCGGCGGTTTCGTCTCGTTCGAGCATAAGGAATTGAAGGAAGATGAACTGGGCGGAAATAAGCAGCAATCCGCCGCACAGCGCCGTCGGCAGCGAAGTTGAGGGGAACTGGGCGTAAAGTGCGATGCTCGTCACGCGCACGAGCGAGCGCGGAAAAATGAAAACGCCCCAGCCGGCGATTGCGTAGTAGTACGCGTCGCGGTGTCCATGGCTGGAAAACGCGATGATTAGATAGAGAATGAAGCCAGTCATGGTGACGTTCATGGCGTTGCCAAATACGGCTCCAATATCGAGTCGCTCGGGAAAGAGCGCGAACAGCAAAAGGGCGATGGATCCCAAGCCTTGCATAACGACCCAGGTGCCAATGGTCATGGCGTTCTTCTTGCCTTTGATGGTGCCCCAGAGCAGGCCAATGAATACGCCATCGATGAGAAGGGTGTACAGCAGCCGCGTGACGCGTGTGAATGGGATGGGGTCGCCGTCGGGAAAACCCTTTAAAAAGCCTATGGCGATGGACATAAGGAACGATCCTATGGCAATAATGCCGAGGAATCGCACGCTGTCGGCGTTCTTTTGAGCGAAATGGAAATAGCCGCGCGAGGTTGATTTGATATCAATTTCTGCGGGCAGCGGTTTGTGCCTTGCGGCGGCGATGGCGGCGTATTGCGCGAGTACTGCCATTGCAAAGATGAGGCAGTGAACCATGCGTGGAATGAACGAGAACACGTACAGAATCGTCTCGCTGGCGATCATGGCGCCGAACACGATGATGATGGCTGTCGTGCATGATGCGCCGCGGCAACGGCGCAGCCAATAGAACATGCAAATCCATGCCGATGCGGTTACGAGGGTCGACGCTGCCATGCGTGCCACGGTGAAGCCTGGTGCATGCGCTTCGATGAGCGCGACTGCGGCGATTCCTATTGCTTCGAGCGCGATGCAAAGGTTTGTGCTGTGGAAGATGGCGCGCTTGGGGATAGTTTTGTCGGTAAGGCCAAGCACGACCATGAGTATGAGCAACGGAACGAGCGAGATGAACGACGCCCCGTCGGTATAAATTCCTGCATCGGTCCCCATGTAGCTGCCGTATGCGCCCACAATCATGCCGGTTCGTGCCAGCATGAGCCCCATTGAGGTTGGCAGGAGGGCCAAAAGCAGCTCTTTTGTAATTTCCGTGCCGGCAATTCCTCTCTGTTGCTCGGCGGCGTTTGTCTCTTCGCCCTGATTCACGATACCCCCTTCTATCCCCTGTGCATCATGCGCGGTGCCCCCTTGCGCGTAACGGGGATTCAAACGAGGCAATTATAGCTCGAGCTTTGTACCCTATAAATGCCCTTAAAGAGGGTATAGGGGCATTTTACGTCTAGGCAATATTGGTTTCGTTGAATTGTGTTTCATTTTGATGAAGCGAAAGCACGTACGTGAGGGGGATCGCTCATGACTGATGCAAACGAGGCGGCCTGGACGGCTGAAGGGGGAAAAGCTATACCGAATGCTGCTAACGAGAGCAGTGAGGGTACAGGTTTTCAGCCGGGCGATGGCGTTGTCGAAGAGGCGAGCGAGCTTCAGGAGGCTTCATCGGCGGATCGCACGCCTGAAGAAGAATTCCTGGCCCAAATGCTTGCCGCTTCGGGGGCGACAAACTTGAAAGAGGCGGGGCTTTACGACCCTGCCGAGGTCGCTGCGGAAGAGGAGCGCATCGAGGAAGAGATGTCTCCCGAAGAGCGCCAGGCCAAAGCCGAGCATGATGCTCTTGCCGCTGCGTTCAGCATGATTCGCGAGCGTTCGAACGAAGGCAAGCTCACGACGCCCGGTACGTGGGCTGCGGCGGGCATCGTGCCCGATCATTTGATTCCTGTTGATTTTTCCGACTTGGCATTCGACGAAATTATTGCTGCACAGGCTGCGTCGGCCGCGGCCAAGAAGGTCGCCGAGGAGGCTGCGCAGGCTGTCGTAGCGGATGCGGACGCGGATGCGGTAAATGCCGATTCCAGCGTCGAAGACGTCGCGGCATCTGACTCTAAAGCGGATGAAGCCGCTGATGAGAATGCTCCGTCTGTTGACGAGGGCGATTCCCTCGATTCTGAAATTGAGACCCCCGAATGGAAGCTTGATGACATCAAGGTGCTCGAGGGAAAGCAGACGTATCTGTACTCGAGCGACTACATGACCGACACATATGCGCACTGGGCGTTTCTTGCTGAAGAGGGCGATGACGCTTTGACGCTTGTCGATAACGCGCGCGAGGAATCTCGCCTGTATCCGCGCCCCATGCTCGCGGCATCGCTTTCGAGCAAGCCATATTATTGGAATGCCGAGCAAATCGAGCAAGCTTGGCAAGCCGTGCAGGAGTCGGGCTCGTATCCCGACATTAAAACATGCGAGGCGAGCAACGGCGAGCGATATTTCTATTCGACCGATTACTTGTCCGATGCCCAGGCGAAAGCTTTGGCGGAGTGGTATTCGGTCGAACGATACATGAACGTGTAGGTGAAGTGTGTTTTCGATCAAACGTGAATTGGCTTTAACGCGCAAACGAGGCGCGTAGGAGATATGAAACGAACGGCGCTCACGGCGCCGAAGAGGGGGAACAATGAAACCGGAAGATATGCTTGGTGGAGCGCCTGTTGGCAAACCTTATATTCGTACGAGGGACGTGTTCCAAACTGACAACGATAATGGCGTTGAGGGCTATTCCGATGAGGCCCTGGCGCTTGTGGCCGATACCGAGAAAACTGGTGTGCCCGAGGGCGTGAATGCCGTTGGCATGGCGGGTTCGGCCAAACACGGTACCATTGCCGTGCAGTTGTTTGCGCGCGTGAATCCCGAGACGCATGTCATTGAACAGGCGGGCTATCGCGCACATGGCTGTTTGGCCATGATTGCCTCCGCGTGCGCAGCGGTGTATTGGATGGAGGGCAAAACGGTGGAAGAAGCCGCCGCCATCTCTGCCGACCTTTTGGCAGAAGCGCGCGGCGTTGTTCCTCGCGACAAGTCGTATACGGCTCGCTATGCGGCGTGCGCCGTTCGTGGAGTATGCGGTGACTTCTTTATTCGCCAGGGTGTCACGTTTGAGGATATGCTCGCTCGGCCGCATGCCTGCGACGACGCATCGCTCGATTGCGTGCTGTGCGAGAACTGCTCGCTGCGAAATTCTATGGTCGATTTGGAGGTCGCATCGCGTCTTCGCGCGGCAAAAGAGGCGTAACCATCATGGGAACGCAGATGAAAATAACAAAAACCGAAAAACGGCGCGTGTATTTGGACAACGCCGCTACTACGTGCGTGTCCGATACGGCATTTGAGGCCATGAAGCCGTTTTTGCGCGGTTCGTTTGGCAATCCCTCCGCGCTCTATGCGGAGGCTCGCGAGGCCCGCGCTGCGGTTGAGCGGGCTCGCGAGGAAATCGCATCGCTCATTGGCGCCGCGCCGCATGAAGTCTATTTCACGTCGTGTGGTACTGAATCGGATAATTGGGCCATAAAAGGAAGCATGCGTGCGCAGGCGAAAGCGAAGGGCCGCAAAGGCCGTTTCGTGACTTCGACGTTCGAGCATCCTGCTGTGCTGAACAGCGCGCAGGCGCTTGCTGGCGAGGGATTCGATGTCGCGTATGCGAACGTGACCGATGGTGGTATGGTCGACGAGGCGTCGTTTGCTCAGGCACTTGGCAACGGGGCTGATTTGGCCTCGATTATGCTTGCCAACAACGAAGTAGGCACAATTCAACCCATTGCCCGTCTGGGCGAAATCGCGCATGGCGCAGGCGCTCGGTTCCACTGCGATGCTGTGCAGGCGTTTGCTCACATTCCTGTGAACGTGGACGATTTGGGCGTGGACTACTTGAGCGTTTCAGGCCATAAATTCCATGCCCCTAAAGGCGTCGGTTTCCTGTATGTTCGCGAAGGCGCGCCTCTGGAGCCTTTCATGAATGGCGGCCATCAAGAAGGCGCGATGCGCGGCGGCACCGAAAACGTTGCCGGCATCGTTGCTATGGCAGCTGCGGCGCGTGAGGCCTGCGAGAATATGGCAAGTGACGCCGCGCGCATTGCGGCGCTTCGCGACGAATTGGAATGTCGCATTCTTGCCGAAATCGCCAACACCCGGGTAAACGGCGCGGCCTCGCGCGTGCCCGGCACGTTGAACGTGTCGTTTATGGGCATCGATTCGGCTTCGCTTGTTGAGCTGCTTGACGAGCGGGGCGTATGCGCGGCGGGCGGAAGTGCCTGCTCGAGCCACGAAGGCGAGCCCTCGCACGTGCTTGTTGCGATGGGACTGCCGTCCGAACGTACCCAGAGCGCCCTTCGTTTCTCGCTCTCGAATGAAACGACTCAAGGCGATATTGACTACACGGTTGGCGTATTGAAGGCCTGCAGTGAGCAGTTGCAACCCTTCGCGCTGCTTGATCTTTCGAGCTTCTAGCTTGTTGAATTTGCTTGTCGGTAGACGCACGAGCCGCCTAGATTGGCTGGGATTCCGTCAGAGCGTTCGGCGTGGGTAGAAAGCCCGCGCCCGCGTGGATGCGCCTGCACCGCAGCGGATTTCTGGATAAGGCGCGAAAGGAGGCCGCGTCTGCGTGGAAATGCCAAAGTTTGCGTAGTCTTGGCCTGCGCGGCTTGAGAGCGCTCGCGCCTGCGATGATGTTGGTCGGTTTGCTGTCGCGATTGAGGTATCTGAAGGCGTTCGGTGCTCGTGGAAACTTTGCTGCGCCCAATTTAGAAAGAGCTCAGGTCTTTCTAAAAAACGCGGCGATGACCGTTTCTCCAACAGGTAGTTCGGTGCAATTACGAATAGCCGCGGTTTTGACCAGTTCGCCATGGGGGTGCGGACGATTCCCTGGACCAGCCTAAGCGGCTAGTCCCTTGCTTATCCGGTACTGCATGGGGCTCATC
>OLPV01001159.1_pt1 | contig 20178 bp, 20 predicted proteins | sample 1671961 | NCBI WGS metagenome assembly OLPV01 (sample SAMEA3136630, study PRJEB25190) | human gut metagenome | biome: human gut; feature: human-associated habitat; material: faeces | place: Austria | collected 2013
AGGTGCTTTTTTGTTTGCTCTGTGAATAAATTAACGAAGTTTACAGAGTGCAACAGGAATCCACCGCGGCACCTGTTGGTTTTCCAGCCGGCAGAGATTCTACAAAGGCACGTTTGTAAAACGGCTGCAGCTGGGCATTGTCGGTGTAATCAAACTTTATATTCTGTGCAGAACGAAATCAGTGCTTTAAAAGATACCCACGAAAATGTCAACCGGAATGCAGCCAACGATTTGGTTCGACACAACCAAATGGTCGTACACAGAAAAATAAAAAGATTGGAACGGTCTTAAAAGCAAATATAAATAATGACTGGCAAACAACGAGTGCCGGACAAAAAAGATTGTAAAGACTGTACAGTCCGAAGAATCAAATAATGATAAAAACAAAATATAAAATCATAAAAAACAGATAAATTGCCGCTAAGCCTGAAAAACGTGATTTGGCCAGCCGAAGCACCGGCGGGACGCTAAAAGAGCCAAAATCTGGAAAAGAGGGCTTTTTCGCTTCCCTCTGTTTCACATAACGTGCATTATACGAAAATACATATCCTAAAAATCAGGACCTTCCCTTCACGCAGGTTTCTGCGATCCGGAGGCCCTGATGACTTGGGTTGCGGCATTTTAATTTTTGGCACAGGAAACGTCTCTTCCCCGTTTTGAGAATCATTGGTTTGCATCCGGCAGCGGCGTGGTGCCAAAATATGCACAGATGGCCTCGTAGTAAATACGCGCAGTTCGTTTGCAGCCCTGTTCGCTGCCAAAGCGTTCCACATCATCCGCATTGGTCACAAAGCATTGTTCCGCCAGCACGACCGGACAGTTTACATCCTCCAGCAGTGTGAAGCTCCGTTCTGCACGCACTTCGGTATGGGTACTCTCCACCAGCTGCTTCTGATCATTTTCCAGATAATAAATGTAACGGATGCCGCCGCGCCCACGCAGGTGCGCTCCGGCGTTCTGCATTCCCTCTGCCAATTTCTGAGCAAAGTAATAACTCTCCGCATGCCATGTGCGCCCCGGCACAGATGGATAGCACTCAAAGCCGGTTGCACTGGAACCGTTTGCGGCGGAGTTTCCGTGAATGGAAAGCAGCAACTGTGGGGCCTGCGCATTGGCGGCGGCTGCTCGCTCGGCAGGCGTTGCGGTCTGGTCAAAGGCATCCCGCGTCCGGAGCGGAATGTAATTCGGGTCCTGCTCCAGCCATGCAAGCAGCACGGAGGCCGTGGCGGCCGTCATGTCTTTTTCTTCCACCACTCCCCTTGCGCCCGGGTCGTTGCCGCCATGCCCGGCATCAATGGCTACACGATACGGCGGGTCGCCCACCTGCGGCCGAAACGCATCTCCGGATGCAGAGACACTTCCCTGCTCTTGTGAAGAAACCCGCAATGCTTCTCGCCAGAGAAACGCCGAAAAAACAAAGGCAACCACGCAAAAACAAAGCACGAGAGTCGTTCGGAGAAAGGAACTCCTCTTTCGTCTGGTTCGTCGCTTCTTTTTCTGGTGCGTGGGTTTATAACGTCCTGCCATGATAGATAACTTCCTGTCCAGATTGAAAACTTCTCTTTACAATACGAGTATACTCGGCTTTTTTCTGCAGTGCAAGCAAAAAGCCTGCCCATAAGCAGTGGGCAGGCTTTGAAATGACCCCTTATTTCAGCTCCACAACGGTCACGCCGCTTTCACCTTCGCCGTAACGGCCCAGACGGAAGCTCTTGACCATGCGGTTGCCGCGCAGGTGCTTGTGGATGGCAGTGCGCAGTGCGCCGGTGCCATTGCCGTGGATCAGGTAGACTACGGTCTGGCCGTTCAGAATGGCGCGGTCGATGAAGGAATCCACCTCTGGCAAGGCCTCGTCCACGGTCAATCCCAGCAGATTGCACTCCATTTTGGCGCTGCGGTGCACCCGCTCCACGCGGCCATTCGGACGGTTTGCGTCGCCGGTCAGGCGGGAATACCGCTGCTGTGCCTTGGTCTGCGGTTTCGGGTCCTTGACCAGCTTTTCCGGCTGTTTGAGCCCCTTGAGCGGGACCTTGGTCTTGATGATGCCGGCCCGTACCAGAACATCCCCGTTCTTGTCCGGCAGCGAAAGCACCGTGGCCAGCTGGTTGAGCTCTGCAATGCAGACCTCCTGCCCTACCTTGACCTCTTTCAGCGGCACAAATTCCTTGACCGGATTGTGCACCGCCTCGGTGCCCATAAACAGCTTTTCGGATTCCTTTTTGGCGATCTCACGGGCACGCTGGGCTTTCTGCTGGGTGCTCAGGCGCTCGTCCTTCTGCAGCTGACGCAGTTCGTCGGTCAGCGCATAGGCCTGGCTTTCCACCTGCTGGGCCAGCGCACGGGCTTTGGCGCGGGCCGCTTCCAGCTCGTTTTCGCCCTGCTGGATCAGTTCATCCCGCTTTTTCTGGGCAGCCTCCAGCTGGTGGGATGCCTCGTCCTTCAGCTCTTCCACCTCGTGCTGGCTTTCCTTCAGCTGCAATTTCAGATCATCCAGCTGACCCAGAACGGCATCCAGCCGCTTATCCTCGGCCGACAGATGCTGCTGCGCTGCCTCAATGACCCGCTCCGGGATGCCAAGCTTCTCACTGATGAGGAATGCGTTGGACTTGCCCGGCACGCCGACGCTCAGCTTATAGGTCGGGCGCAGCGTTTCCAGATCGAATTCGCAGCTGGCGTTCACGACGCCCTTGGTCTCCAGTGCGAACACCTTGAGTTCTGCATAGTGGGTGGTGGCCATCAGCAGCACGCCGCGGCGGCGCAGTTCTTCAATGATGGCCACAGCCAGCGCGGCACCCTCGGCAGGGTCGGTACCGGCGCCCAGCTCGTCCAGCAGCACAAGGGTGTGCGGCATGGCCAGCTCCAGAATGCCGGTGATTTTCTTCATATGGCCGGAGAAGGTGGAAAGGCTCTGTTCGATGCTCTGCTCATCGCCGATGTCCACGAGAAACTCATCGAACACGCAGACCTCGCTGCGCTCGTCGGCCGGGATCAGGAAACCACACTGTGCCATCGCGCACAGCAGACCGGCCGTTTTCAGGGTAACGGTCTTGCCGCCGGTGTTCGGGCCGGTGATGATGAGCGAATCATATTCTTTGCCCAGTGCAATGTCCACCGGCACGCACTTCTGTGGGTCGATCAATGGGTGGCGTGCCCGGATCAGCGAGAAGGAATTGTCGGTGTGCACTGCAGGTTTGAATGCCTTGAGCTCCAGCGCCAGACGCGCCTTTGCCAGCAGGACATCAATGTCCAGCATGGCCTGATAGCTGTACTGGAACTGCGGCTCAATGGCTGCCACCTGTGCGGTAAAGGCTACCAGAATGCGCTCGATCTCCTGCGCTTCCTGGGCACGATACTGCAGGATGCGGGCATTGGCTTCCACGACAGCCTGCGGTTCCACAAACACCGTTGCGCCGGTAGAGGAAACGTCATGGATGATGCCGCTCACTTCGCCGCGGTATTCGCTCTTGACCGGGACAACGTAGCGGCCGTTGCGCATGGAGACCACACTCTCCTGCAGATATTTTGAGGTGTCCATGTTGCGCACCATGCTTTCCAGACGGTCGCGGATGCTGTTTTCGGTCGCACGGATCTTCTTGCGCAGGTCGTTCAGGGTGCGGGAGGCCGTGTCGGCCATCGCATCCGGGGCAAGGATCGCACTGGAGATCTGCTGTTCCAGGCCCGGCTCCGGGGACAACGCATAGAACAGATCATCGGTCGGGAGCATATCGTGCTCCGAAGAACCGTACCAGTTGGTCAGGTTCTGGAAGTTGCGCAGAGCACCGGCCACCATCAGCAGCTCGCCCATGGAAAGCACGCCGCCCTTGACCGCACGGGCGGCCAGCGCACTGACGCCCTCCACTCCGCCGAAACGGGGCGAACCGTTCTTAATCAGCAGCGTATTGATGGCATCCGTCTGCTCCAGCGCATAGCGCACCTCGTCCGGGTCACACTGCGGCTCAAGTGCCAGGAGCTTCGCCTTTGCTTCCTTACATACACAGCCCTCCGCAGCACGGGCGATGATCTTATCCAGTTCTAATGTTTTTAAGTAGCTTGTTTCCATAATATCCTTTTGCTCAGGGCAGCACCGTTTTTAAAAAGTCGTAGCTCTTCAGCGGCTTGTCCAGATGCGTTAGCGCATACTGCTCCGCTACGGCTGCCAGCTTTTCCAGACTGCCCACAGAAATCTTGAACGAAAATATTTTTTTGTCCTCCACAAGGCAGATGTGCCGCAGTGCAAACAGTGCATTGCGATCCAGATTGCAGCGTTTCCCAGCCTTGGCCGCACAATCAGCACAGAGCAGATAGCCCTCCTGCACATCCAGATAAAAGGCATCGCCTGCATCGTAGGTGCCGCAGTCGCGGCAGCACACCAACTGCGGCAGAAAGCCACACTCGCTCATGGTGCGAAGCTCAAAAACGGCCTTGATGGCCCGCAGGTCCGCCTTGTGCTCACTGATCATGTACAGGCAGTTCAGCAGCAGACGCAGTTCCCGCTCAGCTTCCTGTCCGGTGGGGGTCAACGCAGCAGCCATTTCGGCCAGATACATGGCCAGACTCATCCCCTCGATGGAGGAAGAAATGCCGTGAAAGACATTCTTGACGGCCGCTTCGCGCACAGTATACATGTTGCGCCCCGGCACCAGCGTGAATTCCGAATAGCAAAACAGCCCGCACGCGCTGAACAATTTGCTTTTCAGCCGCAGGCTGCTCTGTGCCGAAGCCGAGATCACCCCCAGCCCCGGGGTCAGGATCGTGAGGATCCGGTCCGATTCTTTATAGCGGGTCTCTTTCAACACCAGACCCAGTGTTACAAAGGTCTCCATGATCCGTGTCTCCTGCCGGATGCTTGTCCGGCATCTGTGTCTGTTTGTACTCCAGATAACGGAGAATGTTTCCCGTGCAGGCAAAGGCCTGCCAGCTTGTTTGCACGTCCATTGGCCGGGTCTCCTTTCCGGGCAGCGCCACTGCCGTCAGTGTTCTCTGGCGGCGGTGGCGTTATCCAAGGAAAACCCGCCCTGCATTGGAAAGGCTCAGCGGTTGCCGTTGTTCTGCTTGAAACCGAAATTGTTCAGCAGGAACTCGTTATCCCGCCAGTCCGACTTCACCTTGACCCAGCACTGCAGGTTCACACGGCAGCCCAGAAACTCTTCGCAGTCGGCACGGGCCGCACTGGCGATCTTTTTCAGCATAGCACCGCCTTTGCCAATGACCATGCCCTTGTGGCTTTCCCGCTCACAGTAAATGTTCACATCAATGTCGATGAGATCGGTGCCGGGGCGCTCCTTGAAGCGCTCCACGACCACCGCGATGCCGTGCGGGATCTCGTCGCGCATGAACAGCAGAGCCTTTTCACGGATGACCTCTGCCACCAGTTCCTTCTCCGGCATATCGGTGTAGGCATCATCATCAAAGTAATGGGGGCCTTCTACGGCGTAGCGGCTCAAGGCATCGAACAGCGTTTCACAGCCGTCCTCGTTGCGGACGCTGACCGTGTAGATGTCATCGAATACACCCAGCGCCTTCAGCTCTTCTTTGCGGGCTTCCAGGTCAGCGGCATCCTTGACAAGGTCTGTCTTATTGATGACGGCAATGGCCGGGCCGCCGCTGCTGCGCAGCATGTCCACCAGAACCATCTCGGATTCATTCAGGGCACCATAGGGCTCAAACAGCATCATGGAAACATCCACGTCGGCAATGGAATCGCTGGCGGTTTTGTCCATGCGCTTGCCCAGCTTGTTGCGGGCTTTGTGTACGCCGGGGGTATCCAGCAGCACATACTGCAGCGGGCCGCGGGTGATCACACCGGTAATGCGGGTACGGGTGGTCTGCGGCTTGGAGGTGACAATGGCCACCTTTTCGCCAACCAGCAGGTTGGTCAGGCTGGATTTGCCCACATTGGGGCGGCCGATGACCGCCACAAAAACCGACGACGTATCGTAATGGCCCTGAACGGGCGTCGTGTTACTCAAAATCAAACTCCTGTCTTGCTGTGTGCAGAAATGCACGTTGGATCAAAGGCAAATCATTCGGTGTAGCTCACCGTGCGGGGCAGGCCCAGCTGCAGCAGCACGGCCTCTTCTTTTTCCCGCATCCGCATAGCTTCCAGGCCGCCGTTCTCATGGTCGTAGCCCAGCAGATGCAGCATGGAATGCACGGTCAGAAATGCCACTTCCCGCTGCAGCGGATGGCCGTAGAGGGTCGCCTGCTCCTGGGCGCGCTCCATGCTGATGACGATATCGCCAAGCATTTTGCAGCCGTTGTTTTCGTCCACATCATATTTGCCATCCACACCCAGCGGGAAGCTCAAAACGTCGGTGGGCATGGGCTTGTTGCGGTACTGGTTGTTCAGCTCTGCAATGGCCGCGTTGTCCACAAAGGTCACGCTGATCTCAGCCGGAGCCTCAAAGTGCTCGAACTCCAGCACAGCGTTGCAGGCGCGGCGGATCAGGATGCGGAGGCCGGACGGGACCTTGACGGCCTTCTGGGAATTGGTGATCAGAACTTTATTGGACATAGAATCAGTCCTCTCCTTTCTGGTTTGGTTGTTTTTCGGGATGTGCAGCCCTGTCGTATGCCTTGATGATCTCCTGCACAAGGCGGTGGCGCACAACGTCTTTTTCGGTAAAATAGCACTGGGCAATGCCCTTGACCTGCTTCAGCACATGCAGCGCATCCACAAGGCCGCTGCGGGTGCGTTCCGGCAGGTCGATCTGGGTCACATCGCCGGTCACAACGACCTTGGAACCCACGCCCATGCGGGTCAGGAACATTTTCATCTGCTCCGGCGTGGTGTTCTGCGCCTCATCCAGAATGATGAAGGAGTCGTCCAGCGTACGGCCGCGCATATAGGCCAGCGGGGCCACCTCAATGATCTGCTTTTCCACCAGACGCTCATATGTTTCAGCCCCCAGCATATCAAACAGACCGTCATACAGCGGGCGCAGATACGGGTCCACTTTCTGCTGCAGATCACCGGGCAGAAACCCCAGTTTCTCCCCTGCTTCTACCGCCGGGCGGGTCAGCACGATGCGGGACACCTCCTTGGCCTTGAAGGCCTTTACGGCCATAGCTACGGCGAGGTAGGTCTTACCGGTGCCCGCCGGGCCGACACCAAAGGTGATGGCATTGTTCCGGATGGCATTCAGGTATTCCTTCTGGCCCAGCGTCTTGGGCCGGATGGGCCGCCCTTTGACCGTAACCGTTACAAAATCCTCGGTCAGTTCCCGCACCCGTTTCTCAGCGCCGTCATGGGCCAGGCTGATGCAGTAGCGCACAGTCTGATCCTCCAGCGGGGTGTGGTTCTCGATCAGAAGAAGCATGCCTTCCACCGCGCGGCTGGCCGCCGCTACGTTGGCCGGTTCACCGGAGAGCCGGAGCTGTGTGCCCCGGCAGACGGCCGTAACGGAGAACTCGTTTTCCAGCAACCGGATGTTCCGGTCGCAGTTGCCAAAGACCGCCGCGGCGATCTCTACACTATCCAGTTCAATGTTCTTTTCTGCCATGTGCTCCTCCTGATGTGCCTGCTTCGATAGCTATATTGTACCACCAAAATCCTTAGAAGAAAACTATGAAAATTGCACAAAATATTTTTCCGACTTCCATCGTTTTTACATATTGGTGGAATGGTCTTGACAAACTATATCGGGGTGCGATATACTGGGTCTGTGATATATCGGGCGACGATATAAAGACCGTCGATAGAAATGGAGGTGCATCGGCAATGGAAAACATTGCGCTGACCGAGTCCACCTATTACATTTTGCTTTCTCTTTATCATCCGCAGCATGGCTACGGTATTATGCAGCAGACCGAGCAGCTTTCCGGCGGGCGGGTACGTCTTGCCGCCGGGACGTTGTATGGAGCGCTGAACTCCCTGTGCGAAAAAGGATGGATCCGACAGCTGCCGATGGAAAGCGGGAGCCGTAAAAAAGAATATCAGCTGACCGCGGAAGGACTTGCAGTCCTGAAGCACGAGCTTGCCCGGCTGCAGCAGCTGGTTGCAAACGGCGAAAGCATCCTGAAGGAGGAATGACCATGAACACGCGCAAAACCATCCATAAAGTCTATCTGGCATGGGATTTCAAGAAGGAAGAACTCTGGCTCAACGAAATGGCGGCGGAAGGCTGGGCTTTGGAGCATGCAGCGTTTTGCTCGTACACCTTCGTGCGCTGTGAGCCGGGCGAATACATTATCCGCATGGAGATGAATGCAGACCGGGACTATCGCAGCTTTGTGGAAGAAACCGGTGCAGAATATGTCGGCGGCTGTGTGAACTGGATCTATTTCCGCCGCAAAGCCGAGCTCGGGTCGTTTGACCTGTTTTCGGACATAGATTCCCGCATTGCGCATCTTGCACGCATCGGTAAATCGCTCTGGCTGATCTGCCTTGCCAATCTGATCATCGGTGTTGTCAATATCATAGACGGGCAGACGTTTTCCATTGTAAATCTGCTGTGCAGCGTTCTGCTGGCCTATGGTCTGGGCCGCATCCATGGGATGAAAGCATCCCTTGAAGAAGAGCGTGCCCTGCACGAATAAACCTTGTCAAGCCTTTTTGTGCCACAACCGCATAGAAAAACAAAATGTATCTTTGGGTAAAACAGCAATAGCAAACTTTTCTCCTGCGTGATACAATAGCAAGCGTTGCGTGCCCTGCCGCCGCAGCAAAAAGATTGAAGGAGAAATGAACGATGGAACAATGCTATCTGATGCCCGGACAGGAACGCTGCGAACGATTCAAGGACGCAAACGGTGTTCCGCGTGTTCACTACTCCTACCGTTCCCTGCACGGTGCCTTTTTTGACTGCGAGAGCCGCAGCCTGGAGGAAGCCCAGCATCTGTGTGAGGACTGGCTGGTCGGCCAGGACCGCTGCTACCGCAACTGATCTCATAAAAAAGCAAGCGCCTCTGTTTCATGGATGGTCACTCCATCCGGAGCAGAGGCGCTTTTTGTTGTTAGTTCCACAGCTGTGCGCAGACAAGTTCCAGCACACTGCCCGCAATACAGCGGGATTTATCCGAGATCAGGAAACAGTTGGAAAGCTCTTCCCGGCGGGGGTCCACATCAGCCACCTTGAACCCCGGAGTGACCGGGTAGCCGCTGCGCAGCAGACCGCGCAGGATGCCGCCGATCTGTGTGGTGACCGGGATGGATTTGCCTTCCGACGTCCGGATCTGTGCGATGATCTCCCCTGCTTCCACCAGGTCACCGATTTTTCGCACATCCTGAAAGATGCCTTCCGTCTGCGCATGGATGACCCGCTCCTTGCCATAACCGCCGATGACACCCGGAATACCAGTGTTCGGGATGGCAGCGCCCTCCCGGATGATACGGCCCAGCCGATGGCCGCGCTTCGTCTCGACCACGACATCCACATCCTGTCCGGCTGTAAATCCGGGGCCAAGGGCGATGGTCAGCGGTGCCATATCACGGGTGGTGCCAAGGTTCTTCTTGGCCAGAATGGCATCCACCAATACATCCGGCTTTGCTTGTGCCACGCAGCTGCCTGCCGGGTCGATGAGGACGGGCACCGCATTCTGTGCCCAGACGGTCGGAGCCTGTTCCAGTGTGTCGATACGAACAGCCCTCAGGCCCTCTACCGTTGTTTCACCTTCGTACACAGCTTCGCAGAGTGACACCTGCCGCCGGATAGCCGCCGGGTGAGCGGTTTCCAGTACAAGCACCCGCAGCCCGGCGGACCACAGACGATGGATGGTGCCGGTAGCAAGGTCGCCGCCGCCGCGCACCAGGATCAAGGCATCCTGTTTCATTCAATGGATCCTCCTTCCGGAATGATTTCCAGCAGAAGCTCCATGGAACCACCGCAGGCCGCAACCGCGGCATCTTCGTTTTTGCCGTCGGCCGAAAATGTGACCGTCTGCACCGATGCTGTATGCCCGGCCAGCATTTCAGTAGCGGCCTGCCGAGTACGGTATTCCATGATACCGCCGCCCACACTGCCCACAGTCATGCCATCGGGCAGGAGCAGCATTTTGGAGCCGACCTCCCGCGGGGTGGAGCCGTGCCGTGCAATGATCGTCGCCAGCACTGCAGGCTGGCCGTTCTGTGCGGCCTGCTCCATCGCCGCCAGAAGCGCCGGAGCAAAGCCCTCGGTCTGAGGGCGGGCGTTTTTCACTTCCACGATCTGTGCCAGAATGGACAGCGCGATCTCTTCGGCTGTTTTGGCCCCGATGGCAAGTCCGATGGGGGCCTGCACAGCTTCCACCCGTGCAGCATCCGCCCCGGCTTCCAGCAGCTGTCGCCGTACCAGTGCGGCCCGGCCCCGGCTGCCCATCATGCCAACGTAAGCCGCCGGTTTCTGCAAGATCTGCTCCAGGCAGGCCACATCAAAGGCATGGGCGCGGGTCACGACCACAAAGTAGGTCTCTGCCCCGCCGGGCACCTGCTCCAGTGCCTGTGCAAACGGTAAGCAGAGGACCGTGTCCGCACCGGCATCCCGCAGGTCCTGCGCATATTCCGCGCGGTCCTCCATAGCAAGCACCGGCAGGCCCAGCAGTTTTGCCAGCCGTACCACCGATACCGCTACATGGCCGCCGCCGCAGACAACGATCTGCGGCACCGCACCGAATTGTTCCACAAACACCCGCGTGCCGTCCAGTTCCAGAAACCCGGTGGCTGTGCATTCCTGCAAACGGGAAAGGCTGCGCTGCAATACGCCGCTGCTGTGGGTCTGCCACACCGGGCGCCCGCCGCGCAGCAGCATCCGGCTGCCGGCCTCCGGTCCATCCAGAACCGCCGCAAGGGTACCGTCTCCGGTGACCTGCCCTTTCTGCAGGGCATCAACCAATGCGCTCATAAAATGTTCTCCTGTTCGTCATTGCTCCACCTGCGACACCGCGTCGTAAGCCGCCGGGTCCAGCAGGCTGTTCCAGTGTTCCCAATCCTCCGGCGTCATGCGCCAGGCAAGGCCGCACCCGGCGGAGATCTCCCGTGGGAGCGGGATCAGCCGCCCGGGGATCTGTGCCGTGGCGCAGTGCTTCTCCCAGGCCATGGCTTCCACCGTTGTGCGGAAGGAGAGCACGATATAGGTCTTTTTTGTGCGCATTTACAGCTCCTGTGCCAGCTCCCGCACGGCCTGTGCAGCGTGCAGAGCTTCTTCCATGGTATTGCTGTGTGAAAAGCTGAACCGTACCACGCCCTGTTCCACCGTGCCAAGCGCCTTGTGCATCAGCGGGGCGCAATGTGCTCCGGCCCGCACACAGATGCCGTAGTCCTCCCACAGGATATCGGCCACCCGGGCAGAGTCCTCGTCTCCGATATTCAGGGAGACGATGGGCGCACGCAGAGCGGTCTCAATGTCGCCGTATACAGTCACGCCCGGCATACCGCATACTTCTTCGTAAAAACAGCGAGCCAGTGCAGCTTCGCGGGCGGCCAGCGTTTCCACGCCCTGTGTCAGAAGCCATTGTACTCCGGCGCAAAGCCCGGCAAGGCCGTGCACGTTCAGGGTGCCGGCTTCCAGTGCGGTGGGCATCTGGGCGGGATGCTGCTCGTCATAGCTGTGCACGCCGCTGCCGCCCACTACAAGGGGCGCGATCTGCACACCCGGACGCACATACAGCCCGCCGGTGCCCTGCGGCCCCAGTAAAGCCTTGTGCCCGGTGAAGCACAGCACATCCACACCCAGCGCCTGTACGTCGATGGACTGGGCTCCGGCCGTCTGCGCGGCATCCACGATCAGCAGCAAGCCGTGCCGGTGCGCAAAGGCCGCAGCCTTTGCAAGATCGGTACAGTTGCCGGTCACATTGGACGCTCCGGTCACGACCAGCGCTCTGGTGTTTGGGCGCACAAGCTCTTCCCATTTTTCATATTGCAGGCGGCCTTTGGCGTCTACCCCGGCAAAGCTGAGCTGGCCCCCCTGTGTCCGCAGCCGGTACAGCGGCCGCAGGACCGAATTATGCTCACACACGGTGGTGATGACATGATCCCCCGGCCCCAGCAGCCCGCACAGGGCGGTGTTCAACGCGCCGGTGGCGTTGGCCGTAAAGGCAATGCAGGCAGGGTCCGGCGCGTGGAAAAGCTCTGCCAGCGCTTCCCGTGCGGCATACACCAGCCGGGAAGCATGCAGGGTCGGCTCATGGGCACCGCGGCCGGGGTTGCCTGCGGTGTGCAGGGCGTCCAGAATGGCGGCGTCCACTTCCTGCGGTTTGTACAGCGTGGTGGCAGCATTGTCCAGATAGATCACGGCTTGACCACGTTCCCGGCATGGGTCAGCTTTTCCACGATGGCATACATGTTCGTCACGCTGCCTACGGCCAGCTTCTCGGTCAGGCCGTAATAGTTCAGGCAGGTGCCGCAGGTCATGATCTCCACACCTTCCGATTCCAGCGTCTTGAGGTCCTCCAGCATGGGAGAGCCCTCACAGGTCAGGGATGCACCGCCGTTATAGAACAGAACCGTCTTGGGCAGCTTGTCCTGCTGCGTCAGGGCAAACACGAACGCCTTGAGCAGGGTCTTGCCCAGCTCCTCGGCCCCGGTACCCATAGTGTTTGCGCCAATGGCCACCACGGTGTCCGTGCGGGCGTCCGGCATGCAGACGGCCGGGGTCTCTTCAGCCGCCGGGGCCTCCCCGATGGTGAACAGCACTCGGTATTCCCGTTCGGCCAGCTTTTCGGCGCTGTACTGATAACCCTTTTGCTGGGCCATCTTGGTCAGGTTCTGCACGGCGATCTCGTTGTCCACCAGAATTTCCACCTGACCGGCACCCTTCAGCTCCGAAATAGCGCGCTTGGCCTTGACGACCGGCAGCGGGCAGGCGTCTCCTCTTGCATCAACATGAGTCATAATCGTTTCTCCTTTCAGTAGGTCAGTATGTTACTGTGATCTCGGTTTCGGTTCGGGAAACGATCTCGCCCACGATCTTCGCGGGCAGACCAGCAGATTGCAGTTCCTTCTCCAGCGCGCTGGCCTCCACCGGGTCCACTGCCAGCAGCAGACCGCCGGAGGTCTGCGGGTCGAACAAGACTTCCTCCATGGCAAACGGAACGCCCTCAAACCGGACAAAAGGCCCGGTATGATTGCGGTTGCGCTGCCCGGCGGCGGTGTACAGGAAGTCATCTGCCGCCTTTTCCGCGCCCGGCAGCACCGGCACGGCGCGGGCGTTGATCTTGCAGGAAAGCCTCCCGCCCATCATCTCGTGCAGATGCCCCAGAAAACTGAAGCCAGTCACATCGGTGGCCGCGTGCACAGTATACCGGCGGCTGATCTCCGCAGCGGTCTTGTTCAGGGTTGTCATGGAACTGATGGCGGCTGCCATGTGTTCCGGGGCCGCCTCGCCCACACGGTTTGCGGTGCACAGCAGCCCCACACCCAGCGCTTTGGTCAGCAGCAGCTTGTCTCCCGGCTGGCCGGCATCGTTTGCGTACAGATGATGCGGATCCACAAGGCCGGTCACCGACAGGCCGTATTTGACGCCGGTGTCTGCAATGGAATGACCTCCGGCCAGAATGCCCCCTGCTTCGGCTACCTTTTCGGCTCCGCCGCGCAGAATCTCGCCCAAAACGTTCAGGTCCATATTTTCCGGGAAACACACCAGATTGAGGGCGGTTTTCACCTCGCCACCCATGGCATACACGTCGCTCAGGGCGTTGGCCGCTGCGATCTGCCCGAAGGTATAGGGGTCATCCACCATGGGTGGGAAGAAGTCCACCGTCTGCACCAGGGCCAGATCTTCTGTAACGCGGTAGACGGCGGCATCATCCCGGCTGTCATACCCCACCAGCAGATTCGGGTCCTTTTCGCCGCGGGGCAGCTTTTCCAGAATGCGGCTCAGCACACCGGCACCCAGCTTTGCCGTGCAGCCGCCCCCGGTACAGAATACGATTTTTTCATCCTTGCTCATGCACGTTCTCTCTCTTCAAATTGTGTCAGAACGCCGTTCACACGATAACGTTCCTGCAGAACACAGAGCGTCTGCTTCCCGAGTAGTTGGCGCTGCGGCGTATCTGCCTGATTGAGCACCGCATAAAAGGCCCTGCTGCCCACCCGTTTCCGGCCGCCCTGCTCACTTGCCAGCAGTTGAGCCAGAAGTTCCGGGGTCAGGCAGGCCTCCGGCGGAACGCCCAGCAGCATGCAGGCTTGTTCCAACCGGAAGCAGCATTCTTTCAAAGGGTGGCCCAGTGCGGAAAGCCCGGCCACCGCCAGTACGATGTCGCTTTGCGGCAGCAGAACAGGTTCCTGCTCCGCCGGGGCTTTGCACGGGAAATGCTTTGCACCGTCGGCTTCCAGAAACACGGCGTCTGCCTGTGCCATCCAGTGGGCAAGGTCTGCTTCCGGCGGTGCGGTCAACTTACCCTTGGGAGCCGGAGAACCCACCACGGCATAAGAGCCGCGGGCCCAGAGTTCCTGTATTTCGGCGTCAGTCTTTGCCCAGAGCCAGTTTTCCGGGCGCAGGATGTGGGTGGTAGTGGACACCAGCACCCGCCAACCTTTCTGCGCGCAATGGCTGGCCATGGCATACAGCAGCGTTGTTTTTCCGCCGCCCCCTACCAGGGACACCACATGGCCCTTTTCTGCCAGAAACGGAAACTGCTGTTCCCCGATCACTTGTGGTTTTCAGCGGCGGCCATGGCGATCTGCTCCGGAGTAATGGGCAGCTCATAGAACCGGGTGCCGATGGCGTTATAGATGGCGTCGGAAATAGCCGGCAGCGGCGTGTTGATCACCACCTCACCGATGGATTTTGCACCAAACGGGCCGTTTGGCTCATAGCTGTTCTCAAACTCCACGTTGATTTTTCCGATGTCGATGCGGGTGGGGATCTTGTACTGGAACAGCGAGTTCTCTTCCGGGCAGCCCTTCCGGTCATAGGTAACATTCTCGGTCAGCGTCATACCGATGCCCTGCAGCAGGCCACCTTCCGCCTGCACACGGGTCAGGTTGGGGTTGATGGGCGTACCGCAGTCCACGCAGGCGTCAAATTCCAGCACCTTGACCTCGCCGGTCTCGGTGTCCACTTCCACTTCTGCGGCACCCACCATGTACGGCGGCGGCGACAGGGGCGAAGTGTGGGTCTCGGTGGCTTCCAGCGGGACCATATGGCCGAACTGAGACGCATAGGCGATCTCGGACAGGGTCTTTTTCGTTTCCGGGGCGGCGCTTTCAAACACTTCTTTGCCGTCAAACTCCACAGCATCTGCCGGGCAGCCCAGCAGCTCGGCACCCAGCTTGCAGATCTGTTCCCGCAGCTTCATGGCACACTTCTCAGTGGCCTTGCCGGTAACGTAGGTGGTACTGGATGCATAGGAACCGGAGTCATAGGGAGAGGTATCGGTGTCGGCACCAAATACCGCAATGTTGTCCAGCGGGCAGTCCAGCACTTCGGCGGCGATCTGCGCCAGCGTGGTGTCACAGCCGGTGCCCATATCCGCTGCACCGATGATCAGCGAGTAGAATCCATCATCGTTCAGCTTGAGGGTCGCACTGCCCACGTCCATGCCGGAAATACCGGATCCCTGCATGGCCATGCCCATGCCGACGGCGCGCACCTTGCCGTTGCCCAGATCACGGGCCGGGTATTTATGCTCCCAGTCGATCATCTCCCGCACCTTGACAAGACAGCGGTCCAGCGCACAGCTGGTGTTCACGGCACCGTAGTAGGCAGGCATCACATCGCCCTCCTGCACAGTGTTCTTCAGGCGCAGGGCAAAGGGGTCCATGTTCAGCTTGTGGGCCAGCTCGTTCACGGCAGATTCCACAGCAAACAGGCCCTGGGTCGCACCGTAGCCGCGGTAGGCACCGGCAGACATGTGGTTGGTATACACCACATCGCTGACAAAGCGGAACGCTTCGGCCTTGCCGTACAGCGGGATGGACTTGTGGCCGGACAGGCCCACGGTCGTGGGGCCGTGCTCGCCATAGGCACCGGTGTTGGATAGCGTGTACAGGTCGATGCCCTTCACGATGCCGTCCTTCGTGGCACCCAGCCGGACATGCATCTCCATTTCGTGACGCGGAGAGGAGGCCGTCTGGCTTTCCACCCGGCTGAAAATGATCTTGGAGGGCTTTTTGGTTTTCCAGGTCACAAAGGCTGGGTATACCTCGCTGACCGCTGTCTGCTTGGCACCAAAGCCGCCGCCGATGCGGGGCTTGGCAACACGCACCATGGATGTGGGGATGTGCAGGGCATTGGCGATGTTGCGCCGCGCATGGAACACGATCTGGGTGGAGCTGAGCACGTTCAGCCGCCCATAAGTGTCAATGGAACAATAGGTGCGGAAGGTTTCCATCATGGCCTGCTGGCAGGCCTTGGTGTGGTAAACATGGTCGATCACCACATCGCACCCCGCCAGCACTGCGTCGATGTCTCCGGAGCCGCACTCATCGTGGGCACACAGGTTGCGCTTGTTGTCGGCCCCTACCGGGCACAGAGCCTCCCAGTTGTCCTCCGGGTGCACCAGAACCGGGTTGTCCTTGGCGGTGTGGAAGTCCAGCACCGGTTCCAGCACCTCATAGTCCACCTTGATAAGCTTCAGCGCTTTGTCCACGCATTTTTCGTCCTTACCGGCCACGATGGCCACCACGTCACCCACAAAACGGACGTGGCGGTCGATGACCAGTCGGTCACGGGGGCTTGCCTCCGGGAAGGTCTGACCTGCCTGGGTGTAGCGGGGCGCATCCTGCGGCACATCCTCCCAGGTGAAGATAGCTTCAATGCCGGGCACCTTCTTGGCCACGGTCGTGTTGATCGTCCGGACCATGGCGTTTGCATGAGGCGAGCGCAGCAGCTTGACGATCAGGCAGTCCTGCGGGATCACATCATCCATATAGACCGGCTGGCCGGTGACCAGCTGCATGGCGTCCTTTTTGCGGAACGGTTTGTTGACCGTGTTCATTCAGCAGCCGCCTCCTTCTGTTTTTTCCAGTCCAGAAAATTCAGGATGCCGCGCAGCTGGCCTTCATAGCCGGAGCAGCGGCAGAGATTGCCGGAAAGATATTCTTTGATTTCTTCGGCAGACGGGTATGGATTTTCCCGGAACAGCGCCAGAGCATTCATGATAAAGCCCGGGTTGCAGAAGCCGCACTGCTCTGCGCCCTGATCGGCGATGAAGGCACCGAATTCGGCAGCTTCTTCCTGCAGGCCCTCCAGCGTGGTCACCTTGTGACCGTCGGCGCGGGCGGCCAGCACAGAACAGGACAGCACGGGCTTGTCATCCAGAAACACGGTGCACAGGCCGCAGTTGGAAGTTTCGCAGCCGCGCTTGACACTCGCGCAGCCATGTTTGCGCACAAAGTCGATGAGCAGCGTATCGGGAGCCACATCGTCCGAGACGCGCACTCCGTTCAGCATCAGATTGATCTGCATTTAGTTTCCCTCCTGTACGGCGCGGTTTTCCAGTTCTTCGGCTGCACGCCGCACCAGCACACCAGTCAGGTGGCGGCGGTATTCGGCGCTGCCGCGCATGTTGGAACCGGTGACCACCTGTTGTTGGATGGTTTCGGCCAGCTGCTGCGCCGGAGCTGCCGGTTCTTCATACAGCACAGCCTTGAGCGGGCGGGCACCCACCGCAAACCGGTAGCTGCCATCCTGCAGCCGGGCAGCGGCACAGGTGAGCACCGGAATGTCGGTCTGGCTGTTGCGCACCGACTGGTAGCAGTAATCGGCCGCTTCTTTCCGGACCAGCAGACGCACCACGATGTCCCGGTCGTAGGGACGCTCGGCATACTCCCGCAGCGGCACGATGCCGCCCTTATACAGCTCCACCGAGCAGTCCATGGCCAGGAACAGGGTCAGCACATCCGAAAAGCCAAACCGGCTGTAGATGCTGCCGCCGACGGTGGCCAGGTTGCGCAGCTGCACGCCCACGATGTGGCGCAGCGCTTCCCGGACGGCTCCGTGGGTAAAGGCTTCCAGTCCGGGGTGGGTCTCCAGCTGGCGCAGGGTGACCATCGCCCCAATGGAAAAGCCCACATCCGTTTCCTCGATCGTGTCCAGCCCCAGGCCGGACAGGTCGATGGCTGTGCCGACATTGATGGTCTCCATCTTGAGCCAGATCATGCCGCCCAGGATGCGGTTGGCCTTTTTCTGGTTGAGCTGCCAGGCTTCTTCCAGACTTTCGGCCTGTTTGTATTCTCGGATCGTCATCATATGCAGGTCCCTTTCTTTTTTATCCTTGCTGTTTCTATTTTAACACAGACACAGATTGCGTTTCAATCGGCGATTGCGCTATAATGGAAAAAAACCATCGGAAAGCGCAGGTCTTTTTTATGCAAATGCATGCTTCTACGGGGTGTGTGCTCATGGCCTCTGGTCTGAGTACCCGCTTTGGCTCCAACAAGCTTCTGGCACCGTTTGACGGTCAGCCCCTGCTGTACCGGGCCTTTGCCGCCACCGACACGCCGCAGCTGTCGGCACGCATCGTGGTGACCCGCTCGGCGCAGGTGCAGGCGCTGTGCAAAGCACAGGGGGTGCCGGTGCTCCTGCATGCACTGCCCGGCCGGAACGATACCGTGCGGCTGGGACTTTCGGCGCTGCTGGCACAGCATCCGGAACTGACCGGGTGCATGTTTCTGCCCGGTGACCAGCCCCTGCTGCGCCGGGCTACGGTGGACCAGCTGCTGACGGCCTTTGCGCAGACGCAAAAAGAAACAGAACGGGTGATCTTCCGTCTGGGTGCCCCGGCCGGAAACGGCCCGGACCCCCTTGTGGGAAGCCCCGTTCTGTTCAGCAACGGCTTTTTCCCGGAGCTGCTCACCCTGCCGGAGGGCAAGGGCGGCAGCGTCCTGCTGCACAAGTACCCGACGCTGGTGCATACCGCCTGTATCGCACAGCCGGAAGAGCTGGCCGACACCGATACGCCCGCCGCACTGGCGCAGCTGGAAGCGCTTGTCCGGGAAAAGGGATAAGATTTACTCTGCCTGATCGTTCTTGGGCAGCAGGACGTTCAGCAGGATGGCTACGAAGGCAGCCGGAACAATACCGGACTCACCGCAGATCAGCTGGAATGCATGGGGCGTATTGGCCAGAATGCCGCTGTTGGCACCCATGCCGTAGCCTACGCCCAGCGCCACCGACACGATGGTCAGCTGGCGCGGGGTCATCTTTTCCTTGGTGATCAGCTGGATGCCGCTGACCACGATGGAAGAGAACATCATCACGGCTGCGCCGCCCAGAACGGCCTGCGGCATGATGGAAATCAGGGCGCCCAGCTTGGGGATCAGGCCGCACAGGATCAGGAACACGGCACCGGAGGCCAGAGCCATGCGGTTGACCACCTTAGTCATGGCCACCAGACCCACGTTCTGGCTGAAGGAGGTGTTGGGCAGCACGCCGAACAGAGCGGCAAAGGAGGAACCCAGGCCGTCGCAAATGATGCCGCCGGACAGCTCCTTGTCAGAGGGCTCACGGCTCATGCCGCCCTCCATCACACCGGAGATATCGCCTACGGTCTCCACAGCGGTGACGACGAACATGATCAGCACCGGCAGGATGGCACGCATATCAAACACGATCTTGACCGGGACCAGTTTGGGGATGGCAAACCAGGAAGCCTGTGCCACCTTGTCCCAGTTGAGCACCCAGGCCTTGGTGTACTCCACGCCGTCGGCGGTGACACCGGTGGTGGGCAGCACAAAGCCCATGACAAAGGCTGCCACATAACCGGCCAGAATGCCGATGAGGATGGCGGAAGAGCTGAGGAAGCCGGTGGTCCAGTGCTTGAAGATCAGGATGACCACCAGCACGAACAGGGCCAGCAGCAGGTTTTCCACCGAGCCGAAGTCCTTGGCGCTGTTGCCGCCGCCAAAGGAATTGATGCCCACCGAGATCAGCGACAGACCGATGGACAGCACCACGGTACCGGTGACCACAGGCGGAAAGAACTTGCGCAGAGGCTTGAGGAAGAAGCCCAGCACACTTTCAAAGATGCCGCCGATGATGGAAGCGCCCATGATGGCACCATAGGCCAGCACACCGCCTCCCATGCTGCCGACAACGCTGTTGAACACGCCGATAAAACCGGAGCTGGTACCCATGATGATGGGCACGCCGCCGCCCACGGGGCCGACCGTGAACAGCTGCACCAGCGTGACCACACCGGCCACGAACATGGCGCTCTGCAGCAGGGTGACCTGCAGGTCTGCAAATTCACCACCGGCAATGCCGCAGGCACTGGTGATGATCAGCAGCGGGGTCAGGTTGCCCACGAACATGGCGCAGA
>OLPV01001160.1_pt1 | contig 20168 bp, 16 predicted proteins | sample 1671961 | NCBI WGS metagenome assembly OLPV01 (sample SAMEA3136630, study PRJEB25190) | human gut metagenome | biome: human gut; feature: human-associated habitat; material: faeces | place: Austria | collected 2013
TAATGATGAGGGAAGACTTTAAGCAAAGCAAAGCAAAGCAAAGCAAAGCAAAGCACTAACTAACGGTGTTTTATTTGTTGACCTTATTATTGGGATTATTTGTCCGAAGGAGTGCAAAAGCCAATCTGATATATCAGGAATATTCTGATATATCAGATTGGCTTTTTTGTATGTAGTTATATTAAAGGAGGAAAAGGGTATGAAGAATCTAAGAAAAGTTACTGCTATAATGTTGACGGCAGTTCTAGTAGCGGGAATACTTGTAGTACCGGGAGGGAGTGTGCAGGCAGCAAAAAAAGTAAAACTAAATAAAAAGTCGGTAACATTAGAGGTAGGCAAGAAAGCAAACTTGAAACTTAATAATGCACCGAAGAAGAAAAAGATCACTTGGAGCAGTAACAAGAAAAAGATTGCCAGTGTCAACAAGAAAGGGGTTGTGACTGCTAAGAAGGCAGGAAAAGCGAACATTACGGCAAAGGTAAATGGTAAGAAATATGTATGCAAGGTGACGGTGAAGAAAAAGACGATTGTAATAACCAATACAGAAGGAAAAAATAAAAGAGATGTTGCGGCATTAGAGAAGATTATTAAGGAACAAAATGCGAGAGGTGCTGAAATGCCGACGGATCTTAATCAGAAGTGTACAATAATTGGTGCAGGTAACTATTATGAGGAAACAAATGGATACCAATGGAATGCTGACGGAAGATTAATTAAAATAACTTTGAATGAAATAAATTTAAAAGGAAATCTTGATTTATCAGAATTTACATCTCTGACGGATTTTTCTTGCTGTGGTAATGACTTAACTGGACTAGATGTAAGTAAAAATACTGCCTTGACATATTTAGCATGCGTGTATGGACGGTTAAGTGATTTGGATGTAAGTAATAATGTATCTCTGACGGATTTGTATTGCTATGATAATCAATTAACCAGTTTGGATGTAAGTAATAATACAGATTTGACATATTTAGATTGCTATAATAATCAATTAATCAATTTAGATGTAAGTAAAAATGTAGAGTTGACATATTTAGAATGTGGCAGTAATCGGTTGACTAGTTTGGATGTGACGAATAATACAAAATTAACCGCCTTGTATTATGATGAAGGCGTTAAAGTAACTGGTTGGCCGAAATAAAAGAGTATTGATGTCGGACATCTTAAGGAGAAAAAGCGTATGAAGAATGTAAGAAAGATCACAGCCGTACTGCTGATGGCAGTTCTAGTAGCGGGAATACTTGTAGTACCGGGAGGGAGTGTGCAGGCAGCAAAAAAAGTAAAACTAAATAAAAAGTCGGTAACATTAGAGGTAGGCAAGAAAGCAAACTTGAAACTTAATAATGCACCGAAGAAGAAAAAGATCACTTGGAGCAGTAACAAGAAAAAGATTGCCAGTGTCAACAAGAAAGGGGTTGTGACTGCTAAGAAGGCAGGAAAAGCGAACATTACGGCAAAGGTAAATGGTAAGAAATATGTATGCAAGGTGACGGTGAAGAAAAAGATAAAATCAGATACTACAACAACACAACAGAGTACAACACAAATCGAACCGGCTCCAATAGCTCCAACACCAGAGAAACCAACGAAACCAACGACACCTAGTAAACCAACAACCCCGGAAAATTCAATAACGGAGGGAAAGAATAAAGACGATGTTGCAGCCTTAAAGGAAATTATTGAGGAACAGAATGCAAATGGAGCAAAGATTTCCACTGATCTTGACAGTGACAGTTATGAATGGGACGATAATGGAAGATTAATAGGTATAGTTTGGACTAAAAGTAATTTGACAGGAAGTCTTGATTTATCAAAATTAACGGCATTGATATATTTGAATTGTTATTACAATAAGTTAAGTAGCTTAAATGTGAGTAAAAATATAGAATTGGTAAAATTAAATTGTGATTTCAATGAGATAACCGACTTAGATGTAAGTAATAATACGATTTTGACGTATTTGAATTGCGATTACAATAAGCTAAACAGCTTAGATGTTAGCAAGAATACAGCATTAACTTATTTGAATTGTGCTTCTAATACGATATATAGCTTAGATGTAAGTACAAATACGGCATTGACTTATTTGAATTGTTATGACACTTGTCTGGTCAGTTTAGATGTTAGTAAAAATACAGCGTTGGTGAGTTTGGATTGTCATTTTAATAAGATAACCAACCTGGATGTGAGTGGGAATATAGCATTGACAAATTTGTCTTGTGAAGAAAATGAACTGACGACCTTAAAGGTAAGTGGTGATGCAGCATTGACAACATTGGCGTGTTGGGACAATAAGCTAGATAGTTTAGATGTGAGTGACAATACAGCATTGAAATCGTTGTCCTGTGATACAAATAAGTTAAGCAGCTTGGACGTAAGTAAAAATATAGCATTGACAGATTTGTCTCTTGGACACAATAATATAAGTAACTTGGATGTAAGTGACAATACAGCATTGACGGAGTTGTCTTGTGAGTTCAACAAGTTAGGTAGCTTAGACGTGACCAAGAATGTAGCGTTGACTGATTTGTCTTGTGGCCACAATAATATAAGCAGTTTGGATGTAAGTAGGAATACAGTATTGACTGGTTTGTTATGTGATAACAATCAGTTAACCGAATTGGTTGTAAAAAATAATAAAACATTAAGTTTTTTGGCCTGTAGCTTCAATAAGCTGAGCAATTTAGATGTGAGTATGAATACAGAATTGGTATTTTTATTTTGCTACAACAATCAACTGAATAGCTTAGATGTAAGTAAGAACATAGTATTGGAAGAGTTATCTTGTGAGAAGAATCAGCTAAGTAGTCTGGACGTGAGTAAGAATACAGAATTAATAAGTTTAGAGTATGATAAGAGTGTTAAAGTAATAGGTTGGCCGAAATAATAAAGTTCTGGTGGCAGACAAGCTTAGATTAAAATAACGAGGTATTCCATTCGGAATACCTCGTCTATTATCTTATATAAACTATTCTATTATCAATTATTTCTAGAATTCATTTCCCGGAAATTTTGGAATGCCATCAAATCCGGCCTGCAAATCTGCATCAGTAGGAATATAATCACTCATTTTACCGTCATGGAACTTCTCGTAAGCAAACATATCGAAGTAACCGGTACCGGTTAAGCCGAATAGGATGTTTTTCTCTTCACCGGTTTCTTTGCATTTCAGTGCTTCGTCAATTGCAACACGGATTGCGTGTGAGCTTTCCGGTGCAGGAAGGATACCCTCTGCTCTTGCAAAGAATTCAGCAGCTTCAAATACAGAAGTCTGTTCTACAGAAGTTGCTTCCATGTAGCCATCATGATACAACTGGGAAAGTGTAGAACTCATACCGTGGAAACGAAGTCCTCCTGCATGGTTTGGAGAAGGAATGAATCCACTTCCCAATGTGTACATCTTTGCCAATGGACAGATCATACCGGTATCGCAGAAATCATATGCAAACTTTCCTCTTGTGAAACTTGGACAGGATGCAGGTTCTACAGCGATGAAACGGTAATCTTTTTCGCCACGGAGTTTCTCACCCATAAATGGTGCAATCAGACCACCTAAGTTCGAACCGCCACCGGCACATCCGATGATAATGTCAGGGGTAATGTTATATTTATCCATTGCAGCTTTTGTCTCAAGACCGATGATAGACTGATGTAACAGAACCTGATTCAGTACACTTCCTAATACATAACGGTAGCCTTCGTTTTGGGTCGCTACTTCAACGGCTTCGGAGATGGCACATCCAAGAGAACCGGTCGTTCCCGGATGAGCGGCTAAGATCTTACGACCGACTTCGGTATCCATAGATGGGGATGGAGTAACATTTGCTCCATAGGTACGCATAACCTCTCTTCGGAATGGTTTCTGCTCGTAAGATACCTTAACCATATATACTTTACAATCCAGATCAAAGTAAGCGCAAGCCATGGAAAGTGCAGTTCCCCATTGACCGGCTCCGGTTTCGGTAGTGACACCTTTCAGTCCCTGCTTCTTTGCATAATAAGCCTGTGCGATAGCGGAATTCAATTTGTGACTTCCGCTTGTATTATTTCCTTCAAACTTATAATAAATGTGGGCCGGGGTGTCTAAGGCTTTTTCTAAATAATAAGCTCTTACAAGTGGTGCCGGACGATACATTTTATAGAAATCACGGATCTCTTCCGGAATCTCGATAAATGGCGTTGTATCATCTAATTCCTGGGCAACCAGCTCCTTGCAGAAGATCGGCGCCAGTTCTTCGGCAGTTAAAGGCTGGTAGGTTCCCGGATTTAACAGGGGAGCCGGCTTATTGGTCATGTCGGCGCGCAGATTGTACCAGCTCTTTGGAATCTCGTCCTCTGTAAGATATATTTTGTATGGAATTTTGTGATCCATGGTTTTGTCCTCCTTATAATTTCCTGTCTTTTAAAATAAATGGTGTCAGTGTTCAATCGTAACTGAACAAGTTTTTCTTATTATGACACTGGAAAACACTTTTGTCTAATGATATAATACAAACAAATAATAAGTAAAACTTATAACGAGGTGAGGATAGAATGAATCTGAATCAATTAGAATATTTTGTGTGTGCAGCACATCATTTGAATTTTACAAAAGCAGCAAAGGAATGTTATATTTCGCAGACGGCGATGACACAGCAGATACAGGCGTTGGAGCGGACGCTTGAGGTACAGTTGTTTATCAGGGATAAGCATCATATGGAATTGACAACGGCGGGAAAAGTGTATCTCAAAGAGGCGAAAGCAATCTTAAAGCGCAGTGATGAAGCAATACGTCTGGCGAGAATGGCGTCAACCGGTATGGATGGTGAGTTATCGGTTGGATTTATCAGTGGATTTGGTCAGAGTGATTGTTATGAACTGCTTCGTGGATTCCATGAGGCATTTCCGAATATCAAGTTAAAGTTCTTACGGAATACAATGAGTGGATTGATGGAACATCTGCAAAAGGGAGAGTGTGATATTGCATTTACTGTGCAGCCGCATCAGAGGGTATACGAGAATATGAACCGACAGTATATCCGGAGCTATCCGCTGTATGTTGCGATGTCACGCAATAATCCTTTGGCAGAAAGGAAAGAGATAGAATGTAAGGAATTAAAAGATCAGTCCTTTATTATCATGCAGCCGGCTGCGAGATCGAGAGATGAGATGGAGGAGATGCTCTGGGTATATCAAAGAGGTGGATTTTTGCCACAGGTAGTTGCGGTGGAGAAAGAACCGGAGACGATTATGCTGATGGCGGCATTAGAGATGGGTGTGAGCCTGCTGCCGGAATATATTGTCAGACCATATAGCCGGAATGAAGAACTGGCGATCGTTCCGGTGATGAAGAGTGACGGAACTGCCGAGACGCTGAATTTTGAAATGGTCTGGTCGGCGGAGAATGCCAATCCGTCTGTAGAGAATCTGTTGGAATGGTGGAAGGAGAAGTGAGATGTAATGCAAAAACGTCATTGGAAACGGTATATATTAACGATTGTTCTGCTGGCATGGGCGGGAATTATTCTTTACCTGTCTTTTCAGAATGGCACGGATACAGCATCTACCAGTCAGCATTTAACGGCATGGCTGTTCCGGCTGTGTGGTATTGATACGAATGACTGGAACGAAATGATGTTATGGGATCACCGCTTGCGGACAGCGGCACATGTGATCACACTATATGTATATGGCATGTTGGGAGTGCTGCTGCTGGGGATGGAGATGACCGCTAAGAAACTTCGTACATTTTTATTTGTTGTGTCTGGTATGGGGCTGGCATTTTTTGCAGAGGCGGGCAAGGTGCTGATCGGAATTCCGGGGCGGCATTGTGATATGGGGGAGATGCTATTGAATTTTGTGGGATTTGCGGCGGGTATTGTTGTAACGTATGGACTTAGAGGATTATATAGAAGACTTAAGAGCTTTGTCAATTGCAACCCAAATAGTATGTGAGATTTCTCTTGTCCATTTCTACCAATGAATTGTATGAAATGTCGGAAAATGTCTACGAAAAGCATAGTTGAATATTACTATGCTTTTTGTTATAATAGTAAAGCACATTTTTGTATGAACACATCAGAACGATATAGGAGATATTCGTTATAACACGGACATGAGATACAATCAGGAGGGTACAGAGTGAAGACAACATTAATTATTATGGCAGCCGGAATCGGCTCAAGATTTGGAACGGGAATTAAACAGCTTGCAAAGATGTCAGAAGGCGGAGAGATCATTATGGATTATTCAATCTATGATGCAAAAGAGGCAGGATTTGATAAAGTCGTGTTCGTAATCCGTAAGGATATTGAGGAAGAATTCAAAGAGGTGATCGGAGACCGGATCGCCAAAGAGATAGAAGTTGATTATGTATATCAGGCGTTAGATCAGTTACCGGACGGATTTTCTGTACCGGAAGGAAGAACGAAGCCATGGGGAACCGGACAGGCAGTTCTTTGTTGCAAGGATGTAGTGCATGAGCCGTTTGTGATCATCAATGCAGATGATTATTACGGGAAGGAAGCATTTTGTAAATTACATGATTTCCTGACGAAAGAGCATCCGGATTCTGATACATTGCAGATGGCAATGGCAGGATTTATTCTGAAGAATACGGTCAGCGAGAACGGAACGGTAACACGGGGTGTCTGCGTGGTAGATGACAATGAGATGTTACAGGAAGTAGTGGAGACAACTGGAATTGCAATGGATACAGCAGGTAACGTACAATGTGATGATGTGGAAGTAATGAAGTGGATCACGCCGGATTCGCATGTTTCCATGAATATGTGGGCAGCGGGACCGGAATTATTCAAAGTGTTAGAAGACGGATTCGTGGAATTCTTACAGGATGACAGCAAAGATCCATTGAAGAAGGAGTATTTAATACCAATCCGTGTCGGTGATCTTTTACATAAGGATCAGGTAGAAGTGGAAGTCCGGGAGACGAATGACAAGTGGATCGGCATCACATATCGGGAAGATATTGCGATTGCACAGGAAGGGTTCCGGCAGATGATCGCAGACGGAGTGTATCCGGCGAAGTTGTGGAGCTGATCACAGATTCATTTGTGTATGTGCATTGTATGATATGACAGAAAGAATATACTGAGGAACAAGACATGAACAAGAAAGAGATTAATGAGATTAAGAAGCAGTTTACACCGGAGAATTGTACAATCTCCAGAATCTGTGGCTGTTATGTGGATGGCGATAAGAATAAGAAGACAGAGTTGGCACAGACATTTCTGACTTTGACAGAGGAAGAGAACTTTAAGTATTTTACGATATTTAAGGGTACGATGTCCGGTACGATCGGTAAGAATCTGTTAAATATGGAATTCCCTAATGATCAGGAAGCAGAGGGTGGAACACAGGAGTTTTTGCTTCGCCTGAAGAATTCCAAGTTAGAAGATGATACGTTATTAGAACAGTTTTATGATAAGGTGATCGAGACGTATCATTATGATGAACATTATTATATCATTTTGATCTATGCAACCTATGATGTGCCGGGAAGAACGAGTGACGGAATAGAGAATGACGATGCATCAGAAGAAGTGTATGATTACATTCTGTGTAGCATCTGCCCTGTTAAACTGACAGATGCAGGTCTTTGTTATAACGAGAAGAACAACAGTATTGAGAGCCGGATCAGAGACTGGGTGGTTGCGGCACCGATTCATGGATTCTTATTTCCGGCATTTAATGACCGGACTTCCGATGTGCATAATTTACTGTACTATTCTAAGAATTCAGAGAATCTACAGGATGAATTTATCGACCAGACATTAGGATGTGGTGCGCCATTGACCTATAAGGCACAGCAGGAGACATTTCAGGATATTATTGAGAATACATTGGGAGAACAGTGTGATTTTGATACGGTTAAGACGATTCATGAGAATCTGAATGAGTATGTGGAAGACCGCAAAGATGCACCGGAACCGCCGGAGCTGGACAAGATGGATATGCGGAAACTGTTGGAGGACAGCGGTGTGAAGCAGGAGGCGTTGGAACAGTTTGAAACTGCATTTGACAGCATTGTATGTGATGAAGAACAGCCGAAGTTTGCAGCAGCGACCGTAGCCAGTACAAAGAGCTTTGATATTAAGATGCCGGATGTTGTTATAAAGGTCAAACCGGAACGTACAGATCTGGTGGAGACAAGAATGATCGATGGCAGACAGTACATTATGATTGAAGTAAATGACAGTGTGGAAGTAAATGGAATCAGTGTCCGGAATGTGGATGTTGAGACCGGAGAGATTATGGAATAACATAGGATAGAACGAATGAGATATAAGAAAGAAGGAACGGAATATGTATAAGCAGGTGTCAAAATTAATCGTATATCGGGATTTGGGAGAAGACAGCATTTTAAAACATCTGGCGGCAATCTTTGAGGATTTTGACTGGTATAAGGAGAATGTGTTGGGAAGTTCTTCTGCTTTCAGTGCCTCTAAGTTAGAGGAAATGAAAGATAAAAAGCATATCAGCAAAGAGAGCCTGATCACCCGTATTTATGGAGAAATCAAGAGATTGCTGGATCTGGCGACTGACTATGGATTTGATGATAACCTGTGGCATAATTATCTGACATTTGTTATGATGACAAATGAGAATTCATTTACGCTTACCAGTGAGAAGGTCGGAGCCAATGATGGCAGTGTGAATCATTTTGCAATGAACGATTTTAAGATCTTCAAAGAATTGTTTGATTATAATTTCTATGAGATTGAAAAAGAGTTAGGGATTGATTGTTTTTCTACGATCTCCAATTATAAAGCAATCGTTAAAAAAGAGAGAATGTACAACTATAATGTTTCGGAAAAAGTCAGAGAATTATCAAAACGGTTAGAAAAATGTGATGATGGAGAAGGCTTTTTTAAAGAGGTAACGCAATTCTACGCAGACTATGGTGTTGGAATGTTTGGACTGAACAAGGCATTCCGTATCCGGAATATCGGAGATAAGGTAGACATTTTTCCAATCAACAATACAGAGACGGTTCTGTTGGATGATCTGGTAGGCTATGAGATACAGAAGAAGAAACTGATCGACAATACGCAGGCATTTGTAGAGGGCAGACCGGCGAATAACTGTCTGCTGTTTGGTGATTCCGGTACGGGTAAATCAACCTGCATTAAGGCGATCATCAATGAATACTATGATCAGGGACTGCGTATGATCGAGATCTATAAGCATCAATTCAAGGATCTGTCGACAGTGATCTCAATGATCAAGAACCGTAATTATCGTTACATTATATATATGGATGATCTGTCATTTGAAGAGTTCGAGATAGAATACAAATTCTTAAAAGCGGTGATCGAAGGTGGTGTGGAGACCAAGCCGGATAACGTATTGATCTACGCAACGTCTAACCGGAGACATTTGATCAAAGAAACATGGAATGACAGAAATGACCTAGAGCATGGTGACGGAGGAGAATTACACCGGTCAGACACAATGCAGGAGAAATTATCTCTTGTAAACCGTTTTGGTGTGACAATCAATTTCTCACGTCCAAACCAGAAAGAATTTTTCCATATTGTCACAGAATTGGCAGCAAGAGAGCCTGCAATCACATTGTCAGAAGAAGAATTGTGCGCAGAAGCGAACAAATGGGAACTTTCTCATGGTGGAATCTCCGGACGTACGGCACAGCAGTTTGTCAATTATTTGGCCGGTAAAGCAGATTAGACACAAGGCAGGGAATGAGAATGAAGATTGTATTGGCGGCACTAAATGCAAAATATGTACATTCCAATCTGGCAGTATATGATCTGGAAGCATATGCGAAAGAACATTTGAAAAATGATGAAACAGAACTTATGATCAGGGAATACACGATCAATCATAATCTGGACTTAATCTTACAGTCTTTGTATCAGGAAAAGGCAGCGGTTGTTGCCTTTTCTTGTTATATCTGGAATATTCACGAAATTCTAACCATTGCAAAAGAACTGCATAAAGTTGCACCGGATACACGGATCTGGTTAGGGGGACCGGAAGTGAGTTTTGACAGCGAGAGACTGTTACGGGAGAATGTCTGCATAGAAGGAATTATTCAGGGAGAAGGGGAAGTAACATTTTATGAGATGACGAAGGTGTGGTCGCAAAAGGCGGATGTTGACCGGGTTGCGGGTATTATGTATCGGGATGAAACGGGGATGATTCATCAGAATCCGCCGAGGGCAATCATGTCATTGGATGATGTGCCGTTTATTTACAAAGATCTGACGAGATTTCGGAATAAGATCCTGTATTATGAGACGAGCCGTGGGTGTCCGTTTTCGTGCAGCTATTGTCTGTCGTCGATTGATAAGCGGGTACGGTTCCGGAGCATGGAACTGGTGGAGCGGGAGCTTCAGTTTTTCTTAGATCACCGGGTGCCACAGGTGAAATTTATTGACCGGACATTTAACTGTAAAAGGGAACATTCGCTGGCAATCTGGCGTTATATTACAGAACATGATAATGGCATTACGAATTTTCATTTTGAAATATCCGCAGATCTGTTAGGCGAAGAGGAACTGGAAGTGTTCCGTCATATGCGTCCCGGTTTGATCCAGTTAGAGATCGGTCTGCAGTCGACGAATCCGGAAACGGTAAAAGAGATTCATCGCACGATGAATATCGAGAAAGTAAAGAAGAATATGCTCGCAGTACATGCCATGCACAATATTCATCAGCATCTGGATCTGATTGCGGGATTGCCATATGAGGATTTTATCACATTTTGGAAATCATTTGATCAAGCATATGACATGAAACCGGATCAGTTACAGCTTGGTTTCCTAAAAGTGTTAAAAGGATCGTACATGGAAGAACAGGTGGAGGCATATGATTTACAGTATCAGGATTATCAGCCGTATGAAGTGCTATGTACAAAATGGATTTCTTATGATGAGATATTGGCTTTGAAAAAAGTGGAAGAAATGGTAGAAGTGTATTACAACAGTGATCAGTTTGCACATACGATTCCGTATCTGCTTTCTTTTTATCCTTCCACATTTTCTTTCTATGCGGCACTGGGTGATTATTATGAAGCAAATGATCTGTTTGGAATCGGATTTAAAAGAGAGGCACGGTATGAAGCGCTGCGTCAGTTTGCAATTGCCGATCCGACGATAACGGATCTGTCGATGACGGTATTGGATGATCTGCTCACATATGATTATTATTTAAGAGAAAATGCGAAGAGCCGTCCGGCATGGAGACCGGAGGAACCGATTGATAAGATTGTTTATCAGCAGTTTTTCAAAAATGCCGGAACGGATGAGGTTTGGCTTATGAAGGAGGGATATGACTCTAAGGTTGCGGCGCGGACGATGCATATTGAACCGGTTTCCTCAAAATCGGTGGCGTGGATCTTGGCAGAGGGGACAAGTGATTACCTGCAATCGGCAGATGCGGTGGATACCAATGAAGATAAGACCTGTTATTGTCTGTTTGACTATGGAAAACGCAATCCGTTATCCAAAGATGCCGGGGTGAAAATTCTTACATATTTATAGAAATTTTACTTTCTTTTTCGGGTGATTTCCGTTAAAATATAGGGTAGGTGTTTTTTACAATAAAGAAGGAGTGAATGGAATGATATCAAACCAGATTTTACAAGATACCATCGAAGGAATCAAAGCAATTACAAGAATTGATCTGTGTGTTATGGATACCGAGGGAAAAGCATTGGCATCCACACTTCGTGACGTGGACGAATATGAGCAGTCTGTTCTTGCATTTGTGGATTCTCCGGCAGAGAGCCAGATGTTACAGGGGTACCAGTTTTTTAAAGTATTTGATGATAACCAGTTAGAATATGTCATTATTGCAAAAGGTGAGGCGGATGACGTATACATGATCGGCAAGATTGCAGCATTTCAGGTACAGAATCTGTTAGTTGCTTACAAGGAACGATTCGATAAAGATAACTTTATCAAGAATCTGTTATTGGATAATCTGCTGTTAGTTGACATTTACAACCGTGCAAAGAAACTGCATATTGATACGGATGTCAGAAGAATCGTATTTATCATCGAGACAAAGAACGAAAAGGATAATAATGCGTTAGAGACTGTCCGGAACATATTCTCCAGCAAGGCAAAGGATTTTGTGACCGCGGTGGATGAGAAGAATATTATTCTTGTCAAAGAGGTAAAACAGAATGAAAGCTATGAGGATATGAACAAGACAGCGAAGGTTATCGTTGATATGCTGAATACCGAGGCAATGTCTTCCGTACATGTAGCGTTTGGTACGATTGTCAATGAGATCAAAGAAGTGTCACGTTCGTACAAGGAAGCAAAGATGGCATTAGATGTAGGAAAGATCTTCTATGGCAATCGCAATATTATTGCATACAGCAATCTTGGCATCGGCCGTTTGATCTATCAGCTTCCGATTCCGCTTTGCAAGATGTTTATCAAGGAGATTTTTGAGAACCGTTCACCGGATGATTTCGATGAAGAGACACTCACAACGATCAATAAGTTCTTTGAGAACAGCCTGAATGTATCTGAGACATCAAGACAGTTGTATATCCATCGTAATACATTGGTATATCGTCTTGACAAATTACAAAAGAGTACCGGTTTGGATCTTCGTGTATTTGAGGATGCGATCACATTTAAGATTGCGTTAATGGTCGTAAAATATATGAAATACATGGAGTCATTAGAATACTAATATACACAATGAACAGAAGGGAGCACCATTATGGTTGTGCTTGATCATGTAACCATGCAGTATCCGACAGGAACAAAAGCACTGGATGATGTTACATTTCATATCAATAAAGGGGAGTTTGTATTTGTTGTCGGCAGCAGTGGTTCCGGAAAGACAACATTGATCAAATTATTATTAAAAGAAATGAATCCGACATCGGGTGAGATTTCTGTCGATGACAAGCAATACAGTAAGTTAAAAAGAAAAGAGATTCCGATGTTACGAAGAAAGATCGGTGTCGTATTCCAGAATTTCCGCTTGTTGAAGGATCGTACCGTGTTTGAAAATGTAGCCTTTGCACAGCAGGTGATTGAAAAGCCGATGCGGGAGATCCGGAGAGAGGTACCGGCAACATTGACAATGGTTGGATTAGCAGACAGGTATAAGCAGTTTCCGAAGGAACTTTCTGGTGGAGAACAGCAGAGAGTAGCACTTGCCAGAGCAATTGTGAATCAGCCGGAGATCATTTTGGCGGATGAGCCGACCGGTAATCTGGATCCGAAGAATTCAATGGAGATCATGCGGTTATTGGAGGACATTAACCGGAGAGGAACGACGGTTGTTGTTGTAACGCATAACAAAGATATTGTCAATCTTATGCAAAAGAGAGTCATTACGCTGAAGAAGGGCAAGATCATCAGCGATGAGGAAAAGGGTGGTTATCACGATGAAGATTAATACATTAGGTTATAGTATCAAACAGGGACTTAAGAATATCCGCCGTAATCTTCTCTTCTCCCTTGCTTCCGTAGGAACGATCGTTGCATGTTTGTTTTTATTCGGTATATTTTATTCCATTGTGTTGAATATGGAGAATGAGATACAGTCGATTGAGGAGACGTTAACAATTTCTGTTTTCTTTGATGAAGGGACAGATGAAAACAGGATTGCAGAGATTGGAAATGAGTTGAAAGCCATTAAGAATATTGATACCATTTATTATGTGTCTGCAGATAAGGCATGGAATAATTATGTGGATGATGTGTATGGTGGCAACGAGGATTATGTACACTCCGTATTTGGAGATGATAATCCGCTGGCAAATTCTTCCTCTTATGAGATTACGCTCAAAGATATCAGTAAGCAGAAAGATACCGTATCGCAGATTGAGAAGATTGAGAATGTACGTCGTGTCAACAGCAGTGACGGAACGGCAAAGAGTCTGAACGCGTTGAACCGGTTGGTGGGATATGCTTCTATCGGAGTCATTCTTATTTTATTGCTGGTTTCCTTATTCCTGATCAGTAATACGATCACGATTGGTATATCTGTCAGAAAAGAAGAGATTGCCATTATGAAACTGATCGGCGCAAAGGATATATTTGTTCGTGCACCGTTCTTAGTTGAAGGTGTGTTGATTGGACTGGTTGGTTCTATCATACCGTTAGGTATCATTTATGTTATGTATAATGGAGTGATTGATTATCTGACACAGCATTTTACAGTAGTAGCCAATCTGATGCATTTTGTGTCAGTTGGTGAGGTGTATAAGGGATTAGCACCGATTGCGTTATTGATGGGTGTTGGAATTGGATTCTTTGGAAGTCTGATCACAACACACAAACATTTAAGGGTATAGGAGGTGTGACCGTGTTTCACAAAAGACCCAGAATGTTATTTTGTAATATACTTGCGATTGCTTTGGCGGTTGGATGTATCTCGCCACAGGGAGCGGTGAGTATGGCAACGGGTACAACAGAGGCCAAGACGGACACAACCCAGACGGATGATGGTTCGGCAGATGCTTCAGTGGATAAGGCGCGTAAAGATGCGGCAGAGTATTCGCAAAAGAAAAAGAAGGCACAGGAGATTCTGGACAACCTGAAGGATGCCAAGAATAACCTGGAGAATTATGTAATACAATTGGATAAATCTTTAAATGAGCTTCAATTGGAGATCTCACATCTGGAAGAGAATCAAAAAGAATTAGAGGCAACGATTGAAGATACCAAGGCGAATCTGAAAGAAGCGGAGGCGGCACAGGAACAGCAGTATAATGAGATGAAGCAGCGGATTCAGATGGTGTATGAATCCGGCAACAAACGTTATCTTGATGTGCTGCTGACAGCAAGTTCCATGACGGATATGATGAATAAGACGGAATATGTGTCGCAGGTATCTCTGTATGATTATAATATCCTGAAGGAATTAAAGACGGCAAAAGAGCAGGTTGCCAATATCAAGATGAAATTAGATAAAGATCTTGAAAGCAATGAGAAGCTTCAGGAGGAAGTGGCAAAACAAAAAGAAAATATGGAAGTGCTGGTGGAAGAGAAGAAGAGTCAGATTGATGAATATAACACTTCGATCAAAGGCCAGCAGGAAGAGCTTCAAAAATATACACAGGCACAGCAGGAGGCAGAGAATATTATTGCGGCTGCTGAGGCGAATTCCAATTCGAATAATGGAGGAACGGCAGGTGGTGGTGGCACTACTTATACAGGCGGTGTATTTACATGGCCGGTTCCTGGTTATAACCAGATCACTTCTTATTTTGGTTCCAGAACATCACCGGTTGCAGGCGCGAGTTCGAATCATAGAGGAATCGACATTGCATGTGATACCGGAGCAGCAGTTGTAGCAGCAGCATCCGGAACGGTTATTGTGGCAGCATATAACTATGCGGAAGGTAATTATGTGTGTATTGATCATGGTGGCGGAGTGGTTACCGTATATATGCATAACTCATCGCTTGCCGTATCGGTTGGAGAAACCGTGGCAGCGGGACAGCAGATTGCATCGGCGGGGTCGACTGGTGTTTCGACCGGACCGCATTGTCATTTTGGTGTTCGTGTAAATGGTGCCTATGTAGATCCGTTGGGTTATCTGCAGTAGACGCTATAGAGAGCGTGAACACGAAATATTAACATATATGTAGTAGAATAGGAATGTCGCACTAAGAGTATAGTTCTAGTGCGACAGTGTCATGCTATTATAGTATATAAAGAATGAAAGAAGGATATGGATGAAGAAGAAATGGATGAAAAAAGCAGCCGCTAGTGTGCTGATGACAGTAATGGCTGTGAGCCTTATCGGTTGTGGCAGTGTTAAGATGACAACAAAGGGGACAGAGGACTCTACCCGTGACACTTCTGTCAAGATGTTAAGCAGCAGTGATGTTGTTGGAAAAGACACGAATGAGAAGTTAGAGAAGATTCAGAGTATTCTGGATAAGAACTTCTATTTTAAAGAGGATGAACAGGCAAAACAGGATGGTATCATCAAGGGATATATGGAAGGTCTCGACGATCCATATTCTGTATATTACACAAAAGAAGAATATGCAAGCTTTATGGAAGATACGGAAGGTGAATATGTTGGTGTCGGTGTGCAGGTATCCCAGGCGGCAGACACGAAGACGATCACGGTAACAAAGGTATTTGACGGACCTGCCCAAGATGCAGGTATTGAGGCGGAAGATATTCTTACAAAGGTAAATGGCGAAGATATCAGTGATCAGGATCTGGATACGGTTGTAGATAAGATTCGTGGAGAAGAAGGTACAGAGGTAACACTTACCATTTATCGTTCTACCGATGCGAAAGATCATGAATATACAATGCCACGTAAGAAAGTGGAGAATCCGACGGTTGAATACAAGATGTTAGATAACAACATTGGATACGTTGAGGTTTCAAGCTTTTACGAGGTGACGGCAGATCAGTATATTGCTGCAATTGAAGATCTGGAAAAGCAGGGAATGGAAGGACTGATCGTTGACCTTAGAAATAATGGCGGCGGTTTGTTAGACATTGCGGTAAAGATGTTAGATTATATGCTTCCGGAAGGCAAGATTGTATATACGGAGGACAAAGACGGTAATATCATTGATGAATATAATTCGACAGCGGAGCAGCAGTTTACGAAGCCATTGGCTGTATTGGTAAATGGTTACAGTGCTTCTGCCTCTGAGATTTTTGCAGGTGCAATCAAAGATTATGGAATTGGTAGTCTGGTTGGAATGAACACATTCGGAAAAGGCATTGTACAGAGAATGTTCCCGTTAGATGACGGTTCTGCAATCAAGGTAACAATTGCAAAATATTTTACACCGAAGGGAAATGATATCCATAAGGTTGGTATCAAACCGGATGTAGAAGTGGAGTTAGACGCAGATGCCTATAAGGAATCTAAAGGAGAAAAAGATAATCAGTTGCAGGCAGCGATTGATAATATCCTCGTTAAATTAGGCAAGAAGACAGCAGATAGCACAACCGAGGCTGCGGCGTCTGAAGATAGTAGCACAACCGGGGCTGGAGCTTCTGAAAGCGAAGCAACCACAGAAGCTGCCACAGATAATGCGGAATAGATAGCCGCGGATAGTATGAAAGGGAATGGCTATATATACAGAGAATGCCGTATTTCTAGAATACGACTATTTTACAAGATGAGGGAGGATGAACATGCAACAGAAAAGAATAGGGATTACATTATGTCTCCTGAGTTTGCTCGTGATCCTGGGATTGCCAATGGCAAAGATGACGGCGGAAGCAGCAACAAAGGTCCTGCCTACGGATGTTACGACTGCAGGAGAGGGCAATGCACTTGTCGGTGTAGAAGGAAGCTATGCGACAGATGTGAAGGAAGCGATCAAGCTTGTAAACAAATACCGGTTAGAAGCCTGTGAAAAGGGATATCCGGATCCAAGAGATCCTGACCGTAAATTAACAAAGAGTGATTATGTGCCAATCAAATGGTCTTCTGATCTTGAATATATTGCCAGAATCCGTGCAGCAGAGGCGAATATTTATGAGGATCATACGAGACCAAATGGTAAGAGCTGTTTCTCTATCATGACACCGAATGGTGTAGGCTCTTATGCAGAAGTGTTGGCGTGGGCTGGTAGTACCATTGTGAATTCTGTGAATATGTGGTACTGCGAGAAGTCGGATTGGGTAAAGCAGACAAAGGGTGCCATTACTGGTCATTATACGAGCATGATCAATCCGAGAACTACACATATGGGAATGGCGAACATGAATGGAGTAGGAGCAGGCGAATTTACAAACGCAGAATGGATAAGTAATTTCCAACCGGAAAGCGTTGTATTAGATGAGACTCCTTTACCAGCTGCAAAGAACGTGATCCAGACTGTAGAGGTGAAACGATTAGACTTGTCCAAGAAGAAGGTCAACATAGCTTCCAAGCTTACTATGGGTACCACACAGAATCTTCGATTGACATATACCTATCAGAATAGCAAAAAAGTATATGATCTGGGCACATATAGCTGGAGCTGTAATTCAGATAAAGTGACCCTGACATCGAATGGTGAAATAACTGCAAAACAGATCGGTAAATATAAGATTACATTTTCTTATGATGGAAGTGAGCGTGGTAGTTGTACAAAGACAATTACCATAATACCGAAGACACCGAAGATTCGGAAGGTGACGATGGGTAAGCGAAGTGCGAAGGTCAAATTCAAAAAGGTAGCTGGTGTTTCCGGTTATCAGGTGCGGTATATTTATGGAAGTTTCTGGTATCCTAAATATAAGACATATAAAGTGAGTAAGAATGCTACTACAAGGACGGTGAAGCAGCTAACGAGCAACACGCAATATGGATTTACGATTCGTTCTTATAAGAAGGTAGGTAAGAAAACATATTATTCAGAATGGGCAGACTTCACCTATAAAAAGACAAAACGATAACATGTTCTGATTATGATCCGAAAAGAGAAGGAACTGGTAGATCAGAAGTTTGACAGAAGAAGGAGGCAGAAAATTGAACAAAGAATTAGTCATTGTGCTTGATTTTGGCGGGCAGTACAATCAGTTGGTTGCACGCCGTGTCAGAGAATGTAATGTCTACTGTGAGATCTATTCTTACAAGACAGATATCAGTAAGATTAAGGAAATGAATCCGAAGGGAATCATTTTGACAGGTGGCCCAAACAGTTGTTATGAAGAGGGTGCACCAACCTATTCAAAAGAATTGTTTGAGTTAGGGATTCCGGTACTTGGTCTTTGCTATGGTGCCCAGTTAATGCAGCACGTATTAGGTGGTAAGGTAGAGAAGGCACCGGTTCGTGAGTATGGTAAGACAGATGTACATGTGAATATAGCATCTGCATTGTTTACAGATGTGAGTGAGGATACGGTTTGCTGGATGAGCCATTTTGATTATATCTCGAAGGTGGCACCGGGATTCGATATCTGTGCAACAACGGCTGATTGTCCGGTTGCAGCAGCAGAGAATCCGGAGAAGAAGCTGTATGCGATTCAGTTCCATCCGGAAGTGCTTCACACAGTAGAAGGTACGAAGATGCTTTCGAACTTTGTATATAACGTGTGCCATTGTTCCGGTGACTGGAAGATGGACGCTTTTGTGGAGAAACAGATTAAGGCAATTCGTGAGAAAGTCGGCGACGGCAAAGTGCTGTTAGCTCTTTCCGGTGGCGTGGATTCTTCTGTATTGGCAGGTCTGTTATCGCGTGCAATTGGCAAACAGCTTACCTGCGTATTTGTAGATCATGGTCTTCTTCGTAAAAATGAGGGCGATGAGGTAGAGAATGTATTTGGCAAGAGCGGTACATTTGATCTTAACTTTGTTCGTGTGAATGCACAGGAGCGTTATTATAAGAAGCTTGCCGGTGTGACAGAACCGGAGAGCAAACGTAAGATTATCGGTGAGGAATTCATCCGTGTATTTGAGGAAGAGGCAAAGAAGATCGGTGCGGTTGATTTCTTGGCACAGGGCACCATTTATCCAGATGTGGTAGAGAGTGGTCTTGGCGGGGAATCGGCGGTAATCAAGTCTCACCATAACGTAGGTGGACTTCCGGACTATGTAGATTTCAAAGAGATCATTGAGCCGCTTCGTGACCTGTTCAAGGACGAGGTTCGCAAGGTTGGTTTGGAATTAAGACTTCCGGAATATCTGGTATATCGTCAGCCATTTCCAGGCCCGGGACTTGGTATCCGTATCATTGGTGACGTTACGGCAGATAAGGTACGAATTGTACAGGATGCAGATTTCATTTACCGTGAGGAAGTGGATAAAGCAGCGAAGGAATATAAGAATAAGAATGGAAAAGATGCACCATGGATGCCAAATCAGTATTTTGCGGCATTGACCAATATGCGTTCTGTTGGTGTTATGGGTGATGAGAGAACCTATGATTATGCGGTTGCATTGAGAGCGGTGAAGACAATTGATTTCATGACCGCAGAAAGTGCAGAGATTCCATTTGCAGTGTTGCAGACGGTTATGACCCGGATTATTAATGAGGTAAAGGGAGTCAATCGAGTATTCTATGATCTGACGAGTAAGCCGCCGGGAACGATAGAGTTTGAATAATCCACACAATCACGAGAAACCAGTATTCATGCGGGTTACAAACAAATTTGTTTAGTGATTGGCAACAAAATGGCAACATTTTGTGATTATTCAAGAGATAAAAATTTTATTTCATAACGTATATAAAGAAACCTTACTGATTTTCAGAAGTA
>OLPV01001161.1_pt1 | contig 20162 bp, 24 predicted proteins | sample 1671961 | NCBI WGS metagenome assembly OLPV01 (sample SAMEA3136630, study PRJEB25190) | human gut metagenome | biome: human gut; feature: human-associated habitat; material: faeces | place: Austria | collected 2013
GCGTCCCGTTTGTGATGAATGGCCGTGCGGTAAAGTCTGCGAATCAGAGATTTAATAAGAAACGCGCGAAGCTCATATCCTCTGTTACAAAAGGCAGTGACAGCAAGACTTCTGTCAAATACAGTAAGCAGCTGAATATTTTAAGCCAGAGGAGGGAGTCATTCCTGCGTGATTACTTCTATAAGTGCGCATGGTATATCTGCAGGTATGCAAAAGCTGCAGATGTTGATGTGATAGTGATGGGTCACAATGACGGCCAGAAGCAGGAAATAGACCTTAAGAATAACGTAAATCAGAATTTTGTGTCTATACCATACACAAAATTTATCACGATTTTAAAGGCAGTTGCCTCAAAATGCGGGATTGCTGTAGTAATCAGGGAAGAAAGTTATACATCACAGGCGAGCCTTCTTGATATGGACGATATACCAACATACAAGAAAGGCGAGAATAAGGAGTATGCGTTTTCTGGAAAGAGGATTCATCGCGGCCTTTACAGGTCAAAGAACGGGACTCTTTTGAACGCGGATATCAACGGAGCCGCAAACATCCTCCGTAAAGAATACCCGAACGCATTTGACGGTATCAAAGATTTTACATATTTGTGTGTCACTACTATCTCTATTGGTTATAAAGATTTGTATAAAAATGCAAAGGCCTGCGTTGGCAGACCAAAACAGTATAAATACCATAAATCAGGCAGATGCACTGTCGTCAGACATATGGAACGCAGCCATAAAAAATGTGAATACTGCAAGCTTTGGGGAAAAGGAAAGTTTGTCTGGAGACCAGATAAGAATAAACAGGATACACAGCAGGGAAAAGCTGCGTAGATATAAAAGGTAATCCCCGTAACAGGGGATAGAGGGATAGTGTTAGTCCTGCGAGGCGAATTTGGCCTCGCAAAGAAGCCGCGGTCAACCTCTGGTTGCCCGTCGGTCAATCACTTACGGTCTTGATGCTATTCTGGAAGAGTGGATTTCAAAATTGGTTAATAAGATGATGGTGCTTAATGCTGCAAGCGATTTGTACAAGAAATACAATAAGGATAATATCATCGATAACCTTGATTTTTCTAGTTGTAAATGATTCAACGAAGAATGTGGAATTCCCGTTCGGAGTCTGGTTACGAGCGCGAAGCGCGAGTTATCAAAAAAAATAACCAAACTAGGAGGCAAAAACACATGCGGCAATTGATAATCGCAAGAAAAGATTTAAACATGTCTGCCGGAAAACTGTCATCTCAGGTATCTCATGCGTCTATGGCGTTTCTAACAGCGCCGCTTAGAGATGCGAAAGGTGATAAAAATAAGATAAAAAGAACTGAAGATGGTGAATATGTGTTTGAAGTAAAAATGGACGCTGAAACTTACGATGATTGGGTTTGCGGGATTTTTACAAAAACGGTATGCGAGGCAAAGAACAGGAACCATCTGTTGAAGGCGAAGAAGATGGCGGAAGAGATGGGGATGGAAGATGGGAAAGACTTTTTCCTGATTAAAGATAACTGTTTGACGGAGCTGGAGCCGGAAGAGGTGGATGAGAATGGTGTCGGAAGGACGCTGACGTGCATTGGATTCAGACCACTGCCGGATGATGTGGCGCATGAAATAAGCAGGAAGTTTCAGCTGTATAAATAAGGATGACAGGAGATGGAAGAGAAAATAAGAAATGATGCAGAAAATAATACGGAAAATAAGAAAAAGCTGACTTCTCATTTGGATGAACTGGTAGACAGTATGACAACGAAGCCCGGCTGCGGCCAGGTGTTTTCGGGATTGGATGTTTTGCCAGATATGATTAAGGAATATGACCTGCTTGACGAGATGATAAAGAACGACCCAGCTCTTGCAGAAGAAATGAGAAAAGAAGAGGAAAAAGAAATCGTCGTAGAAGATATAACACTGGAGGAAATATTGGAGGATATTTCTAATGGAGCATTAGTGAATTTTGGAAATAGTAATCTGGAAGAAATGATACGGGAAAGAGAAAGGGAACGGATGCGTGTATGATGGACGAAAAGCTGGCGAAGCAAATAGAACAACACAAAAAACGCTGGAGAGAACATCCGGAGGAATGCCCTGCTGAGATAAATTCCATGTCGGATAAAGAAATATACGAGGGCATCAGGAACTGCACTTTTCTGGATACTGAAATTCCTTGCGAATCAAGGGAAGAGTTTGTAAGAAGACTGAAAAAAAAGAAAAAAGCAAAAAAATAAATAAAAAAATAAGTGAAAAAGACAAAGAATAAATGGAAAAAATAAATAGAAAAACAAAACAACAGGCCGATTAATCGGCCTGTTTGTGTGTGCTGGATAAGATTCAGAAAAAATTAGTGGTCTTCGCCATATCCACGAAGAACAACTTTGCCGGTCTCGTCTACAACCTCAATCAGACCTCTTGGCTGCCAGCCTTTGTATCTGAGTGGCTTAACTTTGCCGAATTCTGACATACAGTCGAAAATCTCATAACTCTCACCGTGACAATCGTCCATGTTGATATAGTCAATAAGACGCTGTGGAGTCATTAACGAAGCAACAAATTCATCATCAATCATGTGCTGTACCAAGAACAGAGAGCATTCACTCATTGTGGATGGTTCGTCATCATTGTCGTTATCCGTAAAAAGTTCGTAATTGTAATCTGTGTAAAATTCTTCTTCTTTTGCCATATTACATTCTCCTTTCTTACTGCAATTCATCGTAATCAAAAATCATCGGTATTACTTTTTCCTGATACCATTTTTGCTCTGATTCGAAAAAATCAATAAGCGGTGCATAATCGCGCTTGTTCTGCGCGGCACTAAGATGCCTGTAATACTTGATTTTGTTTTTGTCTCTAATGATTACAGGCGTAATGTCTGCATCAAGACATTGTTTCAACAGAATCATGCGCCCGACACGTCCGTTTCCATCCTGGAATGGGTGAATATTTTCAAAGACTGCATGGAATTTTGCAATATCTCGCAGCTCAACTTTCTTTTTGCCGGTATATTCGGCAAGCAGAGCTTCAATTTTTGCCGGTACTTCCTGTGGAAGAGGACGCCACTGAAAAACTATTTTTATACACATTATATAGTAGATTAAAACAAATAAAAACACTTTATATTGTACTGCTTTATGCAAAATAAAGACTTTTTCAGTGGCGTCGAAGAGCAGTGGTGATATCGCCGACGAGGTTTGCACGCTTTTTCCAGTCTCCGACCGCATATCCGTTCGCCTGGTCTTCAAAAACTCCTTCCTTGAGGTTTTTATGCATACCTTTGATAATATCGGCAGTAAGCGGTTCGCCTGTGTGCTTCATCATGTAGTTAAACATCTTAAAGTGACCGTTCATTTCCTCAACATCTTTTGCTCTGAATATTGTATCTTCATCGTCTGAGAAAAAAGTGCCGGTATCAAACAATGATGCGGTTTGCCTTTCTGTTAACGTGCTTCCCTCAATCTTATTGGAGTTGTAAGCCATGCTGCGCTGTGTAAAGCCGTATGCTCCACTGCGGTCTTGGTTTTGAAATTCAATTGCGAGGCGCTGTTTTAATCTCTCTGTAAATTTTTTGTCCTGCATTTTGCATTCTCCTTTCTTGTTTGTTGTGTGTATATTTAATATGCAAAATGTAGCATCTGTTGACAAATTGCGGATGTATTCAGTATATCATACAACAAAGGAAAAGAAAAACAAAAAAGACGCTTTTGGCGTCTTTTCTGTTATCCTGGCTGCTCGACCAGGAAGGGTGATATGCATTGCTGTTGTAGTATAGCATTGACAAAATGGATTGTCAATGTGAGACTGAGATTTTTGGCTTATTTTGGATTACGATAAGTCATCTGTCTCTGTTTCTGGTAAGGTATCTTCCTTTTTCCATTGCGTTTCCTCAGCAATGTCCGTAATCTTCTTCCCATTATATGTAAAAACAGACGCACCCTGAATCGCTGATACGTTTCGGAGCTTTTCAGCAAGCGGCGAAAGAGAAGTGGTTTCGCCGTTGTACTCCACTTTGCTCTTTTCAGCGTCCACGACCGTTACCCTAACGGAATCGTCGTCAATAAACACAAGCTCTGCCCCAACCGGTATGCCGCATTTTTGGAAATTAATCGCCGGTCTTTTCCGCCCGCTGCTGCCGGAGCTGTGAGTTTGCCTTCTTGAACCGCCTGCTGAGGTCTCGCTCTGTACCGGAGCCATGCGCTTTAACTTTTCCGCGCTGCCCGATATGATAGCAATGGCCTCAAGCAATCGGTAAGCCTTTTCTGCCGGTATGGCGAAAAATTCCCGGTTCTTTGCAAGACGCAGCTTCGGGTTCAAAGTGTCAATTAACTCGTGCAATTTCTTATCCTCCAACTGCCCGGATGTCTCGTATGTCGCGTATATCTCATATTCGAAAGGCAGGGCAGTAGTGCTTAACTGCTTTCGGCGAGCCTCCACATCTGAGGCATAACCAATCTTGACCATGTCGTGTAAGCACGGATTGGTCATTATGTAAATATAACCTTCTGACATTTTCTTCTCCCTTCCTGTTAGTATGGCAGCTCTCGCATCTTCCACCTGTGAGCGGGTGACAGCAGTGCGTCTTTTTTCAAAGATTTTCGCTTGTTAAAATTGTCATATGTGACCGGGTCAGCTCCATGATAGAAAGATGCGACCGTTGTATTTCTATGAACAGGAATGGGAATTCCTTTCAGGTTTCTGTAGTATTTCGGTCTCCAAATATATCCTGCCATCACTTTACCTTCGGCAGAAACACTTTTATCCTGCCGACTAGACGGTAATCAGGATTTGTCTTTCTGATTTCTTTTTCTTCTTCTGTCTCATTTTCCGGTTTGATTCTCACCTTGATACCGCGGTAATGCGTATCTGTTTTTGTTAAAATCTCGTCAACGGTTCCGTATGTAAGATTGCCGTTTTCATAATCTTCTTTCAAAAGAACAGCCACACGCTGTTTTGGATGTACTTTACTTCTAATCTGATAATTTTCCATAGTTTTTCCTCCTGATGATTAGATTTGGATATGCTATCGCATCGTTTTTTTAATCTTTTCTATCTCTATCTTGATTCTTCGCCGTCCAATCCATGTTTTTGCGTAGTCACTGCGCCTCATCTTTTGGAGTTCGGCAATACGTTTGTTTGAATCGTCTTTTCCCTGCATCGGCATAACCTCCTTTTTGTATATATTTAATATGCTGAAAAAAATAAAAACTGTAACGAAAAAATATGTGAAATTTTCCGGCTTTGCAGCGCCAGCCCGCAGACAATAAAAAACCCGCAAAAAAAACTCTTTCCATAAAAAATTCTGCATATTGTATGTGAGAAAAAAAAGAAAAGAGGGAAAGTGTATGTTCCAGTTGTTCGACCTTAAAAATGATACAGAAACACCGGCAAGACCTAAAAAGGAGGGGAAAAAGATGGAAGAAAAAGCAAGGATTCCTAAAAAAGAAGAGAAAACAGAGCAAAAAAAAGAAGATGTCAAAATAAACAAAACACGGCATCGCCAGAATATCTATGTTAAGGCAATCGGTATGATTAAGCAGGTAAATACAATGCTTGATACATTTGAAGGGATTGGTCTAAAGATGGATTTTGATGATGATAAAACTCCTGTTGGGAAAGTGATGAACGTAATGTTACAGAACCCGAAAGATATTGCATGTGAAGCCCTTGGCGTTGAACTGCGGGAAGAGAAAGGGTATAACGTTGGAATCAACGATGACCATCTGCTGCCGGTAACACTTGAAGTATATTACCCGGCAAGCGGAAGAGTGGAGTTCTCAATCACATTTGAAAGCCTGTGGGATTTGCTTGACCGGGCTGGTCAGGATGCTGAATGTGCAAAGAACATTTGGGACTGCTTTGTGAATGAAAAAGAAGAAGCAAGAGAAACTCTTAAAAATAAATATAATGCGACAGGCTTCGGGGAGGTAGATGAGAAGTGAGATTTTGGAAGAAAAGAGAAAAAGATGGCGAAAGTGCCATGTGGAAATATGCAAAATACGCAGTTGTTGCAGTATGCGTCATTGGAATCGGGGCTAGCAGTATCAGTGTAATCCCGACCGGGTATACCGGGGTTAAATCAACATTTGGAAAAATATCAGAAAAAGAATTAACAACAGGAGTTCATTTTTCTGTGCCGTTTGTCCAGAATATTCAGACAATCAGTAATAAACAGCAGGACGGAAAATGTGAAGGAAAAATCTGGGGCGAAACTTCAGACAAGACACCGGTGTATGGTGAGAACGTCACAGTAACGTACAGCATTTCATCTGAAAAGTCTGCATGGCTGTGTGCAAATGTAGCAAATACAGACAACCTGATTAGGGGAAGCATGGTCGCTTCCGCAATGAAGGCAGCGATGGCTGAGTTATCTCCTGAAGATGTAACTAACCGAGGAAAGATTGAACCGCTGACGCAGAAGAAGCTGGAAGAGGTGCTTAATGCAAAATACGGAAAGGATACAATAACGCTGTATCAGGTCATCATTGAGAATATGAACTTTGAAAACGCGTATAACGAGGCAATCCAGCAGAAATCTATCGCCCAGCAGACTGCTGCAAGACAGGAGATTGAGAACAAAACGGCGATTAAAAAAGCCGAGGCGGATAAGACAGTAGAAATTAAAAAAGCCGAAGCGAAGGCTGAAAAAATGAGAATTGAAGCTGAAGCGCAGGCTAATGCAAATAAAGAACTGGCAGACAGTATTTCCGATGCGTTAATTGATTATCAGAAGATTGAAAAATGGGATGGAAAACTCCCGAAAGTCACTGGTAGCAATGCGATTGTAAGTTTGGACGGAGACGAAGAAACTGCAGATGCAGCTGGTTCGGGAGATTCTGATAATTCAGAAAAATAAAAAAAGAGAAAAAAGAAAAGAGTAAAAATGGAAAAATAGAAAAGAAAAAAAGAGAGCTGCGGCGCGAAGCGCCGCGGCTCTTGTTTTTGCTATTGCATAAGGCTCTTCAGGTATTCCACTGTTACGCCTTTTTCTTTCATCAGTTCTGTAAGTGCTTTGATTTCCTCGGCCTGTCTTTCCTCGGCTTCTTTTGTCTTGGCAAGTTCCAGCTCTTTTCTTAACGTTCTTCTGGTTGTTTTCATCTCTTTGATAGAAGCAGCTGCGGCCTGAATGTTCTCCTCAAGTTCTGTTAACTCTTTTTCAATTTCTTCCGTAGGACGAATTACTTTGATTTTCGGCATTACTAAATCCTCCTTTTTGTTAAGAAGTATATTACATTTTTGCCGTTTTGTATATGTTTTAAGCCGAATTTTTGCAAAAATTTTGATAAACAGAATATATGTTCTGAAAAATGTAATTGCCTGCTGGCTGACTATTTGCTTCTGCGTTTTTTTGCCGGCAAAAATTTGGCATATTGTAGATGTAACAAAAAAGTCAAAGCAAGAAGGGAGATTAAAAAAATGAATGATAAAAAAATCGTAAACATTCAGTTAACAAAGACGAAGTCGGTTGCAGCAGTAGAGATTGGAAAAGATAAGTATGTCGATGCGGATGGCGTAACATACAAAAACATTGATTCTGATTTTATTTCTGATGCGGATGATATTTCCGAAGAAGAAAAGCATGCTTTCAAATGTATGTCGTCATTGTATGATGATATTGCCGAGCTGGAAGAACAGAAACGTGCAATTGATGAAAAAATTGCAACTTCAAAAAAAGCCATTAAAAGAGTAGAATCTGTCATCAGAGACCTGCAGGAGAGAATGTCAATCGCTGATTTTGCTGAAGCGGTCGGAGACATATTACCGGGAGGATTATTTGACGAGATGGTAGACAAAGAATTCTGGTGCGATACGGCGATTCCAGGCGAAAGCGTGAGTGAAAATGCTATATATATCTTAAATATTAAGGGAATAAGCCTCAGAAAATGTGGCCTGGAATCTCTGCCGTTCATGTATCGTGACGAATATGGAGACTGGTGGATGTATGAAAATGCCGAAGAATACCTGAAATATCAGCGTATGGTTGAAGAATATGCAAAATCGCTGCCGATTAATGCGGAGTATATCTCCAAATTGTATTACGATAAGGAAGATGGATTGCAGTGTATTTCAGCATACAAAATCAAGCTGGAAAAGAAACTGACAAAAGAATATGCGAAAGAAATTGTCGCAAAGTTAACTGATGGATTTGTGTACGAGAACTGATTATTGCCGGCTGTATTACTACAGCCGGATTTTTTTGTAGGCGAAAATCCTGCATATTGTAGTTAAACAAAACAAAGAAAGGAGATACAAAAATGCAAAAATATATCCAGCTGAAAGGTTTTGTCAAATCTAACAACGAGGCGGTAGAAGCAGTTGTTCAGTATCTTGCAGAAAAATACAAGATTGAAAAAGAAGAGGTAAAAAAATACGTTGATGGAGCTACCGTCAACCCAGATGAAACATATGATTTTCTCGACAAGGTATATGCGTTAACAAAAATAACCAAAACCAAGAAAAAGCAGCGGCTCGTATACGTGCATATTGCCGAATATTGTATTGAAAGACTTGCAGGGCTAGTAGATATTGTTGCAGTAAGCTTTGAAGAGACGACTTAGTCGTCTCTTTTTTTGCTGTCTGCAAAATCCGGCATATTGTATATACAAATACAAAACAAGAAAGGAAGAAAAAATAATGGCAAAAATAATTAAATTAAAAGCGTATGACAAAATGGTATATGCGGTACAGGTGGAAGATAACCTGTATATTGACGAACTTGGCGTAAAGCATTTATCCCCGTCTCCGGAGAACTGCAAAAACACCAGAAATGTACCTCCGGCTCTCCGGACGGCATTGGAACACCTTGCAAAAAACCATACAGCAAGAAAAAAGGTAGAAGACAAGCGTACTAAATTCCTTAAAGAAATCAGTCAGCAGCTGAATGAACTTGAGAAAGATGAATGCGCAATAATGAAAGAACTGCGTGATGCAAAAGGTATAATCAGCAGAGATGAGTTTGTTGATGCTTTTTGCGAAGCACTGCCTGACAGGGTGAAAGATGCAATGAAGCAGTATGGATATTCTGCTGGAAGCACTCCATATGCTCTTGGATACGATGACAACCATATCTATATCATCAGAAATGTGATTGTGTATAAATACAACAAAAACATTCCGTATGCATATGAAGAGTATGACGGTAACTGGATGATGTGTGACGAGGCTGAAGAGATGGAAGCATATAAAAAAGACATCAAAAAGAACGAAAAACTGCTCCCGGTATCTATGCCTATTAACAGTTACATGTGGACAGGAGACAAGTTCTCAACCTGGTATTCCGGAGTGTATGAGATTGCTATTGAAAACGACATGACAAAAGAATACGCAAAAGAACTTGCAAAGAAATTTGCAAGATAATGCCTGATTTGCCGGCTGCAGAGATGCGGCCGGTTTTTTTTGTGTGTTGAAAAATCCGGCATATTGTAATTGTAAATATAAATTTTGTATACAAAGAAAGGGGAATTAAATATGCAGTTTGTAATTTTGAAAGACGAGTATGAGTTGGACCAATATGGAGTTGAAATAAAACATAAGATTGCTACTGAATGCAACGAATATTTGCAGACAGGAGAATGCAGCCTGACAATCAGGCCTGCCGATAGTCCTGATGTGGTTCACGTTGATGAGAATGAGGTTCCAGATGATGTGAAGACTGTGCTGAAAACAGCTTATGAAGCAAGAGAAAAATATATTTCTCCTGTATCCAGAACGACAAAAGAAGGAGCAGTAAGACTGAGGGCTGATTATGATAATGCGATGAAAGCACTTGATGAGTTTTCGCATAAGGACGAAATTTCACTCTTAGATTTTGTGAAGGAATTTTTTAAACATGTTCCTGATGAAATCAAAAAAGAGATAATTGACAACGAATATAAGGTGATGACGAATTTTTCTGATGTGGATTTTTCCTGTTATGAAGAGTTTGCGAAGATTTCGTCCAAAGAATTAAAAATCTCTCGAAAGAAAATAGCTGCAGATGATGAGGATGCGGTCAAAACTTGTGATTTGGAATTCAATGGAAAAATCACTTATACGACAGACATTAAGGCAATGAAGCTGAGAATCAAATTGTTGGAAGAAAATTCAAAACCTTTACCTGTTCCGTGGAAAGGAGAGAACTATATCAAAAAAGAAATCAAAGCAGGGAAGCATGTAATGGTTGTATATGATGAATATATCATTCCATTCTACGGCATAATGACAAAAGCATATGCAGAAATGCTGGCAAAGTTGTTTCTGAACACTGATGGAAGTATGAAACGATGGCAGGTATGCAATATCAAGAAAAAACTGCACAAGAAAACTTACAGCATCCAGTAATGGATGCTGTTTTTTTTGTTGCGATAAAAAATGAAGCCGATTTTTTCGTGTGTGGAAGAATCCGGCATATTGCAGTTGTAAATATAAATTTTGTATACGAAGAAAGGGGAATTAAATATGCAGTTTGTAATTTTAAAAGATGATTACGAAGTGGACGAATACGGGATTGAAATTAAACGTGAAAACCCTCCGGAATTTAAAGATTTAAAGCCGGCAATGAAAGTTATCAACGAATATGTGACAACGGGAGAATTCGGTGTGGAAGGCAGACAAGCCGGAGATAAGAATGTGGTTTATATTGATGAATCTGAGGTTCCGGAAGATATCAGAAATGCACTGAAAGCAGCATATGTTGCACAGAAGAAATTTCTTTCTTTGCGTCCTACAACACAAAAAGAAGATGTCGCCAAGTTAGAGGCTGAAAGAGATGAGGCATTCAAACCGCTTAGAGAAATTTCTCACAGAGAAGAACTCACTCTTACCGAGTTTGTCCAGGAGTTTCTAAATTGTATCCCTGATGAAGTCAAGAAAGAAATGCAGAAAAATGGATACAAGGTCACAACAAATTTTTCTGAGTCTGATTATTCCTGTTATGAGGAATACGCCAGGATTCATGCTAAGGAATTAAAAATATCAAGAAAAAAAGTTGCGGCTGAAGATGAGGAGACAGTGGACGGCTGTGATTTGGGATACAGCAAAAAAATAACATATGCGTCAGACGCTGCGGCTCTGAATTTAAGAACGAAGCTGCTGAAAGAAAATTCCAAGCCCTTATCCGTTCCGTGGACAGGAGAGCACTACATCCGAAAAAGTTCTAAGGCTGGAAAACCAGTAATGACCGTTTTTGATGAGTACTCCATTCCATTTTACGGCATATTAAAAAAGGAATATGCACAGCTGCTTGCAAGGCTCTTCCTGAATACGAGCGGAGCAATGCGAAAAGTGCAATTGTCATATGCTAAACAGAAACTACATAAGAAAACTTACAGCATCCAGTAATGGGTGCTGTTTTTTTTGCTGCAATGCACAAAAAATGCCGCCTGAAATATTCAGGCGGCCACAGTTTACAGCATCAAATTTGATTTTCGCCAATTTTATTTGAAATGAGTTTTTTAACACCAAGCAAATCTACATAACCAATTTCGTCTATTGCCTTCAAAATCTGTTCTAATGTACTAGCAGATAAGACATCATACTGTATTAATTTTGTAAGGTTTTCGTTTTCGTTTTTATTAATAAATTCTTTCGCTAAAGCCTTTCCTACTCTTTTTAAGTATTTCTTTGTTTCTTCATTAGGCAATATTTCATATTCCTGAAATGCAAGAATACGTTTGAGATTAGGATTCTTGCCAAATGTTTTATAAAGCGGTTCTGCGAACCCTGTTTTCTGAGAATTCAGCAAAGAATTTATCTCGTCTTTGATTTCCTTGGTAATTGAATCTCTGTTTGGAAGATAAATCGTGCGAGATGGTGTGATTATTTTTGTTGCGGCTGTTCTTTCAACGATATTATCCGGAATATCGTCTGAAGCAAAAACAATTATCTGTGCATTAATATAGCCATATTTGTCAAATCCTCCAAAAGAAGCTGGAATAAATAGTTTTTTTATGCTGGCTCCTATAAATGCCTTTTCATGTATTGTTTTTGTTCCTTCATTTATTTTGACTGTTTCTAATGCTCCGCAATTATAGAATACATAATCATTAAGTTCGCTTAACGCGCCAGGAGTTTCTATAATGGTAAGTTTTGTGCAGTTTCTGAATGCGTCATCCCCTATTTTCTTGACTGAGTCAGGAATTTTTACAGAGGTAATTTGACAATCAATAAATGCACCATTTCCAATCTCTTCTACTCCATCTTCTATAGTTGCATCATCAATTTTGTGGCAAAAGCAGGAGACTACTTTACGCATATCCTTCGTATATACAATATCATTTATAGTTGTATATTCTGGATTAGTTGAACTAATTTTGGCATTATATCGCTTCAAGTATTTTACATTTGCTTCAGACATATGGTCTGTGCCCATAAATACTAAGTTGTTTGGTACAGAATAAAACATGTCTCGCCCGAAGAAAGCCTTGTTGCATTTTATAATCATAGTTGCATCCATATTATAATCAAGAAACGTAGCCATTGCTGTTGCGAAATTTGGGATTATATATTTTTCTGCGTTTTTATTAAAATCGCATGCGATGGTTCCGGCCATTTTTACTCCGTCAACAAAAGGCTTTTTCATGCATGCTAGGCCAGATTTTTCAAATGCCTTAACTGAAACATTTACTATGTCTTCTGTATGGATAACCTGATTTGATTTGCAACCAATTAAGGCATCTTCATCGATATCTGTTATACCTCTTAAATCCAGTGGTTCATCTTCTTCCAAGCAGAAGGTATTAAGCAAAAGATTTTCTGCGTCATTCAATTTTCTTATCAGCATTGTTCCGGAAGGATACTTCAGATTCGTAGATACGATTTCCCTTACGTTTGGGAACAATGTGTTTGAAAATTTAATATATAGTTCATTGCTTCCACCAAACCTTAAGCGTTTAACACTTGGAAATGATTTTTTATTGCAATCAAAATTTAAACGTATGCCGTATAAATCACCAAAATCTACCTCTTCCGTATTTGGTTCTACTTTGATATCCATGCAAACACCGTCGCTTACTAAAAATGATACGCCGCTTCTTTTAACCCATTCACCTATTAAGCTGTAATTTTTTTTCATTTTTCTCATTCCTTTCTTTGTTGTGTGTTAACTATTTCAATGTTAATATGCCTAAAATCTTTTGTACAAAAAATGCCAAGAAAAAAATGTGCAAGAAAACTTACAGCATCCAGTAGTGGATGCTGTTTTTTCGTACAGAAATCCGCAAAAAAAATACGGAGAAAATAAAAATTCGGTATATTGGATTATATTGGATGAAGAAGGGGTGAGGTGAAATGTGGGGAGTAAAAAGTAAAAAAAAGAAAGAACAAAAAATAGAAAAAAAATAGAAAAAGAAGGCAAAAGGCTGAGGTTTTGCTCTGTAAGAAAAGATGAGGCGACGGGAATTTACTGGCCGGCTGATGCCGGAATGAAAGGTGTTGGCAGCCGGAAGATATTGTGCCCTGTAAAGAAAGCTGTCTAAGAGCGCTGGCCGGTCAAGCCGGGAGGAAGGTTATTGGCTGACGGAAGATTTACGAAAAAATGCGTGGCGGGAGTTTGACGGCGAAGCAGATTAAGCTTCGCATGTCAAGACTGTTCTGCCATGTCGGCAGACGAAACTCTCTCAGCCAGTTAAATCCCGCCGCAATCACAGCAACCCCTGCCGGCAGACATAAACAATACAAAAAAAAAAGAAAGGATGAAAAATAATGGCAAAAATACTTCTCAGTATATATCCGGAATATACAAAGGCAATCTTTTCTGGAATAAAAACAGCAGAGTTTCGCAGAAAAGTTGTAAACGAGCTGCTGGAAGGCGGAATCCATACTTTATATTTCTATGAGACAAAAAAGAACGGAGGAGCCGGAAAGATTGTGGGTCAGGCAGACGTGAAAGAGGTGCTCGTGACGCTGCAGGCTGTATATATGCCATCAGGTTTACCGCAGCTTGACGGCCTTTCAGTTGAAAAAATGCAGCAGATGTATTTGTGCTGGTGCAGACAGAAAGCGAAAGCTCATGCCAGATGGTGGTATAGTGACAACGATTTTGCAGCTTACCGTAAGCTTATCGGATGGACTGGAGACCCGAAGCATTATTACAATTATGTGTTGAAGCTTGAAAATGTTCAGAAATACGATACTCCGCTTGATGTTTCCTGCTTTACATATGAAAGCGGCAAGACGATTACCCGCCCGCCGCAGAATATGTGTAAGTGCTTGCCTGCCTGATTTCGCCGCGGCAAAAATCCGGCATATTGATTTTGTAAAACAAATAAAGAAAGGAGACTTCAAAAATGGAAGCAAAAAAAATTTACGAATCAGGAAAGTTGCATGGTGTATACCGCTGCGGGAAAAGAGAGGAATTAGTAAATAAAATTCCAAGGATTGATAAGGAAGGTATGCCTGATGTTACCGGTATCGTTATTTCAGGAATTATGAATTTCGGAAATGATGCTGATATGATTAAGGCTATGGCAAAAGATGCGATTGGATGCAAAGCGGAGGATGTTAAAATTCCATACGATGAATCACAATTTGCACGGCGCCGGTTCATCAACGATGTGATTGTTAGTAAGCTGACTGGTTCTGTCAGATTCAGCACTCAGGCGCTGATTGATACTTTTTACGAATTCCTTGAGATGCCTACGGAAGCGACAAAGCAGATGCAGGCGAAAGATGATTTGAGGGATATTGAAAGGTACCTGAATAACGAGACTAGAAGACCGATTGTCCTTGGTCATCCAATTATCAATCTCTGTGGAGCCAATTTTGAATGCCAGATGGATTTCGCATTCCTTGGCCCGCATATCGTAAAGACCAATAAGCATAAAGAAGGCAGAAAATGGGTTTACGATGAAGAAGAGGTTTACCTCGCTGAGGCTGTAAGGATTTTTCCAAATAAGCCGGCTGTCAAAGAGACATCAAAGATACTTGACGTTGGAATTGGAACAAGACTTGAACTGTACGTCATGATAAAAGAGATGCAGAAATGGGTTGACGCGCATAAATGTGCTGGTGGCCAGCCAATCCTGCTGCGTGCAAGCTATTACTACCTTAAAAAAGACAGGGAAGACGATAAGCATTACAGCGATAACTTCTTTGATGGAAAAGGCGGCAATGTCATCTCGCTGTCTGTTATCTATTCAGAAGATACGATGAAGGCGATTGATGACATATATGCACCAAAGCTCAGAGAATTTCTGGAAGGCAATTCAGCCCTTTCCGGGGAATGCAAGAATTGTTCTTCAAGAATGCTATGCGGGTACCATGACGCATCAATCCCGCTTACAGAAGAAGAAAGACCGAAGCCAAAAGCTCTGCCTGTTTTAAGTCCTGACCAGGAAAAGGCAGCAAATGCTCTGGAAGGCAATATCCGTGTTATCGCGACTGCCGGAAGCGGCAAGACGACTGCGATGGCATACAGGATTATGAATCTTCTTAAAGCAGGAGTAAGCCCTGAAAAGATTGGGTGCTTTACATTTACAAATGCCGGAGCCGGAGAGATGCGTGACAGAATCAAAGGTTTCTGTAGTATTGCAGGGATTGATGTAGATTTTGACAAAATCACAATATCTACTATTCACTCTTTTGGTGATTCACTGCTGAAACAGTATTATAATCTGCTCGGGTACAAAAAGCCGCCAGTGCTTATTAATGAAATCCAGCGGACAAAAATCATTGAGGAAATCCTGTCCAAGAACAGTACTATTGAAGAGCTGGCAGACAAGTATAAAAACTTTTACCTTGATATGTTCAGGGCAAAAGGTATTCTTGAATTGATGAAAGGATATTTTTCAGATATCATGGACGGAATTTCACAGGAAGACTTTCAGGCAAAGACACATCTTGAAGATGAGACTGTTGAGGCTATATACCGCATGTATATGCAGTATGACAAGTACAAAAGTGAAGCATGCCTGATTGAACATAGTGACCAGGAGCTTGGCGTACTTAGACTGCTGAGATTGAAGCCAGATTTGTTTGACGAGGTTGGAATTGAACATATCTCCGTTGACGAGTATCAGGATACATCAAATATACAGTTTAAAATCATCAATGAAATGAGGAAAGCAAAATGCGTTAAGTCATTGTTTATCGTTGGTGATGATGACCAGAGTATATATGGATTCCGTGAGGCGAATGTTGAGCTTATCAAAGATTTCTTTGCTATGATTGGCGATAAGAACGGTACTGATGTCCGGCTGATGGAAAACAGACGTTCAACAGTCAATATCGTTGATTTTGCAGCAAAGCTGATTTCGTTTAACGAAGACAGAATTGACAAAAAGCCTGTATCTACAAATGGATTCGGAAGACATGTAGAAGTTGAAAAATGCCGTACGAAAGACGAAGAACAGGAATACATCATAAGAAATGTTGAGGCTCTGATAAAAGAAGATGGCAGAAGTGCAAATGAAATTGCAATTCTTGCCCCGACAAATGCCGAGCTGGTAGAATATGCAGATTTACTGCAGAAACGCGGCATTGAATCTGTTAGTATCAACCCGGAGCCGATTCTGGAGAATCCACGTGTTCTTGGCGCTATTGGACTTGTGAAGTTCATGCTGAGCAGCAGTGAGCTTAACGGTACCATGTATATCAATGCCAGGGATAAAGGCAAGGCGATGACAATGACAGAAGATGAAATCAGGAAAAGTATGCTGGGGCTTCAGAATGAGGTGAAAGAAATTTCTGATGTTTCAATGCTGTTTGAGAAGTTTAAAGCTCTTGACCCAGATGAAAACGATGAGATTTACCAGAGCTTTCTGGAAGACATCAACACCGCAAAAGAAGAAGCAGTAAGAAAAGAAAACCTTCCGGAAGTATGCGAATATATCATTGATTTTGACCGGTTCGGCCAGAAGCAGACTGCAAGAAAAGAAAAGGCATACAATGGAGTTGTACTTTCCACAATGCACTCTTCAAAAGGTAAGGAATGGCCAGTCGTATTCTGCTCTGTTACAAAGATGCACGGCAGGGATTTGAAACCGGAAGACATTCCGGAAAAGAACAGACTTTTGTTTGTTGCCTGCACCAGAGCGAAAGAAGAACTCTATATTTCAGGCGTCACTATCGCCGTCAGCACTGCGGCTGAAGATGTTAAGAACCTGTTTCTTGACGAATGCTTGCAGGTAGCAGGCGAGATGTATGGCGATGAAGGAGAAGAATTCGCTTCCTGATATGTATAGCCCCGAAAAGAAATTTTCGGGGTTTTTTTTGTGTATGACTTATAGAAAGACAAAAAAGAACTAACAAAACAAAAAAAAGAGTGACCAAATCGGTCGCTCTTTCCTCATTTTTGAGTAAAAATTAGATTTTGAATGTCTTTTGATTCCCTCCTGCGTTATTTATCGCATTAAGCAGATAAGCAGTAGCAGAGGTCATTCCAGCATTCTCAACCTGCGGCAGAATTTTATTTATTGCCGTCGTTGTCATTAAATTAAATTTCAGGAACTCAACAAGGCCGTCTTCATCTTTTTTAGAAATATATCTCTTTGTAATGTTCGTTGCAACACGGCGAAGATAAGTACGGATTTCGGAATCCTGATTATGTCCATAAATCTTGATTGCCATATCCTGTTTAACCTCAATGTGTTTGGAGTATTCGCCTGGCTTGCTAATAAAGTTTTCGTCTTCTACGACTTCGGCAAGCGTTTTGTAGTTGAGATTGTGCTGAAGAACAGACTTATCATCAGATTCAAGATACATCGGGAAAAATAACTTATTTTGTCCATCTGTTATTTCGACAATATTAAATGAGTCATCATACTGCATTCCATTGTCTGTCTTTAGAATAGCATGAAGGAAATATGCTGGCAAAATACCTTTAATATTAACGCGCTTCACCCCTTGAAAAGAAAAATCGTGTACTTTTTTGACAGATTTTGGAATTGTAATTTCAGTAAGATTACAACCATTAAATGCTCCTGGCCCGACATTTTCGAGCCCTTCATTGAGTATTACGTTCGAAAGATTCCTGCAGCCTTTAAATGCATTGCTTCCAATCGATTCTACATTTGACGGGATTTCAATACTGGTTAAAGCATTGCATAAAAAGAATATTGAGTCATTTTCTCCACTTCCAAGATTTTTAATTCCGTGGCCAAAATCTATCTCTGTCAGTTTTTCGTCTTTGGAAAAAGCAAGATTCCCAATGCTTCTAAGACTGTCAGGTAATTTTAACTTTGTGATGTCAATTTTGGAGCAGGAGTAGTCAGCAATATATTTAACCCCTTCAGGAATTATTAATGCTCCTGTCTTTTTGGATGGACAACAAATCAAAGTGTCTTTATTGCGGTTGTACAAAACGCCATCGTATTCAGCACAAAACCTGTTTTTATCTGATAACTTAAATGCTTTTGTATTAATAGCCCTTAATATAGATGAATCAAATTCATCATTTTCAAAATCCATATACAAAACATCGCATGGAATATCACATCCACTAAAGAAATTTCCAACATTGCTAGTAATGGCTGAAATAGATTTCTTGGAATGTATTGTGATTTTATCAAACCGGAAATTTTCAGGAATATCAATTCCCGAAATTCTTATATCCTCAGGAATATCAATTTCTTTTGCTGTCGTATCGATATCGACAATCATTCTATTAAAACACTTCACTCCATTTGTAAAATCTCCGCCAATATGGAATGCAGAACCTGCAAAGCTTTTTCTGCTGAGAGTTGTTATGTCATCTGTATTAATGACATTTGTACTCATACAGCCTTCAAATGCATAATCTTCAATGCTAGATACATCTTTCAGGTCAATTTCTTCACCTGGCTTCTTGCAGAAAGTATTCAGCAGTTTATACTCTATGATATTTCCCTTTGCACTTGTTGCTACAGCCATCAGGCAGCCATTACGTCCAACAAGCTTTTTCGTTATGTATCGTTTTGATGAACACTCCTGGACTGTTATATGTGTAACGTTTGGAAACATGTAATTGGAGATTTCAGCACTTGTAACCCGTCCTCCAAAGATAAGGGTCTTCACATCCGTGAACTGCTTGTTGACTTTTTTTAACTGTACCTCGCCAGACACGTATGGTGGTAGACTATTATCAATATCAAGAATGACTGTGTCGATTCCTGGCTCAACATCAATATCGGTAATAATCATTGTGCTATATGGCGATGAGTTGTTTATTGTCAGTCTAACTCCATTTTTGCTTTGTCCTTTACTCATTTTTTTTATTTCCTTTCTTTTTTTTTGTATTTTTTTACATTTTCAATATGCGGGATTTTGACAGTGGCAAAATAAGGAATGTTTTTCTCTTTGTTTTATCTATCTATTTTTTCAGCATATTTTTGTAAAGCAACCTTATATACAAAGAAAAGCAAAAAAATATATATAAATTCAGGAGGAAAAAACAATGAAACATTTTGAACTTGGCCAGATGCATAAGGTCGATATAAATGAAGGATTTAAAGAAATTAAAACAGCGCCGGAAAGAAGCAGCAGGTCTATGTCTCAGGAGATGGAAGAACAAAAGAGACGGGAAGCTGAGAAGAAGAGGAGAGACCATGAAAAATATGGTAAGCTTCTTGACCGTGAGGATTCTATTGAAGAAAGCAAAGATGATTATGATATTGGTGATGACTACAAAATTGGAAGTGAGATGGATGACTTAGACAAGAATGACTTGATTCGCGATGATGAAGAGCATGACCTGGAGGAAGAGCAGGAAGAGTATAAAATTGGCGATGAGTTTGATGATTTGGATAGAGACGATGAAATTATTGACGATGATTTTGACTACGACGAAAGCGAAGACCTTGATAACTGGCTGGACGAAGAAGATATTGGAGATGATTTTATGCTGCGGCAGCAGTATATCAATCAGAACAGAGCTGACAACCTAGACCATGGCTTTGGAGGAAGAGATGATGACGGATTCAGAGGTCTTGATAGTGAAGACGGATTTGGCGGCCCATCGGCATCAGGATTTGACTTTGATGAGTATGATATGGATATGGAGATTGAGTAAATGACACAGAACGGAACCCCGCAGAAGGTTTTTCTGCGGGGTTCTTGTCGTGTTACAAAAATTTGTCTGTAGAAAACGTCAAAATACCACACACCCAAGGGTATGTGGCTTGTAATACCAGCCGGAGTTGATATCTCAAACCAACACAGCCCTCAAGGCTGGGCTTACCGCTGGCATTGTGGTTCGTCCGCATTCAGGCCAGATGCCATCTCTGC